>PDWI01001279.1_pt1 | contig 63172 bp, 63 predicted proteins | sample 1430891 | NCBI WGS metagenome assembly PDWI01 (sample SAMN01162508, study PRJNA174530) | Oral metagenome, whole genome shotgun sequencing project. | biome: Marine environment; feature: Marine mammal; material: Swab sample of the gingival sulcus; isolation source: swab sample of gingival sulcus... | reverse complement strand
TATCGTTTGGCCATGTGACTGCCCCCAGAGTGCTCAATCTGGTCTTTATGAATCACACAAACACACCCTTTGGGAAGCCTGAATGTCGATTGGTCCTAATGCATTTTGCGCAGCATATCGTTCAGCACATCGGTCTCAATTTCCAGCGATGCCAGGTTGCCCGAGGCAATATCACGCGCCGCCAGTTTGTATTCCCGCTCAAGTTTTCGCAGCATGTCGAGGATCATCTGTCGCGCTTTGGGATTGGGTTCAATTTCGATGACCCGAAGATAATTGCGTCCGGCTTCCAGCGCACCCTGAAGCAATGGCCCAAGGTGGCGTCGGGCGAGGGGGGCTTTTTCCGGCGAGTTGCGCACGGCATTGACCAGTTTACGCACGGCGGTTTTATAGCAGGCGAAAGTTGTATATAGCTCCCGATCGCCGGTTCTCGTGGCTTCCCGGTCCGCGTCAGAAAGATGCGTCAGAACGGCGTCAAGCTGTTCGTTCAACCGCTCTTGCGCGTTTGCCGCTTTGCGCGGTTTCCAGCGGAAATCGACGCCGAAAGCCAACAGGCTCAGCACCAGACAGCCGATCCCTGCCTGCACCATATCCATGCCCGGCCCGACCTGGACCCAGGCGAGAATCGTGGTGGCGATACTGCCCGATACGCTGCCGATGACTTTCAACGGCAGGCGCGGGATTTTACCGGCCTGTTGGGAGCGAAGCCCCAAAGCCAGCGTCCAGAGCGCGAGCGCATACAAAGCCGCCGCGATGAGGATCGCCGCCAATTCTTCATACGAGTCCAACTTGGTGTATTCCCGGACGATGGCAATCCCCGGCACGGCCATGATGGCTGCCGCCTGTTCCTGTTGCACGCTGGTCCGTTTGAGCTTTTCCGGAAGTGAATTATCTATGGGAGGAAAGGTCATAATGCTAACAACAGAAAGAGGCAAATGAGAAAGAAATAGCTGCCACGGGAGACAACTTCGGAAATCAGCGAATTGCCCTCTGCAATCCACGCGTTCAGCTCATCCCATTTTGGGCGCAACCGACGATACAGGAAACGCAGGATCAGAAAGCTGAGAAACCCGGTCAGTAGAAGATTGAATAGACTGGCGATAAAGATACTCATGGCCGCAGACAACTTCACGATCGTGACAAAAACAGGGCGGTATTGGAACATTTTTTGTGTTTTCTCCCGGGGGTTACGGGATAGGCTTGCACATGGCGTTGTATGATGGATTGCGGCACGGAAGAGATTGCATGGGGTTAAAGGGATTGTGGCAAAAACGGAGAGTTTTGCAGGGCTTCGTGGGCTTGCTCGCCTTGCTCCCCGGTGCGGCGGCGGCGGAGTTGGTGCGGGGGGTGACGTGGGACTGGCAGTTGCAGGCGCCGTTGGATCTGGGCGTGGCGGTGGAGGTGTTGGCGCTGGACCCGGAGGAGGTCACGGCGGCACAGGTGGCGGCGCTTGGGGCGCGCGGGGTGTATACCATTTGCTACGTTTCGGTCGGCACGCTGGAAAACTGGCGCGCCGATGCGGGGCATTTTCCGCGCTCGGCGATTGGTCGGGCCTATGCGGGCTGGGAGGAGGAGCACTTCCTCGACATCCGGCATCCGGCGGTGCTGGCGCAGATGGGGGCGCGGATTGCGCGCTGTGCCGAGATGGGGTTCGATGCGGTGGAGCCGGACAATATGGACCTGCATCACAACGATACCGGCTTTGGCATAACACCCGCGCAAGTGATTGATTACTTTGGCAAACTTGCCGCGATTGCGCGCGAGGCCGGGCTGGATATCGGGCAGAAGAACGCGCCGGACCTGACCGGAGCGCTGATCGGTATGGCGGATTTTGTCATCACCGAGGGCTGTATCGAGGATGGGTGGTGCGACGCGGTGGCGGCCTATCCGGCGGCGGGCAAGGCGGTTTTGGCGGCGGAATATGTCGCGCCCCCGGCAATGGTTTGTGCGAAGTGGGCGGCGCGGGGCTATTCCGTCATCGTCAAGACCCACGACCTGACCCGCGCGCGCATGGAGTGCGGACCATGAGCGGGGAGCGGCTGCGCGGCACGCTGGCGGTGCTGGTGGCCTGCGGGCTATGGGGGCTGTCGGCGCTGTATTGGGGGCTTGTCGCCCATGTGCCAGCGCTCGAAGTGCTGGCGCATCGCACCCTCTGGTCCTTTGTGTTCTTCGGCGCCTTTCTGTTGGCGCAGCGGCGCGGGCGCGATCTGGGTGCGCTGTTGCGCGGGCCGGGGCGCGGCTGGGTGCTGGCGGCGTCGCTGGCCGTGGCGGCGAACTGGTTTTTCTACGTCTGGTCGGTGAGCAACGGCTATGCGCTCGAAGCCAGTCTTGGCTATTACATTTTCCCGCTGGTGGCGGTGTTTCTTGGCATGGTGGTGTTCGGGGAGCGGTTGACCTGGCGGATGGCGGCGGCGATCGGGTTGGCGGTGGCGGCGGTGGTTATATTGACCTACGGGCTGGGGGTCGCGCCGTATATCGCGCTGATCCTCGCGGGCACTTTCGGCGTTTACGGCATGTTGAAAAAACGCATCGAGGCGGAGCCGATGGTCAGCGTCACGGCGGAGGTGACGTTGTTGGCGCCGCTGGCTCTGGGCTGGTTGATCGGGGTGCATCTGGGGTGGTTTCCCGGCGGGATCGGCGCGTTTGGCGGCAATTTTCAGGACAGTTTCGTCCTCGCTTTCGCCGGGGTGTTCACCGGCCTGCCGCTGGTCCTGTTCGCTTACGGCGCGCAGCGTTTGCCGCTGGGGCAGGTCGGGGTGTTGCAATATATCAACCCGACGCTGCAATTTTTTATCGCTGTTTGGGTGCTGGGCGAGACCGCGACGGGCTGGCACCTTGGCGCGTTAACCCTGATCTGGGTCGCGGTGGCGATCTACTCGCTGGAGGCGCTGCGGGCGGATCGCGGTCAGGGCAGAAATCGGTAAATCGGGAGCAAAATTCGCGGCCTTCGGGTCAGCATCCTGCGGATTGCGAACGCGAATTTTGATGCTTGGTTTGGCAGATTAAACCGATTTCGCCCTAAGACAGCGCTGTCCGCAGGCGCGCCACGGCGGCGGGGATGTCCGGGGCGAGGGTGATGAAATCGTGCAGCGATGCTTCCGCGAAGCCCTCGGTGATGACGTGGTTCAGCAGATCAGCCAGCGGATTCCAGTAACCGTTTGAATTTATGAGGATAATTGGTTTTGTGTGCAGGCCCAGTTGCCGCCATGTCAGCACTTCGAAGAACTCGTCCAGCGATCCCGCGCCGCCGGGCAGCAACACGATGGCGTCGGAATTCATGAACATGACCTTTTTGCGCTCGTGCATGTTTTCCGTCACCACGAAGGCCGACAGGTCGCGTTTGCCCTGTTCGGCCTGCATCAGATGCGCTGGGATGACGCCGAAGGTTTCGCCGCCCGCCGCCTGCGCCGAATTGGCCACCGCGCCCATCAGGCCCACATCCCCCGCGCCATAAACCAGCCGCCAACCCGCGCGCGCGATGGCTTCGCCGAGCTCTTCTGCGTGGGAAAGGTAGGTCGGATTGGTGCCTGAACGCGCGCCGCAAAAGACGCAGATGCTCTTGGTTCGCTGGGTCATGGTCGTTCTTTCTGCATAAGGCTTTTGACCGGGCATAGCGCGGTTGCTATCTTGGCTCAAGGCAGATGGTAACAGGCGGATTGGGCAGATGGACAAATTTCGAGGCGTTTGGGGCTGGGTTTTCGGCGGGTTGGTGGCGCTGTTGCTGCTATTGGCCGGGGTTTTTCTGTTGTGGGCGCCGGAGCGGCAAGAGCCGGTGGCGGCGGTGAAAGAGCTGCCGGAAGCGGTGCCAGAGGTGGCGGTATCGGAGGTGGCGGTGTCACCTGAGGCGGAGCCCGCGCCGGTGGTGCCGCATTTCGATCTGATCCGGGTGACGCCGGGGGGCGATGTGACCGTGGCCGGGGGCGCGGAGCCGTCGGCGGAGGTGACGGTGTTGCTCGACGGGGCGGAGGTGTTTTCTACCAAGGCGGATCGTTCCGGCGCCTTTGCCGGGCTGTTCACCCTGCCGCCCTCGGACGCGCCGCAGGTTCTGACCTTGCGGGCGGGGGGCGTTGAGTCGGCGGAAGCGCTGATCGTGGAGCCGATTGCGGGGCCGGTGGTGGCGTCGGCGGCTGTTCCGGAGGTCGTGCCGGGTGTGGTTGAAGTCGCGCCGGGGGCTGTTGCGGAAGTGGTGGACCCGGTTGAGGCGAGCGGTGAGGCCGCTGAAGCTGCGGTGGACGCGATCGAGGCAGGGCGCGAGGGCGCCGGGGCGATAGTGGATGCGGCGGAGCCGGGGGCTGAAGCGAAAACTGTGGCGGCTGCGGAGGCGGCTGCGGCTGTTGCTGGGGGGGCGCCGGAGGTTGTGGAGCCGGAAGCCGCGCCGGGTGTGGAAGCCGGATCGGGGACGGTTGCAGAAGGGGGGCTAGAAGCGGCAGAGGGGCGTGTTGCTGTTGCCGAAGCTGTGGCGGATGTGGTGATGCCGGAGGCTGCGTCGGGTGCTGAAGCGGAGGCGGTGGAGGCGCGCGTTGCGGGTGCCGAAGTTGCGGCGGATGTGGTGATGCCCGAGGTTGCGTCGGGTGCCGGGACGGAAGCGGTTGCGGAAGCGGCGCCGGAAGTCGTTGTGGAAGGGCAAGTGCCTGCGCAGCCTCGGGTGTTGCGCAGCGGGCCGGATGGGGTTCAGGTGGTGCAGGGGCGCGCGCCGGTTGCGCCGCCCTTGTCAATCGACGCGATTTCTTATGACGATGCCGGGGAGGTGGCGTTGTCAGGTCGTGGGCGCGGCGACGGGGATTTGCGAATTTATCTGAATAATCAGCCGGTTGGAACGGCCAGTATCGGGGCGGATGGGCAGTGGCGCGCGCCGTTGCCGGAGGTGGAGACCGGGGTTTATACGCTGCGGGTTGACGCGATTGATGCGGCGGGCGAGGTCCGTGCGCGGGTGGAAACGCCGTTCAAACGCGAGGAGCCGGAGCTGTTGCAGGCGGCGTCCGAGGATGCGCGCGGGCCACTGACTGCGATCACCGTGCAGCCGGGGCACACGCTTTGGGCCATCGCGCGCGACCGTTATGGCGACGGGGTGTTGTATGTGAAAGTCTTTGAGGCCAACCGGGATCAGATCCGCGACCCGCATTGGATTTATCCGGGGCAGGTGTTTACCTTGCCAGCGGAGGAGTAAGGGCGCCGCGATTATGCGCGCTTACTCTGCTGCTTTGATTGGGCTGCCCCGGTCGTCCTGCGCCGTATTGTCTTTTGAGGCGTCCTCGGCGGGGGCGTCGTCGGAAGTCGCGTCGACGTCTGCCGTTTCCGCTTCGGCCATGCGTTGTTTGAGCAGGGTCTCTACCGCTTCCGGCTCCGGCGTTTCTGCCCCCTCATCGGCTTCGGTTTCCGCGTCCGGTTCCACGTCCCAGATCAGGTCTTCGAAGCGGGCCTTGCGGGCGGCGCGGTTCAGTTCGAGATCGCGCGCTGTGGCCGACGAGGCGAGCGCTTTGAAGCGGCGGACGGAGGAATAGGCGCCGGTGGTGAGCCAGAAGCGCAGGGCCAGCATCGACGGGGTGAAGACCAGGGTTAACACGGTGGCGATGCCCAGCCCGAAGACCACGGCGGTGGCCAGTTGCTTCCACCACAGCGCGGTCGGGGCGTCGATCGAGTAACCGCCATTGATGAAGTCCAGCGACAGGCCGAACATCATCGGAGTCAGGCCTGCCATCGTGGTGATCGTGGTTAACAGGACCGGGCGGATGCGGTTTTCCGCCGTGCGCACGATGGCTTCGACGCGCGGCATGACGCGGGCATATTCCTGATAGGTGTCGATCAGCACGATGTTGTTGTTCACCACGATGCCCGCCAGCGCGACAATGCCGGTGCCGGTCATGATGATGGAGAATTGCTGCCCCATGACCAACATGCCGACGAGGACGCCCGCGGTGGACAACACCACGGCGAGCAGCACGAGGGCGGAATTGTAGAGCGAGTTGAACTGCGCCAGCAGGATGATGAACATCAGGAACAGGGCGGCGGAGAAGGCCTGCACAAGGAAGGCGGAGCTTTCGGATTGCTCTTCCGCGTCGCCGGCCCATTCGTAGCTTACCGAGGCGGGCAGGGGGTTGGTTTGCAGCCATTCGTCCAGCCGCTCGATGCGCTCGCTGGCGGTGATGACGGTGCGGGTCAGGGTCTGCTCCGGGTGATCGGCGATATAGGCGTCGGCTTCTGCGGTGGACAGGATGAGGTCCAGATCGCTATCCGCATCGGTCAGGCGCACCAGATCGTCTTCCACCGCGGCCTTGATGTTGAACACCCGTTTCTGGTCGATGCGCGAGATTTGCGCCAGCGTCGGCACGGCCTTGCGGCTGACGAAGTTGGACAGGGGGACGAGCCCCTGCGGGGTGCGCAGTTTCAGGCTGTCGAGGGTTGACAGCACCCGGTCCTCTTTCGGCAGGCGCACGCGGATTTCGATCTCTTCGTCGGAGCTTTCCACCCGCATGGTGTCGAGCAGGATGCCGTTGGTGATCAACTGCACGATGCCGCCGACCGTGGCGACATTGGTGCCGTACCGCCCGGCGGCTTCGACATCGACTGTCAGTTCCCAGTCGATGCCGGGCAGGGGGCGGCTGTCTTCGATCTGGATCAGCGCCGGGGTCGCGTCGAAATGGGCGCGGGTCAGGGCGGTTGCTTCCAACAGATCGTCCCAATCGTCACCCTTTAGCCGCAGGCTGATGGGTTTGGTGGAGGCGGGGCCGCCGGAAATGGCCAGAACTTCCGTGCGGATGCCGGGGATTTCTGCCATTCGGGCTTTCAGCGCGTCAATGGCGGTCGAGGCGACATAGGTCGCATCGGCGGTGCGTTTTTTATACGGGATCAGGCCCAAAAACCACGCGTCTTCCTCGACGAAGGGGATGTTTTCCCAGACCTCGAATTCGATCTGGATCTGGCCGATCTGGTCCTGCGGGCCGGAGGCGCCTGCGGTGTTCTGGTTCAGACCGCCTTCCCCGGCGAAGGCGAAGACGTTGAGGATGCCGGGCGTGGCCAGCACTTCCCGCTCCACCCGCCGTACCAGCGCATCCTTTTCCTCGATCGAGAGATTGCCGCGCGCCTGCACATAGACGATGCCGCGTTGGGCTTCGACATCGGCGAAGAAGGTGACGCCGTTATTGTTCTGGGCGTAGTAAACAAAGGTGCCGACGACAAAGCCCAGCACGGCGAGGATGGTGACGAAGGGCATCACCGGGTTGGCGGCGATGAAGTGGATCAGGTGGCCGAACGGGGTGCGTTTGCGGTGGCCCTCGACCTTTTGCGGCGCGCGGTGCGGCTTCACGCTGTCGAGCAGCAGGGTCAGAATCACGAGGCCGAGGACCAGCAGGACCATGCCGGGCAGGGCGGCCAGCAGGGCGGGCGTGTCCGGCGCAGTGGTCCAGAGGTAGTTCGGGTTGATCATCTGCATCGCGGCGGCGAAGGTGAAGAGGGTGGCGGGGATCAGGAGGCCCGCGCGCAGCCAGATCGGCAGGGGGCGCAGCACCTCGGACGTGTGGTCGAGGGCGCGGCTCAGGCGTCCGGCGACGCCGCCGACCACGGGGAGGTAGACCAGCGCGACGAGAAGCGAGGCGGACAGGACGTAGATCAGGGTGCGCGGCAACATGCCCATGAATTCGCCGGGCACGCCGGGCCAGAACAGCATGGGCATGAAGGCGCAGAGCGTGGTCGCGGTCGAGGACACGATGGGCCAGAACATGCGTTTGGCGGCATCGGTATAGGCGTGCATCGGGCCAATGCCGTCGCGGATGCGGTTGTCGGCATATTCGACCACCACGATGGCGCCGTCGACCAGAATGCCGACTGCGAGAATCAGGCCGAACATGACGATGTTGGACACGGTGTAATCCAGCGCGCCGAACAGGACGAAGGTTAACAGAAACGAGGTTGGGATGGCGAAACCGACCAGCAGGGCGGAGCGCATGCCGAGCGAGGCCAGCACCACGATCATCACCAGCGCGATGGCGGTAATCACCGAGCCTTCGAGCTGTTTGACCATGCTTTCGACCTGATAGGAATCGTCGTTGGAGAAGCTGACGTTAACCGTTTGCTGCAGGGCTTCCGGCCAGGCGGCGCGGGTTTCTTCCACCACGCGGCGCACTTCGGCGGCGGTGTCTATGATGTTGAAACCCTTGGCTTTTACCACCTGAAGCGCCACGGTGGTTTCGCCGTTGAACCGCGCGGTGCCGTGCCGGTCCTCGAAGGCCAGCCGGATCTCGGCAATGTCGCCCAGCGTCACCACCCGGTCGCCGTTAACCTTGACCGGCAGGGCGAATACATCGCCCACCTCATCGAAGGAGGACGGGATCTTGACCGCGGTTTCGCCGGTTGGCGTGCTGATGGCGCCGGCGGCGATCAACTGGTTGTTGTTGCGCACGACGTTAATCAATTCGCCGGCGGTGACGTTGTAGGCTTCGAGTTTCAGCGGGTCGATCAGCACTTCCAGCATCTCGTCGCGGTAGCCGGTCAGCGAGGCGTCCAGCACCGCGTCGATCCCGGCGACCTTCTCTTCGAGTTCCTGCGCCAGCCGCACGAGGGTGCGTTCCGGCACGTCGCCGGTAAGGTTGACGATGAGAATGGGGAATTCGGCGAAGTTGATTTCGTTCACCGAGTAGTTCTTCGCGCCTTCCGGGAACTTGGTTTCGACCTTGTTCATGGCGTCGCGTACATCGGCGATCACCTTGCTGCGGTCCCAGCCAAACTCGAATTCCAGCGCCACCCCGGCATAGCCCTCGGCGGCGGTGCCGGACATGGATTTCAGCCCGTCGATATCGGCCAGTTCGGCTTCCATCGGCTGCACCAGCAGGCGTTCGCTGTCGGCGGCGGAAATGCCGGGGAAGGGGACGGAGACAAAGATGGCGGGGATTTCGATATCCGGCTGGCCCTCTTTTGGCAGGCCGACATAGGCAGTGACCCCCGCGATTAGGGTTAACAGCACGAAAGCCATAACCATGCGGGCCCGTTCGGCGGCCCAGTCGATGACCCGGATCATTGCGTGGCCTCCCGGTACACGGCGGCAACGGCAACGCCTTCCTTAACGTAATCCTGCCCGATAACGATCAGGGTGATTTTTTCCGGCAGACCGGAGACCCAGACGCCTTCCAGCGTGTCGCGTTCCATGCTGACCGGGGCGAAAACCGCCTTGCCCTCGGCATTGACGATGCGCACGCCAAGCTGGCCGGTATCGGACAGGGTCAGCGAGGATTGCGGCACCAGATGGGCGCGTTTGCCGGTCGAGGCGATGAGGATTTCTGCCGTTTGCCCGGCGCGGATCGACAGGTCCGGGTTGGCGATTTCCGCTTCGACGCGGAAGGTGCGGGTCGTGGCGTCGGCGGAGCGCGACAGGAAGGACACGGCGCCGCGGACTTGCCGCCCGCTGGACAACTGCGCGCCGACGAGGGAGCCGACCTGAATGCGGTCAACATCGGTTTCGGCCACAAAGCCCACCAGCCGGATCGGGTCCAGCGCGAGGATGCGCGCGCAAGGGGCGCCGGGTTGCAAAAGCGCGCCGGTCTCGGCGGTGTCGCTTTCCAGAACCCCGTCAAAGGGGGCGTAAATCCGGGTGTTGGCGATGTCGCGTTCGACGCTCAGAACCTGCGCCTGCGCGCGTTCCGCAGCGGCCTGCGCCGAGGCCAGACCCGCCTTGGCAGAACTGACCGCCGCCTGCGCCGAAGCCATGCCCGCGCGGGCATTGGCGACGCGGGTATCGGTCGCGAAGCCGCCCTTGGCCAGCCCTTCCGCCGCCTCAAGGTTGATGCGCGCCTCTTCCAGCCGCGCTTCCGCTTCGCTCACCCGCGCGGCGGCCACCGGCGCGTTGGCTTCCGCTTCCGTCAGCCCGGCCTTGGCCTGCGCCAGCGTTGCCGCCCGCGTGCCCATGTCAATCTCGCACATCAGGTCGCCTTTCGAGATCAGCGTGCCGCGCGGGATCGGGGCGGAGATTACCTTGCCGGAGGTCTCCGCTGCCAGCTGCACCTCGCGCGCCGCTTCCGTGCGCCCGCGCGTGATCACCGCGCTGTCGATCTCGGTCGCCACGCTGTCGATCACCACAACCGCAACCCGGCCATCCTCCGTCACCGCGCCTGCGGGCGCTTCTTCGAGTACCGCTTCCACCGGCGCCGCCTCTTCCGGCGTCAGCCCGGCGAAGCGCAGAAAGGTGTCGCGCTGGAACACCAGAAAGAACAACCCGGCGGCCACGATAATTGCGGTCAGGATGGACATTATGCGCATTGTTTTTCCCCGGTTTTCTGATCAGCACATATCACAGCGGCTCCGAAAGTGGCGTTTCGTCTAGCAGCCAATCCTTGACATAAGGTTAATGCCTGCCAGCTACAACACTTCCCGCCGGATTTTGCCCTGTATCCGCTGCAAATTCACAGCAATGTCACGGCAAATCCCGGCCTGTTTTCCGAAGGCTTGGCAACGCGGGGGGCATTCTCTACAAGGGAGGCGAACAAAACGGAGGCCGTGCAGGTGTCAAATCCCGAATCGTTTATCGACGAAGTGACGGAAGCGGTGCGTCAGGACAAGCTGATGCAGAGCTTTCGCAAATATGGCTGGATCGGCGCGGTGCTGGTGCTGGCGATTGTCGGCGGGGCCGGGGTGAACGAATACCTCAAGGCGCAGCGCACGGCGCAGGCGCAGGCCTTTGGTGATGCGGTTCTGGGCGCGGTGGCCGAACAGGATGCGGCAGCGCGGCTGGCGGCGTTGAATGCGATCGACGCGGAAGGCGACACGGCGGCGGTGCTGGAGATGATCAAGGCGGCGGAAGGTCAGGACGACGCGCGCACGGCGCTGATGGCGCTGGCCGAGAAGCCGGACGTGGCGCCGGTTTACCATGATCTGGCACGGATGAAAGCGGCGCTGGCGCCGGGTTGGGACGACCCGGAGGCGCGGATTGCGTGGCTCGAGCCGCTTTTGGGCGCGCAGGCCGGGTTCCGGGTGCTGGCGGAGGAGCAAATCGCGCTGTCGGAGCTGGAAGCCGGGCGCAAGGATGCGGCGATGGCGCGGCTTGAAAGCCTGACCAGCGACGCAGATGCGGGGCCGGGGCAGCGCCAGCGGGTATCGCAGCTTTTGATGGCCTTGGGTTGGGTCGCACAGAATTAAGCTCGAAGTCGGGGCTTCACGGGGGATAAGATGATGAAAACACAAACAAAATTCCACCTGAAGGCGCTGTTGGCCATCGGTGTGAGCGCGGCGGTCCTGACGGGATGCGCGCAAAAGGAACTGATCCTCGACGGGCTTCGCGAAGACCTGCGCAGCCCGGATTATGATGTGAACGACCCGGCGGCGGTTGCAGCCGCGACGGCTGCGGCGGAAAAGGCGGGGGCGGTGGAAAACCTGTCCCGGCCGGTGAGCCTCGGGCGGGCGCAGAATATCGGCGCCTGGACCCATCGCGGCTACAACGCGAAACACAATCTGCCCCATGCAGCCTTCACCGCAGCGCCCAGCGTGATCTGGCGCGCCAAAATCGGCGATGGCAATACGGGCCGCGAGCGCATTGTTGCGGCGCCGGTCAGCGACGGGTCGCGGATTTTCACCGTCGATTCCAAGGGGCTTCTGAGCGCGACGGCGACCTCCGGCGCCAAGGTCTGGAGTGTCAATATCCGCGCGGCGGGCGAACGGGCGGGGACCGGCTCCGGCCTCGCGCTGGCGGGCGGCAAACTCTTCGCCACAACCAGCAACGGCTCGTTGGTTGCGCTTGATCCGGCGAGCGGTAAAATCCTTTGGCGTCAACAGGTTACCGGCGGCATTTCCGCCGCGCCGACCGCCTCCGGCGGCAAGGTGTATATCACTTCCGCCGCCTCCGGTGCTTACGCCATCAACGCGGCGAACGGGCGGATCGACTGGCACCTGCCGGGCCTGCCGACGCAATACGGCTTTGCCGGGGCTGCCGCGCCGGCGATTTCCGGCGGTGACGTGGTTTTCGCCATGGCCAACGGTTCGATGGTTGGGGTCGACGCGCGCAAGGGCACGCCGGATTGGGTGGCGCGTCTGCCGGGTGACCGGGCGGGCCGGGGCAAGAACGTGCTGCAAGCTTTTGGTGGCGAGCCGGTTGTCGCGGGCGGGCTGATTTTCGCCGCCACGCAGGCCGGGCGCGCCTTTGCCGTGACGCCCTCCGGCTCCGTGCGCTGGAAAGCGGATGAGGGCGCGGCGGGGATGATGGCGGTCGCGGGCGGCGCCGTGTTCTTTGTCAACGACGAGAACAAGCTGGTGCGGCTGTCGGCGCGCGATGGAAAACGGCTCTGGATCGTTGATCTGCCGCGCTACGACACCGACAATACCCGCAAACAAAAGAGCGTCTATCCCGCTTTCGGGCCGCTGATGGCGGGCGGGCAGCTTTGGGTCGCGTCCGGCGACGGGTTCCTGCGCAGCTACAACCCTGCGGACGGGGCCGTGACCCGCGAGGTCGAGCTGCCCTCCGGCGCGGCGGCGCGGCCGATCATCGTTGGCGGCACCCTGTATCTGGTCACCACCAAGGGCGATCTGCTGGCTCTGCGCTAGAGCGGTTTGCAAATTGCGGGCGGCTGCGATATGCGGGCCATCTTGTTTTGAAAGGTCAGCGCCATGAGCTTTACCCTCGCCATCGTCGGGCGCCCCAATGTGGGCAAATCGACCCTGTTTAACCGGCTTGTCGGGCGCAAGCTGGCGCTGGTCGATGACCAGCCCGGCGTGACGCGCGATTTGCGCGAGGGGGAGGCGAAGCTCGGGCCACTGAAATTCACCGTGATCGACACGGCGGGTCTTGAAGACGCGACCGATGATTCGCTTGAAGGGCGGATGCGGCGGCTGACGGAGCGGGCGGTGGAAATGGCCGATGCCTGCCTGTTTCTGATCGACGCCCGCGCCGGGGTGTTGCCGACCGACGAGATTTTTGCCGATATTTTGCGCCGCAAGAACGCGCATGTGATCCTCGCTGCCAACAAGGCGGAGGGGCGTGCGGCGGAAGCGGGGCTTTTGGAGGCCTATGCGCTGGGGCTGGGCGAGCCGTTGGGCTTGTCGGCGGAGCATGGCGAGGGGATGGGCGAGTTGGCGGCGGCGCTGGCGCCCATTGCCGAAGAAATGTCTGCGCGCGCTGAACGCATCGCGCAGGAAGCGCCGGAAGTCGACGTTGCGTTGAGCGCGGAAGAGGCGGAGCGGGGCGAAGACGAGGTTTCTTCCGCCGCGCGGGTGCCGACGGAAAAGCGCCCGCTGCAAATTGCCGTGGTGGGCCGTCCGAATGCGGGCAAATCGACCCTGATTAACCAGCTTTTGGGCGAGGACCGCCTGTTGACCGGCCCGGAAGCGGGCATCACCCGCGACGCGATTTCGCTGCCGATCAACTGGCAGGGCACGCCGGTGCGCATGTTTGACACGGCGGGGATGCGTAAACGGGCTAAGGTGCAGGAAAAGCTGGAGAAATTGTCGGTAGCGGACGGGCTGCGGGCGGTGAAATTTGCGGAGGTCGTGGTGGTTCTGCTCGACGCGGCGATCCCGTTTGAAAGTCAGGATCTGCGCATCGCGGCGCTGGCGGAGCGCGAGGGGCGCGCGGTGGTGGTCGCGGTAAACAAATGGGACGCGGAGAAGGACAAACAGGACAAGCTCAAGGAGTTGAAACTGGCCTTTGAACGCCTGTTGCCACAGCTGCGCGGCGCGCCGCTGATCACGGTGTCGGCCAAGACCGGCAAGGGGTTGAATCGGCTGCATGAGGCGGTGCTGCGCGCGCATGAGACCTGGAACCGCCGGGTGTCGACCGCGCGGCTCAACCGCTGGCTCGAAGGCATGATCACGGCGCATCCGCCCCCCGCGCCGGGCGGCCGCCGCATCCGGCTGCGTTACATGACGCAGGTGAAATCCCGCCCGCCGGGCTTCGTTGTCATGTGTTCGCATCCCGACAAGCTGCCGGAAAGCTATTCTCGCTATCTTATCAACGGCTTACGCGACGACTTTGACATGCCGGGCACGCCAATCCGTCTGCATATGCGCTCACAGGCGGACAAGAACCCCTATAAGAATCGCAAGAAATCGACGCCCTCGCGGCTGCGAAAACATCTCGGGAAACCGCCGGCAAATTCCTGACAGGCGCCAAAAAGAAAACGCCCTCCGCTGGGGAGGGCGTTTTTGCGAGAGGGGGGTTAGTTCAGGTAGCCCATCGGATCGACGCTTTGCGTGCCCTTGCGGACCTGGAAATGCAGGAAGGGCGGGGTGGCGGCGCGGACCGAGGCGATGGCTTGCCCCGCACTGACCTTTTCGCCTTTAGACACGGCGATATTGTCGATGCCCGCATAGACCGTCAGCAGGCTGCCCGAATGTTTGATTACCAGAATCGGCACCTGATCGGTGTCGCGCGTGATGGCGGCGACGGTGCCGGCGGCGGCGGCGCGCACCGTGGCCCCGGCCTTGGCGGAAATATCGACGCCATCGGTTTTGCCCCGTTCAAAGGCACGCGCCACCCGACCCTCGACTGGCATGACCATGCGCGCGGCGGTGGCGGCGGTGCGGGTTTCGCCGAGGCCCGGCGATGCGGGGGTGGTCGGCGTTTTCAGGCTCTCATCCGCGTCCGGCAGCGGCACGGCGGCGGAAGGCGGCAGCGGGGTTGGCGAGCCGACGCCCGGCGCGGTGGTGCCGAGGCTTGCGGTCGCGGTGGGACGGTTAACGGTCGGGATCAGCAGATATTGCCCCTCGCGAATGCTGAGGGATGAATCCAGACTGTTCCACGAGGCCAGCGCATTCACCGGAACATTATAGGTTCGCGCGATGGAATAGGCGGTTTCGCCGCGGGCAACCTGATGGCGCACCGGGGCTGCGGCGGCGGTGGGGTTGCTGCCTTCCAGCCGGTCCAGCGCATTGCCCGCCATCTCGGTCACATTGAGCGTGCCCGCCGCCGTGGCGCCGCCGCCATTCAGCATCCGGGGCAGGGCGAGGATTTCGCCGGCGCGCAGGGTGGTTTGCGGCGGAATGCCATTGTAGCGGCCCAATTCGTTGGGGCCAAAGCCCAGCCGTGCGGCGATTTGTGCCACCGTATCGCCCGCGCGGGCCACCACGACCTGATAGGTCGGGTAGGAAATCACCCCGCGCGAATCCGGTTTCGGGCGGCCGGTGGGCGCGGCTTTGCGCGCGGCGTCGGCGGTTGAAAACCCGCCTGCAAGGCCGCGCAGGTCAAAATCCAGCCCCTTAAATCCGGTAAATTTCCCGTCTGTGCAGCCCGCCAGCGCCAAAGGCGCCAGCAGCGCCGCTCCGATCCAGTTGCGTGTATGTGCCATTCTGCCCGTCCTTCGCCGTCTGCGCGGCGCTTGTTCTGGGGGAGGCGTTTCAGACCTGTTCCCCGATTTTCACAATACTTTCCGCCGGTTAGCGGAACTTCTCACGATCCTAGCCCTTCGATCAGGGGCACGAACCGCACCGGCATCAACTCCTGATAATCAAAACCCGTCGCGGTGCGGGTGACTTTCAACAGCGTCTGCACCGCGTCGGATTGTCCCACCGGCAGGACCATAATACCGCCTTCGGCCAGTTGAGCCAAGAGGGGGCCGGGCGGGTCTTCGGCAGCGGCGGTCACAACGATGCGATCAAAGGGTGCTTGTTCGGCCAGCCCATGCGATCCGTCGCCAGTGATGGCGGTGATGTTGGTTAAATCGAGGCGGGCAAAAAGCTCTCGGGCGGCTTGCACCAGCCCGCGGTGGCGGTCGATTGTGTAGACCCGGCGGGCGAGGCGCGCGAGGATGGCGGCCTGATAGCCCGAGCCGGTGCCAACTTCCAGCACCTTGGATTTTGGTTTTATATCAAGGGCTTGGGTCATCAGGCCGACGACGGAGGGCTGCGAGATGGTTTGCCCGGAGGCGATGGGCAGGGGCATATCCTCATAGGCGCGGTCCTCGAAAATGCCCTTGACGAAGAGGCCGCGATCCGTGGCTTCCATCGCTTCCAGCACCCGCGAATTGGTCACGCCGCGCGAGCGCAGGGCGAAGAGGAACTGCATTTTGCGTTCCGGCGTATAGGCGGGGGTTTGCAGCGGGCTCACGGCGCTTTTCCGCCGGTTTCAAAGCTGCGCGATAGGGCGACGAGCTGATCTTGTGCCGTCAGGTCGGCGCGCATGGGGGTCACGCTGACATAGCCCTGCGTGAGCAGGTCCGCGTCGGCGCCGGGGGTGGAGGGGCCGTGTTGCGTGCCGCCTTTGAGCCAGAGATAATCCCGTCCGGTCGGGCTTTTTTGCCGCGTGGCGCTGAAATAGGTCTCTTCGCGTCGGCCTTGCGCGCAAATTTTGGTGCCCTTGACTTCGGCGGCGGGGCAGGGCGGGAAGTTGACATTGAAAAACACGCGGTAATCGTCGTGCGACGGGGTTTGCAGATGCTCCATCAAGCGGCGCAGGATGGCGGGAGCGAGGCGGCGGGCGGCGTCGAAAATGTCCGGCGTCTTGAACAGGTCGGGGCTGAGATATTGGCTTAGGGCAACGGCGGGCAGGTCTTGTAGCGCCGCTTCCATCGCCGCGCCGAGGGTGCCGGAATAGAGCGCGTTTTCTGCCGCGTTATTGCCCCGGTTGATGCCCGACAGCACCAGCTCCGGGCGTTCGGGCAGCACGTCGTACAGCGCGGCCAGGACGCAATCGGCGGGGCTGCCCTCCACGGCGAAGCGGCGCTCGGCGAGTTGGGAAATCAGCATGGGGCGGGTGTAGGAGATGGTGTGGCCGACGCCGGATTGCTCGAAGGCGGGCGCTACGGTCCAGACCTCGCCCCCCGGTCCCGCCAATGCCTGCGCCACTTCGGTCAGGGCCGCGAGGCCGGGCGCGTTGATGCCGTCGTCATTGGTCAGCAGGATGCGCATTTCAGTTCCCCCTGTCTTTCAATAGGCGCGCGGGCTTTTCCGGGCAAGCGCTGCGGGCAATCAGGCGAGGATTTCCGGCAGCAAGCGCGCCGCTTCGTCGTCCGGGGAGGCGAGTTTGCTGCGGTCCTCGGTGGGGAAAAAGCGCGCGCGCATGGCGGTGGCCAGCGGTTTCGGGTGCAACACGCGGATATTAGGGCCGATGCGCGCATTTTCCGCCCGCCAGCTTTCGACCAGCGCCATTTGCGCGGCTTTGGTGGCGCCGTAGCCGCCGAAGAATTTTTCGCCCGCGTGGTCGTCGTGGAAGAAGATGGCGCGGGAGTTGTCGCTCATCAGGGGGGTGACGAAGGCGATCAGCCGGGCGGTGGCGGCGACGTTGACGGCGACGGATTTATCCCAATCCTTGCCGTTCACATCCGCCGCCGGGGTCAGGTGCATGGCCTCGATGGCGGAGTGGATCCAGAGGTCGATCCCGCCCCAGCGGTCATGCACCGCGCGGCAGAGTTGGGCCATGGCGTCTTCGTTGGTGATGTCCATCGGCGCCAGCGTGGCCGACCCGCCCGCGGCCCGGATGCGGTCATCCACCTCTTCCAGCGCGCCGACGGTGCGTCCGACGGCGACGATATGGTGCGTTGGGGCCAGCGCCACGGCGAGCGACGCGCCCAAGCCCCGCGACGCGCCGGTGATCAAGGCGACTTTGCTGGCGGACGGGGTTTCAGGCTTGCTTGCGGTTTCGTTCATGGCGCGCTCCTCGATCTGATACCGGATAGCCGCTCCGGTTTTCCCATAGCTATAGTGAAATCGCTTTAATCTGCAATATTGAGCCTCAAAATTCGCGTTCGAAATCAGCAGGATGCGGATTGAGAGGCAGCGAATATTGATTCAAATATAGCGATTTCTGTTCTATTCCGCCACTTCGGCGGTGTCCAGCGGATGCGGGGGAAGGCGCGTTTTTGTTCTCGTTGCTGTCCTCCTATATGACCAGTTTCAGGGTGGTTTCGGCGCCATCGGACAGGCGCAGGCGGGCGTGATCTGCGGCGACGGCGGTCAGCGTGCCGAGCGGGGTGCGTTTGCCCGCGCTGCCGGTGACGATTTCACCCGAGGGCAGGCGGATCAGGGCGGTCAGGGCGTCGGTCGGTCCGGCGGTGCCGATGAGGGCGACTTCGGCCATGTTGAGCCGGTCGGGCTGTGTGGCGTGTTCGGCAACGAATTGATTCGGGTTGGGCACCGGGTCCGGGATTTCGGCCAGCGTTGGGCCGCGCGCGGGCGCGGCGGCTTTTGGGGCTGAGTTCGGAGCAGGACCATAGGCCGCCAGCATCGGGTCTTCCGGCGCGGCGGGCGCAGGCGGCGCGACTTCCGCGGGCGCTTTCGGCGCGGGGGCGTTGCGAAAGAAGCCCGCGTTGAAGGTGCCGGGGGCATGGCCGGGCGGGGTCTGCATCATTCCTTCGACCGCATCCAGCCCCCCCAAACCCTCGGGGCGCGGCAGCGGCGGCGGGGCGGATAAGGGCGCGGCGGTATTGGAGGCAATGACGCCCGAAGGCGGTGGCGCTCCCGTTCCCGAGCCGAAAAAACTACTGTCAAATACGCCGCCAAGGGCACCATTTCCGGGCATGTCTGTCTCCTATAATAGAGACAGGATAGCCGCGCCGAATTAACAGCCGGTTAATGCGGGAAATTTAATTCGGCCCGGCGGCGGTGCAGCTTGAAACCAGGGTTTCGTAGCGCTCGACGATCCAGCCCGGCGCGTCCGTCGGAATGTTCTCATCAAGGCGGCCCTGCGAGCGGGCGAACACCTTGGCGGTGCGCGAATTGTCCACCATGTCAAAGCCTTCGGTCACGGCGACGCGGTCGTAGATCACCAGCGCGATGGCGACCAGCAACAAGCCGCGTAACACCCCGAAAACGAAGCCTAAAGCCTGATCGACCCCGCCGAGGGCCGAGCGCTGGATGGTCGAGGACAGGAGCGGCGTGAACAGGGACACGACGACCAGCGACAGCGCCATGACACCGGCAAAGGCGGCGATGGTCGACAACTCGCAGCTATCGGCGATGTAGTCCGACAGGACCGGGATTTCCTTGATCAGCGGCACGGCACGCGGGGCGAACATATAGGCCAGCACGGCGGCCAAAATCCACCCGGCAATCGCCATGCCCTCGCGCACGAAGCCGCGCGAATAGGCCAGAATCGCCGAAACCAGAATCACCAGCGCCACCACGCCATCTATTAAGGTAAATCCGTCCATTCCCAGCCCTCGTTAGCTTTTCGTTTCATCCGGCACCAAATGTCTCGCCGACAAAGCCGACCAGATCGCCCATCATCCGCAGGCTCATAGCATCATGTGTTCCGGTTTTCGAGCCTTTCGGCAAGATTGCGGTGGAAAATCCGAGTTTTGCGGCTTCTTTCAGACGGTTTTCCGTCTGTCCTACCGGGCGCAGGGCGCCGGACAGGGAGATTTCGCCGAATACCACGAGGTCGCGCGGCATGGCGGCGTCTTCGCGGGCCGACAAAAGCGCGGTGGCCACGGCGAGATCGGCGGCGGGCTCGGAGATTTTCATGCCCCCGGCGACGTTAAGGTAAACGTCCAGCCCGGCAAAGGGAATGCCGACGCGCGCTTCCAGCACCGCCAGAATCATCGCCAGCCGCGCCCCGTCCCAGCCCAGCACCGACCGGCGTGGTTGGGCAAGTGAAGAAGGCGCGACAAGTGCTTGAAATTCCACGAGAACCGGGCGAGTCCCCTCGATGCCTGCAAAGACGGCAGAGCCGGGGGACGGGGCGTCGCGCTCGCCCAGAAACAGCGCCGACGGGTTGGCGACTTCCGACAATCCGCCGCCGGTCATCTCGAAAACCCCGATCTCATCGGCGGGGCCAAAGCGGTTTTTCACCGCGCGCAGAATGCGGAACTGATGACCGCGCTCGCCCTCGAAATACAGCACCGTGTCGACCATGTGTTCGACCACGCGCGGCCCGGCGATTTGCCCCTCTTTGGTGACATGCCCCACCAGAATCACCGACACGCCGCGCGCCTTGGCAAAGCGGGTCAGCTCATGGGCGGCGGCACGCACCTGCGACACCGAACCGGGCGCGCTTTCCACATTGTCGGCCCACATGGTCTGGATCGAATCAATGATCACCAGATCGGGTTTTTCCGCCTCCAACGTGGTTAATATGTCGCGCAGATTGGTCTCGGCGGCCAGCCCGACCGAGGCGTCGCGCAGCCCAAGTCTCTGCGCCCGCATCCGCACCTGAGCGCGCGCCTCTTCGCCGGAAACATAGATGGTTTTCAAGCCCTTACGGGCAAAACTTGCAGCGGCTTGCAAAAGCAGGGTCGACTTGCCGATCCCCGGATCGCCGCCCACCAGAATGGCCGAAGCAGGCACCAGACCGCCGCCCAGAACCCGGTCCAGCTCCGCCACGCCGGACAGGGTGCGCGGGGGCGGGGCTTCCTCGGTCGCCAGATCGGACAGCGCAATCCGGTTGCCGCGCATCGCGCCCAGGCTCTTTGACGCCGGCCCCTGCGACAGCGGCACCTCCTCGCGAATGGTGTTCCAGGCGCCGCAATTGTCGCATTGGCCGGACCATTTGGAGAAGGAGGCGGCGCATTCCTGGCAGGTATAGGTGAGGGTCTTGCGGGCCATTAACTTTTCTTTGCGGTGAGGATCGAGGCCAGAATAGAGGCCAGCACGCAGAGGGTGAAGAGATAGAGCCCCCAGCCGGTCTCGACCCGCGTGAAGGCAACGCCTTTGACCAGCACGACGTAAAGCGCGATGAGGAAGATGTCCGCCATTGCCAGCTTGCCGATAATATTGAGCGTGGGCAAGGCCTTACGGCGCAACAGGCCGAAATGGATCAGGGCGAGGCCGGTGACTTTCAGGATGGGGGCGAAGATGGCGAAAAAGGTGACGACGAGGGCGAGAAACACGTCGCTGCCCCAGAGCGTTTTCAGCCCGGAAATCACCGAAATGGCCTCGGTGCCAAACAGCGGAAGGTTAATTCCGGCATGTAAAATCGGGGCGAACCAGCTTACCGGAAAGGCGATGATCAGGCTGAGATTGAGCCATTTTGCGACTTCGCGGGTCATGTGCGGCCCCGTGCGTAATGGCGGTGATAGCGATTTCCGAGCTGGGTAAGAATTTCGTAACCTATGGTGTCTATACTGTCGGCAATCGAATCGGGAGAGGCGTTCGGGCCGATGGCGGTCAGGGTCCGGGGCGTTTCGCCGAGCTTGTGGATGATCCGGGTCACGTCGGCGGTGATCAGGTCCATCGAAACCCGCCCGAGAATCGGGCAGGGTTCATCGCCGTGCCAAAGCGTGCCCGTGGCGGAAAGGGCGCGGTTCAGGCCATCGGCATAGCCGCCGGCGACGGTGGCCACGCGCATGTTATGCGCGGCGGTGAAGGTGTTGGAATAGCCGACGCTTTCGCCCGCCGCGACCTCGCGGATCTGCACCACCGGCAGGTCCAGTTGCACCACGGGGGCCGCCTCGGCGAAGGGGTGCCCGCCGTAAAGGCCAATGCCGGGCCTTGTGAGGTCGAAATGATACTGCGGGCCGAGCAGAATGCCGCCCGTTGCAGCGAGCGAACGCGGCACCGACAGCCCTTCCGTCATCGACAGGAAGGTGTTGAGTTGCTGCGCGTTCATCGGATGGTCCGGCTCGTCGGCGCAGGCGAGGTGCGACAGGATCAGGCGCGGCGACTGGGTCAGAACGATGTCGCGCAGCGCGGCCCATTCGGCGGGTTCCATGCCCAGCCGGTTCATGCCGGTGTCGAGCTGCACCCCGAACGGCGCGCCGGGCAGGGCTTCGAAATGGCGCGTGACCTGCTCGACGGAATTGAGCATCGGCACGAGGTCGAGGTCGTAAATCATGTCCGTGTCGCCGGCCATATGGCCAGAAAATACGGCAATTTCCGGTCCCGGCCCCAGCGCATCGCGCACGGCGGCACCTTCCTCTGCCGCGGCAACAAAAAACCGCCGCGCTCCCGCCGCCGCCAGCACCCGCGCCACCGGCCCCACGCCCAGCCCGTAAGCATCCGCTTTCACCACCGCCGCCGTCTGCACCCCCGCGCCGGAAACCGCATCCAGCGCGCGCCAGTTGGCCGCAATGGCGTCGAGATCAATGGTCAATCTTCCTGTCGTCATGCGGGCCGTTGTCATCGCTGGCGCGGACCGGGTCAAGGAGAATTGCGGCCGGGAACCCGGATTGTAGCGGGGAAACGCCGCGCTTTTTCCCCACGCGCCCGGCTATCGCAACATGCTGTAGCGCGGTGGTGGTTCGGCTCTATGTCGTGTCGGTTGGACATTAGGGCCCGAGCCGGTCGAACAAAATGTGCGCTGCAAGGGCTGCTGGCAGACAAAAGATCGGGCCGGTCAGGATTTACATAAAACTTTATGAAGTTTTCTTGAGCGCCTTAATCCATCTTTAACGATTGCCTGCGAGAGTGATTGTCAAAGGCGTGGCCGCGATGAAGATGATTCCCCCAGCATTTCCAGCGCCCATCCGCGCCGTCTTTGTTGAGCGCGCAATCTGGCCTCGCCTGCCTTCTGCCGGTGTGGATTCTATGGAGACAAGTCTTGGAGCGAAAGGGGAACAAAGGAGTAGAGGACGGATATGGCCGCATGGGGAAATATGGCCGGAATACCGCCGTTTAAAAACAGAGGTCGGAAGCGGCGGATCGGATTGTGGCGCGATGGAAAAAAAGGGCGTAAAATATGTCAAATGCGCAGCAGCGGTCGGGTGCTGCGCCGCTTGGGGAAGGCCAGCGCATTCGCAGCCTTTTTGTTCAGACACCGCGAGGGAGCAATTTCGATCCCAACAAGCGGTCAGGTGGTTTCCGTTTATATACTGGGGGCAATCAGGCACTTTTGATCACGTCCCAAACAGTGACCAGTATCTACCGGGGCTGGCCATGGCGCGATTTCGATTGAAGCCGATCATGTACATGGAGTGCATGCTGATCGTGAGGAAGGCTATGAGATCGCTTATGATGAGACCGACAGGCAATATGCCAAACGGGTGGAAAAATTGATCCGTAACGATGCCGTCGCAATTCATGCCTGGGGGGCGAACGGCATTTATACCGAAGCGGGCGAGGATGCTGTCGCGGCAAGGGCGGATATGGTCGATTAATTTACGCGGGAGAAGGAAATGATTCGGTTACAGTTAACGGCGGCGTTGTGTCTGGCATACCCGGAGGCGCGGGCGCCGATGCAATCCGCGTCAATGCGGCGATTGGCCATTCGGTTGTTCCAAATCCGTGCGTTTCTGCGGTGGAATATCGTTTGAATATTAGCCCCGAATATTTCCGCCTGACCAACGCCGAAGACAGGATGCGCGGGGCGGCGACAAACTATTCCGATTTATTCGGCAGCGCGGGTGCAAAAATGATGTTGGTTAATGTGCGTGAAAGGGGCGGATCGGGCGACGATCCTGTCAAAACTACGCTGGGTGCTGGTTTGATGGTTCATATAGGAGGGGGTGTGTCGTGTTGAAATAGATGGAGAGGATATAGTAATCCGCCATTCTGGTGGGGCGGTATGGGTCGAAAGCTATGAAAACGCGGTCGCGAGTGGCGTAACGGGTTTTGGTGCGGCATATCAACCGTCGGATCCCCGTTCGGGAAACTCGAAAACGTTGCGAGCGGACGATGGGAAAATAGTACTGAAGGACCTCATCAATTTAACCCGACGGGTCGAAATGACAGAAATGGAAATGCGCGCTTCATGGTGGGGTTTTGGGCCGACGATATTTAGGTCAGGCGGGTTTGAGATGCTATATTTGGCGGACAGGGAACCAATAGACAGGCGGGTTTGATCGACGTGGTTGTTTTTCACAAGGTCTTGATTGAAACCTGCTGATCGTTGTGGGCGTTGGATGACTGTCAGGGGGGGGCAAAGCAAAACGGATTTAGGGGCTTGAACTTGAGTTGCCTGCATGAAGTGGTGTTTGATGTTTCGTGTTGCGGAAATGGAGGAACGTCTTTTTGGACTGCGCTGCCTGAAAGGGGTGTTCGGGCGCGGAAACATTGGATTCGCTTTTGAAAGTCCGCGGTAAGTGTTTGTGCGCTTGGGCGGTTGTGCTTGACAAGGCGGGGGCGGGGCTTCGAGGATGGGGGCGCAGATGTGATGGAGGGGATGATGAAACGCTTTGCTTTTTTGGCTGCCATGATGCTTTCGCTTTTGGGGGGTGCCCCGGCGATGGCGCAGGATGTGATTGATAGCTATGTTGCGTATATCGGAAGGGCCGATTTGTATAATTCCAAGGGCACGCGGTTGCGCCAGCCTTGGCAGATTTTGCGGCAGGATCGGGCCAATTTTCACCGTTTCGGGATTTCGCAGGACGGGGATGAGTGGGATTCGTTTTTCGCTAGCATGAAAAACCGTGGGATTATGGAGCGGATGGTCCGGGACGGGTATATCGAGCCGAGCGCCGCCCGTGCGATTGTTGGGGGCGGCGCCTATGTTTTGGTTCGGATTTACGGTCATGGTTCACGCGGAGAATATGTCGGGGTGACGGTGTTTGATTAACCTTCTTCAGCCGTCAGGCGTGCGAACAGGATCAGTTCCGGGCGGTATTCGAAGTGCATGCCGTCGAAATGGTGCCATTTGCCGCCCCAGATGAAGCCATAGGTTTCGAGGGCGGAGACAACCGCTTTGGGGATTTGGTTTCGGTAGTCTCCGACGGCGCCGGCTTTGGCGCCGGACCATTTCCAATAGCCACCCATTTCGGTGTTCAGGTCGATGGCGGCGCCGAAGGAATGTACGCTCATGCGGTTGGTGCCGGAGATGAAGCGCCAGTTGAAGCTGCCGCCGGTTTTGGAGAACACTTTGGGGTAGGCGGTGCCGATCTCTGCGAGGGCGGCGCGCAACTGGCAATCGACGCCGTGGCGGCGGGTGACGCGGAAGCGGGCGCGGCCATCGGGGCTTTGCACCTGCGTCAAGCTGGCCCGAACTTCGCTTTTGCTGTCGCCATACAGAAAGCGCAGGAAGGCGTCATTGCGCACGCGGCCGGGGTCGTGCCATGGGGTTTGGCGTGCGGTGAGGTCGAAGTTGAGCGGGTAGCGGTAGCGAAACTGGTCGCCGATGGTGGCGTCGGTCAGGATGGTTTGGGCGGGCCGGTCGGTGGGGGCAGTATAGGCGAGGCGGGCGCCGCTGGGGGCGATGAACTGGGCGGTTTCGGCGTCGAAGCGGAGGTCGGGGTAGCCGTTCAGGAGGCTGTTGATTGCGGCGTCGGGTGATAGCGGAGCGATGGGGACGGTGCGAAAGTTGGTTGGGGTGCAGTCCTGCGCGACGCTGGCGCTTGCCCACAGGAAAATTCCCAGCACAAACCCGATGATACGCATGCATTCCTCCCGTTTTGGGTATGCTACGCGGTTTGCTGGCGAAAATCCACCGGCTTACAGTGCGGCGGTCAGGGCGAAAAGTACTGTGATTTCCGTGACTTGCTGACAAGCGCCTAAGATGTCGCCGGTCTGGCCACCGATTTTGCGCTTGGCGATGGCGGCGGTGGCGAGGGCGGCGAGGCTGCCCCAGAACAGGGCGGCGATCAGCGCGGTGCCGGTGAGGGGCAGGGCGATGGCGGCGGCGAGGACGAGGCCGGTGGTGGCGGTTTTGGCGCTGGGGCGGCCGGTATCGTGGGCGAGGCCGGATTGGCGGGCATTGGGCAGGGCCGCCATCAGTGCCGCCATCGGGGCGCGCGAGAGCAGGGCGGCGGCGGGGAGGGCGGCGAGTTGGCCCGCGTCGATCAGCGCGAAGAGGGCAGCGAAGCGGGCAAGCAGGGAGAGGATCAGGGCGATGACACCGTAACTGCCGATGCGGCTGTCTTTCATGATTTCCAGCCGCCGCGCGCGTGTATGCCCGCCCCACAGCCCGTCGGCGCTGTCCGCCAGCCCGTCTTCGTGCAACGCGCCGGTCGGCACGATCAGCAGGGCCAGCGCAATGCAGGCGGCGAGGGCGGTTGGCAGGCCGAGCCAGAGCGCGGCGGCGGCGGCGAGGGCGGCGAGCGTGCCGGTGGCCAGCCCGGTCAGCGGCCAGGCCCAGGCACTGCCCGCGCCGCGAAAGGAGGTCGCGCGCACGGGGAAGCGGGTCAGCAAGGCGAAGGCTTCGGCGATGTCGTTGAGGATTTGGCTTCGGGGCATGGTTTTTTCCGGCATTTTGCCCTGTTCTATGTCAGACCGTTTGCATTAGATAGCGGGGAAAGATGAAAAATGGGGGCATTTATGCAGTTTGACACGATTTCGGGCGTAGAAGCGGCGATGGCGGCGTTGCCGGAGGCGGATGCGGGGGCGATGGCTGCGGCGGAGGCGCGCAATGCGGTGTTAACCAAGCCGGCAGGGGCGTTGGGGCGGCTCGAAGAGGTGGCGCTTTGGTATGCGAGTTGGCGCGGGGAGGCGGCGCCTCAAGTGCGCGCGCCGCAAGTCATTGTTTTTGCAGGAAATCACGGGGTTGCCGCGCGCGGGGTTTCGGCCTTTCCGCCGGAGGTCACGGTGCAGATGGTGGCCAATTTTGAAGCGGGCGGCGCGGCGATTAACCAGTTGAGCGCGGAATTTGGTACGGCGATGTCGGTCGTTCCGCTGGAACTCGACCGTCCGACGGCGGATTTCACCCAAGGTCCGGCGATGTCGGAAGCGGAACTGATGGCGGCGATGCAGGCGGGATGGGACGCGGTGGATCCGGCGTCGGATCTGCTGGTCGTCGGCGAAATGGGCATCGGCAACACCACCTCGGCGGCGGCGATTTGCACCGCGCTTTTTGAAGGCGCGGCGACCGACTGGACTGGGCGGGGCACCGGGGTTGAGGCGGAGGCTTTGGCGGCGAAAGCGCAGGTTGTGGCGGAGGGCGTGCGGGCCAATGCCGGGGCTGCGAGCGGGCTGGCGGTGCTGGCGGCGCTCGGCGGGCGCGAGTTGGCGGCGATGGCCGGGGCGATGCTGCGCGCGCGGTTTGAGCGTATTCCGGTGGTGCTGGATGGGTTCATCTGCTGCGCGGCGGCGGCCTGTTTGCAGCGGGTCAACGCGCGGGCCTTGGATCACGCGGTTGCCGGGCATGTTTCCGCCGAGGGCGCACATGCTAACCTGTTGAAAGAGCTTGGAAAAGAGCCTCTGCTGTCGCTTGGGCTGCGGCTCGGGGAAGGCAGCGGCGCGGGGGTGGCGCTGGGCGTGGTCAAGGCGGCGCTGGCCTGTCACTCCGGCATGGCAACCTTCGCGGAAGCCGGGGTTGCGGATGGGTAGAGCGGAAATCGCTAATTATGAATCATAATTCGCGCTCTCGTTTTCGGCGTTTGGCTGGTTGAGGGCGCGGATTATTTGTAGGGTATGTCGATTTCGCTATGGGCAGAAATCGACAAAACGGAATTAAAACGCGCTGCCTCTCCATCCGCTTTCTGCGGATTTCGAACGCGCGTTTTAATGCATTTTTATAGAGTGAGTCGATTTCGCCTTAGCTTAGCGGCAGCAGTTCCAGGGTGTAGGCGCGGTTGCCGCGTTGGTAGGTCAGGCGTTGGGACGAGATGGAGGTGACCTTGCCGCCGTCGAGCCGATCACCGACTTTGACTTTCACATAGCGGCCATTTTCGAGGCGGACCAAGGCGCGGCGGGCGTTTGCGGTGCCGTAAATGCCGATCAGGTTGACCTTGCGGAGATTGAGGGCGTTTTCGGTGGTGGCGCGGCGGGCCACATCGGCACGCGTTGGGATCGCGGGGGTGGCGGATGCGGCGGCGGGCACGGCAGCGGCGGTGGCGAAGCTGCCATCGGAGGCGGCGGCGCGGGCGCTGGCGACGATCCGGCTGAAATTGGACGGGCGCTGACCGGCGCGCGGGGATTGGGTCACGGCCTGCGCGGTGGCGCCGGCGAAGGCGCTTTCGGCCACGGCGGCGTCGATGGCGTTGGGGTCGACCAGCGGGGTGTCTGGCAGGGCGGCGAAGTTCAGGTCGGCGGGACGCGCGGCCGGGCGGGGCAGCGAGAGCGCCGGAAGTTGCGCCACATCGGACGGATTTTGTTCTGCGGGATTAAGGACTTGCGAGGTTTCCGGCGCTTCGGGCGTTGCCGGTGTTTCAGGTGTTTCCGGTGCCGCGGGAGCGGTTTGCGGGATCAGGCCCGCCGGACGGGGCAGCGGACGGGTTTTCGGGGTTCCGGGCACCTGCACCGGCGGCGGCAGGGTGGTGTCGAAGGGGGTTTCCGGCGGGGTGGGGCGCGCGGGGAAGTAGCTGCGGCGGATTTTGAACGGCGTGCCGAGCGTCACCAGCACCCCGGTTGGGGAAAGCGCGCCGTCGCGGGTGGCGACGACGAGGCCGTTGGCGTCGAGGTCGAATTTGGTGTCGGCCGCGGGGGGGGCGGGGGAGCCCGGCGGGGTCGGTTCTACCTGACCGCCCAGCCCCGGATCGAGGGGGGTGGCGCTGCGGGCTGCGGGCGCCGCATCTTGCGGGGCGGTGCCCAGATCGGTCGGCGCGGGCACGGAAGCGGACGGGTTCGGGGGCACGTCGGGGGCGCGTTCCCAGATGCCGGTCGCGGCGTAACGCGCGGCGGCGGCGGCGGGGGTCAGCGGCTGGCCGGTGCCGATGGGGGGCTCGCTGGACGCGGCGCCCGGTTCTGGTGCCGGTTCTGGTTTCGGGGGCGTGGTGCTGGTGGGCGGCGTTTCGGGCGCGGGCGCGACGCCGGGGGTGCTGTTCGGCTCCGGTGGTGTCGGTTGCGGGGTGGCCGGTTCGCTGGGCGACGCAATGGGTGGGGTGCCGGGTTGCTCGCTGGGATTGAACAGCGGCTCGTCCGGGGTTTTGATGAGTTGGTTGGTCCAAAGCGCGGCGAGCGCCATCAGGACCAGCAGGGCCAGCGTCAGGATCAGGCCAAGATATTTGGGTTTGCCGCCGACTTCCGGTTTGGAGCGGGCGCCGAACACGGTCAGGCTTTCGGCCTCTTTTTGCCGCTGCTTCTCCGCTTCGCTCGGCTGTTTGCGGCGGGTGAGGAGGCCGGGTTTGGCCGGTTTTTTGGTCTTTTTACGGTCGGTCTTTTCGGGCTTTGCCGGCTGTTCCGGTTTTGCTGCCGGGGTTGGCAGGGGGGCTTGCGGCGCTTCCACCTTGGGCGCAGCTGCCGTTTTGGGGGCGGCTACCGTTTCTGCGGGTCCGGCCTTGCCGTTCAGCTTGAATTTTGGGTCAGGATTGAATTTCGGCGCGGGCTTGGATGGCGCGGGTTGGGATGCCGGGTCGGGTTTGGGCAGGGGCGCGGTGAGGGCGGCGTCCATTTCGCGGCGCACGGCATGATCGGCGGCGCTGCGCGGTTTCTTGCGGCCAAACAGCCCGGACAGGGTGCCGGTAAGCGCGGTGCCGATGCCCGCAAGCGGGCCCGGTTTTTTGGGCTTGGGTTTTGTTTTTTGGCCCGGCAGGGGTTTGGCGAGGGCGGCGGCCATGGCGGCGCGGCGGCTGTCGGGATCGGGAGGCGACACGATCGGCGCCGGGGTAACACGATCGGTCAGGTCGGGTTTGCGCGCGCCGTTGCCCGCCTCGGAAGGCAGTTGATCGGGCGTTTCGGTTGGGGTGTAAATCGGCGGATGGATGGTAATGGACGCCTTGGCCGGCGGCACTTCTTTTGCCGTTTCGGGCGCGGCCTTGGGAGATTGCGGAAGTCGGGGCTTCGGCGCGGTGTCGCGGCTGTCGTCTGGTTTTTGCCAGTCGGGCAGGGCGCTGCGGCGGCTGGAAAAGGTCATGGGTGCTTTGGCGGCGGGCGTTTCCAGAGCCGCGGGAGCTTCGGGGGCGCTCCAGTCGGGCTGGGACGCGGCACTGTCCTCGGCGGGAGGCGGCGGCAGGTCGTCCAGCAGCGGGAAGCTGGGCGGCGTGTCCGGGGTTGGTGCGGATTTCTTGCGCTTGCTGCCCGGCTTTGGCACGGGTTTGGCCGTTGGGATGTCGTCCGGCGTTGGCGGGAAGGGATCGAGCGCGGGGGCTTCGACCTTGGCGGATTTTTTGGCCGCTTTGCCGGAAGAGCGCTTCTTCGGGCTTTGTTTTTTTGGCGCGGGCTCGGCGGGGAACGGGTCCGGGACTTCGTCGAGCGCGGCGAAGGGATCAAATTCCGGCTCCGGGGCGGGTTCAGGGACGGCTTCCGGCGCGGGGTCAGGAATTGGCTCAGGGCTCGGCTCAGTGGTCGGTTCGGGGGTCGGTTCGGAGATCGGCTCAACGGCAGATTCTGCGGTTGGTTCCGGGGGGTGTTCTGAAGATTTTTCGGGTTCGGGTGTCGGTCCGGCCGCCGGTTCGGGGGCGGGCTCGGAATGGGTGTCCGTCGGAGCTTCTTCCGGCGCGAGGGGCGCGGGATTGGCGGGCAGGGCGCGGCTGTCGCGGGCCACCTTTTCGCCCGCAGCGAGCAGGGCGGAGGTGGCTTTGGAGATGCCGAAGAACGGCTCGCCCTTGAAGGTGCCTTTGGCGGGGCGGGCGACGAAACTCACCGGGTTGAAGCCGTATTCGGCGGCGAAACTTTCTGCTTCGTCCATGGTTTCGTGCGCCAGAACGGCGACGCGGGCCTCCTTGCCGTCGGCGCGCCAGTCGAAGACCAGATCGCCCACCGCGTAAGGCGTCAGCCCTTCCAGACCTTCGCGGATCTGCACTTCTTTGCCGATGTCGTCGGGGGCGTTGGCGGGCAGGGTGGTGTAGAGGATTTGTGAATTCGGGATCACCAGCTTGGTGCGGATTTCGCCCGCGGCGATGCTTTCGGCCTTGCCGCGCAATTCGCCGAGGCGCGCGGGCAGGTCCGGGTCGTCCAGCGACACCGACCCAACCAGGGCCCAGCTCTTGCCCTGCCGGGCGAGCAGGCGGATGCTGTCATGTCCAAGATCAAGCGCGAAATTCGGTTTCATCTATCGGTTCTGCCTTCCGGTCTGACTTGCGGGCAAGAAATGCCTGTTTTGCGGGGAACTTAGCGGGTTCCGTCGGGCAAGAAAAGCAAAACAGCGTTTATGGGAAGGCTTGCGCGGTTGGCGGGGCGGATTTGGGCGGGTTTGCGCCGGGTGCGGCGCGGAAAATGCGCTGATTTTCGCGCGATTTTGCGAGAATCGGTAGCGAATTGTTCGATTCGTGCAAGTTGGCAAAAGGTAAATTTTCCGCGCGCTGACATGGGGGGCAATTTTGACCGGGCGCGCGGTCTTTGCTATAGCTTGCGGCAGGCTAGAAGACGTGAACCCCCGCCCAATCGGCGGGGGTTTCGTCGCTCGTGCGAGGGCAAAAGCATGAGAGGCAATTTGCAGCAATGATAAGCAAAAATCCCAATGGGAAGGAGGTCGGCGACGGGCGGATGCTCGTGCTGGCAAAGCGGAACCTCGAGCGGGTTCTTGATGAGTTGGACGCCACGCTGGCGGAGTTGGAGGCGCGCGCCGAGGGGGCGGGGCCGAAGGCGAAGGCCGCGAGTGTGGACGTTCGCAAGGCCATTCAGGTCGTTTTTGAGGAAAGGCATCGTATTGAAAAACTTACCGAAAAAGACAGCGGGGGCAGCGGCGGGGGACTTGATCTCGATGCGGCCCGCGAAGAAATCCGGCGCCGAATTGCTCGCATCCGCGAGCGCGGCGGAGGTTGAGGCGTTTTTGGCGGGGCTGAGCGAGAATGCTTTGGCCGCGCTGCCCTATCTCTTCGAGTTCTGGGCCTTGGAACACCAGATTGCGCCACCGGGGGGGTGGCGCAGCTGGGTCATTCTTGGGGGCCGGGGCGCGGGCAAGACGCGGGCCGGAGCGGAATGGGTTCGGGCGCAGGTTGAGGGCGCGGGGCCACGGGATGCGGGCCGGGCGCGGCGCGTGGCGTTGATTGGGGAGACCTTCGATCAGGTCCGCGATGTGATGATCCTGGGGGAGAGCGGCATTATGGGCTGCTCCCCGCCCGACCGGCGGCCGGTCTGGGAGGCGGGGCGGCGGCGTCTGATCTGGCCCAACGGGGCGACGGCGACGGCGTTTTCGGCGCATGAACCAGAGGCGTTGCGCGGGCCGCAATTTGATGCGGCCTGGGTCGATGAGCTGGCCAAGTGGAAGAAGGCGGAGGAGGCATATGACATGCTGCAATTCGGGCTTCGGCTTGGGGAACATCCGCAGCAGGTCATTACCACCACGCCGCGTAACGTGCCGATTTTGAAGAAAATTCTGGCGGCGGACAGCACGGTGGTGACCCATGCCTCGACCGAGGCCAACCGGGCCAATCTGGCGCAGAGCTTCCTTGACGAGGTGCGGGCGCGCTATGGGGGCACGCGGCTGGGGCGGCAGGAATTGGAGGGGGTGTTGCTCGATGACGTAGAGGGGGGGCTTTGGCAATCGGCGGGGCTGGAGGCGCTTCGGGTCGAGGCGGCGCCGGCGCTGGACCGGGTTGTGGTGGCGGTGGACCCGCCGGTGACGGGGCATAAGGGTTCGGATGAATGCGGCATCGTGGTGGTCGGGGCGCAGCTTGCGGGGCCGCCGGAGTGCTGGCGGGCCTATGTGCTGGAGGATGCCAGCGTGTCGGCGGCGCAGCCTACCGACTGGGCGCGGGCGGCGTTGGAGGCGATGGCGCGGCACGGGGCGGATCGGCTGGTGGCGGAAGTTAATCAGGGGGGGGATTTGGTGGAAACGGTGATCCGGCAGGTGGATCCGCTGGTGTCTTACCGGGCGGTGCGGGCCTCGAAGGGCAAGGCGGCGCGGGCGGAGCCGGTGGCGGCGTTATACGAGCAGGGGCGGGTTCGGCATCTGCGGGGGCTGGGCGCGCTGGAGGATCAGATGTGCAAGATGACGGCGCGGGGCTTTGAGGGGCAGGGCAGCCCGGACCGGGTGGATGCGCTGGTCTGGGCGATTACGGATCTGATGATCGTAAATGGCAAAAACCGGGGGCGGCCGCAGGTGCGAACGCTGGGTTAAACACTTCTTTAACCCTTTCTGAGAAATTGCTCTCATCGGAAGGCGGCAGTGAGCAAACGGGTCTCAGCCCCTCCGATCCTGCGCCGGGCGGTTCGGCCCAAAGGATCGCCCGGCGCGGTTTGAACGACAATGAAGTTTTCCAGTGTTCGCGGCGTTTCTGTCGCGGGCGCACAGAGGGGCTTTGCCTGCGGCGCGGGGGAGCCAAACGAGGAGCGAGACCATATGGCGGTTTTTGATTTTCTTAAGCGCGGGGCGGCTCCGGTGCCGGAGGTGAAGGCATCGGCGACGGGGCCGGTCATTGCCTATCACGGTTCCGGGCGGGTTGCCTGGAGCGCGCGCGATACGGTGAGCCTGACGCGCAATGGCTTCACCGCCAATCCGGTGGCCTACCGGGCGGTGACGCTGATTGCGGAGGCGGCGGCGGCGCTGCCGCTGGTGCTACAGGATGCGGAATTGCGCTATGACACGCATCCGGCGTTGGGGCTGATCAACCGGCCCAACCCGGCGCAGGGCCGGGCGGGGCTGTTGGAGACGCTTTACGGGCAGTTGCTGCTCAATGGCGACGCCTATCTGGAGGCGGTTGGTGGCGAGGCGGGGGTTCCGGCGGAGCTGCATGTGCTGCGTTCGGACCGGATGCGGCTGGTGCCCGGCGCGGATGGCTGGCCGGTGGCCTATGACTACACGGTTGGGGCGAAGAAACACCGTTTTCACCTTGGCGAGGGGGTTTCCCCGATCTGCCACATCAAGAATTTCCACCCGCAGGACGACCATTACGGCTTCAGCCCGATGCAGGCGGCGGCGACGGCGCTGGATGTGCATAACGCGGCGACGGGCTGGTCGAAGGCGCTGTTGGACAATGCGGCGCGGCCTTCGGGGGCGATTGTCTATTCGGGCGGCGAGGGTGGCGACGGCACTTTGGCGCCGGACCAGTATGACCGGCTGATTCACGAGATGGAGGCGCACCATATGGGGGCGCGCAATGCGGGGCGGCCGATGTTGCTTGAGGGCGGGCTTGACTGGAAGCCGATGGGTTTTTCGCCCTCAGACATGGAGTTTCACCAGACCAAGCTGGCGGCGGCGCGCGAGATTGCCACGGCCTTCGGGGTGCCGCCGATGCTGCTCGGCATTCCGGGTGATGCGACCTATGCCAATTATCAGGAGGCCAACCGCGCTTTCTACCGCCTGACGGTTTTGCCTTTGGTTTCAAAGGTTTCCGCAACAATCGGGCATTGGTTGTCCGGCTTTGCGGGGGAGGCGTTCGAGTTGAAGCCCGACCTTGATCAGGTCACGGCGCTGGGCGCGGAACGGGATGCGCAGTGGAAGCGGGTTTCGGAGGCGACATTCCTGACGGAAGCGGAGAAGCGGGCGCTGCTGGGGCTGCCGAAACTGGCGGAGGATGTGTGATGCGGGAAGGCGGAAAGATGGCGTTTGATCTGGAGCATAAATTCGTGCCGCTGGGCGCGGCGCAGGCGGCGGAAGACGGGCTGAAAATCGAGGGCTATGCCAGCTATTTCGGCGAGGTGGACCGGGGCGGCGATGTCGTCGTTGCGGGGGCCTATGCCCGCAGTCTGGTGGCGCTGGAACAGGCGGGGCGGCAGGTCAAGATGCTGTGGCAGCACGACCCGGCGCAGCCGATCGGCGTCTGGGACGAGGTGCGCGAGGATACGCGCGGGTTATTTGTGCGCGGGCGCATCCTGTCGGATGTGGAACGCGGGCGCGAGGCGGCGGCTTTGATTGCGGCGGGGGCGATTGATGGGTTGTCCATTGGCTACCGCACCAAGCGCGCCACCAAGAATGACAAGGGCCAGCGGCTCTTGCACGAGCTGGAGCTTTGGGAAGTGTCGCTTGTCACTTTTCCGATGCTGCCCAGTGCGCGGGTCGGGTCGAAGGGGGATGCCCCGGAGGCGGACGAGCTGCGCGAGTTGGCGGACTGTCTCACCGAGGCGCGCCACATGCTGAACCTTTGAGAAGGACAAACATCCATGAGCAACCCTCAGGCTACCGCTCAAGGCCCGGACACGGCGGCGGAGGTGAAGACCGCACTGGCCGGTTTCATGAGCGATATCAATGACTTTCACGACGAACTCTCTACCAAACTTCAACAACAGGAAGAACGACTGACCATGCTGGACCGTAAATCGCTGAACACTGCCCGCCCGGCGCTTGCCGCTGACACCTGCGCCGAGGCGCCGCATCAGAAGGCTTTTGAAGCCTATGTGCGCACGGGCGACGACGCCGAACTGCGCGGCATTTCCCTTGAGGGCAAGGGGCTGAACACCGCCGTTGCGGGCGAGGGCGGTTATCTTGTCGATCCGGTGACGGCGGACACCATTCAGGGCGTGTTGTCGAACACCGCCTCGCTGCGCGCCATTGCCAATGTGGTGCATGTTGAGGCGACGTCTTATGACGTGCTGATCGACCAGAACGACACCGGCGCGGGCTGGGCCACGGAAGCGGATGCGACCACCGAGACCGCCGCGCCGAGCATCGAGCGCATTTCCATTCCGCTGCACGAGCTTTCCGCGCTGCCGAAGGCGTCGCAGCGTTTGCTGGACGACAGCGCGTTTGACATTGAGAGCTGGCTGGCGGCGCGGGTGGCGGACAAGTTTGCGCGCGCGGAGGCGGAAGCCTTTGTGTCCGGCGACGGGGTCGACAAGCCGCGCGGCTTCCTGAGCCATGCTAATGTGGACAACGATGCCTGGAGCTGGGGCAATCTGGGCTATGTGGCCACGGGCACGGTTGGCGATTTCGACGCGGTGGAACCGGCGGATGCGATCATTGATCTGGTCTATGCGCTGGGTGCCGAATACCGCGCGGGGGCGACTTTCGTGATGAACTCGAAGACGGCGGGTGCGGTGCGCAAGATGAAGGATGCCGATGGGCGCTTCCTGTGGGCTGACACCAATGCGGCGGGCGAACCGGCGCGGCTTATGGGCTATCCGGTTCTGATCGCGGAAGACATGCCGGATATGGGCGTAGAAGCGACCCCGATTGCCTTCGGTAACTTCGCGGCCGGCTATACCGTGGCCGAACGCCCGGAGACCCGCGTGTTGCGCGATCCGTTCTCGGCCAAGCCGCATGTGCTGTTCTATGCCACCAAGCGCGTGGGCGGCGATGTGAGCGACTTTGCCGCGATCAAGCTTCTGAAGATGTCGGCCGCTTAAGGTCCATCGCATCGGTCCGCTTTCGGGCGGGCCGGTGGGCGCGCGCCGGACTTCTTCCGTGTTGTCTAGCTGCTTCCCCTCCGTCCGAGCGACACGGAGGCGCGCGCCCCATTCATCCCGGACGTGAGGGGTGCGAATTTCGGAGAAGTTCCATGATGTTAGTCGAGCAGACCACGGTGCCGGGCACGGCCCTGCCGGTCTCCCAATTCAAGGACCACCTGCGGCTGGGCACCGGGTTTGCCGATGGGGCCTTGCAGGACGAGGTGCTGGAGGCGTATCTGCGCGCCGCCATGAGTGCGATCGAGGCGCGGATCGGCAAGGCGCTGATTTCCCGCTCTTATAGCTGGACCCTGACCGCCTGGCGCGATCTTGCGGCGCAGGTTTTGCCCATCGCCCCGGTCCGCGCCATTACCGGCCTGACCATTGTTGACCGGCTTGGGGCCGAGGAGGTGATTGACCCGGCGCGCTACGGGTTGGAGCCGGACCGGCACCGCCCGAAGCTGGTGGCGCGGTCGTTGTTGCTGCCGGCAATCCCGGTGGGCGGCAAGGCGGTGATTGCGTTCGAGGCGGGGTTTGGGCCGGGCTGGGACGATCTGCCTGCCGATCTGAAACAGGCGGTTTTGATGCTGGCGGCGCAGTTTTACGAGAACCGCGGCACCGGGCTGGCCGGGGAAGGCCGGATCCCGCCCGCCGTGGCGGCGCTGATCGGCAGTTACCGCAACCTGCGCCTGTTCGGCGGTGGGGGTGTGCGGTGAGCGGGCGGGGGCAGAGGGTGCCCGTCCTGTCGCGCCGCCTGACGCTGGAAGAGCCGGTGCAGGTTGCGGATGGTGCGGGGGGCTACACGACGCAGTGGGTCGCGCTGGGCCAGCTTTGGGCGGAAGTGCGCGCGGGTACGGGGCGCGAGCGGGCTTCGGAGTTTCTCACCGTGGCGCGGGTGCCGGTGCGCATCACGCTGCGCGCCGCCCCCGAAGGGTCGCCGCAACGGCCCCGGCCCGAGCAGCGCTTTCGCGACGGGGCGCGCAGTTTTGCCATTCTCGCCGTGTCGGAAGCGGATGCGGGGGCGCGGTATCTGACCTGTTTTGCGCAAGAGGAGGTGGTGCAATGAGTTACGGCGTTTCGGTTGCGCTGCAACAGGCGGTGTTTCAGCACCTTGCGGCGGATGCGGCGCTGGGCGCGTTGATCGGCGGGGCGATTTATGACGCGGTGCCGCCGGGGATCATTGCGGGCACCTATGTGGCGCTGGGGCCGGAGGATGTGCGGGAGGCATCTGACGTGACGGGCCACGGCGCGCTGCATGAGATCACCATCAGCGTTGTCACGGATGCGGCCGGGTTCACGGCGGCGAAGGCGGTGGCGGCGGCGGTGTCGGATGCGCTGGTCGATGCCACCTTGCCGCTGAGCCGCGGCACGTTGGTTTACCTCAATTTCCACCGCGCCCGCGCGCGGCGGGTTCAAAACGCGGACATTCGCCGGATCGACCTGAAGTTTCGGGCGCGTGTTCAGGACAACTAAGCGATTTCAAGGAGTTACCCATGGTTGCGCAAAACGGAAAAGACCTACTCATCAAACTCGACATGGACAATGCGGGCACGTTTGAAACCATTGCGGGCCTCAGGGCCACGCGCATCAGCTTCAACGCGGAGAGCGTTGATGTGACCTCGCTGGAAAGTCAGGGGGGCTGGCGCGAATTGCTCGGGGGCGCGGGGGTCAAATCCGCCAGCATTTCCGGTTCCGGCATTTTCAAGGATGCGGGCACGGACGAGCGGGCGCGGCAGATTTTCTTCGACAGCGAAGTGCCGGCCTTTCAGGTCATCGTGCCGGATTTCGGCATCATCGAGGGCAAGTTCATGATCACCTCGATCGAATATGCCGGGTCGCATAACGGCGAGGCGACCTATGAGATGTCGATGGCCTCGGCGGGTGCGCTGAGCTTCACGGCGCTTTAAGGGGGCGTGTGAGATGGCCAATCCCTGGGCGGGTGAAGTGACGCTGATCCTTGATGGGGAGGCGCGCGAGATGAAGCTGACGCTGGGCGCGTTGGCGGAGCTGGAGGACAGCCTCGGCGCGGGCAGCTTGATCGAGCTGGTGCAGCGGTTTGAGCGCGGCGAGGCGGCGACGCGGGATGTGTTGGCGCTGATCGTGGCGGGGCTGCGCGGCGGCGGCTGGCACGGCACGGCGGCGGATTTGCTGACGGCGGAGATCGGCGGCGGGCCTGTGGCGGCGGCGCGGGCGGCGGGGCAGCTTCTGGCGCGCGCCTTTGCCCTGCCGGGCGCGGAGGCGGGCCAGTGAAGTTCGACTGGCCGGGGCTGGTGCGGCTGGGCCTCAAGGGGCTTGGCCTCCGCCCGCGCGAATTCTGGGCGCTGACCCCGGCGGAGCTGATGGTTCTGCTGGGGTTGGAAGGGGGCGGATCCCCGCTGGGGCGGGCGCGGCTGGAGGAACTGGCGCGCGCCTTCCCGGACCACAGGTCTGAAACGGGCGAATAAGGAGAGAATGATGGCGGATCTTGAGGGCATGGATGGGTTTGACGATCAGGTGGCGGCGCTGGAAGGCTCTTTGTCCACCGCGTCGGGCATGGCGCAGGCGTTCAACGCCGAGTTGGGGCGCATGGGGGCGACGATGGACACGCTGGGCAGCGATGTGTCGGCGCTCAATTCGGGCATGAGCCGGGGGCTGAAGAGCGCTATCGACGGCATTGTGCTGGGCGGTGACACGTTGTCGGAGGCGATCGAGGGGTTGGGCCGCTCGATGATGCAGACGGTCTATAACGCGGCGCTGCGTCCGGTAACGAACCACATGGGCGGGCTGATGTCCGAGGCGGTTGGTGGGCTGTGGAACGCCTTTCTGCCCTTCGCGGATGGAGGCGCGTTCAGTCAGGGGCGGGTTACGCCCTTTGCCCGCGGCGGGGTTGTCACCGCACCGACAACCTTCCCGATGCGCGGGGGAACCGGGCTGATGGGCGAGGCGGGGCCGGAGGCGATCATGCCACTGACGCGCGGGGCCGATGGCAAGCTCGGCGTGCGCGCGGCGGGTGGCGGACGCCCGGTGCAGGTCACGATGAACATTACCACGCCGGATGCGGCGGGATTTCAGCGCTCACAGGGGCAGATTGCGGCGCAGATGAACCGCGCTATCGCCCGTGGCAACCGCTATAGTTAAGGAGCTAACCCAATGAATTTTCACGAAATTCGCTTCCCGCCGAACCTGTCTTTCGGCTCTGTTGGCGGGCCGGAGCGGCGCACGGAGGTGGTGACGCTGGCCAATGGGTTCGAGGAGCGCAACACCCCCTGGGCCCATTCGCGGCGCCGGTATGATGCGGGGGTTGGCATGCGGTCGCTGGACGATGTCGAGACCCTGATCGCCTTTTTCGAGGCGCGGCGCGGGCAGCTTTACGGCTTTCGCTGGAAGGATTGGTCCGACTATAAATCTGGTCTGCCCTCGGCGGAACCGGCCTTTGACGATCAGCTCATTGCCATGGGTGACGGCACGCAGGCGGCATTTCCGCTGCTCAAGACCTACCATTCCGGTCCGCATTCTTACGCCCGTCCGGTGCAAAAGCCGGTTGCGGGGTCGGTGAAAATCGGGCTGGGGGGCGATCCGCTGATCGAGACCATTCACTATAATGTGGACCTGACGACCGGCATCGTGACTTTCGTTGAGCCACCGGCGCAGGATGCGGAGATCACCGCCGGGTTTGAGTTTGACGTGCCGGTGCGCTTTGATACCGACCGCATTCAGACTTCGGTCGCCTCGTTTCAGGCGGGCGATGTACCGAGCGTGCCGGTGGTGGAGGTGCGGGTCTGATGGCGGGGAAGGCGGAATTTCTGGCGCATGTGGAAAGCGGGCTGACGACAGTAGCGCAGGCCTGGGCGGTGACGCGACGCGATGGGCGGGTGTTTGGCTTTACCGACCACGATTGCGATCTGGCCTTTGACGGCGTGACCTTCAAGGCGGATACGGGCCTGTCGGCGCGGGCTTTGGAGCAGACGACGGGGCTGGCGGTGGATAACAGCGAGGCGATTGGCGCGCTGTCGGATCTGTCGGTGACGGAGGTGGATATTTCCGCCGGGCGTTTTGATGGCGCCGAGGTCAAGGCATGGGCGGTGAACTGGCAGGATCCGGGGCAGCGGCTGTTGCTGTTTGCGGGCACGATTGGCGAGATCACCCGTTCCGGCGGGGCGTTTCGCGCCGAGTTAATCGGCCTCAGCGAAGGGCTGAACCGGGTGCAGGGCCGGGCCTATCACCGCCGTTCTGCCGGGCTGGAAGGCGACCGGCTGTGCGGCGAGGAAATTGACCGTGACACCTACCGCGAAACCGCTGTCGTGCTGGCGGTCGAGGATCAGAAAGTCTTGCATCTCAGCGGGTTGGACGGCTTTGCGCCGCGTGCTTTTGAACGCGGGCGGCTGGACGTGATTTCCGGCGCGGCGGCGGGGCTTGCGGGGGCGATCAAACGCGACCGGGAGGCGGACGGGGCGCGGCATGTTGAGCTTTGGGAGGCGCTGCGGGCAGACATCGCGCCCGGCGATCTGGTGCGGGTCTGGACCGGCACGGATGGCTCGGCGCAAGCGGCCTATGAACTCTTCGGCGACCTGACCAATTTCGACGCCTTTCCGCATATCCCGGAGGAGGAGCGGTTGGTGTCCATTCCGGTGCCGGAGGGCGCGCCGTCCGGCGGCGGCGGGGCGAAATGATGGCGGATCAGAGCGAAAAGCTGGTATCGGCGGCGCGCGGCTGGATCGGCACGCCCTATGTGCATCAGGCGTCCTGCAAGGGCGCGGGGGCGGATTGCCTTGGGCTGGTGCGCGGGGTGTGGCGCGAGGTCATTGGCCCGGAGCCGTTCGACCTGCCCGCCTACACGCCGGACTGGTCGGAGGCGTCGGGCCGGGAGAGCCTGTTTGCCGGCGCCAGCGCGTTGATGCGCCCGGTGGACGAAGCGCAGCCGGGGGACGTGCTGCTGTTTCGCATGCGCGCCGGGGCCATCGCCAAACATCTCGGCATCCTGTCACGGGCGGGCGCGCGGCCTGCCTTCATTCACGCATATTCCGGGCATGGGGTGGTTGAAAGTCCGCTCACCGCCCCCTGGGCGCGCCGTATCGCCGCCCGTTTCAGATTTCCGCAAAGGGGTTAATCATGGCAACTTTGGTTCTTTCTGCCCTCGGCGCGGCTGCCGGGGCTTCGATCGGTGGCGGCGTTTTGGGGCTGTCGTCGGTGGTTATTGGTCGGGCGCTGGGCGCGGTGGCCGGACGGTTTGTCGACGAGGCGTTGCTTGGCGGCTCGCAGCCGGTTCAGCACGGCAAAATGGAGCGGTTTCGCATCCTGTCCTCGGCGGAGGGCGCGGCGGTGCCGGTGGTCTATGGGCGGATGCGGGTTGGCGGGCAGGTCATTTGGGCCGGGCCGGTCAACGAGCATGTGACCAGCGCAGGCGACGGGGCCGGCAAGGGGGTTCTGTCCGGCGGAAACAGCCAGCACTACCGCTACACGGTTTCGCTCGCCGTCGCGCTTTGCGAGGGGGAAATTGCGGGCATTGGGCGCATCTGGGCCGATGGGCAGGAGATTTCGCCCGATGCGCTGTCGATGCGCGTTTACACCGGCACGATGGACCAGCAGCCGGACCCGAAAATGGCGGCACTCATGGGGCCGGGCAATGTGCCGGCCTATCGCGGCACGGCCTATGTTTTGATCGAAGAGTTGGACCTTGGCGCCTTTGGCAACCGGGTTCCGGCGCTGAATTTCGAGGTGTTCCGGCCCGAACAGCCCGGCGACAGCAAGGGGATTTCGCGCGCGACGAAAGCGGTGGCGGTGATCCCCGGCACGGGGGAATATGCGCTGGCGACGACGGTGGTGCATAAGGGCACGGCGCCGGGGGAGGCGGTGCCGGTCAACGAGAACACGCCGCTGGAAAAGGCGGATTTTGCCGCCTCGCTGGAGGAGATGGACCGGGAGATGCCCAATCTTGAGGCGGCGTCGCTGGTGGTGTCGTGGTTCGGCTCGGACCTGCGGGCGGGGCAATGCGCGCTCAAGCCCAAGGTCGAGCAACGCGAGGCGGACGGGCAGGAAATGCCGTGGAATGTCAGTGGATTGGCCCGCGCAGAGGCGGAGCTTGTGCCGCAGGAAGATGGCCGCCCGGTCTATGGCGGCACGCCGACGGATCAGTCGGTGATCGAGGCCATCATGGGTCTTGCTGCGACTGGAAAATCGGTGACGTTTTATCCGTTCATCCTGATGGAGCAGTTGGCGGGCAATGGGCTGACCGACCCGTGGAGCGGCGCGGGATCGCAACCGGCGCTGCCCTGGCGCGGGCGCATCACCCTGTCCGCCGCACCGGGGCAAAGCGGCTCGCCGGATGGCACGGCGCAGGCGGAAGCGGAGGTTGCGGCCTTTTTCGGCACGGCGCAGGCGGGGGATTTTACCGTCGAGGACAGCCGCGTGATCTATCGCGGGCCGGAGGAATGGTCTTACCGCCGTTTCATCCTGCATTACGCCCATCTCTGTGCCATTACCGGGCGGGTCGATGCCTTTCTCATCGGTTCGGAAATGCGGGCGCTGACGCAGATCCGGGGGGCAAATGGCCGCTTCCCGGCGGTCGATGCCCTGCGCCAGCTCGCCGCCGATGTGCGCGCCATCCTCGGGCCGGAGGTGAAGCTCTCCTACGCCGCCGACTGGTCGGAATATTTCGGCTATCACCCGGCGGACGGGTCCGGCGATCTGTGTTTCCACCTCGATCCGCTCTGGGCCGATCCGAATATCGACTTCATTGGTATCGACAATTACATGCCTTTATCCGATTGGCGCGACGGCGAGGACCATGCCGATGCCGGTTGGGGCTCGATTTACAATCTTGACTACCTGAAGGCCAATATCCTCGGTGGCGAGGGCTATGACTGGTATTACCACGCTCCGGAAGCGGCGGAGGTGCAGCGGCGCACGCCGATCACGGACGGGGAATATGACGAGCCGTGGGTCTGGCGTTACAAGGACATCAAGTCGTGGTGGCAGAATTTCCATTTCAACCGCACGGGCGGGGTGCGCGCGGAGGAGCCGACCGGCTGGGTGCCCGGATCGAAGCCGATCTGGTTCACCGAGCTGGGCTGTGCGGCGATCGACAAGGGCACCAACCAGCCCAACAAGTTCCTTGATCCGAAAAGCTCTGAAAGCAGCCTGCCGAAATACTCGGACGGGCGGCGCGACGACTTCATTCAGATGCAATATCTGCGTGCGATGTATGAATTCTGGGCCGAACCGGAGAACAATCCGACCGACCCGAATACCGGCGTGACCATGCTCGATATGAGCCGGGCGCATGTCTGGGCCTGGGACGCGCGGCCGTTCCCATGGTTCCCCGGCAATGCGGAATTGTGGTCGGACGGGGCGAATTACATGCGCGGGCACTGGCTCAACGGGCGGGTGTCGAACCGGGCGCTGGCCTCGGTTGTCGAGGAGATTTGCGCCCGCTCCGGGGTGAGCGAGGTGGATACGGAGGCGCTTTGGGGTGTGCTGCGCGGCTATGCGGTTACGGATGTGACCACCGCGCGGGCGGCGCTGCAACCGCTTTTGCTGGCTTACGGTATCGAGGCGGTGGAGCGCGGCGGCAAGTTGCATTTCTTCACCCGCGACGGGCGCACGGACCGCGAAATTCCCGAGGCGCGGCTGGCGCTGTCAGACGAGATCGACGGGCCGGTTGAGCTGATCCGCGCCGCAGAGGCGGAGATGGCCGGGCGGGTGCGCCTGCATTTCACCGAAGCCGACGGGGAATATGAAACCCGCGCCACGGAGGCGGTTCTGGCGGGCGATGTGCCCAATGTGAGCCAGTCTGAACTGCCGCTGGTGCTGACGCAGGGCGAGGGCAAGGCGATTGTCGAGCGCTGGCTGGCGGAGGCGCGGGTGGCGCGTGATCGGGTGCGGTTCTCGTTGCCGCCGAGCCAGATGGCCGCCGGGGCGGGGGATGTGGTCGCGCTTGATCTTGCGGCGGGCGGCGGCACGTTCCGCATCGACCGGGTGGAGCAGGCGGGGCAGGGCATGGTCCAAGCGGTGCGGGTTGAGCCGCGCATCTATGAGCCGGCGGACGTGGCGGATGTCTTGGTTGCGCCGCGTCAGTTCACTCCCGCCGTGCCGGTCTTGCCGCTGTTTCTCGACCTGCCCTTGCTCGATGGCGGCGAGGTGCCACACGCGCCGCATCTGGCGGTGACGGCGACGCCGTGGCCCGGCGCGGTCAACCTGTTCTCTTCGGCGACGGAAAACGGCTTCGGCTTCAATTCCCGCATTGAGGCGGCGGCGCGGGTGGGTGTGACCGAGACCAATCTTGCGCGCGCCCGCACCGGGGTCTTTGACCGGGGCGCGCCGCTGCGGGTGCGGATGCTGAACGGTGCGCTGGCCTCGGCCTCGCGCGCGGATGTGCTGAACGGGGCCAACCTTGCGGCGATTGGCGACGGCACGCCGGGGAACTGGGAAATTATCCAGTTCGCGGATGCCGAGTTGGTTGGCGAGGGCGTTTGGGAAATCTCCACCCGCCTGCGCGGTCAGTTGGGCAGCGACGCGGAGATGCCGGAGGTCTGGCCCGCGGGGTCGATGCTGGTCATGCTCGACAGCCGGGTGAAGCAGATCGCGCTGGCCTCGGCGGCGCGCGGCACGGAGCGGCATTACCGCATTGGCCCGGCGTCGCGTCCGGTTTCCGATGCCGCGTATCGCGAAGAAGTGCATACATTCCAAGGGCTTGGCCTGCGGCCCCTGTCGCCGGTGCATTTCACCGCCCGCGAGGAGGGCGCCGACCTGCGGCTCGACTGGATCCGCCGCACCCGGCTGGACGGCGATAGTTGGGCCAATGCGGAAGTGCCGCTGGGCGAGGAGAGCGAGCGCTATCAGCTGCGGGTGTTGAAGGGGGGGGCGTTGCTGCGCGAGGTGGAGTTGACCAGCCCCGGCTGGACCTACCCGGCGGCGCAGCGCGCAGCCGATGGGGCGAGCGGCGACGTGGCTTTTGAGCTGCGGCAGGTCTCCGCCCGCTTCGGCCCCGGCGCGCCCGCCAGCCTCAGCCTTTACCTGTGAGGCGGCGATGCGACCCGTGGCCCACGGCGATCTGGTGGCGGCGGCGCTGGCTTTGATGCCGGTGCCGCCCGCTGCCCGCCCCCGTCTGCTCGACCGTATGATCCTGGAGGCGGAAGCGGCGGATCACCACCGCCTGACAACCGGCAAGGCGCATCCGCTCTGGGGCACCGGCTCGCTGATGGCCGCCGCCATGGCGCGCCCACGCCCGCCGGAACCCGCGCTGGAAAACCCGGATTATGCTATCTGCCTCGTTACGGTGCTGGAGCGTCTGATTGCCCGCGCGCGCGGCGGATCTCCAGCGTCCAGAATACCGCGATCAGCACAAGATTGATGCTCATGTTGATGAAGAACAGGTCGATCTCGGTGCCCGCCACGGTGATGACATATTCAACCCCAAGATAGCCCCCGACAATCAACAGGCAATCCCACAGGAAGTGCCAGATGATCAGCGGCCAGAGCGAGCCGACGCGCATGGCAATGGGCGTCAGATACAGGCCGGCGATGAAGGTCAGGACCAGTTGGATCAACATGCCGACCGGGATCAGCCCGCCAAAGACGTTGACCGCGTGTAACAGCGAAAAGCTGACCGCGCTGATCAGCATCGCCTTGAGCCGGGTGGTGCTTTTCAGTGCGGCGTTGAGCAACACGCCCCGGAAGGCCACTTCCTCGGAAAAACCGACCATGAAGGTCGTTGCGACGACGGTGGCGATCAGCGCCCATTGCGCGCCTGTCAGGGTGCTGGAAGTCAGGGTTGGCAGGAGTTGACCGATCATCACCGCCACGATCAGCAGCGACGGCACGAACCACAGGAGCTGCCCCCAGTTGATTTTGCCAAAGCCGTTGGCGCGCAGTCCGCCCATGCGCATCGCGGCCCAGATCACGAAAGCGCAGCCCAAAAATTCAAAGAAAATCAAGACGTTGACCATTTCCGTCTTGCCGTAATCATAGCCGAAGATATAGTTCATCACCGCCATGCCAACGCCGATGATCAGCGTATAATAAAGGCCAACGAGAAGGCCATTTCGGAGTGTTGGGGCGTTCAGCATGACGCATCTCCCTGAAATGATTGTTAAGGATCTGGCGGTAAGCTGTCTGCCTCTACCAATTATCGGGACGGTTTGGAACCCGCGCGCTGCGGATTTCCAGCGTCCAGAACACCGCGATCAGCACAAGGTTGAGGCCCATGTTGATGAAGAACAGGTCGATCTCGGTGCCCGCCACGGTGATGACATATTCAACCCCGAGGTAGTCCCCGACGACCCGCAGAAATTCCCACAGGAAATGCAGGAAGATCAGCGGCCAGAGGGTGCCGATGCGCAGGGCCAGCGGCGCCAGCAACAGCCCGAGGATGAAAGCCTCCCCCATTTGCATCAATGTCGGTTGGATCAGCTGGTCGGTCAGCTGTGGTTCGCTGATGGCAATCACGGCGTATAGCAGCGAAAAGCTGGCCGCGCTGATCAGCATCGCCTTGAGCCGGGTGGTGCTTTTCTGGGCGGCATTGAGCAAAATTCCCCGAAAGACGACTTCATCCGAAAACGTGATCACTGCAACCGAAACGGCGATGGCCCCGAACAGGGCCCATTGCCCGACCGTCAGGGCGCTGGATGTCAGCGCCGTCAGAAGGAATTGCCCCAACATCTGCGCCGCGATTAACAGCGACGGCACGAGCCACAGGAATTGCCCCCAGTTGATTTTGCCAAAGCCGTTGGCGCGCAGCCCGCCCAGTCGCATCGCGGCCCAGATCACGAAGGAAAAGTAGAGAATTTCGAGGAAGATCAATATCTTGGCCGTGTCGGCCGTGCTGTAGGTCATCTCGAAGGCGTAATGCGTTTGCACCCCCGTATTGACTCCGATCAGTGCGATGTAAATCCCGGCGACGAGAAGGCCGTTTCGGAGCGTTGGGGCTTTGAGCATATGGCGTGCCTTTGCGGTGAATGCCCTCAAACCGGGCGGTAAGCTGGCCTATTCTAACCCGCTTTCGGCACGGTTTGGCAATTGGCAATCCGCGCCCGCTGGCCTATACCGCCGGAAACGCACTGCGTCAGGGAGGCCCGCATGGCCCATGTTCAAACGCCCGATCCGCTCTGGATGCGGATCACCGAGGAAGCGGAAGCGGCGGTTGCTGCCGAGCCGGTGATGAGCGGGTTGATCCATGCCTGCGTGCTGAATCACGTGTCGCTGGAAAAGGCGCTGGCCTACCGGATTGCGGCCAAGCTGTCGTCCAATGAGATGTCGATGCTGCTCCTCAACCAGATCGCCGACACGGCCTTTGCGGCGCATTCTGAGCTGGCCGAAGCGGCGCGCGCGGACCTGCAAGCGGTGCTGGTACGTGACCCGGCGACCCACCGCCTTTTGCAACCCGTGCTGTATTTCAAGGGCTTTCAGGCCATGCAGGCCTATCGCGTGTCGCATCTGATGTGGCAACAGGGGCGCAAGGATCTGGCCTATTTCCTGCAAATGCGCTGCTCCGAGGTTTACGGCATCGACATCCACCCCGGCGCCCGCATCGGTCGCGGCATCATGATCGACCACGCCCATTCCATCGTCATCGGCGAAACGGCGGTGGTGGGCGATAACGTGTCGATGCTGCATTCCGTTACCCTGGGCGGCACCGGCAAGGAAGAAGAGGACCGGCACCCGAAGATCGGCGATGACGTGCTGATCGGGGCGGGGGCCAAGGTGCTGGGCAATATCCGCGTGGGTAATTGCTCGCGCATCGCTGCCGGTTCCGTGGTGCTGGACCCGGTGCCCGATGCGGTGACCGTTGCCGGGGTGCCGGCGCGGGTTGTGGGCGATGCGGGCTGTGAACACCCGTCGGTGGAAATGGATCATAGGCTGTTTTTGGCCGATTGATCGGCATTTGATTAAAACCCGTCGCGCCTTGCCCGAATCGTGATTATGTCCGCCACAGGACAGAAGTTGGGAAAGCATTGGGGAGCGAAAATGCTGAAAAAATGGGTTGCCACCGTCGCCGGTTTCGCTGCGTTGTTCATCGTGGCCATGGCCGCCGCCTGACGGGAAAAACCGCAAGGCAAAATAGCAAAAGGGCAGCGAAGGCGCTGCCCTTTTTCGTTTTAAATCAAGCTATTACGCAGACAGTTCGTCAAACGCTGCCATTGCATGTGCGCCATACATGTAAGCAGGCCCACCGCCCATATACATGCAGACCGACACCACTTCCGCCAGTTCCTCGCGGGTCATGCCGAGGCGCAGACCGGCCTTGACGTGAAAGCCGATGCAGTCGTTGCAGTGGCTGACGATGCCGATGGCGATGCACATCAACTCCTTGTCCTTCAGGCTGATGGCGCCGTCCACCATCGCCGCCTGATGCATGGCGGAAAAGCCTTTCGCGCCTTCCGGCTGCACCTTGCGGTAAGCCGCGAGACCGGCGGAAGTGTCGGCGAGCAGGGTCTTGAAATCCATGGGAAGTCCTTTCGTGTTTCGGTTACGGCCTTATATGCGCATTCCTGAATGCGTTTCAAGACCCGTCAGGCCAGCATCCCCATCGGGTTTTCCAGATTGTGCTTGATGGCGGCCAGAAGTTCGGCTCCGAGCGCCCCGTCGATGGCGCGGTGGTCCACCGACAGCGTCACGCTCATTACGGTCGCCACCGCCAATTCCCCATCGGCGTCCACCACCGGCTTTTTCACGCCTGCGCCGACCGCGAGGATGGCGCCGTGCGGCGGGTTGATCACGGCGTCGAAATTGTCGATGCCGAACATGCCGAGATTGGAGATGGCGAAGGCGCCGCCCTGATATTCATGCGGGGCGAGGCGCTTGTCGCGGGCGCGCGCGGCGAGGTCTTTCATCTCGGCCGACAGCGCGGAAAGCGATTTGTTTTCAGCGTCTTGCAGCACCGGGGTGAACAATCCGCCCTCGACGGCCACCGCCACCGCCACGTCCGACGCCTTCATCTGCAACACCCGGTCGCCGGCCCAGACCGCATTGGCCGCAGGCACGGATTGCAGTGCCAGCGCGCAGGCCTTGATGATGAAATCGTTGACCGAAAGCTTGACCCCGCGCGCCTCCAACTGTGCGTTAAGCTGGGCGCGGAAGGCAAGCAGCGCGTCGAGTTTGATGTCGCGGCGCAGGTAGAAATGCGGGATCGACTGTTTGGCCTCGGTGAGCCGGGCGGCGATGGTCTTGCGCATGTTGTTGAGGGGAAGTTCCTCGAACGCGCGGCCCTCATACATTTGCAGCACCGTGGCCGTTTCCGGGCCGGTGGCGAGGGAGGCCGCCGGGGCAGAGGCGGTCGCCGGGGCTGTTTCTGGTGCGGGGGCGGGGGCAGGCACCGCTGCCGCGCCTTCCACATCCGCCTTGACGATGCGTCCGCGCGGGCCGGAGCCGGTCAGGCTGGCGAGGTCCAGCCCCTTGTCTGCCGCGATCCGCCGCGCCAGTGGGGAGGCAAAAATCCGTTTCCCGTCCGGGGCTTGCGGGGCTTGGGGCGCGGGTGCCGCCACCGGGGTCACTTCCGGGGTCACTTTCGCTGCGGTTTCCGGCGCGGCCTCAACAGCCGCCACCGGCGCCGAAACCGCGATATCCTCCGCGCTCTCGCCCTCTTCGATCAACACTGCAATCGGCGTGTTGACCTTCACCGCCGCCGTGCCTTCCGCGACCAGAATCTTGCCGATGATCCCCTCATCGACCGCTTCAAATTCCATCGTCGCCTTGTCGGTTTCGATCTCCGCGATCAGGTCGCCGGAAACCACCGCATCGCCCTCTTTCACCAGCCATTTCGCCAGGGTGCCCTCTTCCATGGTGGGCGACAGGGCGGGCATCAGGATCTCGGTTGCCATTGCTCTCTCCTCAGCGATAGGTGACGTGTTTGACCGCCGCGATGACCTCATCCGTGGTCACCAGCGCCAGCTTTTCGAGGTTCGCCGCATAGGGCATCGGCACGTCCTTGCCGGTCAGGTTGATCACCGGCGCGTCGAGGTAATCGAAAGCGCGCTCCATGATCACCGCCGACAGGTGATTGCCGATGGACGCTACCGGCCAGCCCTCTTCAATCGTCACGCAACGGTTTGTTTTCATGACAGAATTCAGCACCGTGTCATAGTCCAGCGGTCGCAGGGTCCGCAGGTCGATGACCTCCGCCGAAATGCCTTCCTCCGCCAGCTTGTCCGCCGCTTCCAGCGCGTATTTCATGCCGACGCCGAAGCTGACCAGCGTTACATCCGTGCCTTCGCGCCAGATCCGGGCGCGGCCAAACGGGATGGCGTAATCCTCCAGCTCGGGCACGTCGAATGTCACGCCATACATCAATTCGTTTTCGAGGAAGATGGTCGGCGTGTCGGAGCGGATCGCGGTTTTCATCAGGCCCTTCGCATCCGCCGCCGAATAGGGCATGGCGACATGCAGGCCGGGGATTTGCGCATACCACGCCGCGTAATCCTGCGAGTGCTGCGCGCCAACCCGCGCCGCCGCGCCGTTGGGGCCGCGGAACACGATGGGCACCGACATCTGCCCGCCGGACATATAGCGCGTCTTGGCGGCGGTGTTGATAATGTGGTCAATCGCCTGCATGGCGAAGTTGAAGGTCATGAACTCGACAATCGGACGCAATCCGCCCATCGCCGCGCCGGAAGCCAGCCCGGCAAAGCCGTGTTCGGTGATCGGCGTGTCGATGACCCGGCGGTCGCCGAACTCGTCGAGCAAGCCCTGACTGACCTTATAAGCGCCCTGATACTGCGCCACTTCCTCGCCCATCAGGAACACATTCTCGTCGCGCCGCATCTCTTCCGCCATGGCGTCGCGCAGGGCTTCGCGCACGGTGGTTGGCTTCATCGCGGTGCCTTCGGGAATTTCCGGGTCTTGCGGTTTTTCGGCGGCGGGGGCGGGCGCCGCTGCCGCAGCCACTTCCGAAACCGGGGCCGAAACCGCCTCTGAAACCGGGGCCAGAACCGGAGCAGGCGCCGCCGAAACCGCCACATCCTCCGCGCTCTCGCCCTCTTCGATCAACACCGCAATCGGCGTGTTGACCTTAACTGCCGCCGTGCCCTCGGGGACCAAAATCTTGCCCATGATCCCCTCGTCGACCGCCTCGAACTCCATCGTCGCCTTGTCGGTCTCGATCTCGGCAATCACGTCGCCGGAGCGCACCTCGTCACCCTCTTTCACCAGCCATTTGGCCAGCGTGCCTTCTTCCATCGTGGGCGACAGGGCGGGCATCAGAATTTCCATAGCCATTAGTTCGCCTCCGCGTAAATGTCGGTCCAAAGCTCTTCAAGCGCCGGTTCCGGGCTTTCCTTGGCGAAATCGGCGGCGGCGCTGACGACGCCCTTGATTTCCTTGTCGATTGCTTTCAACTCGTCCTCGCTGGCATGTTTGCCGGTCAGGATCAGCTCGCGCACATGCTCGATCGGGTCGTGATGTTCGCGCACCTTCTGCACCTCTTCGCGGGTGCGGTATTTCGCCGGGTCCGACATGGAATGGCCCCGGTAACGGTATGTTTTCATTTCTAAAATATACGGTCCCTTGCCCGCGCGGCAATGCGCCACCGCCCGTTCGCCCGCCGCCTTGACCGCCAAAACATCCATCCCGTCAACCGCCTCGCCGACAATGCCAAAGCTCTCGCCGCGGGTATGAATGTCCGGGGTTGAAGTCGAGCGCTTGATCGCAGTGCCCATGGCGTATTGGTTGTTTTCAATGACGAAAATCACCGGCAGTTTCCACAGCGCCGCCATGTTGAAGGTCTCGTAAACCTGCCCCTGGTTGGCCGCGCCATCGCCGAAATAGGTGAAGGTCACGCGGTCATTGCCCTTGTACCAGTCGGAAAAGGCCAGCCCCGCGCCGATCGGCACCTGCGCGCCGACAATGCCGTGCCCGCCGTAAAAGTGCTTCTCGGAGCTGAACATATGCATCGAGCCGCCCTTGCCGCGCGACAGACCGCCCGCGCGTCCGGTCAGTTCCGCCATCACCCCCTCCGGTGCCAGCCCACAGGCCAGCATATGCCCGTGATCGCGATACGAAGTCAGCCGCTTGTCGCCTTCCTCCGTCGCCGCTTCCAGCCCGACCACAACCGCTTCCTGCCCGATATAAAGATGGCAAAACCCGCCGATCAGGCCCATGCCGTAAAGCTGTCCGGCCTTCTCTTCGAATCGCCGGATGAGCAGCATCTCGCGGTAATATTCCAGCAATTCTTCCTTGGAAATATTTGATTTCTTTGGCTTTTTGGCGGCAGCCATCGGCACTCCTCCCCGGTTGCACTCGGTCGGTATGATAAGTAGTTTAATGCTAAACTATACCAAAACCCGCCCGACCTGCAACAAAGGTGTTATAGCAGAAATCGCTAAACCTGAATCAAAATTCTCTGCCTCCGGGTCAGCATCCTGCTGATTTCGAACGCGAATTTTGATGCACGATGTTGAAGATTAAAGCGATTTCGCTTTAGCGCAGAACAATCTCGTCGGCCCGCACCATGCCCAGCACCTCGCGGGCCTGTTCGTCCAGAAGGTCGAGATCGAGGTAATCGTCGGACAAGCGGTGCGTCTTGTTGGTCAGGTCGGTGACTTGTGCCTGCAACGCGTCGCGCTGTGTCTTCAGGGCTTCTGCTTCGGCTAAAATCCGCACGCGCTGAAACAGCCCGTAATCGCCCTGCACCGCCGCGAAGGTGAAATACAGACCGGCGGAGATGATCCCCAAGAAGTAGATCACTCCGCCCAGGCTGGTTCTTGTGCCATTCTTGCCCACTCGTCTGCCTTCCGGCGCTTTGCCTGTGCGCCCGCATGGCGCCCATTCAAGCGTCTGTCCTGCCTCAGTGACTTCCGCCATGCCCGTTTTCGGGTCTTTCACGAATCATGCCACAAGTGATTCGCTTTGTGAATCCCAAATCGAATCGCCTGTACATTTTTTTGCGAGGGGGGTCGCGCCCGGTTCAGGGCCGCACTGGCTTGACCATCTCGGTGCTGGAAGAAAAGCCGAAAACCGGGGCGAGCGGGCCGAGTGAGAGGACGGAGCTTTCCGCGAACCCTTCGCGTTCATACAGGGCGCGGGCGCGCGGGTTGGTGTTGATCACGTCCAGCCGGATATTGTGCAGCCCGCTGGTCCGCGCGTGGGCCTCAATCGCGTGCAACAGCGCCTTGCCGACGCCGCGCCCCCGCGCGTGCGGTTCCACGAAAATTCCGTCCATCAACAGCGTGTCCTCGGCGCAGTCGCGTTCCAGCAGATAGGCCAGCGGGCCGCGCAGCAGCGCCCCGCCCCAGCCATAGACCCGCGCCAGATCCCGCAAGCCGCCGCCGACCAGCGCCCCTTGCGGCGTTTTAAACCCCGCCACGCCGAGAAACGCCCCCGTATCGGCCACCGCGCTGATGGCATGTGTGGGGTCGAGAACTTTCTCGATAAAGCGCACTGCCTTTTCCTCCGGCCCGAGCGGATAGCGCAGCTTGCGCGCAAAGGCGCGCCAATAGCCGCGCGCGGTTGGTTCGCGGTGCGCTGGATCGAGGCCGTTTTGTATGCTGAACGTGCGGAATGGGTGGATTGTGGTCATGGGTCTTCCTGCTTACATTTCCCTCAGATGGGCGCGAATGGCGAGGATTTCAATTGCGGCGGTGGGTCATTCTGTTGGCATTGATGGTGGCCTTGGCGGGCGTGGTTTTGTGGCGTCTGGCCGATCACGACCTGAGCCGCTGGCGCGCCGAACGCTTTGACTTTACCAGCGCGGGCCATGCGATGGCGGGCACGATCTGGTTCCCGGAGGGGGCGCCGGTTGCCGTGGTGGCGGTGGTGCATGGGGACGGGGCGCAGGACCGGACCGCGCGCGGCGGCTACGCACCGATGTTCCATGTCTTGCTGGAGCGCGGCATCGCGGTGGCGGCGTGGGACAAGGCGGGCGTCGGCGGCTCAGAGGGCAACTGGTTGCATCAGTCGATGGCCGACCGGGCGGCAGAAACCCGCGCGGCGCTGCGCCACTTGCGGGCGCGGTTGGACGGGGTGCCCATCGGAGCGCTCGGGTTTTCGCAGGCGGGTTGGGTCTTGCCGGAGCTGGGGCGCGCGGATGCGGATTTTCTGGTGCTGGTCGGCGCGGCGGTGTCGTGGCGCGCGCAGGGGGCGTATTTTCCCCGCACCCGGTTGGCGGCGGAGGGGTGGAGCGCGGCGGAAATCGACGCGATGATCGCGGTGCAAGAGGCCGAGGAGGCGCGCCGGTTTGGTGCCGCGGCTCAAACTGCGCCCCAAACTGCGCCCCAAACCGCACCCGAGGGCATTTCCGAGGATCGCTGGCGCTTTATCCGGCTCAATCGCGCCGCCGATGCGCGCGCCGCGCTTGCCCGTCTTGACCTGCCCGTGCTGGCGATCTGGGGGGCGGCGGATCTGAACGTCGACGCGGCCCGCAACGCGGCGATCTACCGCGAAACCCTCGCGCAACGCAGCCCCGCAACCCGCATCCTCCTGTGGCCAGACGCCACCCACAGCCTGCTGAAAGCCCCCGCCTATAACTGGCAAATGCCCGAAGACTGGTCTCGCTTCGCCAAGCTGCGCTTTATCGCCGAAGGTCGCCACGCCTTCGCGCCGGGGGCGTTGGAAGCGATTGCCGATTGGATATCGGAGCGCGCGCGACCGCGCTAAAGCGCCAGCCGATGCACCCGGCGACGTTTCCCGGCGTCCTGAACGTATACGAATCCGCGCTGCTCGAATTGCGGCACGAGGCCCATATATTTGTAACTCGGGGAGTCGGGGGCGACGGGGTAGGCTTCGATCACCTTCGCACCCTGCGCGCGGGCGTAGTCGATGGCGGCTTCGAGCAGAGCGCCCGACAGCCCCTGCCTGCGATGCCCCGTGGCGATGCTGAAACAGGTCAGGGACCAAACCGCGTTCGGCTCGTCCTGATAGTCGTCCGGGCCGCCCAGCTTGCCGTAGGTCACCCGCGGCGCGATGGAACACCAGCCAATCGGCTCCCCCGCCTCATAAGCCAACAAGCCAACAATCTCCTCGGCCAGAACGCGGCGCTGCATGAGCGATTTGCGAAAGTCCCGGTTGGTGTTTCTGGCCTCGTCCCCACGGACGCGCCACACCATGCACCAGCATTGCCGCGACCAGCTCCCGCTTTGCAAAAACCCCTCCAGATCGCCCCAAAGCGCAGGCGTTACGGGCCGGATGTCCAAGTCCTTATCCATTGCAAAACAATGCGCGCGCGGGCGCTGTGGGTCCAGCGCGGCGATGGGGCGGGGCGGGTGGTTATGCGTTGGCGCTGGTGCAGATTTCGCTGGGGTTTGGTCTTGTTTTTGATGCTGCGTCAGGATACGCCTCGGGGCATGAAAACACCTCAGGCTTCACAGGCAATTTGCGTTTTTTGCGGCTCTGCATCGGGGAATGACCCGGTGTTTTTGCACGCGGCGGAAGCGGCGGGGCGCGCGATTGCGCATCATAAGCTGAAGCTCGTTTATGGCGGCGGCAAGGTTGGGTTGATGGGCGGCGTTGCCGATGCGGCGCTTGAGGCCGGGGGAGAGGTGGTTGGCGTCATGCCGCGGCACCTTGTCGAACGGGAAATTGCCCATAATGACCTGTCGGAGCTTGTGATCGTGTAGACAATGCACGAACGCAAGACGAAGATGAGCGAGATGTCGGACGGGTTTCTGGTGCTTCCCGGCGGGGCGGGCACGCTTGAAGAGGCGTTTGAGCAGTGGACCTGGGCGCAGATTGCCATTCACGCCAAGCCGATCGGGTTTCTCAACGTCGGCGGCTATTTTGATCCGCTGATGCAGATGGTGCAGGGGATGGTCGCGGCGGGTTTTCTGGCGCCGACCTATCGCGACATGCTGATTGTGGAGCGCGATCCGGATATCATCCTTGAGCGCTTTGCGGAATATGTCCCGCCCGTGCGAAAGACGTATGAAAAATCAAGAAGTTAGCGGCGTGGCGGAGCCGATGGTGCTGCGGATTGCGGTGGCGGTTGTTCTGGACCCGGCGGGGCGGATGCTGCTGGTGCGCAAAAGGGGAACGCAGAGTTTCATGCAGCCGGGCGGCAAGATCGAGGCGGACGAAACGGCGCTGCAATCGCTGCACCGGGAAGTTCTCGAAGAGTTGGGCGTTGAAGCGCACGACGTTGCTTATCTTGCCCGGATGGTTGCTCCGGCCGCGAATGAACCCGGACACGTCGTTGATGCGCGTGTGTTTCGCGCGGCGCTTGCGGCGGAGCCGGAAATTTCGGCTGAAATCGAAGAGATGTGCTGGTGCGACGCGGATAATCGTGAAAACCGGCGCATCGCACCGCTCAGTGCTGAAATATTGCGTGAATTTGTGGCGAATACGGCAAAATAACCCCACAAAATCCCCCCGACCGCGCGCGGGCCGGGGGCTGTTTGCTCAGGTGATCGACGCGGCGTAGATGGCGTCGATGGCGTTGGCGATGGTGGCGTTGAATTCGGCGTCGCTTTGCCCGGCGGACAGGCCTTCGGTCAGAGCGCGCGAGAAGGAGGCGATCATGCCGTGGTTCTCCGCCAGTTTCGCGTTGGCCTCGTCGCGCGAATAGCCGCCGGACAGGGCGACGACGCGCTGCACTTTCGGGTGATTGATCACGGTGCCGTAATGGTTGGCCACGCTCGGAAGGGTCAGCTTCAGCATGACCTCAACCCCATCGCCCAGCCCGTCCAGCTCCTTGGTCAGGCTCTCCAGCAACAGGTCTTCCGCATCCGCCTTGTCCGGGCAGTGGATGTTCACTTCCGGCTCAATGATCGGCATCAGCCCCTTGGCGAGGATCTGTTTGGCGACCTCGAATTGCTGCGCCACGTTGGCCGCAATGCCCGCGCCGTTGGCCTGATTGATCACCGAGCGCATCTTGGTGCCGTAAATCCCGGCCTTGACCGCGCGGTCGAGCAGCGCGTCCAGTTCCGGCATCGGCTTCATCAGCTGCACCCCGTGCGCTTCCGCTTCCAGCCCCTTGTCAACCTTGAGAAACGGCACCACGCCGCGCTCTTCCCAGAGAAATTTCGCCGCCGGTTTGCCGCCGATCTCGCGCTCCATGGTCATCTCGAACAGGATGGCGCCAATGACTTTTTCGCCGGTGAAGGCGGGGGCCTGTGCGATGCGCGACCGCATGGCGTGGATCAGGTCAAACATCTCAGCTTCCGAGGACCATTGATCCTCGTCAACCCCGTAAAGCCCCAGCGCTTTCGGCGTCGAGCCGCCGGATTGGTCCAGCGCGGCGATGAAGCCTTTGCCGTTGCGCATCTGTTCGGTCATTTTTGCATCTGTCATGGGAATCCCCGTATTGAATTTGCCGCCAGTTTAGGCGTTCTTGCCGCGCGGCGCGAGGGCGAAACTACCCAAGCGCCGCCACGCCGGGCAGTTCCTTGCCCTCCATCCATTCGAGGAAGGCGCCGCCGGCGGTGGAGATGAAGGTGAAATCCTCGGCCGCGCCCGCCCGGTTGAGCGCCGCGACCGTGTCGCCCCCGCCCGCCACCGAGGTGATCTTGCCCGCGCGGGTCAGGCGCGCGGCGGCCTGTGCGGCGGCGTTGGTGGCGGCGTCAAACGGTTCGATCTCGAAGGCGCCGAGCGGGCCGTTCCAGATCACGGTTTTCGCCCCTTCAAGGCAGGCGACAACCGCCTGAACCGTGGCCGGACCCGCGTCGAGGATCATCGCATCCGCCGGGCAGGCATCCGCCGCCACGACCTCGTTCGCCGCCCCCGCCGCAAATTCCCGCGCCACCACGACATCGCTCGGCAACAGGATTTCACAGCCGGTTTTCTCTGCTTTTTCAAGGATTTGCCGGGCGGTGTCGGCCATGTCATGTTCGCAGAGCGATTTGCCCACGTCGATGCCGCGCGCGGCGAGGAAGGTGTTGGCCATGCCGCCGCCGATGATCAGGTGGTTGACCTTACTCACGAGATTGCCCAGGAGGTCGAGCTTGGTCGAAACCTTGGCCCCGCCGACCACCGCCACCACCGGCGGGGTCGGGTTCCCCAGCGCGCTTTCCAGCGCCGAAAGCTCCGCCTGCATCAGGCGTCCGGCCGCAGCGGGCAACAGCCGCGCCACGCCCTCGGTCGAGGCATGGGCCCGGTGCGCAGCGGAGAAAGCGTCGTTGACGTAAACGTCCCCCAGCGCGGCGATGGCGGCGGCAAATTCCGGGTCGTTGGCGGGTTCTTCCGGGTGGAACCGGGTGTTTTCCAGCAGCGCGACCTGCCTTGGCGCCAGCCCCGCGATCACTTCGCGGGCCGCATCGCCCACGCAGTCGGGCGCGAACACCACGTCGAGCCCCAGCGCCCCGGCCAGCGCTTCGCGGATGCGCCCGAGCGACATTTCCGCCACGACCTTGCCCTTGGGCCGCCCGTAATGGGCCAGCAGCACCGGCTTGCCCCCGGCGGCCACGATGTCGCGCACCGTCGGCACAATGCGTTCGATCCGGGTCAGGTCCGTCACCTCGCCCGCCGCGTTCATCGGCACGTTGATGTCGACCCGCGTCAGCACCACCTTGTCCTTCAGATCCATCTCGTCGAGGGTTTTCCAGCCCATCTCCGCCTCCGCTTTCCGTTCGCCTCCAGACATAATCCGCTCGCCGCGCCAGTCAATCAAAACCCGCTTTCGCGCGGGCCAGAGGGCGGGCCGGAGGCGGGCGAGAGGGCGGGCGGATGGTCGCGGGCGACGCGTCGGGTCTTTCCCTTTGCGCCGCGCGGGCATAGGGTATGGGCAAACAGCTATAGGAGTGGCGCATGGCCGAGATCAAAGACCCGGAAAACACGGTGATTGTGGAGTTGAAAGATGGCGAGGTGGTGATCGAGCTTTTGCCCGATGTGGCGCCGAAACATGCGGAGCGCATGAAGGAACTGGCGCGGTCCGGCGCCTATGATGGCGTGGTGTTTCACCGGGTGATCGACGGGTTCATGGCCCAGACCGGCGATGTGCAGCATGGCCGTGAGGGCGGCAACCTGCGCATGGCGGGCACGGGCGGTTCCGATCTGCCGGACCTGCCGGCGGAGTTTTCCAAATTGCCGCATGATCGCGGCACGCTGGGCGCGGCGCGCAGCCAGAACCCCAATTCCGCCAATTCGCAATTCTTCATCAACTTTACCGACAACCATTTCCTGAACGGGCAATATACGGTTTATGGTCGGGTTCTGTCCGGCATGGAGCATGTCGACAAGATCACGCGCGGCGAGCCGCCGGCGGATCCGGACAAGATGATTTCGGTGAAGGTGGCGACCGATGTCTAAGACAAATCTGATCGCCTGGGGCATTTTCCTGTTTGGCGTCGCCATGATCGGGCTGTTTTATTGGTTCACCGTTCCCGGTTCCAAGCCGCAGGTGGTGAATGAAGCGCCCATCGAATATGGCGGGCCGCAGATGGTCATTACCGTGGCGGGCGAAGCGAATGGCGAGATTGTGATCGAGCTGTTCGACACGCTGGCGCCGAAACACGTTGAGCGTCTGTCCCGTCTGGCCGCCGAACATGCCTATGACGGGGTGGTGTTTCACCGGGTGATCGACGGGTTCATGGCGCAGACGGGCGATGTGCAATATGGTCGGCTCGAGGGGCTGGATATGCGCTATGCCGGGTCCGGCGGGTCTGACTATGAGGACCTCCCGGCGGAGTTTTCCAAGGAAGATTTCCACCGCGGCATTGTCGGCATGGCGCGCACGCAAGACCCGGATAGTGCCAATTCGCAGTTCTTCATCATGTTCGCCGATGGGCCGCATCTGAAAGGCAATTACACGGTGATCGGCCGGGTGATCGAGGGGATGGATGTGGTTGATGCGATCAAGCGCGGCAACCCGAGCAACGGCACCGTGACCGGCGCGCCGGATGTGATGCAATCGGTTCGGGTGCGCCCTGCAACCCGGTAAGTCCTTGCGAATACAGAACAAACGGGCGCGGCACGGGCTGCGCCCGTTTTGGTTTCAGGTCCAGAGTGCTAAAGCGGTATGCGAAAAATCTGAAAAGCGGTATGCGCAAAACCTGAATCCCTGAACGCTGCCTGAAATAAACGGTTCTGGACGCGTCAAGCGATGCTTTGGTCTCAGGTATTCGAGAGCAGAAATCGCTAAATCTGAATCAAAATTCTCTGGCTCCGGATCAGCAACCTACTGATTTCGAAGGCGAATTTTAATGCTCGCTGTTGCAGATTAAAGCGATTTCGCTTTATCATAGGCTCTATCGGTCACGCCTGCTCGCAAATCCTTGATTGGCTTGTGCGCGGCGGGCGGGGTAGACAGGGGTATGACACGGACACGCTTTTCCTTTCGTTCTTTTTTCCTGCCGGTTTTATGGGTGCTTTTCGCGCTGCCCGGATGGGCGGGGCCGAAGCCCGTGGTGGTGGTCGAGCTGTTCACTTCGCAGGGCTGCTCGTCCTGCCCGCCGTCCGATGCGCTGATTGCGGAACTGGCGGAGCGCGAGGATGTGTTGGCGCTGGCGCTGCATGTGGATTATTGGGATTATATCGGCTGGGCCGATACGTTTGCGCGCCCGGAACATACCGCCCGGCAGAGGGCTTATGCGCATCTGGCGGGGGGTGGTCCGATTTATACGCCGCAGATCGTGGTTTCCGGCGTGGACGTGTTTGCTGGCGGTCGTCCGATGAAGCTGGCGGAACTGATCGAGCGGCATCGCGGCGGCATGGGGGCGGTTGCGTTGCGGGTGCTGCGGGACGCGGGCGGCTGGACGGCGGATGTTGTGCCGGGCGAGGCGTTGCCGGAAGGCGAGTATCATATTGAACTCGTTGAGTTTGTGCCCCGTGCGGAGGTTGAAATCTTGCACGGGGAGAATGCGGGTCGGGTTGTGACCTATGCCAATATCGTGATGGCGCGGCGGGTGTTGCGCCTTTGGGACGGGCAGGGCACGGTGCGGGTTTCTTTGCCCGGATCACAGGCGGAGGGGCTGGCGCTCGTGGTGCAGGCGGCGGGACCGGGCCGGGTTCTGGCGGCGGCAAGGTTGCGCTGAGGAGGTTATTCATCGTCTTCTTCCTCCGCGATCAGCAGCAGGTCGCCGGCGGCCTCCAATTCCCGGATGGCGGCGACGATTTCGGTCATGGCGGCTTCGGCTTCTTTGGGCTTCACCTTGCCGCGTTCGGTCATTTCTTCGCGTAGTTGTTCGGCCATGCGTTTGGACATGGCGCCGAGGATAAATTCCGCCGTTTCCTCCATCTTGCCGGTGGCGCCGGCCAGGGCGGTGACCAGAACCTCCTGTTCCACTTCCTTGGTGAATTTCGGCACGTCGCGCGGGTCGACGCGGGCCGGGATGTGCGCGAAGGTGAAGATGGCTTTGCGCACCTCTTCGGCGAAGCCCCTGTCGTCCTCGTCCAGCCCGTTCAGCACGTCTTCGCGGGTTTGGGCCGGGCTGAAGTTGAGGATGGCGCCGACCCGTTCGACCGGCCCGTCCGGGAAGGCTTTCACGGGTTGGGCTTCTAATTGTTCGGCAATGGAAATGCCAATTTTTTCAACCACTTCCGGGGACACGGCGCTGGTGAGGGACATGGCGTGAACCACGGCGCGGGCGCGGGGGCCGGGCAGGCGGCTGAGCAGGGTGGCGGCGGTGGAGACTTTCAGTTTTGACAGCAGGACCGCTGCGACTTCCAGCGCTTCCTCTTCCAGTATCGGCAGCAGTTTTTCCACATCCGCCCCGGCGATTTTTTCCCATGGATTGCCGCACAGGCGCACGCCCTGCGCCTTGCGGATGCGCGAGGCGGTGCTGGCGGAGATCGAGCCATCGAGCATTTGCAGCGCCCCTTCCATGTCGCGCGGGAAGGCGAGGCCGACATCTTCAATGGCGGCGGCAAATTCCTCGACCACCGCTTTCAGGGTTGCGCGGTTGACGAAGCGCATGCGGGTCAGCTGGCTGGCCAGTTCGGTTTGCATCCCGGCGGGCAGCATGGAGAGGGGCAGCTTGACCCCTTCCGCCGCCAAGAACCGCACGATGATGGCGGCTTTTTCCCGTTGGGTCAGCGTCATGATGGCGCCGGGGCCGCCGGAGGCTCGGGCGCTTTGCAGGGGCGCCTCGCCAACGGGTGCGATGCCCGGCAGGTCGTCGGGGTGAGAAACGGCTGCCACTTGTTCCAGCACCGCAGATTGCCCCGGCGGCGCACCGCCGGGGGCTTCTTCCAATGTTGTCAGCGCGGTATTCACTAAAGACTCCAAGCCGTTTCCCGGAGCCTTTCTGGCACGAATTTATTAACAGGATGCTACCGCGGGCGGGAAAAATCGCAATAATTTTCCCTAAATTGAATGGACCCGATATGAAGCGCTTTGATGTTGCAGATTAAAGCGATTTCGCCCTAATTTCCCTTGTAAACCAGCGGGGCCAAAACCGCCATGGACATCACGAGCAAGGCGCCGAGCGACGGGAAATAGACGCCATAAAGTGCCGGAACATCTCCGATGCTGTAAATCCAGACGAGAAACGACAGGGTTGAGATCACTACCGCAGGAATTTGCGGCGGGGAACCGTTCTCCCGGGTTCCGAGGTAGCGCACCACGATCACGGCCAGCGTGCAAAAAACCGCCCAGCCAACCACGGCATAATTTCCCGCGCCTTCATCTGCGAGTGAAAGGGCAAAGCCACGTCCGGTCAAATAGAGGGCCACGATTTCACTGGGGATCAGCTTGATGAGCCTCGAAAGGTAGGGATCATAATCAGCGCCGGTCTGACCGGACCCGTCAGGGACCAGATTTTGTGCGGAAATAACCTGCTGGGGTCGTATTCTGGCATAGCTCATGAGAAAATTGCATCCTCCCGTCCGATTGTTTCCAGTTTTTTTGATGTCAAGGCGAGCTTGACGCGTTTTGCGGGGGTTTTCAAGCGTGGCGTGTGTTTTGCATCCGCAGGTGGTGCGTTTGAGGCGGGGGCAGCCTTTTCGAGGCAGAACGATTTGAGGCATATCCGGCATGAATGCAGGATGCTTCAGGCTTGGGGCTGTTTGGGTTTGTGTGACGACCCGTTCCATCCTGTAAGGCGGGAAATTTTCTTTTCGAAATCACACGAGGCAACGACCAGAGCGCCATTCTCTCTTAATTTCAAGATAAGTTGGCTTAGAGCTTCCATGTAGGATTTCGGTTCGCATTTCGGCGAAGGTTCAACGCTCCAATCGCCCTCGATATACAATCGGCATGTATAATCATCGTAAGTATTCATCGGGTCATTCTGTTGGCACTACGGGAGGATTGTCAAAAACACCGCCGGCTCGAATTATCCAAATATTTACGCTCATACCTGATTTTTGCGCCAATTCTCTTGTCAGCCCTCTCAAACCAGCTTTTAATACCACGTTCATCGAATGGATTGAATGAGGTGCATGTCTGCACCGGGAAGGGCCAGGTCATGTCGGGTACTTTATTGGCGAACGAACCTGTGGTGCGGATGGTGTTTTTTCTGGGCGTGCTGGGGGTCATGGCGGTCTGGGAGCTTGC
>PDWI01001245.1_pt1 | contig 63201 bp, 53 predicted proteins | sample 1430891 | NCBI WGS metagenome assembly PDWI01 (sample SAMN01162508, study PRJNA174530) | Oral metagenome, whole genome shotgun sequencing project. | biome: Marine environment; feature: Marine mammal; material: Swab sample of the gingival sulcus; isolation source: swab sample of gingival sulcus... | reverse complement strand
GCCTGTAAAGCTTGCTTACGAAAATCTAGTGAATACATCGAATAGTCCTGTTAAAATAAACGCTCCTATTGTATCAATAATTAAACTATTTTGCTGTATATGGAGAGTTTCAGCCAGAATATGTAGGCAAAATGAATTTATACCTAGAGGCCTTGGATAGAGACGTGAAGCGAGAAAAGGAAAAACCTAGCGTCGGTGTTATATCGTGTGCAAGTAAGGATGATGAAGTCGTGGAGTTTGCGCCCAGTAGAAGTTTATCTCCAACGATGATTTCAGATTATACGCTGAAATTGATAGATAAAAAATTGCTACAGAAAAAGCTAAAAGAATATGCGACTCGCAGAAAGTCATGAGGAGTAATAGCAAACCCAATAAATAGTATTTTTCAAAATGGGTATGAAAACAGCGGCCGTTTTTGGCGATACTCGACTATCTATGACACTGTGATAGAATACGTCGCCATAAAAAATACAAAAGGTCACAAAAACATGCACATTAACACATCCGACGCGCCCAAAGTCGGCTTTATTAGCTTGGGCTGTCCCAAGGCTTTGGTAGACTCCGAACGCATTCTCACTCAACTGCGAACCGATGGTTACGACATTGTCGATAATTACGAAGATGCCGGCCTCGTCATTGTCAACACCTGCGGCTTTATCGACTCGGCGGTGGCCGAATCGCTGAACACTATCGGTGAAGCCATTGAAAAAAACGGCAAAGTGATTGTCACCGGCTGTCTGGGAAAAAACGAAGACAAAGTCGTTGACGTTCACCCCTCGGTGCTGGCGATTTCAGGGCCGCAGGCCTACGAAGAAGTCATGGCACAAGTCCACGAACACTTGCCCAAACCCAAAATCAATCGCTTTATCGACCTCGTGCCACCGCAGGGGGTGAAACTGACACCGCGCCACTACGCGTATTTAAAAATATCGGAGGGCTGCGACCACAATTGTTCGTTTTGTATTATCCCCGACCTGCGCGGCAAACTGGTGTCTCGCCCAGCCGAAGACGTGGTTGCCGAGGCCGAGCGCCTCGCCAACGCCGGCGTGCAAGAGTTACTGGTGGTGTCACAAGATACCAGTGCCTACGGTGCGGATATTAAATTCAAAACCGGCTTTTACAACGGCCGGCCGGTGAAATCGCGCCTAAAAGAGCTTTGCCAAGCCCTGTCGTCATTCAATATTTGGACGCGCCTGCACTATATTTACCCCTATCCCAATGTCGATGAAATTATTCCGTTGATGGCCGATGGTTTGGTGTTGCCTTATCTGGATATTCCGTTTCAGCACGCCAACCACGACATTTTGCGCGCTATGAAGCGGCCGGCTCATGCCGAAAAAATCATTCGCCGCATCGAAAAATGGCGCGAGATTGTGCCGGATATTGCCTTGCGCTCGACCTTTATTGTCGGCTTCCCCGGCGAGACCGAGGCGCAATTTCAAGAGTTGTTGGATTTTCTCACCGAAGTGCGGCTAGACCGCGTCGGGGCGTTTACCTATTCGGATGTCGAGGGCGCGCGCGCCAACGCCATCCCCAACCACGTCCCCGAAGCTGTCAAGCAAGAACGGCTTGAACGCCTTATGCAGTTGCAGGCGCAAATCAGTGCTGAGAAGCTCGCCGATAAGGTCGGGGCAATTTTGCCGGTGATGATTGACGATTTAATCGAAGACGATAGCGTAGAAAATGTCGCCCTAGGCCGCACCGTTTACGATGCTCCCGAAATTGACGGCGTGGTGCAAATCGAAGACATTTACGGCGTCGAACCGGGGCAAATCGTTCACGTCGAGATTATTGACGCCACCGACCACGATTTGATTGCCGTGCCGGCTTAATTGTTAGGGCGAACCCATGGGTTCGCCCCTGCTGCAAGTTGACTGTGACTATGACGATGGCGTTATCACGCTGATGCGCTCATCTTCAATCATAATCAAACGGTTTTTGTACAGCCGGCTAATGGCGCGCTTAAAATTCTTTTTGCTAACGCCCAAGCGCCGATAGATGACTTCGGGCGGGGTTTTGTCGCCCAGTGACAGCGAGCCATGATTGGCCGCCAGTTGCGCCATAATTTGCGCTTCCAATTCGGATAAGTCAGACTTTTTCGGCTGCGGCAAGCATAAATCTATTTTGCCGTCATCGCGGATTTTTTTGACGATAACCACTACCGGCTGGCCGATTTTCAGCTCGGCAAAGACTTCGTTGGCGTACAGCATGCCGGTGTGCTGGTGGTTGATAATGACTTTATAGCCCAAATCGGTGGTCGCCATCACCATGCCGTTAACGCGCTCGCCTTCGCGGTAGTTTTTTGGGGTTTTATCGAGGAATTTGCCCAGTTTCGAGCTGGCGGTGATGCGCTCACTTTCTTCATCTTGGTACAAATACACCATGTAAAAAGCGCCGGCACGCATCGGCTTGGCCTGCTCAACGTAGGGAACGAGCACGTCCTTCGGCAGTCCCCAATCCAAAAACGCACCGGCGCGGTTGACATCGGCAACGCGCAAAAAGGCGCATTCGCCAACTTTGGCTTTGGGCGTTTCGGTTGTGGCGATGAGCCGGTCTTCGGAATCAAAGTACAAAAACACGCGGAGAGTATCGCCTTCGGCACACTCGGCCGGCACGTAACGGGTTGGCAGGAGCACTTCTCCCCAACCGCCGAGGGCTTCGTCGCCGCCGTCTAAAAAAGCGCCGGTTTTTGTCAGTTTCAAAACGGTTAAGGTGTTGTAATCGCCAATGCGTAAGGTATCCATTTGAGGATGATTCATAGTGTTCACCAATGTATCTATTGTCGTGGGCATGATACACTATGCCCGCATCAGCCACAAACAATAGCGACAAATAATCAGCCCTATGCCACACATACAAACCTATTACAGCAGCCAGACTGAAACACTGGTAGAAAGTTTACTTTTTCAGCTACAAAATAGCCCGACTTCGGCGGTCAACACGCCGTTTGGACGCAGCTTGATTTTAGTGCCCAACTCCGGTATGCAGCGCTACGTGGAATTGGGCATTGCCCAACACTTTGGCATTTGTAGCCACATCGACATTCACTACGTCGGCCAACTGCTGTCGCACGCCTACAAAGCGGTTTTGGACAACGAATCGCCCGCGCACGTTGACGAGCGCCAACTAACCTTTGCGCTATTGCGCTTGTGGAATAAGCAAATTTTGCCGCTGGACAGCGGCTTTAGCAAGCTCCACGAACAGCACCGGCATCCGCGCCAACGCTACTTGTGGGCCAGTCAAATTACCCAACGTTTGCGACAATATATCAACGACCGCCCCGAAATGATTGCCGAGTGGCAACAGCCGGCCGGCCGCTTGACAAGCCAACACCCCCACGAAGCGTGGCAACGCGACAGCTTTGTGCAGTTATTTCAGTCGCTGTCGCTCACGCAATTGTCGCGGCTGAATTGGCATCAACGCTTTGCCGAGGCCTTGGCGACCCAGCCAGACGTCCTGCCCGACTACGACGCCATTCACGTTTTTGGCTTTCACGCCCTGCCGGTCACGCAATTGGCCGATTTAGTGGCGCTGGCCACGCAAAAACCGGTGTACTTTTACACCTTCAATCCCTGCGTGAGCTACTGGCAAGACATCGTCTCCGAAAACATCAAAGCGCGCTTGGATATCACCGCCGAAGACGAAGCCAAGCTGATGACCGTCGGACATCCACTGCTGGCGACGTGGGGGCAATCCGGCAAGTACTATATCGAACAATTAAATGAGTACCCCAGCCACAACCTCGACGACATCGTAGGCGTCGAAGTACCCGACAGCGTCCTCGGCTGGCTACAAAACGACATTCGCACCTTGTCCGAATCGGCCGATAGCGAGTTATTAACACTGGCTTTTGACAAAGAAAAACAGCAGCACGGCAAGCAAACCGGCTTTGCACCGTATAGCTTGACGCTCAACGCCTGCGCCAATCCGCGCCGCGAAATCGAGGTGTTATATGACAATCTGTGCCACTGCTTTGCCACCACGGACTTGCAGCCGTCCGATGTATTGGTTATCGTCCCCAAATTAAACGATTACGCGCCGCATATCCAAGCCATTTTTTCGCGCGCGCTGGAGACTTCATCACAGCCCGACCCGAATATTCCCTACAGCCTCGCCAACCAAAGTGCCGCCGAGAGCGAGCCAGACGTGCAGGCGTTTTTGTCCTTGCTCGATGTTTTGGAAGGCGATTTTCAAGCGCCCTTGCTGTTCGGCGCACTCAGCGAAGTTCGCGTCCAAGAGGCGCTCAAGCTCGACCCCAGTCACCTCGACACCTTGCGCCACTGGTTTCAAGAAAGCCGCTTTTCTTTGCACTTTTACGATAACAATCACGGCGAAAGCAGTAGCCTAGAAAAACTGCTAGACAGTTTGTTATTGGCCACCGTTGGCGGCGAGGACTGCGAGTTGGGCAAGCGTCACGCCAGCCCCTACTACCACGGCGCTCAACAAGACGTCGTGGCGCAACTGTGCGAGTTGTGGCAGCGCTTTCTGCCGTTTGCCGGCTTAAAAAATCAGCGCTTGACCTTGCCGGTTTGGCACGACAAATTGCGCGAATTGGCCGATGCCTTCTTGCCGCTCAACCACGGCATGGATACGTGGTTGACGACTTGGTACGACACTTTGATTGAACTCGCCGACGAAGCGGTTTACGATTTTGCCACCGTGCGCGCCGATTTGGCAGTATTGTTGCAAAATGACCGGCTGCACGGGCCGTTTTTGTCGGGTGGCGTGTCGTTTTGTGCCGTTGTGCCGATGCGTTCCATTCCGGCCAAGATGATAGCGGTGCTGGGCTTAAACGGTGATTTTCCGGCCATTGCAACTAAAGACCCCTTGGATTTGCGCTTGGACAAGCCGCTGTGGAGCGACCGCAACCCCCACAAAGAACAGCAGTATTTCTTCTTAGAGACGCTCATGGCCGCGCGCCAGCAGTTGTACTTAAGCCACGTCGGCTTGGACGAAAAAACTGGCGAGTCCTTGCCGCCCTCGGCCTTGGTGCGTGAGCTATTTGGCTACCTGAGCCGCTATTTACCCGATTTTGCCGACACGGTTACGCGCTACTATCCTTTGCAAGGCTTTGCCAGCCAACACGCTTACCACAGTTTGTACAATACACCTGACAAAACCACAGAGACGATAAACACTGCTCAAAATACTGCCAAGGCCAATCAACCGGCAGCCAGCAACGAAACGCCCAATGTCAATGCAACGACACCGGCACAAACTCAACCGGCTGATATGCCCTTGCCGGAATCGCTGACGGCATCGGCGCTGGCGGCGATATTGCTGCAACCGTTGGCGGCGTATTGGCGCTATCGCTTGGGGGCGCAAGACTTGGACAATTTGGCCGAGCCGTTGCCGGCGTATGAATTTATCGCCACCGACAGCGGATTGGACGCGTGGCATTACCGCCAAAGCGTCCTTGAGCAAGCGCTCCAGCCCAATGCCGACGACCACACCGGTATCGAAGCGCTGCAGCAGCGCAATCTCTACGCCCCCGAAGTGATTAGCACCGCTTTGCTAGCGCAAGCCAGCGACTTCACTCGCCCGCTGATTGATGCCATTCACGAATTGCAGTTAGAGGACAATCCAACGAGCATTCGTCGGCTCAATAAACACGTTTTTGCCGGCCGGCATTTATATCTCAATGTGCAAAGCCAACGCTACTGCGAGGCCGGTCTACTCAGCTATCACAGCGGCAAATGGAATGCCAAAAAGCAATTGACGATGTGGATAAACCACGTGTTTTACCACGCGTTAGCTGATGTCTCGCCGTGCCAATCACAGGTGTTGACCTTGGAAAAAAATAGCCGAACCAAAAAAATTTACGTTAAACACAGCGTGCTATCGCCCTTTGCCGAGCACAGCCGTGCCGTGGCCGTTTTAGACAATTTGCTAGCGCTGGCACAGCGGTTGATTCAGCAGCCGTATTGTGTTGAGCTACACAACAGTTCCAGCAAAGCCGAAACGCTAATGCACTACCAGCCAGCTGAAAACTCACTGTATCCGCAACTCAAAGCCCCTAATGCGGCACAGCTCGATGACTTACAACAGCAGTGGCTGGCCATTGATAGCGTTTTTCGCGCACTGGTTGTCAAATAGCCGCAGGTGCGATTAGCGAAGCGTAATCGTAGGCATGGTAGCGCCCCGCCCTAATTCGATAGGCAAAGAACACAAGCCGATTGAGATAAAAATCTCGTTTTTGTTCGAGCATAAAAGTTCACCGGAAAAGTATCCGCATTTTCAGTTGTTGCGTTATATGCTCAATATATGGGAATCGCAGTTACAAATAGTTTAGCTTTGGATACAAGGCGCGCCGGTGAAGACAGTATTGCAATACGGCGAGACGGTGCAACGCCGTATCAAAAGTTAAACTATTCGACTGTAAAACAGAAAAAAGCGTTAACACCAGTCATCCCCATTATTTTTTATCACGGCAAAAAGACATGGCATGAAAAACCGTTTTCTGATTATTTCCCTGAAAGTGACGACGTTTTACACGAGTTTATGCCGCATTTCGACTATCTGTTACTGGACACAGCAAAGCATAGCGGCAGTGAATTCCAAGCATTGAGCGATGTAGAATTGCAAATGGGGCTTATGATGATGAAGCATATTGCCAATCCAAATAGCTTATTGAATCAGTTAAATAATATTTTTTTCAATATGGAAAAACTGTTAGAAACGGAGCAAGGCAACCATTATTTTGAAACGATTGTGATGTATTTAGTTCACAACACCGACTTAACCACAGAAACATTGGTAGAAAAAATGAGTGCGTAGAGTGGGTGCAGCATAGCGAAACCCACCGTTCGCCCTCGGCAGGAAATGGCGGCCGTTTCAAGGCATCAATAAATCATTCTAAAACGACGAGCCAATAGCTTTCCCCAACTAAAGGCAGAGACAACCACCTAAAAAACAACCAAAAAAATTAAAGCAAAGCAATAATCACTCGCATAGCCGCCATAGAAAAAAGACAAAAAGGCTAGCCTAACGCCTTGATTTACGGTTACAATATCAAGCATTCTCTAAAGAGAATCTTTTAACAACTAATGTGGAGTATAACGATGAAAAGACGTGACGAGAGATTATCCCCTTCAGGTGAATTAACTTTAAACAAAAACGCTAAGTTAGCTAACAGCATAAGCCATCCGTCTTTTCAAAAGACCGCTTTAGTGCTGGCGATGGCGATGGTAGCGTCGCCGAGTTATGCTGGTAATGACTATAATTGTGATGATTGTAGTTCTGGTGGTGATTGGGCAATCATTATTGGTGGTAAGGACAATAAAACGGGGAATGGTACAAATAACGATATCGCTGATTATTCTGCTGTGGTTGCGGGGAAAGAGAATCTCGCTACTAGTGAGAGTTCGGGCGTGTTTGTGGGGAAAGAAAACACCGCCAGTGGTGAGAATTCAGGCGTGGTGGCAGGATATAAAAACACCGCCGGTGGTTGGGGTTCAGGCGTGATGGCGGGAAGTGAGAACTACGCCAGTGATACAGTTTCAGGCGTTTTTGCAGGGAATAAAAACACCGCCAGTGGTTGGGGCTCAGGCGTAGTGGCAGGAAAAGAAAACACCGCCAGCCATGAACTTTCAGCTGTGGTTGCAGGACAAAATAACAAAGCCGAAGGTGTGCGTTCTGTGGTGCTCGGCGGTGGCGGTGGCGTAGATGCCGATGGTAATTCTCGCGGCAACACCGCCAGCGGTGTCTCCTCAGGCATAATTGCAGGAGAGTATAACGTCGCCAGTGAAGATAATTCAGCTGTGCTTGCTGGGAATCATAACACCGCCAGCAAAGACAATTCAGCTGTGGTTGCAGGGACAGGTAACACCGCTGGTGGTGTTACCTCAGGCGTGCTTGCAGGGCGAAAAAACACCGCCAGTGGCTTCGGCTCAGCCGTACTTGCAGGGCAACATAACAAAGCCGAAGGCAAACTTTCCGTGGTACTCGGCGGTGGTGGTGTAGATGACGATGGCGACCCTCTCGGCAACACCGCCAAAGGCAACAACACTCTAGTCGGTGGCGGAAAATTAAACAAAGCTTATGGCGAACAATCGGTTATCCTCGGTGGTTCAGAGAATAGCACAGGTGAAGAAGGTACAGAGAAAGGGGAATACGCAGGTGTGTTTGCAGGTGGTAGTAACACCGCCAGTGGTAGACTTTCAAGCGTGGTTGCAGGTGCTTACAACACTGCTAGCGGTACAAGCTCTGGCGTGCTTGCTGCGGGGTTTAGCAAAAAGGCAACCTCGCCAAAGGCAACAACACCCTAGTCGGTGGCGGACAGAAAAACAATGCCTATGGCGAAGGCTCGGTTATCCTTGGTGGTGAAAGTAATACCACGGGGGATGAGGCAGATAATACTATGGGGCTGAAATCAGCTGTGGTTGCAGGGCAGAGTAACACTGCTAGTGGTGCAGGTTCAGCTGTGCTTGCTGGGGGAGGTGATATTGCCAATGGTGAGGGGTTCAGCCGTGCTTGCAGGGTTAGAAAATACCGCCAGTGGTTACGTTTCAGGCGTGGTTGCAGGTAGTCACAATACCGCCAGTGAAATTGCCTCTGCTGTGGTTGGAGGGGTGTATAACAAAGCCGAAGGCAAGCTTTCTGTGGTACTCGGTGGTGGTGGCACTAGCGAAGACCTAGGCAACGTCGCAGGTGGTGACTACACCGTCGTCGGTGGCGGACAGGCAAACAAAGTCTATGGCCATAACAGCATCGTCCTCGGCACCTACAACGAAGTCGGCGCAGTGGGCGATGTGCAAGAAAAAGTCTATATCCTCGGCCACCACAACAAAATCGGCTCAAATTCCTTTGTTCTCGGCTCAAACGTCGATAACGCCGACGTTGATAATGCCGTTGTCCTCGGTGATAAATCCACTGCTGTGAAAAATGCAATCTCCGTTGGCTCCAGCGGCGGCGAACGCCAAATTAAGTTCGTCAAAGCCGGAACGGATGCCAACGATGCTGTTAACCTCGGACAGTTAACCGCCACAGCCGGCAACAAAGCCAACCTTGACGCCGATAACCTAACGCCGGTTCATGTCGGTAAATGGCAAGACACATTGGGGGTTGATGAGAAACTCAATATTTCGGTTTTCGACAACTATAAAGGTGAAGTCACCACGGCGCTAGGCAAAAAAGTCGATAACACAGCGTTTGACACTTATAAAGTCGGCGTCAACACCGCGCTAGACAACAAAGTCGATAACACCACGTTTAATACTTATCAAGGGCAAGTTAACACCAACCTCGGCAAAAAAGCCGATAAAACCGCGCTAACCGCCGTCGCCAAAGCCACCAGTAGCGATATCGACGTGGCTAAGTGGAAAGACAAGCTCGGCGTTAATACCGGCGGCGTCGATATCTCCGGCAAAGCCGATGTCAACGCCAGTAATATCACCGGCGCCAATGTCGGCAAATGGCAAAACGCTCTGGGGGTCAATGAAAAACTCAATTTGTCGGCTTTCGACAGCTATAAAGCCGATGTCAACATTGCCTTAGGCAACAAAGTCGATAACGCCACGTTTAACACGTATCAAGGACAGGTTGACACCAATCTCGGCAAAAAAGCCGATAAAACTGCCCTAACCGCCGTCGCCAAAGCCACCAGTAACGATATTGACGTCGCTAAATGGAAAGACAAGCTCGGCGTCAACTCTAACGGCGTCGATGTCTCCGGCAAGGCCAATGTCGATGCCAGCAACATCAATAACGCCAATGTCGGCAAATGGCAGGCCAAATTGGGTATGAACGATAAAGTCGATACCGTTGACTTTAGCGCCTACAAAACCCAAATGACGGCCGACTTAGGCAAAAAAGTCGATAACAGTGCTTTCACGGCTTACCAAAGCCAAGTCACTACCGGCTTGAACAGCAAAGCCGACCTTGTCGATTTTACAACTTATAAAACAAAGGCCGAGGGTGACTTAAAAGCCGTTGCCAAAGCCACCAGTAGCGATATCGACGTGGCTAAGTGGAAAGACAAGCTCGGCGTCAATACTGGTGGCGTCGATGTCTCCGGCAAAGCCAATGTAAATGCCGATAATATCACCGGCAATAATGTCGACAAATGGCAAAACGCACTGGGAGTTGATGAAAAACTCAATATTTCGGTTTTCGACACTTATAAAGCTGATGTTAACACGGCCTTAGACAAAAAAGTCGATAACACGGCGTTTGATACCTATAAGGATAGCGTCAACACCGCCCTAGACAAAAAAGTCAATAACAGCGACTTTAGCGTTTATCAAAATCAAGTCACTGCCAACTTGAACACCAAAGTGAGCGTTGCTGACTTTACGGCGCATAAAACACAGGCCGAGGCTGACTTAAAAGCCGTTGCTCAAGCTAGCAGCACCGATATTAACGTCACTAAGTGGAAAGAAAAACTCGGCGTTAATGCCGGCGGTGTCGATATCTCTGGCAAAGCCGATAAGACCGCCTTGACTGCGGTTGCCAAAGCCACCAGTAACGATATTGATGTCGCGGCTTGGAAAGCCAAATTGGGCGTGGGTTCTGGTGGTGGCTCAAATCCTGTGGATTTAGCGCCTTATGCCAAAACCGCTGATGTCGATACGAAGTTAGCCGGCAAAGTCGATAATACCGACTTTAGCAACTATCAAACGCAGCTAACCGCGGACTTAGGCAAAAAAGCCGACAAAACCGACTTAGCAACGCTTGCCAGTAAAGATGCTGCTAACCTCAGCGATGACGACGCTAAAGAGTGGAAGCAAAGATTGGGCGTTGGTGCTGGCGGTGCTGATTTAAGCAAGTTTGCCGAAAAAGCCGAAGTCGAAGCCAAAATCAGCGGCCAAATCAACGACACCGAAGAGCGCGCCGTCAAAGGCAAGGTCGTCAGCGAGTACTTGCGCGACAATTACGCTAGCAAAGGTGACGTCGCCGACAGCCGTCAAGCCATCATCAATAATGCAAAAAATATTCATACGTTAGAAGAAGAGCTTTCCGGTGGTATTGCCGCCACTGCGGCGATGGAATCTGCGCCTTATGTCTCTGGGAAGTGGACGTATGCGGCCGGTGCAGCTTACTACAATGGCGAGTCCGCCATCGGCGCAACCTTGCGTAGAACGGCGGAAAATGGCCATTGGTCGATGACAGCCGGCGCTGCCGCCTCGACCCAAGGCGAAGCCCTAGTGCGCGTCGGGGTCTCCGGCGTGTTGGATTAATTCCCAAACGTCTATTGTAGAGACAGGGCACGCCCTGTCTCTACGCGGTTGCACCCACCCTTGTATCTACGGATTTTCTGGAAATTTGAGGTGATTGGCAATACCGGCCATCTCCCCCCCCCCTCGCAATCCCAAAAAGCGACCCCGTAGGTACGATTAGCGCAGCGTAATCGCACCTACCGCACTGGTGGCGAATTGTCTGGAATTGGTATAAAATGCGCAAACCGAAGTACAATTATCCCTATGTTAGCCAATCCCACACTCCGACAGCGCTATGGCCTCGCGACGCCACGTCCTATTTTGGCGTTAGCCCCGATGGCCGGCGTCACCGACTTGCCGTTCCGCCAGCTTTGCGAACAGCTGGGTGCGGATTACTCCGTCACCGAAATGGCTGCCAGCGCGCCACAGTTGCTGCATTCTGAAAAAAACCAGACGCGCTTGCACTTCACCCCCGAAGCGCGCGTCAAGGTCTTGCAGATTATTGGCAACCACCCCGAACAGGTGGCGCAGGCGGCGCAACACTATGCTCAAAAGGGAGCGGAAATTATCGACATTAACCTCGGCTGTCCGGCAAAAAAAATCAGTAAGAAAGGCGCTGGCTCGGCGCTGTTATCGGATTTGCCCTTAGTGACCGAGCTATTGCAAGCGGTCGTCGAGGCCTGCCCCGTGCCGGTGACAGTCAAAACGCGGCTAGGCCCTGACCACGACAACTATACGCTGTTGGCTATTGGTCAGCTGGCTTGCGATTTGGGCATTGAGCTCGTCGCCGTACACGGTCGCACGCGCGCGTGCAAATTCAATGGCCACGCCCAATTTGAGGAAATCGCGCGTCTCAAACGCGCTTTTCCACAATTGGCAGTGCTCGCCAATGGCGATATTGATAGCGTTGAAGGGGCATTGCAAGTGTTGGAACAAACCGCCTGTGACGGTTTAATGATTGGACGAGGAGCGGTTGGACGACCGTGGCTGTTTGCCGATATTCGCGCTCGCCTAGAGACCGGCTACTCGGCGTCGGTACGGGATAAATGTGCGCTAATTCTCGATCATATCGCTCAAACGCATGTATTTTATGGCGATGTCAAAGGCGTGCGCTTTGCACGCAAGCACATCCAAGCCTATTTGAACCATTTGGGATTGTCTGAACACTTTAAAACGCTCGCCCAGCTAACCCAAGCTGAGGCACAATTCGCCCAACTCAAAGTCATACTGGAATCATGAAAACGACAACAGAAACGCCGCCATTAGAATCGGCCATCATTGACCTCGTTCAACAATATTTCGCCACTGTCGACGGTCATGGCGAAAGTGGCTTTTTGCACGCCAAGCTCATCAGCCGCGTCGAACGCGAGCTGCTGTCGCAAGTGCTCGACCACACCGACAACAATCAAAGCCAAAGTGCTAGAATTTTGGGACTAAGCCGCACAACCCTGCGGAAAAAAATGCAGGAGCACGGCTTGTCCTCGTAGATGCCCTAGCCGTTTCGCAGTGCTTCGGCCTTGTCCGTTTTTTCCCAAGTAAATTCCGGCAATTCGCGTCCGAAATGACCGAATGTCGCGGTTTTGCTGTAAATCGGCTGAATTAAGTTCAGCATCTGAATAATACCGTAGGGTCGTAAGTCAAAGTGCTCGCGCACTAAAGCCACGATTTTGTCATCGGAAATCTTGCCGGTGCCAAAGGTGTTGACACTGATAGAGGTCGGCTCGGCAACGCCAATCGCGTAGGAAACCTGAATTTCACAGCGGGCAGCGAGGCCGGCGGCAACAATATTTTTTGCGACATAACGCCCTGCGTAAGCGGCTGAACGGTCAACTTTAGAGGGGTCTTTCCCCGAAAATGCGCCACCACCGTGATGCGCTGCACCACCGTAAGTGTCAACAATAATCTTGCGCCCCGTCAAACCACAGTCACCCACAGGGCCGCCGATAACGAACTTGCCGGTCGGGTTGATGTGGAATTTTGTGCCTTTATGAATCCATTCGCTGGGTAACACCGGTTTGATGATGTTTTCCATAACGGCTTCTTGTAAATGCGGCAAATCAATATCGGGGTCGTGCTGAGTCGATAACACCACAGCGGCAATGCCGACGACTTTGGCTTGGTCATATTCTAGCGTCACTTGGCTTTTGGCATCGGGACGCAACCACGGCAATACCCCCGTGCGGCGCATTTCTGATTGCCGCTCAACCAAGCGGTGGGCATAAGTAATGGCAGCCGGCATAAGTACATCGGTTTCGTTGGTGGCGTAGCCAAACATCAAACCTTGGTCGCCGGCGCCCTGCTCTTCGGGGCTTTCGCGGTCAACACCTTGGGCAATTTCGCCGCTCTGCTTGCCGATGGCGTTAATAACGGCACAGGTATCGCCGTCGAAGCCGACTTCGCTGCTGGTGTAGCCGATGTCTTTAATTTTTGTGCGAACGATGTCCTCTAAATCCACCCACGTAGAAGTAGAAATTTCACCGGCAACAATTGCCATGCCCGTTTTAACTAGGGTTTCACAGGCCACGCGAGCGTTTGGGTCACGGGCAATAATGGCGTCCAAAACCGCATCAGAAATTTGGTCGGCAATTTTGTCGGGGTGTCCTTCAGACACCGATTCAGAAGTAAAAAGATAGTTGCTCATCGTTGATTTTATAAAGTTATGAGAAAGTCACGATTATAGTCAGCCGGCAAGGAAATAGCAATAAAAATATGCCGTAAAAACAAAGCCGACCAACACAATGTGCAGGCCGGCCGGTATCGTGATAGATACATTGCCAATAAGGTCAAGCTAGATACAAATCGCCACGACGTAACGCGGTAGCGATTTGCTTTTTAGCCGAAATTATAGCTTAGTTTCTTCAGCGTCAGTTACATCTTCTTCAGTGATGGAGACACCGTTGGCCTCGGCAACGACAATCATCAAGTCACCCAATTTACGCATTTCGTTTTTCATTGTAACGATGTTTTTCGCATAAGGGCTTTCTGGGAAGATTTGATAGTCAAAGTGCGCTTTAGTCTTAGCGATTTCGTCAACTTTAGCAACTCGTTCGTCGATAGACTTGACCAATTTCATGATTTTCTCTTGGTCTTCTTTGCTAACTTTGTCAAAGAAGCTATCGCCAACTTTTTTGCCTTTGTAAGTACCGAACAAAGCGTTTTTGAAGCCTTGGTAGTTAGTCACCAAATCGCGGTGAGTGTTATCGGAAAAGCACGAGTGCTCGTCTTCTTCACTAGGCGTCAATACGGCAACGGCGATGCGTTCGTTGGCTAACTCAGATTTCAAGAACATACCCATGCCGGCGGTGATTTGCTTGATAGCTTCTTTGTCAGTGATGTTCTTATCACCTGCTTCGCCTAATAGTGCGGCGCGGTAAAGACCTTTGTTGCCATCAACGCTTTTTTCCCACGCTGAGGTCACGGTTTCTAAATCGGCTACCAACTTATCAGTGGCGGCCACCAAAAAGGCCTTACGACGCTCGGCGTGTTGATCGGTGGTGAAATCAGTCAGTGAACGTCGGCCAGCAACCATCGCACCATTGGTGATGCCATCTTTGGTAAAGTTGCTGTAATCTTGATCCTGTCCCCACAACAAAAACTCGATAGCGTGATAACCGGTAGATACGTTGGCCTCACCACCATTTTCATTCAATGCCGTCAAGGCTTCTGGGGTGATTTTAGTGACATCTACGGCTTTGGCGTCTTCACCACCGGGAGTGAATTTGCCTACAGTGTCAATGATATTACCCGCTGTCAACTTACCTTCGGCATCAGTGGTGTAGTCAATCATGTTCTCGTCAAGTGGCCAAGCGTTAATTTGACCTTCCAAAGCGCCATAGGCTTCGGCAACCCAACCCTCTTCGGCATCGATAGGGCCGTTAGACAAGCGGAAAATCTCCGTCGTACCATAACTTTCACGCGACTTTAACCACGCATCTTTGGCAGCTTGTAAAGTTTCTTCAGTTGGCGAAGCAACAAACGCGTCGATAGCAACCTTAAGCGCTTTGGCATCGGTTAACGCGTCTTGATAATTGGCAATCGCAATACCTGCATAGGTGCTGAGTTCTGCCTTTTCATGACCGGGGTGGGCGTGAGCAGAAAATGCAAAAACGCTAGCAAAAGCGAGTGAAAGTAGAGTTTTTTTCATCATAATTTCCTAAAATAATATTGAAAGTAAAAATAACAGTTCGAGTGTCTATAATATCAAGAATAGTTTGTGTTTGCAAAGTTATTCAGCGACGTTTTTGACTGATACCAACCCTACGAGTTAACTCGTGTTTTTAGGTTGATAGGTTACTGTACAGGTTGGATTGAGGACACGCCCTAAAACCAAATTGCCGTCGCGCTGGCAAACAAGGTCATAATAAACAAAAACCATTTTAGCGATTGCTGTGAGATTTTTAACGCCATTTTCACGCCAATATGCGCGCCCAGCATTGAACCGGCCGCCAACATCAACCCCGGAATCCAACGCACTTGATCATTATAAATAAATATCGCCAAGGCCACACTGGTGAAAAATACCGTAGCCAACACTTTTAGAGCGTTGCTGGAAACCAACTCATAGCGCAACACGCCGGCGAAAGCCGTAATCAAAATAAAACCGACACCGGCCTGCACAAAACCACCATAAAAGCCGGCCAATAGCAACCACCAAAACGATTGTGGCTTTTCGGCCACCGTAGAGGGCACGGTACCGGGCGGCGGCGCGATAACATTTGGCCGCACTAAAACAACGGTAGCAACGGCCAGCATAGCGCCCAATAATAAATATTTCAACAAGGTCTGTGGCGCGTAGGAGGCCAAAGCGCCACCTACCACCGCACCAATAAGTAACGGTGGAATAATGCTTTTGAGATCTTGCGTAGGCAATTTATTGTGGTTTCTAAACCCCTTGACACCAATTAACGCCTGAAAAAACACCCCAACGCGGTTAGTGGCATTGGCAACATCTGGCGGCATACCGACCACCATTAAGGCGGGAATAGTTAGGTTCGAGCCACCACCGGCCAGCGTATTGATGACGCCGGCGACAAGCCCCAGTCCAACGAGCATAATTGTTTCAAGTATTGAGATATCCATAAATTTCCTATTGGTTAACGGGGTGGGTTAATGGCATTAAGCGCGCAAAAAACGCGTCAACTCTTCGGCAAATGCACTAGCACGCCACGTATTACTCGCCGTAATGTGACTGGCGTTGGGCATTATCCACAACGCGCAATCGGCAATGGCGTTCTGCATGGCCAAGGCCGTTTCTACCGGAATGAGCGGATCGCGGTCGCCGGCAATAAGCAAGGTCGAGGCGCAAATACTAGCCAAATCGGCTAGGCTATGATTGTGTTCGCTCGTATCGGGATGCAAGACCTTCGAGACATTGGCTATCACAGTTTCCCACGCGTCAGCGCCACCTTGAGGTTCGTGTAGCCGGCTCAACCAGCGATGCAGACCGTAGCGCCGCCAATACTCAGGGTTAGCCATAGCGAGCGTTTGCTCATAAGTGTCCGTATTTTTTGCATACCCCATACGATATACAACGAGTTTATCAACGATATCGGGATAATGCAAGGCAATCCACAAAGCCACAGCCCCGCCCATAGAAGAGCCACAAATATGCGCGCTAGTGATGCCTTCATCTGCCAGCATTGCCACCACAGTCGCCGCCATCTTGGAAATAGACAGCACCTCCCCCTCAGCCAATAGCGATTGACCGTGTCCCAACATATCGGGAACAAAGAGGTCAAAATGTTGCGACAACGGCGCGATTTGTGGCTGCCATTCGGCACCGGCCATACCGCCGCTGTGTAACAAGACCAAGGCCTTGTTACCAGCTTCGCCATAGCGTTGGTAATACAGGCTGCTAGTTGTCGTCATGGTCATTCTCCGGTTTGATTGTCGGTGTTCGAGTGGTCATTTCTGTGCTCGTCGCTGCCGTCGGCTGACTGGCTACTTGTTCGGCTTGCGCTTGTTCAGCTATTTTGAGTTGCTTGGCGCGCTCTTGGCGCTTGTGGCGCTGACGCTGTTTATAGTCCTTAACGTACTCTCGCAGAATGTGCATCACGATGCTAACCGGCTTTTCTTCACCGTGAATGCGGTAATAAAAATCCTGTTCGTGAGCAATGGTATAGAGGACTTGGTTTTTGACGTTTTCGGTAGCGGCTATCAAGAAGACATCGCCATTTTTTATCGCTGTCGACAGTTTGGGGAGCAATTCCTCCTTGCCATCGCGGATGAGCATCAAAGGCAACGCAGTTGGCTTGTCGGGTGCATTACTGTCCTTGCCAAATAAATCTTGTAAACGCAAAATATTGCCCATGCCCAAATGTGGAATTAAGGCTGGAGCTTTCTCTTCGCTGATTTTAATTAAAAAGGTTGCCGGCACGGTGTCAGTTAAGGCGGTGAGTTTATTCATCACCGACTCAGCCCATGCTTCATCGCGGTGGCGAGCCAAGCGCAAAAAGTGCGCCAATTTCGGCTGTGTTACCCAAGGCAAAATATGCCACATGACTAGACGCGAAGACTCCATGATGACGTCAATTTCGGCGTTGCGGAAAATCAAGCGGTTTTTTTCCTGATTTTGGCGAGCCACAAAAAACAACGTCGGCTTCAAGTGCCGCGCCGTCATGATAATGGAGAAATTGTCAGTATCGTCATCTGTGCCGGCGATAATACCGACGGCGTTATCAATACCGGCGGCACGCAAGGTCACTGACTCCGTGCCCTTGCCTTGCACGTGCGACATTTTTAGGGTCTCGTCGGCGCTGATAATGGTGTAATCCATGCCTTCATATTCCAAATAGCGCGCTACTTCTTGACCAAATTCATCGTAACCGCAAATAATCCAGTGACCTTTGGGTGGCTTTAGCGCTGGTACATAATCGCGACCACTGCGGCGCAGCAACGACATGGTCAGTTGATAAATGCTGGGCGTTCTAAAGGCGCGACTGAAACTTTCGGCAAAAATCTGATTGGCCTGAATGACGTGATCGGTGTCGAATGACTTGGCATTGGCCATGGCCTCCTTGCTATTAACGCGGCAAATGACCTTGACGCTACTACGTAGCAGTTTGGCGGTAACCGCCACTTTGACGTTAATGCGATCATCGCTGGTAACAGCCAGCACGGCACGACAGTATTCATTTTCTAAACCCGCCATTTTCAGCGTTTCAACATCGCTGACATCACCGAGCAAATAAGGAACGTTATAAATACTACTATCTAAATCCAGCAAGTTGATGCGCTCAGGGTCACTGTCGATGACCACGCACTGGTAGCCTTTTTCACTCAAGTGCTCTAACAACATCTCACCGGTTTCACCGTAGCCGCAAATAATGAAAAATTTTTGATTGATACGCGCCGTTTGCTTGGTAAAGCGTTGCCGCCGCCACACGGTTTTCAAGGCGGGGTCTTGTAACAGCGAGATGATGTTACCAATAGCTACCAACCAAGCAATCACCGTTAAATAGATGCAAAACACCACCCAAAGTCTTTGCACATCATTAAATTCGTAAGGAATTTCACCAAAACCAATCGTTGTAGCGACATAGCTGATAAAATAAAATGATTGAAAAATCGTCAAATGTACAGGATTGCCGTCATTGTCAACACCGGGGATAATCGCCATACCCGCCGTAGCAATGGTGTAGGCCATAATCAGCAGGATAAGCGGCGCGCGCAGACGTTTTAAAATGACGTAAACAATGGGGTATTGCATAGAATTTAGCCGGAAAAATCGATTAGCGAGTCATTAGCGGCGTACGTTGACCGTCTCATACAACAACAACGCCACTGAAGCAAAATTAGCCAACACCGCGCCCCAAGACATGGAGACGATACTGGCCATCGCCACCGGCGTCGGGTCGCCACCCACTGTAACGCTGTGCCACAACCAAATGGTAATGGCGATAGCCATATGGAAATCAGCCACCAAACTGGTGGCGAGGAAAACCGCACCCATCGCTGAACGGTCGCCCAACTTGAGAATGGTGGCAATGACGCTGACGATAAAGGCCGCGCCTAACTCCCATTTATTGTGAAAAATGTGATTGTCCAAATCGCCAATCACAAAACCAAAGTTCATCGTCAATGCCAAGACGATGAAAAATCCAAACCAACCGCGTTCTGTATTCATAGTGATTTATAACCTCTGGTGGTTGTTTAATTTAAGAAACAAATCATCGTGGGATACGTGACACCACGATGATTGATTTTTTGTGTCGGCTTACTTCGGCAAATCGCCTTCAACACCCTCAATGAAATAATTCATTTTCAGCAACTGCTCATCGCTGATGACTTCGTCGGCTTTGGCGACTTCTTTGCCGTCACGGTTTTTAATGGGGCCGGTGAAGGGGTGGAATTTTTTCGCAGTAATGTCGGCGACCAGTTTCTCGCCAGCCTTGCGCGTTTCTTCGGGGATAGCGTCGTTAAACGGTGCTAACTTGACCATTTCTTTGTCAAAGCCGCCCCAAGTGTCTTCGCTTTTCCACGTACCGTCCATGACTTTGCCAACGCGGTCGATGTAGTAGTGCGACCAGTCGTCAATGATTGCCGTCAACTGTTTAGTCGGGGCAAATTTTTTCATATCGGTGGCTTGGCCGACCATCCACACGCCTTTTTCTTCGGCAATTTGTGCAATGGCCGGTGAATCGGTGTGCTGCATCAAAACGTCAGCGCCGGCGGCAATCAACGATTTGGCGGCTTCGGTTTCTTTGGCCGGATCGTACCACGAGTTCACCCAGACGACTTTAATTTTGGCGTTTGGATTGACCGATTTAGCGCCAAGCATGGTGGCATTAATGCCGCGAATGACTTCGGGAATAGGGAAAGACGCCACGTAGCCGATGGTATTGGATTTGCTCATTGAGCCGGCGAGCACACCAGCAATGTAACGGGCTTCGTAAAAGCGCGAAGAGTAAGTCGAGACGTTTTTGCCGCGCTTATAGCCGGTGGCGTGCTCGAATTTGACTTTTTTGGCGCGCTTGGCGGCTTTTAAGGTTGGGTTCATAAAGCCGAATGAGGTGGTGAAAACCAAGTCGTTGCCGTCAGCGGCGAGTTTATTGATGACGCGTTGGGCATCAGCGCCTTCTTTGACGCTTTCCACGTAAGTGGTAACGACTTTGTCGCCAAATTTTTTCTCTATGGCTTGACGACCTTGGTCGTGTTGGTAGCTCCAACCGAAATCGCCAACGGGTCCGACGTAAACAAAGCCGATTTTTAAAGGCTCGCCAGCACTGGCTACCGTGAGCGTTAGCGCTGATAGGCTAGTTAATAAGATTTTTTTTAAGTTCATTGCATGACTCCGTGCAGTTTAGTTTTACAAAATTGTTGATAATTTTAGGTTAAGTCTAAAATGGTAGCTGGCTTTTTCGTAGGGGCGAACCCACGTGTTCACCCTTGGTAGGAAATTGTTTCTGTTCCAAGGTTTCAATAAATTTATTCTGAAATAATGAAACAGCCGGTTCTTCCAACCAAGGGCAGACACGCGGGTCTGCCCCTACCATATTAACCACATTTTTAAGCAAGACAACCTATTAATTTTCCTATAAATTTTCAATGTGATATCACTAAGCGTGCGGCACAAACGGCTTGCCCAAATCGGCCGGCGCGTGCAAGCTACCGCCGGCTTTGCGATTAGAAATCAGCACCAACACCACAATGGTGGCCACGTAAGGCAACATCGCCCAAATCTGTGACGGCAAGTTCAAGTCGCTGTTTTGCAAGCTGTACTGCAAGACGCTGACACCACCAAATAAGTAAGCGCCAGCCAGCAACCGAAACGGTCGCCACGCTGCAAATACCACCAAGGCCAAAGCAATCCAGCCGCGACCGGCCGTTAGTCCCAGTGTCCATAAGTGCGGTGAAACCAAAGACATATAAGCGCCACCCAAGCCGGCCATCGCACCGCCAAAGGCAACGGCAGCAAAACGCACCGTCACCACGCGATGCCCCAGTGCATAGGCCGCATCGTGGTTTTCGCCAATGCCGCGCAATACCAAGCCAGCTTTGCTATAGTATAAAAACCACCAGACGAGAACCAGCATAAATAAGGAAAAAATGACCACGCCGTCCACCGGCACGCTGTCAAACTGGGCAAAGCCGGCAAACGGTTTGCCGACAAAATTTGCCCCGAGTAAGGCGCTCAAACCCGTGCCAAAAATCGCTAGCGCCAGCCCAGTGGCGACTTGGTTGGTTCGCAAAATCAGCACCATAAAACCAAAAAATAGCGACAATAACACGCCAGCACCGGCAGCCATGACAAAGCACACCCAAGCTGGCTGACCGTTCAAAGCCAAAATAAAACCGGCAATCGCGCCCACTAGCATCATGCCTTCAATACCGAGATTGAGCACGCCAGAGCGCTCGACAACCAGCTCGCCCAAAGCGGCTAATAACAACGGCGTGGCGGCAGTAATAATGGTGAGTATTTCGGCGCTATTCATAGTATTTCCTCGTTATTATTTGTCTGAGCCTTTGAAGCGAATGCGATGGGTAATAAACACTTCCGTCATCAATAAAAAGAACAAAATTGCCCCTTGGAAGACATCGCCTACCGCTTTGGGAATGGCGTAAGTGGCATCACTGCCAGCGAGTCGCAAGCTGTTGACGTCAACGATTTGCAAGGTCTCGCCCCCCAAGTAAGTTAGGGCAATCACAAAGCCAGCAAAAATAATGCCAATCGGGTTCAATCGCCCTAAGAATGCGACGATAATGGCGGTAAAACCATAACCCGGCGACACATCAGTCACCAATTGCCCGATAATGCCGGTGACTTCAATCGCACCGGCCAATCCGGCAAAAGCACCGGCAATTAAAAACACCAACCACACCATAACTTTTTGCGAAAAGCCGGCGTATTTGGCCGCCGCTGGCGCAATACCGGTCAAGCGAATGCGATAGCCGAACAGATGGCGAGAAAAAATTAACCACACGAAAACCGCTACCACCGGCGCTATCAGTACCCCTTTGTGTAAACTGGTGTTTTCAATCAAGGGGGTAATCAGTGCCGAATCGGAAAATAGCTCACTTTCTGGAAAATTGTAGCCGTTCGGGTCTTTCAATGGCCCATAGACCAAGTATTGCAACAGCTGATAAGCCACATAGGTCAACATCAAGCTAGTGAGGATTTCGTTCGTGTTGAAGTGCACTTTCAACAGTGCCGGAATGGCCGCCCACAGCATACCAGCTAGCATACCGGCACCGATGACCACGTAAATGACCCAAGGCTCGTCAACATCAATCAACTTGATGGCCACCGCACCAGCAGCCATCGCGCCGCAGAGCAACTGCCCCTCAGCACCGATGTTCCACTGATTAGCGCGAAAACAAAAGGACAATCCCAAGGCGCATAAAATCATTGGCGATGCCTTGACCGCCAATTCCGTTAAACCCAACGGCGTACTCAGCGGTTGGATAAAAAAAGCCGACAAAGTTTTCACGGGGTTAAAGCCCATAAAGTAGAATAGCAAGCCACCAATTAACACCGTCATCAACAGGGCAATCACCGGCCCGAGGTAGTTCATCAAGCGCGACGGCTGAGTGCGTTTTTGTAAGACAATCATACGACCTCCGGTTTATTGACGCTATCGCGCGGCAAGGGTTCACCGACCATAAGCAGGCCGATTTCATCCAAGCTGATATCGTTAGTCAGATAAGACGGCGACAAATGCCCTTCGAATAAAATGGCGACGCGGTTAGCTATGGCAAAAATTTCGTCCAAATCTTGAGAAATCAAAATAACGGCACAGCCTTGCTCGGCCAAATCAATCAAGGTCTGCTGGATTTGCGCCGCTGCGCCGGCATCGACGCCCCACGTTGGTTGGGCGGCGAGAATGACTTTCGGGGCTTGAGTAATTTCGCGCCCGACAATGTATTTTTGCAAATTGCCGCCCGACAGTTCGCCGGCCAAAGTCTCGCTACTGTGGGCTTTGACACGAAAGCGCTTGATGATGTCTTTGGTGTGGGCAACGGCGCGTTGTTTGTGAATCCAACCTAGGGTGGTCATTTTTTGCGATTTATTGGCGGTTAACAAGACGTTATCCGACAGTGACATTTCGGCGACAGCGCCATGTCCCAAGCGCTCTTCCGGCACATACGACACGCCCAAACCGCGCGCGCGTCTGGCGGCGATACCTTTATTAGCAATGGCTTCGTCGTCTAGGTAAATGGCTTTGGCATCGGGCATGCGAATTTCGCCGGACAACACCGACATCAATTCGTTTTGGCCGTTGCCAGCGATGCCGGCAATGCCGTAAATTTCGCCTTTGTGCAAGGTTAAGTTAAGGTCGTGCAAGGCAATTTGCCCCAAGTTGGGGTTGGCCGGTAGACTTAAGTCCTTGACGCGCAACACCGTGTCGGTGAATTCGCGGTTGGCATCTTGTTTGGGGGTGAGGATTTGTTCGCCTAGCATTAATTCGGCAATGGCTTTGGCGCTGTTTTCCGCCGGCACGATGTCGCCAATCAGCTTGCCGCCGCGCATAATGGTGGCGCTGTGGCACAGGCGGCGGACTTCGTCCAAGCGGTGAGAAATATAGAGAATGGCGCAGCCGTCAGCGGCCAGCGCGTTCAGGGTAACAAAGAGTTTGTCGGCTTCTTGAGGAGTCAGTACAGCGGTGGGTTCGTCCAAAATCAGCAACTTGGGATTTTGCATCAAACAGCGAATAATTTCAATGCGTTGCTTTGCGCCGACCGACAGCGTTGCCACGCGCTTTTCCGGCTCAATGGGTAGGCCGTAGTGAGTGGATAGGTCACGAATTTCTTTGAGCAATTGGTGCTTGTTGTAGCCGCGGTCTAGCGACAAGGCCACGTTGTCTAGTACCGTCAGCGGCTCGAACAGCGAAAAGTGCTGAAACACCATGCCGATGCCCATTTGCTTGGCAACTTTGGGGCTTTTGATGTCAACCACCTCGCCCTGCCAAGTAATAGTACCGCTATCGGGGCGTGTTACCCCACACAGCATTTTAACCAGTGTTGATTTACCGGCGCCGTTTTCACCCAGCAAGGCTTTGATTTCACCGGCCTTGATAGAAAAATCGACGTTGTCGTTAGCCACCACGTGGCCGTAGCGTTTGCTCATGCCTTTAGCGCAAAGCTGAGGAATAGTTTTAGTATCAGATATGTTGTCGCCCATTGTGCCCAGCGGTCAATCCAAAAAGGGTATTCTAACAAAAAATTTATATTTTGCTGTTTTTTTCTGCCACGATTTTTTTACAGCTGCTACGTCATTGCTAACCGCGTTTTTTAGGTTGAAATATTATAAACGATTTCGCCGTAGGTACGATTAGCGAAGCGTAATCGTACGCATAGCAACTGACGTAGTGCGTGCTAGTATGACAGTAAAATCATTTAACGACTAACTGGCGGATACCAACCTTCGGTTAAAATATCCGACACAGCCCAAGGCATCTCCTTAGGGAAAGCCGCTTCATCGATACCCGTTTCACCCTCGGCCTCGTAGCGCGCGTATTGCCAAACATCTTGCCAAAACTCCTCGTCCATTTTGGATTGTAGGCTAGGTGTTTTTTTTATAGCGCGCGCAATGCGATAGCGCTGATGTTTTATGGTGTTATCCCAACTGCGGCCACGCCGTTCGGGCTGATAGGCGCACTTGATTAAGTGCATCAATAGCACCGTCATGCGGCTTTCTAACTCTCGCATTTCACTTTTGCCCACGTCGAGTATCTCCTCCGCTAGGTTGGTTAAATCTAGATGTGCAAAATCACCGGCCAATAGTAATTTGGCTTGTTCTTCTGACCACTTTACAACGTCTTGTTCATAGGTCGCTAGCATAACGTCCTCCGTCGGTTACTCCAACCAAGGGCAGACACACAGGTCTGCCCTTTATTAACTGCGCTTTTTAGGTTTAAGACAGGCGAGCAAAGATGAGGTCGCCTAACCCTCGAAGCGAGAAGCCAAAATGGCAATAGCCGGCAACTCTTTACCTTCGACATACTCTAGGAACGAGCCACCGCCAGTGGTAATGTAAGAAACATCTTTTTCAATGTCAAACTGCTGGATAGCGGCAATAGTATCGCCACCACCTGCGATGGAGAATGCCTCGCTACCGGCAATAGCGCGAGCTAGCGCTTTAGTGCCACTGGCAAAGTTATCAAACTCAAACACCCCCACTGGGCCGTTCCAAATCACCGTTTTGGATTGGTTTAACAGCTCGGCATAAGCACCCGCGGTTTTTGGCCCGATGTCAAAAATCATATCGTCGTCGGCGACATCGGCAACGGCCTTAAACTCACATGCGGCATTTTCGTCAAAGGCTTTACCTACGCCAACATCAACCGGCACGGGAATAACGGTATTGTGCGCCTTGGCTTTGGCTTGGATAGCCTTCACGGTATCAATTAAATCACTTTCGTATAAAGATTTGCCAACATTGACGCCCTCGGCCGCCAAAAACGTGTTGGCAATACCGCCACCAACAATCAAGGTATCAACTTTTTCCACCAATTGCTCTAACAAAGCCAATTTCGTTGAAACTTTAGAGCCGCCAACAATGGCCAACAAGGGTTTTTCCGGCTTTAATAAGGCCTTTTCCAAGTTGGCAATCTCATTAGCTAGCAACGGGCCAGCACAAGCAACTTCGGCGAACTTAGCGACGCCATAAGTCGAAGCCTGCGCACGATGCGCGGTGCCAAAGGCATCCATCACAAACACGTCGCACAACGCGGCCATTTTTTTCGACAAATCGTCGTTGCACTTTTTCTCGCCGGCGTTGAAACGCACGTTTTCTAGCACCACAATCTCGCCGGCTTTGACATCAACGCCATTCTCTAGGTAATCCTTCACCACCTTGACCGGCTGGCCGAGCTTCTCCGACAACCACTGTGCAATCGGCGCTAGCGATTGTGTTTCATCGTATTGGCCTTCGGTGGGGCGTCCCAAGTGACTGGTGACCATAACGGCTGCGCCTTTTTCCAAGGCCAGCTTGGCCGTCGGCAAAGCAGCTTGTAAGCGCGCATCACTTTGAATCACACCGTCTTTAATCGGGACGTTGTAATCTTCACGAATGAGGACTTTTTTACCTTGTAAATCTAGGTCAGACATTTTATGAAATTTCATATTACTTCCTATTTGTTAGTGAGTTATTGAGTTATACCCATTCCGAAAAACAACCTCATCAAGACAGGCGAGCGCAAACAGCACATCCGCTGCGGCAAGCGAGTCTAACGAAGAGCGGTTATTTTGCAGGCATGGCACTGGTTTTAAAAGTTAATTAAGGCGCTTTGTAATACTCGGCCTTGTATTGCGTTTCGATGTCCTTGGCGACGGCTTTTAGCCAATTTGTGGTTTTCAAACCAATGTGTTGGACAATATCCGGCTGGGCATCAAACCACTTTTTACCGGCCGGCGTCTGATAAAACGCAATAATGGTTTTTATCTCAGCGTCGCTAAATCGCTGTTGATAAGCCGGCACTAAGTCAGTCAACAACTGGTCAACGCGACCCTCATCTTGAAAGCGCTGCCAAAAATCATCGCTCGCCATCGGCATGGCCGGCTTAATTTGTTTCAAAAACCTATCGCGGTTTTGGACAATCAGTTGTTTGACCGGCGTTAGCGTCAATAGTTGTTTGACGCTATCAACGCTAGCTTGCTCGGCTGTAGCCATATTGAATACCCCGACTGTAATCAGTGCAAAAAGTGTCTTTTTTATCATAACAATACCCATTTACTGATTGAATAATGACTGCTGTTGAGTTAACCGTATTGAACGACGAGTGACTTGACCTTCTCGGCGTCGTTGTCCACGACGCGAACGTGCTTCTCGCAGTTTTCGATAGCGTCGTAACCGGCCGGACGCGGCGGCACATGCCCCAAGGCTTCGTCCAGCGTTTGTTCAAATTTTGCCGGCAAGGCCGTTTCTAAACAAATCGTTATACCTGACAATTGACCGACCGCTTGCAATTGGCGCGTGACATAAACGCCATCGGCGGTGTGGGGGTCTAGGTAATCTTTTGCGGTTTCATAAGTGGCTTTGATAGTGGCCAAGCGGTTAGCGTGGCTAGACATACCTGACAAAAAGCCCGTAGCGGCGAGCTTATCGCCATGGCCGGTGAAATCAAAATATTGCTGACTTTCGACCTGTTGCCACAGAGCGCACAACGACTCGGCATCATCGCCTAAGACATTATAAATGTAGCGCTCAAAGTTCGAGGCCTTGCCAATATCCATCGATGGACTGCTGGTCTCATGCACCGCTGCTGAAGGTCTGACGTTGTAGTGGCCGGTGCGGAAAAATTCGTCCAATACGTCATTTTCGTTGGTCGCCACTACCAATTTATCAATCGGCAAGCCCATTTGCTTGGCGACAAAACCGGCGTAGACGTTGCCGAAATTACCGCTGGGCACAGTAAACGATATCGGCTGTTCGGGGTGTTGTTTTTTGGCGGCAAAATAGCCTTTAAAATAGTACACCACTTGCGCCAAAATGCGCGCCCAATTAATTGAATTAACCGCGCCGATATGGTGTTTAGCCTTGAAATCGGCGTCGGCGTTAATGGCTTTAACAATGTCTTGGCAATCATCGAAAACGCCTTTGACGGCAATATTAAAGATATTCGGCTCGTCTAGTCCGAACATCTGCGCCTGTTGAAACGGCGACATGCGGCCGTGCGGCGACAGCATAAAGACGTTAATATGTTGTTTGCCAATCATGGCGTGCTCGGCCGCCGAGCCGGTATCGCCAGAGGTCGCCCCAACGATATTGAGTTTTTGAGCGTTGCGCTCTAAGACGTATTCGAACAGTTCGCCAATCATTTGCATGGCAATGTCTTTAAACGCCAACGTCGGGCCATTGGACAAACCCAACACCGCGGTTTGGCCGTCTAAAAAGCGCAGCGGTGTGATGTCATCACTGCCAAATTTGGCTTTGTTATACGCGCCGTTAACTAAGGTCTTTAAATCGGCGTGCGGGATATCGTCGACATACAATTTAAAAATCTCAAAGGCCAAATCGGGGTAGGACAGATTTTCCCAAGCCGCCAAGGTTTCAGCATCAACCGCCGGAATGGTCTTGGGAACAGCCAACCCACCGTCGGGGGCAAGCCCCATGACCAGCACTTCAGTAAATGATTTTTCGGGCATCTGCCCGCGGGTACTAACGTATTTCATAAGCAATTCAATAAAAGTATCATAAGGTGGCGCAAAAGCCCGCCACGCAGCCGGCTCTGTAAGAGGCGTTAATCTATCACATTCGGAGACGGGATTAAACCTTGTCTTATCAGTTTATCTCAGTTTGTCGGATTAAAGCCTGATAAAGACAGCAAGGTAGACACTTTCGCGACCTGTTTGCCAACACATTTCCTCTTGAGTAATTGTCATCCAGCCGTTATCATAATCGTTCATTTCACCCTAAAAAACTAGAGGCACACTATGAATTCTTACGGACTCGCCGACTACGACCGGCCAGTATTGGAAACACCCAACGGCGAAACGCAAATTTTATTGCACTCGTGCTGTGCGCCGTGTGCCGGCGAAGTGATGGAAGCCATTCACGCCTCAGGCGTTGAGCAAACCGTGCTGTTTTACAACCCCAACATCCAACCCAAAAAAGAATACGACTTGCGAAAAGACGAGAACAAGCGCTTTTGCGACAAGTTGGGCGTTGAGTTTATCGACTTAGACTACGACAAAGAAAACTGGTTCGAGCGCGTCAAGGGCATGGAGCACGAACCGGAGCGCGGCATTCGCTGTACCGAGTGCTTCGATATGCGCTTCGAGCGCACGGCATTGTATGCCCAAGAGCACGGCTTTAGCTTGATTAGCTCGACCCTAGGCATCTCGCGCTGGAAAGACATGAATCAAATCAACGGCTGTGGCGAGCGCGCCGCGGCACGCTATGACGGCATGACTTACTGGACGTTTAACTGGCGCAAAAAAGGTGGTGCGGCGCGCATGGTCGAAATCGCTAAAAAAGAAGCCTTTTACCAACAAGAATACTGCGGCTGCGTCTATTCCCTGCGCGACACTAACAAATGGCGCAAGCAAAACGGCCGCGAGAGTGTGCGCTTGTTGACGCGCTTTTACGGTCGCAACGGCGAGACTTCGCCCGACGGCGAGAACGATTACCCCAAAGCCAAGCGCTATTAATTTTAAAAGTTGGTTAAAACAGAGATACACCATGACACAATACATCACTAACGACAGCGACTTACACCGCGACATGTGCGCGTGGCGACACGCCATTCACGCCCACCCCGAAACGGCTTTTGAAGAAAGCCGCACCGCCGAAAAAATTGTCGAGGTGCTCAAACAATGCCCGAATATCGACATTCACACCGGCCTCGCCAAAACCGGCGTGGTTGGGGTGTTAACCGGCAGTTTGGGCGATAATGGCAACATGATTGGCTTGCGCGCCGACATTGACGCTCTGGATATTATTGAAGAAACCGGTGTGGATTACACGTCTCAGCAAGCCGGCAAAATGCACGCTTGCGGCCACGATGGCCACACCACCATGCTGTTGGGCGCGGCTAAGTATTTGAGTGAAAATCCGCATTTTGCCGGCCGCGTGGCTTTTATTTTCCAGCCGGCCGAAGAAAATAACGGCGGCGGCGAGGTCATGGTGCAAGAAGGCTTGTTTGAGCGCTTCCCCTGTCAAAGTGTTTACGGTATGCACAACTGGCCGGGGTTGCCGCTTGGACAATTCGCGGTGCACGAGCGCGAAGTCATGGCCTCCACCGACTCTTTCGACATCGTTATCCAAGGCAAAGGCGGCCACGCCGCCATGCCAAATTTGGGTGTCGACTCCGTGGTCGTCGGCAGTGCCGTGGTCAACGCCCTGCAATCTATTGTCAGCCGCAATGTCGCGCCCACCGACACCGCCGTCGTCAGCGTCACGCAATTTCACGCCGGCAGCGCCTATAACATCATTCCCGACACCGCGACACTAAGCGGCACAATTCGCACCTTTGCCGAGCCGGTCAGACAAACCCTGCAACAGCGCATCAAAACCATCGCCGAGACGGTGTGCCAAGCCTACGGCGCTAGTGTCAGCATTCATTTTCACGACGCTTATCCGGCGACCATCAACCACCCCGAAAACGCCAAAATCTGCGCCGAAGTCGCCGGCGATTTGGTCGGCAAAGACAATGTCCTGCTCAACGAAGCCCCCAGCATGGGCGCGGAGGATTTTTCCTATATGCTGCAAGCCAAACCCGGCGCTTATATCTGGCTAGGTAACGGCGATAGCTACGGCCTGCACCACCCAAAATACAATTTTGCCGATGCGGCGCTGCCGATAGGGGCGAGTTATTGGGTGGCGCTGACTTATCGCTTGCTAGGCGTCACTTCACCTTAGCCCAAGGCGCCGGTTGGAAGTCCTTGCCGACTTCGTTCTCCAACCCTAAGCAATGGACAAACAAAGCCATACGCACCGGAATGCCGTTGGCGGCCTGCGTGAAGATTTTCAAGCGCGGGTCGTCGTCCAAATCCGTGCACAAGTCAAAAGCACCCTCGCGCGCGTCACGTGGCAACGGGTGTAGAATAATGGCATCCGCCTTGGCATTAGACTCAATAAGCGCCTTGTCGATATTAAATAAATCGCTACTGCCTTGAAGTTCGCTATCCGCGAGGCGCTCTTGTTGAATGCGCGTGCAGTAGATGACGTCAGCGCCTTGAATGCCTTTGGCAGGATTGGTGAAGAACTTAACGGTATGGCCGGCATCTTGTAACTTTTCAACGATGCTGGGCAGCATGGGCAAGGCATTAGGAGAAACGAAATGAAAAGTCATGTTGTCAAATAAGGACAGCAACTTGGACAAAGAATGCACCGTGCGCCCATTTTTCAAATCGCCGGTCATGGCAATAGTAGTATTGCTGACTTCACGGCCAGTTTTGTGAAATTCGCGCCGAATGGTGTAGAGGTCGAGCAAGGCCTGCGTCGGGTGTTCGCCTGCGCCATCACCGCCGTTAATGACCGGTGTCTTGGAGTACTTCGCAAACTCGGCCACCGAGCCCTGCTCAGGGTGGCGCATCACAATGACATCGGCGTACTCGGCAATCACGCGTGCCGTATCGGCTAACGACTCACCCTTGGAAATCGAGGAAAACGAAAAGCCCGTGGTATCGGAAATATCGCCACCCAAACGCGAAAAAGCCGAATGAAAACTCATGCGCGTGCGCGTGCTGGCCTCAAAAAACAAATTCGCCAAAATTGCACCGTTGAGCAAGCGCGTGGTAACTTTACCCGCGGCAACGTCTTCGAGCTTTTGCGCCGTCTCGAAGAGCGCGCGCACTTGTTCTAGGGAAAATTGCTCGATAGAAAGAACGTGTTGACCTTGTAGAAACATCATAGTATCCTCAAAAATTGACGGCGTCGCCAAGCCATGTCTATACTTTGGCAACGCCTTGTGACAAAAAATATCGGGAGTATTTTAACATGATTGCATTAGTCCAGCGAGTAAATCACGCCAGCATCCGCGTTGAAAATAAACAAGTCGCAGCAATTCATAGCGGCCTATTAGTTTTTGTCGGCGTTGAGAAAGGCGACGAGGAAAGCAACGCCCAAGCCCTGTTCGATAAGCTGAGAAAATTTCGAATTTTTTCCGACGAAAACGGCAAACTCAACGACAATATTGAACAGGCCGGTGGCGATATTTTGTTAGTACCGCAATTCACGCTACCAGCCGAAACGCGCAAAGGCAACCGCCCCAGTTTCGACCCCGTCGCCGACCCAGAAACCGGCAAACGCCTATTCGAAAGTTTGCTTCAACGCTTTCGCGAGCAGACGCAATTAACCGTAGAAGCCGGTGTTTTTCAGGCCGATATGAAGGTGCTGTTAGAAAATGATGGGCCGCTGACTTTTTGGTTACAAAAATAATCAAGATATGTTTGTTTACTCGCTTATTCCATAGTAGAATGCTCAGAAATTATTAACCAGTGTGAACCACTTTGTAAGTGATTTTTCGGCATTGGTATTGGACGGCAACTAGCCTACCTAGACCATAATTTTTTGAGGTATCCGGAAACACCCCCTGCCCCCGCTCAACACAGCGTTGTAGATTGTTAAGAGGGCATTTCGTCGCTTCTGTTTCCCGTACCGAAGCACGGCAGTTTGGCTTGAGTCATTTCAGCCCAACGCATCAGTCCATTCTATTCTACGAGGTTTTATATGAGATTATCCACCAAGGGGCGCTACGCCGTCACAGCCATGATTGACTTGGCGCTACATCAAGATGAGCGATTGGTCAGCTTGTCAGAAATCTCAGAAGTTCAAGACATTTCCCTTTCCTATCTGGAGCAGTTATTTTCTAAACTACGCCGCTACGAGATTGTCGAAGGCGTCCGCGGCCCCGGCGGCGGCTACCGTTTGGCACGCGCACCGAGCGAAATCAGCATTGCCGACATCATCAACGCCGTTGACGAAAAATTAGATGCCACGCGTTGCTCAGGCCACGAAGACTGTCACGATGGCCGGAAATGCCTCACGCATGAGTTGTGGTTTGAATTATCACAGCGCATTTATGGCTTCTTACATGACATCAATTTAGAAGACGTTATCGCCTCGGCCGAGGTCAAACGCCTATCGAAGGAGCAGGATAAGCTCATCAGCATTGATAATTTACACATTAAGGTCAAACGCTAAGTCAACGCATTTTTCCAAATAACTCCCCGAATACCCCCCAAATAACTCAATTTCACTGCGGCAAAGGAATGCCGTTAATCAACAAGGTCTCATCGTCGCTTTCTATATGTGACTTATACGTTTTCCCCTCTTTTATCAACAGCGGCCCAGCCAGCGTTTGCCAACCTTTCTGTTCTAATAAGCCAGCCGGCATACTCGCATCCAGACGAATCGTGAACAATTTGGCTAACGACATCGGAGAGCGTTTGATGTCTTTGAGCGCCACATCACTTCCTGTATTGAATTGCAAGTCGGTATCCAAACGCACATTACCTGCTGCACTGGCAATATCGAGCTTTAACAGCAATTGCCCACCTTGCTCGCGTAGCTTGTTAAACATGGCTTGCGTTTTCTGTTGAACTTGTTTGTCGTAGTCTTCGCCAGAATCGAGGCTAGCATAAGCATCGCGCTTGAGCTGCTGGTAGTCTTGCAGTACCGAAGCCGGCACATTAGCGACGCGGTAACTGGCATCAATGGCGTTGATTGTCAACGGACTACCAAAAAAGGCCGAGGTAAGATCGACGCCGGCTTCAGGTATCAACTGGACGCGGCCGCTTTGCGACAAAATGCCATCGTCAATCGCGCTGTCGCTGTCAACCGTTTGTGATTTAATGGCAATCACCATCGGCGAGAGGATATTTTCAACTAATATTTGCCCCCATTCGTAGTGCATTTTGCCAACAAATTTGTCGTAGGCTTTATTCAGCATCAGATTTCCGTTGGCTTTAAAACTGCCGATACTCAACACGGCATCTTCGGCCGTTAGCATCAGTGGTGCAGTCATTTCGGCACGAAAATCGCCATTGCGCTGGTATTCACTGACCAATCCCGTCGGTCCTACGCTAAAATCATCCCCTTTCATGCCATCAAAGCGAATGGACAGCGTGCCGAAGCCGTCCTTGAGGTCGGCAAGCGTCGAATGGCTTTCAATAACAAAGCCTTTAAACATCAATTTATCTCGTCCGCCGGCCAGAGTCGTGGCGTGGAGTTGGGCGAGCTGCACTAACGACTTGTCATCGCGAATATCGGTTAGTATAGTGAAACTGCCCGCCAATTTTGCCGATTCAGCATCCATGTCGGCCGGCTTGTGGACTTTGGTCTCGATGCGGGCAACCAATCCTTGGGCGCGCGTCTGCGCATCGTGATGAATGCGGTGATTAAAGGTTAAATCAAACGATTTTCTGCCGTCCATTTCCAGCATTAAGTGAATCGTCACCTTCGTCACCGCGCTAGAAACGTGAAGTTTTTTTTCATAACTCACCAGCTGATAATCGATGGCATCAATCATCGGGTGTGTTCCCAAAAACGTCTGATAGGCCGCTTGTAGCGATTGGGTTAGCTGAACAAAGACTTTTTCGGCATGGTCTTCGGCGGCGTGCTCTTGTTGGATGACGGCGTTATCGTTATTTGCCTTGGGCTGTTCGGGGTCGTCGCCACAAGCCGTCAGTAATGCGAGGCTCGTTAGTGCAATGAATAATTTTTTTTTCTTCATATCATTAAAGTTAAATCTACAATACGCGATGCCAAACCGGCACTGTACTGAATTAGTTGGTAGTTAGGTGAACGAGAATAGCAACAACGCCAAAAAAGTCTATACTATTTGGTGAATTTTTTACTTTTCGCTTTCTCTGTGGCATTATTTTATGCTATTTTGTCCGCGGCTATTGAAAAACGGCGCGCCCTCCCCCAGAAAGCGCCTTAACTAACACGAATATATTTTAGAGAACACTTATGGAACAATACCGAGGTACCACCATCTGCTCCGTGCGCCGCAACGACCAAGTTGTCATTGTCGGTGACGGTCAAGTCTCACTGGGCGACACGATTATGAAGGGCAACGCCCGCAAGGTGCGCCGCATTTACAAGGACAAGGTCTTGGTTGGTTTTGCCGGTGGCACTGCCGATGCCTTTACGCTGTTTGAACGCTTTGAAGGCAAACTTGAACAACACAGCGGCCAGCTCACCAAAGCCGCCGTAGAAATGGCCAAAGACTGGCGTCAAGACCGCGCCCTGCGAAGACTAGAGGCGATGATGATTGTCGCCGACAAAACGGCCACCCTGATTATTTCAGGTAACGGCGATGTCATCAGTTGCGAGGACGACTTGTGCGCTATCGGTTCAGGCGGCATGTACGCCATTTCGGCGGCACGCGCGCTATTTTATAACACCGACTTGTCGGCGCGCGAGATTGGCGAAAAAGCCCTCAATATCGCTGCCGATATTTGTGTTTACACCAACAACAACCTAACCATCGAAGAATTATAATGACTGAAGCATTGACTCCCATGACGCCGCGCGAGATTGTCCGCGAGCTTGATTTACACATTATTGGTCAAAAAGATGCCAAGCGCTCGGTGGCATTAGCCCTGCGCAACCGCTATCGTCGCATGAATGTTGACGAGAGCATTCGCAACGAAGTGACGCCAAAAAATATCTTAATGATCGGCCCGACCGGCGTCGGTAAAACCGAAATTGCTCGTCGCTTGGCCACCCTAGCGCAAGCACCATTTGTCAAAGTTGAAGCCACCAAATTCACCGAGGTGGGTTATGTCGGCAAGGAAGTTGACTCGATTATCCGCGAATTGGCTGACGCTGCCGTGCAAATTTCTCGCGAGCAAGCGATAAAAAAACAAAAACACAAAGCCGAACGCGAAGCCCTTGAGCGCGTCTTAGATGCCATGCTTCCGGGTTCGGAAGAAGATAACTGGGGCAACGGTGGCGACCATTCGACTCGCGACAAGTTGCGCCAAAAAATTATTCGCGGCGAAATGGATGACACCGATATTGAAATTGACGCACCGGCCGTTCCCGTCGGCGTCGAAATCATGGGCCCACCCGGCATGGAAGACATGACGCAGCAGCTGCAATCGATGTTTTCCAGCATAGGCAAAGACAAAACCAAAAAACGCAAAGTCAAAGTCAAAGAAGCCCTAAAAATCCTCACTGACTCCGAAGCCGACAAGCTGATTAATGAAGAAGAAATTAGAAGCAGCGCTTTGAGAAACGTCCAAGAAAACGGCATCGTTTTCATTGATGAAATTGATAAGATTTGTAAAAAATCCGACCACGCAGGCGATGTCAGTCGCGAGGGCGTTCAGCGCGACTTGTTGCCGCTAATTGAAGGCTCAACCGTCAACACCAAATATGGCATGGTGAAAACTGACCACATTTTGTTTATCACCTCTGGTGCTTTCCATTTGGCCAAGCCCAGCGATTTAATCCCCGAATTACAAGGCCGCTTGCCAATTCGCGTCGAGTTGCGCGCCTTGACCAGCGACGATTTTGTCCGCATCTTGACCGAGCCTAAAGCCTCGCTTATCAAGCAATACCAAGCGCTAATGGCAACGGAAAATGTCGAACTCAATTTTGAGGACAGCGCCATTCGCCGCATTGCCGAAATCGCCTATCACACCAATGAAAGCGTAGAAAATATCGGCGCTAGACGGCTATACACGGTCATGGAGAAATTATTAGAAGTGATTTCTTTTGATGCCGGCGAAAAAGCCAGCGACAGCGTCACCATCACCGCCGATTATGTTAACAAACAACTAGAAGACTTGTCGGATAACGAAGATTTGAGCCGCTATATGCTTTAAGCCGTAGGTACGATTAGCGAAGCGTAATCGTACGAATGCTTGCGCTGATAAACTAAAACCCCTGTTCCTGATAGATAATCCTATCAGGAACAGGGGTTTTAGTTTATCCTGAAAACGGCAATTAGCAAAAACGGTGGGTTTCGCTACGCTGCACCCACCCTACGAATTAATACCAAACCCAATAATAGTGTTTTGGAACGTAGAGACAGGGCGCGCCCTGTCTCTACAAAATGACACACTATATATTTTGTGAATGTATAACCATGACGTTAGCTAATACAACGCCGGATTTGGATGCTCGCGGTGGATTTGCTCAATACCTTTTAAGACATCTTCAGATAGCTCAACATTGACGCTATCTAGACTGGTTTTCAGCTGCGACATCGAGGTCGCACCAATAATACTACTGCCAACAAAAAATCGGCTATTAACGAAAGCCAGCGCCAGATGTACTGGATGGATGCCGTGCGCTTCGGCCAATGCCACATAGCGCTTAACCGTCTCGCCACGCGCCACCTTGGCCAAACCCGACTGGCGCAAACTGCCCCAGTGGTTAAACCGATTTTCCGGCGCATCTTGATTTAAGGCGTATTTGCCCGACAACACGCCGCCGGCTAGCGGCGAATAGGCCAGTAGACTCAACCGCTCGCGAAAGCACACTTCAGAACTGTGATTGTCGAACTCGCGCTGAATCAGTGAATAGGGGTTTTGCGTCGTTTGCACACGCGGCAAATTGGCGTCCTCGCGGTGCAACTGCAAATATTTCATCATTCCCCAAGGCGTTTCGTTAGAAATCCCCACTTCGCGGATGCGGCCGGCGTCAACGTGTTTTTTTAGCGCTTGTAGCAATTCTAGCAAGTAATCTTCGCCAAATTCGTGGCGCGCAAACTCAGGCGGAAAATCGCGACGGCCAAAGGCATTGATGCGACGCTGTGGCCAATGCAATTGATACAAATCAATATAATCCGTTTTGAGACGCTTTAACGACCCCGCCAACGCCTTGTCGATGCTGTTGGGCGTCAACCCCTCGCCGCCGCGAATCCACGGCATACTGGAAGGCCCTGACACCTTCGTGGCAATAATCACTTGGTCGCGGCGGCCGTGCGCTGCCAACCAATTACCCAAATACTGCTCTGTTAGCGTATAAGTTTCCTCGGTAGGCGGAACGGCATACATTTCAGCCGTATCAATAAAATTAACGCCACACTCGATGGCGTAGTCGAGCTGGCTGTGCGCGTCGCGCTCAGTGTTTTGTTGTCCCCATGTCATAGAGCCTAGGGCAATTTCGCTGACCTTGAGTTCGCTGGTGCCCAATTGTTTGTATTTCATGATAGTATCCTACTTTTATGTCTTGTCACGCATTGTTTAATGTTCACCACTTTGTAGCTAAAAAATTATAGCTATTGGGTTTGAATTGCGGACACATCTTCGTTACTGCTTAAAAATTAAAACCTTTAAAACATTAATTGCTTCAAAAAGTTGCAAATCAGACTTGACCAACTCATCCAAGGTATCGACCTTCTGCTTTTGCGTCTGTGAGTCGTCTTCATCGGCTTTCCCACATTTTTCTAACAGCATTTCGATGGCATCCATTTTGTCTTTAAGCTCTTTCTCACTCATTTCACCTTCATCGAAATCAACGTCAAGGGCATCACACTCTGCCGGCTTCGCTGGCGAGGCTTCTGATGCGTTTTTTTCGTCTTCGGTACTTTCGCTGTCATCCGCCTCGGCATCGTCTTGCTCATCAGCCGCTGCACGACCTTTGTCCAAATGCTTGTGCATATTAGCTTCGCCGTAGCTGAGAGGGCTTTCTTCTTTGTCTTCGACTGTCAATTGTTTAAGAACGATATCGGGGGTAATGCCTTCGGCTTGAATGGAATTACCATCAGGTGTGTAGTAGCGCGCCGTGGTCAGCTTAATTGCATCCCCTGTATCCAGTGGAATGATATTTTGCACCGAACCTTTACCGAAGCTGCGCTGGCCGACGACAATTGCGCGTTTATGACTTTGCAAAGCCCCAGCCAATAGTTCCGAAGCCGAGGCCGAGCCGTCGTTGATAAGCACCACCAACGGTAGCTCTTTTGCTAAGGTGGCTTTGTGGGCATGAATTTTGTCTTCGGTATCAGTATTCTCGTTTTTAGTGCTAACAATTAAACCGGCATCCAAAAACATATCGGCAATATTAGTGGCCGCATTAATCAAGCCCCCCGGATTGTTGCGTAAATCTAGCACCAGCCCCTTAACATCTTCTTGCATCAGACTAGACAGCGCGCGCTCAAATTGGCTTGCGGTATCCATTTGAAATTGCGTGACGCGAATATAGCCGTATTGTTTGTCTATGATTTTGTGATTAACGCTGGGTAAACTGACCGTACTTTTGACGAGTTTGACGCGTTGCGTGTCTTCGCCCTTGCGCATGATGGTCAGGGTTACTTGCTCCTTCTCTTTGAGCAGTTGACTAATTTCCGGCATCGTCATCTTGTCAATAACAGTGTCGTCAATCTTAATAATATGGTCGTTCGGTTTTAGGCCAGCGGCTTCTGCTGGACTATTGGGGATGGGGGAAATAATAATGAGTCTGCCGTTAATAATCTCCAATTCAAAGCCATAGCCAACGTAGCGCCCCGTGGTGTTGTCTTTAAACCCCTCTAGCTCGCTTTTCTTTAGGTAAACCGAATGAGGGTCTAGGCCGTTTAGCATACCTTCAATAGCGTAATCTATCAGCACCTTGCCCTCTTTCTCTTCGACATATTCATTGCGTATCGCATTGTAAACATCGACAAAATTTCGAATTTCTTCCAATGGTAAATCGGCATTGCTCTTTGCGAATAAGGTAGTCGGCAGGCTTAAAGACAACCCCAAGCCGAGGGCGAATAATTGTTTTCTCATTAGGACTCAAAATAGTATCAGTTATAAGTAGGCCGATTGTAGCAGATATTACTGATGAAGTGGCGAAATTTTGTGCGAAATCCCATCAACACTCGGCTTAAGCGCCAACAATAACCGACCGACTGAGTGACTTGACTGGCTGTTTGCGCTAAAATGGCGACCATGATGCTAGAGCATGTCCTCAATTCAAACATGGCACTGAGGACGCGCCCTATTTTGATAACCCCATCCATTTTTTACGAGAAACTCACTATGCGCATAGGTATTGATGTCGGCGGCACTAAAATCGAAATTATCGCCTTATCTGATGAAGGTCGTGAATTGTATCGCAAGCGAATTCCCACACCAAGAGACTACAAACAATCGCTACAGGCAATCAGACAATTAGTACAAGATGCCGAAGCCCACACCCAACAGCAAGGCACTGTTGGCCTAGGTATTCCCGGCACGTTGTCGCCCCAAACGGGGCTGGTCAAAAATGCCAACTCAACATGGCTCAACGGCAAGCCGCTAGACAAAGACTTGGCCGAATTAATCGGCCTACAAGTCCGCATCGCCAACGATGCCAACTGCATGGCCGTTTCCGAAGCAACCGATGGCGCTGGCGCGGGTTACGAAATCGTACTGGCGCTCATTCTAGGCACGGGTGCTGGCTCTGGCGTAGTTATCAATGGCAAAGCCCACAACGGCGGCAACGGCATCGGCGGCGAATGGGGGCACAATCCCCTACCTTGGGTCAATGACGAAGATTTGCGCGCCATTGAACAGTTGCCGACCTGCCACTGCGGCTACAAAGGCTGTGTCGAACAATTTGTCTCCGGCACCGGCTTGTGCAACGACTACTTCCGACGCACGCAACAACAACTCACCGGCAAAGCAATTGTCGCCCTCAGCCAACAAGGCGATGCCGCAGCAGAGGCCAGTTTGTCGGCTTATGAACACCGGCTCGCCAGAGCTTTAGCCGCCTACGTCAATATTTTAGACCCTGATGTTATCATCTTTGCCGGCGGCGTTTGTCATATTGAACGCTTGTACAGCACTGTACCTCAGTTGATACAACCGTATATTTTTGGCAGAGAATTTAACACCCCGATTAAGAAAGCAGTACATGGCGATGCCAGTGGCGTCCGTGGCGCGGCTTGGCTCTGGTAAGGCGAGCCGCTATGCCCATAAACTTTAAGCGTTATGTTAATCGGCACACCCTCGTCCACTGTCTTTTCTTCATTTGTCTCTTCGCCTTTTCACTGGCTAGCGTGTACGCCATGGGTATGCGGCGTGGCGTTTTGGCTCACGCTCTAACCTTACTCATCTCCTTGTTGCTGGCCTCACGCATGGCGAGTAAATGGTTTGTCGGTTATTTTTTCTTACTGTTTTTATTTACTTTATTTTTACTTCCCAACACCATTAGCTACGGCCAATTGTCCTTTGGTATGGTGGTTTCCATTATGGAGACCAGCTTGGGGGAAAGCTACGAATACCTTATCAGCTTACCGCGCAAAAGCCTACTCTATACTGCGGGTTATGTCGGGCTGTCTTTGGGCATCTTTTTGTGCTTGAACCAACGTCGAAAAGCGCGCCAATACAGCAAAACATCCAAGCAGTGGTTGTTGTTATTATTCTTGTTCTGCACTTTTTTCAAGCCGGTGAGCCTATCCTTAAACCATAGAGCCGATAGCGCGAGCAAAGCCCTATCGCGCAGCTATTATTCACCCTTAACGGTGATTTTTTCATGGCAGTTGCTGTACGCCACCTACCAAGAAGAAAAGCAAAAATTGCGCGCTGCCAAAGACACACCTTCGACATGGCAAGTGACAGCCGCAACGCCGGCCTATCAAAACTATGTTGTCGTCATTGGCGAAAGCGCTAGGCGCGACTATCAGTCGCTGTATGGCTTTCCCATTCAAACCACGCCATTTATGGATAAGGTCAACGCTACCATTTTTACGCATTATGTATCGCCCGCCTCCATCACACCGGCTTCAATCAAACGCATGTTAGTGCAAAATAACAAGGAAAACTTCACCTATGAAAACAGCGTGGTCACGCTCGCCAAACGCGCCAACTTTAAAACCTATTGGCTATCCAACCAAGGCTTTGTCGGCCACTCCGACACCGATACTTCACTGATTGCCTTAAACGCCGACGAAGTCTTTTTTGTCAGCGAATTTGACTCGCTCTCCAACCCTAAACCCGACCTGCAATTACTCCCCAAACTGGCTACCATTCTGCAAGTGCCAACCAAACGGCCGAGGGTCATTTTTATGCATTTGATGGGTTCGCACAGCAACTTTTGCCGACGCTTGGATGCCGGCTATCAAATCGAAGCAATTACCGACTTCGTCAACCGCGATTTATCTTGCTACCTAACCACAATACGCCAAACCGATGCCCTCCTAAGCCGCGTTCACACGCTGTTAACAGACAGCAAGCAATCGTTTTCGATGATGTATTTTTCCGATCACGGCCAAGTACACCGCGACAAAGGCCGTTTTTACACCACCTTAAAACACGATGGCAGTTATCGACAGGGTTATGACGTCCCAATGATTGTCATGTCTAGCGATGATAAAACCGACGGGTGATTGATGCGCCAAAGAGTGGTTTTCATTTCGTACAGCAATTTGCCGAGTGGACAAAGATTCAAGCCATCGGACTTGACTCGCACCCCCAGTTTTTCACCGACCAGAGCGATGAGCCGATTATCGTCAACGCCGGTAATAACGGCAATGTAGCCTATGACCGTTTGAGCGATGATCCGGCAATTCTGCCGCAGTAGCTTTGCTATTAAACGACAAAGCCGATGGAAACAACAGCACCACAAAATTTTTTATCTATTGTTATAAAACAAAAAACACTTTGGCTGTTTACTTCGATAATGGCCGGCGTTATAATTAATTCTGTGTTAACTGAGGGCGTAAAATAAGCTCGCCATTCAGTCAATAGCGCGACATCTAAACCAACATAAAAACCCCACACGGGAGACAAGAAAATGGAAATACAAACCATAAAAAAAATGGAAAAACAAGCGATAAAAAATAGTAGCTTGGATTTTTCCAGACTAGGTATGGCACTGCTGTTTATGATCGCGGTGTTAACGTATAGCTTTTTGACGTCGGGAAAAATTCCGAACAACATTTTCTTGGCAGTAGCGGCCTTATTTGGCGCTTATATGGCCATGAATATCGGTGCTAATGACGTCGCCAACAACGTCGGTCCGGCAGTCGGCTCAAAAGCCCTAACCATGTTGGGTGCAATAGTGATTGCCGCTATTTTTGAAGGTAGCGGTGCCTTGATAGCGGGTGGCGATGTGGTCAAAACCATTAAAAAAGGCATCATTGACATTTCCGCCTTCTCCGATGTCAACGTATTTATTTGGGCGATGATGGCCGCCTTGCTAGCGGCGGCGCTGTGGCTGAATATCGCCACTTATTTCAAAGCGCCCGTCTCCACCACGCACTCCATTGTCGGCGGCGTGATGGGAGCAGGTATTGCCGCAGCTGGCTTTTCCATTGTCTCTTGGTGGACGATGGGTAAAATTGCCATGTCGTGGATTATTTCGCCGGTCTTGGGCGGCGTGATTGCCGCGGGTTTCCTCTTTTTAATCAAAAAAACCATTGTTTATAAAAGTGATAAAATCAAAGCCTCTGTAACGTGGGTGCCCGTGTTTGTCGCCTTGATGTCATGGGCGTTTGTCACTTATTTAACTTTGAAGGGCTTGAAAAAAGTCTGGCCGCATATCGTCGATACTTTTACCTTCTTACCCGATACCAAAAAGCCGACTTTTTTAACGGCAGCGGCCTTGGGTATTTTGATCGCTTTTGCCGTTTATGTTGTGGTTAGATTGAGCATCTCTAAAGTTGCGGTAAAAATGGACAACAGCCGAGCCGGCGTCAATACGCTGTTCACGTTGCCGCTCATTTTCTCAGCAGCCCTACTCAGCTTTGCACACGGTGCTAACGATGTCGCTAACGCGGTTGGTCCTTTGGCGGCTATCAACGATGCCGTGATTAATGGCGGTATTTCCTCCAAGGCAGGAATTCCGTTATGGGTAATGGCCGTAGGTGCGTTGGGTATCGCTCTCGGCTTGGCGCTGTACGGCCCCAAATTGATTAGAACGGTTGGTGGCGAGATTACCGAGCTCGACCAAATGCGTGCTTTTTCAGTCGCTATGGCGGCAGCAATTACGGTGATTATCGCCTCACAATTGGGCTTGCCGGTAAGCTCCACTCACATCGCTATCGGTGGTATTTTCGGGGTTGGCTTTTTGAGAGAATACCTCAAAGATGACGAAATAGAAGATATCATCGAACACGGCGAAGAAGTCATCACCGATGAGAAAAAATTGCTTAAAGCCTACGCTACTGAACTCAGCACGCTAGAGAAAAAGGTACAAAAGGAAAAAGCCGACTACAAGCGCATCGTTGAGCTGTACAAGCATATCGATGACGAAGAAAGCAAAATCAAAGAAACCAAAAAAGAAATCAAAACGGCGAAAAAAGTACAATACGTCAAGCGCGATGCCTTGAAAAAAATCATCACCGCTTGGATTATCACCGTTCCGATTGCCGCTGTATTGAGTGCGATGGTATTCTTTATGATTCGTGGCATGGTGCTGTAGCACCAAACGGCATTCATGGTAGCCGCACTGTCAAGGCGCATTTGATGCATTTCGACAGTGCGGTCTTCCTTGACTGCATTTTTTATCTTAAAAAGCATTAAAATAATCTCCTGTGTTAAAAAAAATATTACTCCCCGCTATTTTACTCGTGTTGTCCTATGGCTTTTGGTTAAGCGAGAATTTCAAAGAAATCGCCGCTGGCGTCGCCATTTTCTTATTCGGTATGATTGCCTTGGAAGAAGGCTTTAAAGCCTTTTCTGGCGGCGTGCTTGAGCGCGTGCTAAAAAAATCCACCAGCAATTTAGGCAAAAGTACGCTGTTTGGTTTCACTGCCACCGCGTTGATGCAATCCAGTTCTTTGGTTTCGGTGCTGACAATTTCCTTTCTCGGTGCCGGCTTGATTGAATTGGTACAAGGCATCGGCATTATTTACGGCGCCAATATCGGAACGACTACCGGCGCATGGTTAATGGCCGGCTTTGGACTGAAAGTCAAAATCTCAGCCTACGCCATGCCGATGCTAGTATTTGGTGTGTTGCTGATTTTCCAAAAAAATAGCGGCCTCAGAGGGCTGGGTTATATTTTGACGGGATTAGGTTTCTTATTTTTAGGCATCCACTACATGAAAGATGGCTTTGAGGCCTTTAAAAACACCATTGATTTAAAAGATTTCGCCGTGCCCGGTTTCAAGGGCTTACTTATCTTTATCGGCGTCGGCGTTTTGGCAACGGTCGTGATGCAAAGCTCACACGCCACCATTATTTTGGTGATAGCCGCCTTGGCCGCCGGACAAATTACTTACGAGAACGCACTGGCGCTAACCATCGGCGCCAATATCGGCACTACGATTACCGCTATTATCGGCTCACTCAGCTCCAACATCGATGGCAAACGCCTAGCTGGTGCACATTTTATTTTCAATGCGACCACGGCAGTGATTGCCGTGGCACTGATTAACCCGATTATCGCTATAGTCGCCGGTATTAGCGATGCCTTGGGAATTGCCGCTGATAATCACACCTTGCGACTTGCTGTCTTTGATAGTTTTTTCAAAGTAATGGGCGTAGTTATATTCACACCATTTACACACAAGCTAGAACGGTTTTTGAAAACATATATCAAATCGGCAGCGCCAGAGCAAGATGCGCAAAGCCTCCACGTTTCCAGAAACAAATACCTCAACAATTCTGTGTTAGAATTGCCGCAAACGGCGATGAAGGCGTTGATACAAGAAACGCAACACTTGTACGATAATGCGACTGAAATTATAGCGCACGGTTTAAACCTCAAACAGCACAATATCTTATCCGATATGCCGATAGCGCAGGTCATACAAGACAATTACCATGAAGAGCCAATTGATATTGATGTGTTTTACAATCATAAAATCAAAAATCTCTACGGCGAAATCATCGACTTTTCCACTAAGGCTCAGTCCGGCATGCACGAAAACGACATTAAATTGCTGTATCAAATTAAGCTCGCTAACCGCGATATTGTCGAGGCGATAAAGGACACCAAGCACCTGCAAAAAAATCTTAAAAAATACCTCAATAGTCCAAATCACTATATTAAGGAAGAGTACGAAAATATCCGAAAAAACATTACCCAGTTGCTCCGCGATATACACGCCCTCACCCTGCTGCAAGAGGAAGAGCTCATCGTGGTTCAACTGTCTAAAATCAAGCTATCCATTAAGAAAAACGATATTATTGTCAATGGCGGTTTGGACAAGCTCATTCGGGGCGATTTGATTACTAACGAAATGGCAACCTCTTTGATGAATGACTCATCCTATGCCAACGATATTTCAAAAAATTTGATCTCTATGGCTGAAATCATTTTCATTATCCGCAATGAAAGCATCAGAAGCCTAAGTGACTACATCAGCGAAGATGATGAAGACTTTCAACAACTCATAACTGGAGATAGCAATGGGAATTAAGAAATTTATTAAAAACGCGAAAAATTTTCTGGAATTAGACGATTTTAGCGAAAGTAAAAAGAAAAAAGCAATTAAAAAACTGTTAGAGAAATTAACCGAGCGCCAAAAGACAACAAAAAAACAGATAGATGGCAGTTTAAGTAAAAAGGAGAAGCGCAAAGCCAAAGAAGAACTGGACATCATCAAATACCAAATCAAAAAAGGCAAGAAGCTACTTAGCAAAATGGAAAAAGACGACTAGGGTAGTGGCTGTAGCGTGTCAGATAGGTGGGCGACGTGACCCACCATCTGCCGTAAGTTCAATTTAAAAGAAAACTTGAACAACTGCGAACGGTGGGTTTCGCTGCGCTACGCCCACCCTATGATTCGCAAATATACAGTTTGTCTCTACGCTAAAAAACGCTACCTATTGGGTTTGGTATAACTTGCCATTTATCGCTGCCTTTTTAATAAGTTGCTATGATGCAGACGGTAATTTTGGTGTACACATTATACGTTTTTTGGCATTTTTTCACAGGCAAAAAAATAGGCAGTGATTATTTTTACTAAATAATCACTGCCTATTTTCAGAATTTGGTGCCTCCGGAGAGAATCGAACTCTCACTCTGTCACCAGAACCGGATTTTGAATCCGGCGCGTCTACCAATTCCGCCACAGAGGCCTTTTTGACTACCCTAAAGACTGGGTAACTAAAAGAGGTGCGTATTATATCATTCGGCCAGTGTTTGACAAGCCTTTTTTTACTTTTTTAGCAAAAAAAGCGACCGAATAAAAGCGCCATACTAGGGCGTGTCCTCAATTCAAACATGGCACTGCCAGAGGAGATTTTTTGCGAGCACAAGGCAATGATTGCGCGGTTTGTTACAAAACTTGCTAAGACCTCGGTATTAGCTGCGTTTTGTGCCTTGGCTAAGGCAATTTTGGCTATCAACAGTGAGCATGTTTGGATTGAGGACACGTCCTAGGCATCACCCTACCCACATGTCTTTGCTCGCCAAGCCGGCCGTTTCGCGTGCCAATTTAGGAACGAGATAACCCGGCAATTGGCCGGCCACTTCGCGAATCAGGTGTTGGGCGCGCGCTTCTGAGACTTCAAAATGTTGTGCCCCGCTGACCTTATCCAGTAAAAACAGATAATACGGCAAGATTTTCCCTGTAAACAGTTTCTCACTCAGTGCTACTAAGGTATCGACATCGTCATTGATGCCTTTGAGCAACACGCTTTGATTGAGCACCTGCACACCATTATCGGTCAACTTGTGGCAATGCGCCATAAAGTGCGCGTCAATTTCATTGGGGTGATTACAGTGCAAAACCACTACGGCCTGTAGCCGTGATTGCAACAACATCATGGCAAACTCATCGGTAATGCGCTCAGGAATGACAATCGGCAAACGGGTGTGAAAGCGCAAGCGCTTGAGCTGTGGCAAGGCATCAAACCGGTCGATAAGGTCGGCCAACTGCTTGTCTTTGCTCATTAGCGGGTCACCGCCAGAAAGCACGACTTCGTTGATATCGGGATGCGCGCGGATATAGTCGATAATAGCGTTGAGCTGGCTGGCATTGACGCGATTATCGCCGTAATCAAAATGACGGCGAAAACAATAGCGACAGTTAATGGCACACGCTCCTTGCAAAGTCAGCAATACCCGCGAGCGGTACTTGTGCAACAAGCCCGACAAAGGATTGAAGGCCTTTTCTTCTAGCGGATCGGCACTGTAGCCGACTGCGACTTCAAACTCAGCCGGCTGCGGTAGCACTTGCAACAATAACGGGTCGTTGGGATTGCCCTTTTGCATTTTTTGCGCGAATGGCTTTGGCACGCGCGTGGCGAACAAGGCGTCGGCGCGAACGTCGCCCACCGGCAAATCCAAATCGCGCAATAACTCGGCGGGTCGTTTGTAACTATCGGCGAGCAAACGCTGCCACGTTGTCGAAACCAGCTGGCTTTTCGACTGAGGAAAAATGATGGCGGTCATTGCGGCAGCTATTTAAATAAATACCGCCAGACGTCAACGCTGATAACAAACAGCATAAACGTCAATAACACTGATCCGCCAAGGCGCATGAGTATATCCAAAGCCCGCTCTGACAGCGGCTTGCCACGCACCATTTCAACAAGACACATCAGAATATGTCCGCCGTCCAGCACGGGAATCGGCAATAAATTCATTACCGCCAAAATCAAACTAATCACCGCCAAAAATTTAAAATATATTACATAGCCGGCCGACAGTGTCTGCCCCGAATAATCGGCAATGCTAATCGGCCCGCCGAGATTTTCTACCGAGACTTTGCCGCCGATAAGACGACCCAAGGTTTTCAGTAACAATTTGGCCTGCATAACATTAGCCGCCAGCGCCTGTGGAAATGCCTCAACGACACCATAGCGTTGCGTGGTTTTTAAGACTTCAAAGGCTTGGCGATCAAAACGCGGGCTGACACCAGCAAAGCCAATCTTAGGATTTTTAGGGTGGCGACCGGCAATCAGCGTCAATGGCTTTTCTTGGCCATTTCGGCGTATAGTGAGCGCCAGCGATTGTTCGGGGCTGTTTCTTACCGCAACGACAAAATCCTTCCAATAGCGGATCGGCTGTTGATCAATACGGATAACCGTATCCCCCGTTTGCAAGCCGGCGCTAGCGGCCGGTGTATTAGGGCTAACTTGATTGACGATAGCCGGCAGCTTTTCGCCAATGTCATCCAGCGCCCACGTAAAGCCGGCCAGCTGGTTAATCGCCATTTCATCACCGGCTTTGTAGGTGAATAAATCCAGAGTGGCGGTTTTCTGGCGCTGATTGCTATCCGTCGTCACCACGCTGACCTCGCGCTGACCCAAGGCATCAACCAAGGCAATCGTAGCATCGGTCATGGTCGCCACTTCGTTGCCGTCAATGTTAACGATGGTATCGCCCGTGCTAATCTTCGCGCGTGCCAAAGCCGACTGCTCTGCCACCGTGCCAATAGTCGGCTTCCAAGCCGGTATGCCGATAATCAGTAATAACCACATAGCAAAAATGGCGAACAACAAGTTAACGGCCGGCCCAGCAAAGGCAATGAGCAGGCGCTTAAACGGCGGTAAGGCTGAAAAACTGCCGGCCGCTTGGTCGATTGCGCCATTGTCACGGCTGAGGTCAATGCTGGCTTGCGGCGTGTCGCCCTCTAAAGCACTGGTGGTTTCGCCGTACATTTTGACGTAGCCACCCAGTGGAATCCACGACAAGCTGTATTCGGTGTTGTCGCGCTTGCCGTACCATTTAACAATCGGCTTGCCAAAGCCGATTGAGAATTTCTCGATGCGAACGCCAAAACGACGCGCCACCCAAAAATGGCCGTATTCATGGATAAACACCAAAAAGGAAATGGTTAAGATAAAGGCAAATAGAGAAAATAGCATGTTGGTCATGGGGATAATAGCGTGTTTTAATTCGGTCGCAAACTATAGCCCAAACCGCGATGGGTTTGGATATAGCTGTTGTCGGCATCGATAGCGCGGATTTTGGCGCGCAGCATTTTGATATGGGTATCAATGGTGCGCTCGTCAGAGGGATGATTTTCATCCCACACCGCATTGATAAGCTGTAGGCGGGAAAACACCCGCTGTGGTTGCGATAGTAGCGTTTTTAGCAATAGGTATTCAGCTTTGGTCAAATTTAACGGCACACCAGATAAACTGACATCGGTAGTCGCCTCGTCGAGCACAAACCCATGCCTTGGCTCGGCCGGTATTTGTGAGCGCACACGCCGCAAAATCACCTTGATGCGGGTAGCGACTTCGCGCGGACTAAACGGTTTGGTAATGTAGTCATCCGCACCGATTTCCAATCCCAATATGCGGTCGATTTCATCGTTGCGCGCTGTAACAAACAACACCGGCAAATCGGAAAATTGCCGTACAGCTTTCAGCACGTCAAAGCCGTTAATATCGGGCAAGCCGACATCCAAAATCATCGCGTCAAAACGCTCATTGCGACAAGCGGCGATGGCGGCTTCACCAGTGCTCACCCACTGCGTTTGATAATGCTCTAATTGCAGCGCGTAGCCGAGCGTATCAGCTATGCTTTTTTCGTCTTCAACCAATAAGATGCGCGCCGTGGTGCTCATGCCTTAATCTCCATCATCACCTCACCAATACCGGCAATGCTGCCGTGTAATTGGTCACCGGCATGGACTGCCCCAACGCCGGCCGGCGTGCCGGTAAACAGTATATCGCCGGCGTGTAAGGTATCCAATTGTGATAAATAAACCAACAGTGTTTCGACATCGCGCGCCATGTCGCCGAGCACGGCATCTTGGCGTACTTGACCATTTTGTTTGAGGATAATTCGACGATTGGCCAAAGTTTCTTGAGTAATGCCGGTCACTATTGGCGACATGATTGCCGCATGACTAAACGATTTAGACAGCGCCCAAGGCAGAGATTTCGCCTTAAAATCCCGCTGCAAGTCGCGGCGGGTCAAGTCGATACCGACACCATAGCCAAAAATAGCGGCACTGGCGCTGTCTCGATCGGCATTTTTTAGGGTTTTTCCCAATACCACCACTAATTCGACTTCAAAATGTAAATCCTGCGTGCCGGCGGGATAATCAATTCGAGCCGGTGACAAAGTGATATCTAATGGGTGCTTGGTGAAAAAAAATGGGGCGTCTTGGCTGACTTCACCCCCCATTTCTTTGGCGTGGGCATGATAATTTTTTCCAACGCAATAAACGCGCCGAACCGGCACACTGCTCTCGCTGTTGGCGATAGGCAGCGTCACCGTTGGTGCCGGTTCAAAGGCGAGCTTCATATTAGAAGTGAACTTCCTTGGAAATGGCTTGCAGTATAGCTTGTGCTTGTTCTGGTGTCGGCGCTTTGCCGTTAACACTGCGAATCACAGCGATTTGTCGACTGCCCTGGTCGGCCAAACCGAGCTGATAGGTCTGTACATCGCGCTCAATCTCGGTGAGGATGAAGCCCACTTTGCGCTCGGTAATTTTGGCAAAGGTGTACAAGCCGCCACGGCGATTTTGTGCACTAATTTCAAAGCCTGCACGGTCGATGGCAACCCCCAAACGCATCCACGCTTGGTTAAAACCGTCATTAATGACCAAGGCCGGAGAGCCATCATTCAAACGCACCAAAGACGCTTTGCTACCGCCCTGTTTTTTGGGTACCGCTGCTGCTTGCTTGCCGGTTTTGTGCAAGTAGAGGTTTAAGCGTCTCAACATCTCAATTTCCAATTCAGGATTGCGGCTATTGCTAACCCAAGTGTAACTGGTATTATCGGGATCGCTGCTCTTAGTGGCGTTATTACGGATGATTTTGCCGTGTTTGTCGAGCTGCTCTTCGGTCGCACCGTAGTGAGTGACGTAAACGTAGCTACGCTGGCCGTCAAAGTCGATGCGGGTGCGGAATTTGTCGCGCACGCCGTCGTCATGCAAGCCGCTGATAAAGCCGCTAATCCAAGCAGAAATACCACTAGACGGCGTATTGGCTTCGTTTTGCAACCAATCGGTTTCCATAATGCCGATATCGGGGTCAACTCGCGACAGCGCCAAGCCATTGTTTAGCCAAAAGCGCTTGGCATTTTTAAACACCACCGCCGGCTGTTCGTTGATTTCAATCCAGCTGACATCACCGTTACTTTTGATATTCTTCAGTGAAGCAGCCAAGCGGTCAGCACGCACTTTCGCACCGCGTTCACCTTGATAGGCAGCCAAACTGGCATTATCGGTCGCTTTTAATTCCGAGACATTGAGGCTGTCATCGACGCTGGCACGGGTCAAATCAGGTGGTATTTCTAGCGGATTAATGGTAGTGCTGGTTTTGTAATTGGGGCGATTGTCAGGAATCATATCCATTAACCGCGTATTCGAACACGCCGATAATGACAGACCGACAGCAATGAGAGGAATCAGTGGTTTTATCATAATAGTAATTGGTGAGTAATTGATGAGTGATTAACTAAACAAACAAGTCATCGCGGTCACTAAAAGACGATATCCGCTTTTTTCATCGCCGCTTCAATGGTTGAGTAGTAAGTATTTTCCAGTGGCAACAACGGCAAACGCACGTGATTATCCAATAAACCAATGCGCGACATCGCCCATTTAACTGGCACTGGGTTGGGTTCGACAAATAAATCGCTGTGTAGCGCGCGAAGTTTTTCGTCCAACGCCTTGGCAGCTTCAAAGTCAGTCTTAGCAAGCTGACAAACATCCGCCATCAAGCGCGGAGCAATATTGGCGGTGACAGAAATCGCACCGGCGCCACCTTTGCTGATTACTTCGCAGTTGATGGGGTCTTCACCGCTGTAGATGGCAAAATCATCGGGGCAAGCCGCCAGCAAGTCCAGACAACGCTGTAAGGTACTGGCTTCTTTTATGCCGGTAACATGAGGAATTTTAGCAAGTTCCACCGCCGTTTCTACGGAAATGTCGCTACAAGTGCGACCCGGCACATTGTACAAAATCATTGGCAAGTCACAGGCTGCGGCAATCGCCTGAAAATGCGCCAACAAGCAACGCTGATTGGGTTTATTATAGTAGGGAGCAACAGACAAATGCGCCACAGCACCGGCATCTTGAACGGCTTTGGCAAGATAAATGGCTTCTGCTGTGCTATTTGAACCAGAACCACCGATAATGGGAATGCGGCCTGCGGCCACTTCGACACTAAATCTCACACATTCGATGTGCTCGTCGTGGGATAAAGTGGCCGATTCACCGGTCGTTCCGACGCTGACAATAGCACTAGTTCCGTGCTCGATATGAAATTCGATTAAGTTTCGGTAATCGTCCCAATCAATGCTAAAATCTGCTTTTAGGGGCGTCACTAAGGCAACTATAGAACCGCTAATCATAATGGGCTTTTCCTCTTTATCACTTGTGAAACAATACAGCGGGCAATCATACCGCTTGCGCGCTAAAAAAACAATGCTTATCGCTAGAAATAGTGGATAAATGCGACTGTTGCGCGAATTTTAGCATGAAAATAAACCACTCCGTAAAATTAAAAGGTTTTTGTTCAGCGCAATACACACAACTACCTACCCCTTATTTTCTTCAAGCTTTTTAAGTTCTCTATGAGCCAGCTCCACCAATCCCTCAGAATCATCAAAAAACAATGTTTCAATCAAATTTTTGAATTTTTCTTCAAAATCATCACCCGTGATACTTTCGTCAAAAAGGGGCAGTGTTTCTATTTTTACAATATGAATTCCTTTTTCTTTTGAGTCCAAATAAATTTTTCTCTCTTGCGAATTTATCTTCTCTCTAAGTTCATTTAGTAATTTTTTTCTGTAAATTTTTGCCTTCTTTGTTGATGAAAACTCAAAACGCAGATTTAATTGTTTTCTGTCTAGCACAGTCTTATGATGAATCCAAAAACGAAAGTCTCTTGTAAACCCATTTTTTTGCTTTAGTTCATCTGCATAATAATGTTCTCTATTAGCAATATCTTTACTTAGTGTATTGGAATAGCCCAAACTTTTCATCGCGTTACGAATGGCTTTAGTAATTGATTGTTTTGTTTTTTCTCTTCTCTTTAGAAGATTATCAATGTCACTTGCATATTCTGCATAACATTCAAGTTCTTTTTCTAAATTATTTATCATTTTTTGACTTCTTCCTCTATTTTCAATATTGGCAATATATTCTTGTAAAATAAGTAAATGCCTGTCATCGGCAGACATTATGTATTTACCTAAATTATTCTGAACCTCGGTGAGTAATTCACGGTGGGTAATATTAATAAACTTATCAGCATCGTTGGCTGGTATGCTGATTTTATTGAGTGATAAAACAATGCCAATTTTGTTTTTATCATCAATATGTTTAGGTACATTCCAGTAGGCTTTCAGATTATTGTACAATTGGGCATAGATTTTATTTTCGATGATGATAGCCCAATCATCGTCTTTACTTATCAACAAAAGATCAAGACGTTTTTTGGTATTCTTACAAACGTATTCTCTTTCTATACAATAATCAGAGGAAACATCAAGATCTTTTTCACACAGATTGAGCAAACTGTCAAGAAACAAACGTCCAAAACCGTGTTCGGCATTCTCGTCGAAATAAAAGGCAAGCAGATTGCTGTGTACATTTTCCCAATTTGGAAAACCCGATATAGTGAATATATCCTTGCGAATAGCCGGTAGCTCAGGCAAACTTGCTAACAATGGTTTTATCCACTCCAAACTGTCTGTATTATTACTCATTATTTACCCCTTTTTATCAATCCATCTGTGGCACAGCTGTTATTGTACCAAATAAAACGACAGATACAGCCGCATAACGTCTTCTCCTGAACGGTATATTTTGATAGCATGAGTGCGATTCAATAACTCAAATTACAAAAGCACCATGAGCACCGCCATGAACATCGACCCCATAGCCACTATTCACACGCCATTTAGTGAAAAATTCACCATTCCACGCCAAGCGGCTATCGTTGATGCCGCCGTTGGTCGTTTGCAATTTAGTACTGCTTATCGCCACCCCGACGCTTTAAATGGTTTGAGTGAGCACTCGCATTATTGGCTGATTTGGGGCTTTCACTCCCATTTCGACAAGGACGCAGCGCTGACCGTGCGACCACCGCGATTGGGTGGCAATCGACGCGTCGGGGTGTTTGCCACCCGTAGTCCTTTTCGTCCCAACCCTCTCGGCCTATCGGTGGTCAAATTGCAAGCCATTCACGCCGAGGACTTTTGCGTCGATTTCTCTGGTGTAGACATGTTAGACGGCAGTCCGATTTATGACATTAAACCCTATATTCCCTACGCTGACCACCGGCCGGATGCCCAATCCGACTGGGCGGAAAAAGCGCCAGCGCCGCATTTTCAAGTCACTTTTTTACCCGAAGTTGCCGAGGCACTCAAAGCATACGACCGCACGCATCACCACAGTAGCAACTTATACGACCTCGTGACACAATTGCTAACCTATGATGCGCGACCGGCTTATAAAGATAAAAAAATCAATGATGATAAGCTATACAAAGTCCGGCTGTATGATGTCGATATTGCTTGGCGTCTAATTGATGAGCGGGTCTGCGTTGTCGAGGCGCGACAGTGCCCGTAGGCCTTGAGAAAGCCCATCATTTCGCCCCGTACGCTTTAAATGGCTTTTTGGGTGATTTGTAAAATTCAGTATAGATTTTCACTGCTCGCGCGCCTATAATAAAGCGATGGAAATTAAATTAAATCAGCAGACCGATGCTTTACCGGTTGTCGAAGCCGAGCGCGACACCGAATTGCGGGAACCAACTCTGTATCACGTTGTCTTGTTAAATGATGACTACACGCCGATGGATTTTGTTATTGAGGTCATTATGCGTTTGTTTCAAAAAGACTACCCCAGCGCCTTTGCCATTATGATGCAAGTTCATGAACGCGGGCGCGGCATCGCAGGCACCTACCCCAAAGAAATCGCCGAAGAAAAAGTTGCACAGGTAACCTATGCCGCTGGCGCTAATGAATACCCACTCACCAGTGTGATTGAGGCCGCTTAATCGGAGATAATTATGATAGAAAAACACGTCGAAGATATTTTAAATCAAGCCTTTAATGAGGCCAACAAAGAGCGCTTTGAGTTCTTTACCACCGAGCACTTGTTGCTGGCATTATGTGAAAAGGACGCCGCCACGCGCGAGGCTTTGGTTGAGCTAGGTGCAGATGTCACCGAAATGGCCAAAGATTTAAAAAATTTCCTCAATAAAAATAGTCCAAAATTACTCAACAACCAAGAAAGCACAACCCCGACGCAGGCCTTTCACCGCATTATTGACCGCGCTGGCGAACAACGCCAAAATGCCGGCAAAGAAAAAGAAGCCGCCAATGGCTTGCATCTACTCATTTCCATGATGGATGAAGCTGAAAGCCACGCGGTTTACTATGTGAAAAAGCAAAATGTTAAAAAATTGGATTTGATGCACCTCGTGTCGCGCACTGAAAACGATGATGACGACCAAAACGATGTCAAGGGCGAAGACCCACTGACAAAGTACTGCACGAACCTCAACGAACTGGCGCAGGACGGCCACATTGATCCGCTGATTGGCCGCGACGATGAAGTACAGCGCACCATCCAAGTGCTCTGTCGCCGCCGCAAAAACAATCCGATATTGGTCGGTGAGGCCGGTGTGGGAAAAACCGCTATTGCCGAAGGCTTGGCCAAGCGCATTGTCGACGGTGAAGTTCCCCAAGTGCTAGAAAACACGACGATTTATGCCGTTGATTTAGGCGCAATGGTCGCCGGTAGTAAATACCGTGGCGATTTTGAAAAGCGCATCAAATCGCTGGTCAATGTCTTGAAACGCAAAGACAACACCATTATTTTTATCGATGAAATTCACATGCTCATGGGCGCTGGTTCGACATCCGAGGGCACAGTGGACGCCTCGAACTTGCTCAAGCCAGCGCTATCGGCCGGCCAGCTGCGCTGCATTGGCGCAACCACCTATAAAGAATTTAAAAACAGCTTCGAGAAAAACCAAGCGCTGGCGCGCCGATTCCAAAAAATTGACATTAACGAGCCGAGCAAACAAGACACGGTGGAAATTCTACGAGGCTTATTGCCGCAATTTGAATCCTTCCACCAAGTCAAATACGCCCCCAGCGTCATTGAACACGCTGTGGAATTGGCCGACAAGTACATTCACGACCGGCATTTACCCGACAAAGCCATTGACTTAATAGACGAAGCCGGCGCTAAAGCGCGTATACAAATGCCGCCAAAAAAACGCATCAGCGACAAAGATGTCGAGCAGGTATTGGCCAAAATCGCTAAAATCCCCGAGCGCAGCATCTCCGCCGATGACAAACGCTTACTCAAAAACTTGGAGAAGCGTCTACAAAAACAAGTCTTCGGACAAGATAACGCCATCAATGCGCTAGCATCGGCCATCAAGCTGTCACGCGCCGGCTTAAAAGAAGTGGAAAAACCCATCGGTGCGTTTTTATTCACCGGCCCTACCGGCGTCGGTAAAACCGAGGTATCTAAACGCCTAGCCGAAGAAATGGGCATGAAATTCCTGCGTTTTGATATGTCGGAGTACATGGAAGCGCACAGCGTCGCGCGTCTTATCGGCTCACCACCGGGTTATGTCGGCTATGACGAAGGCGGCCTGTTAACCGATGCCATCGCCAACACGCCACATTGCGTGTTATTGCTGGACGAAATCGAAAAAGCCCACCCCGATATTTTCAATTTATTGTTGCAAATCATGGACTACGGCAGTTTGACCGACAGCAACGGCAAACGCGTCAATTTCAGCAACTGCATTTTGATTATGACCAGCAATGCCGGCGCGGCGGCGTTGGAAAAAAACACCATGGGCTTTACCCTAAATGACGACGCGCCGAGCCAAGATACCGAGGGCGCACTCAAACGCGTCTTTAGTCCCGAATTCCGCAACCGGCTCAGTGAAATTATTACCTTTGAGCCGTTATCAAGGCCGGTGGTACTAAAAATTATCGACAAACTGATTGAGCGCTTGGATGAACAGCTAGAGTCGCAGAATATACGCATTAAAGTGCAAAAACCGGCCAAAGACTGGTTGCTCAAGCATGGCTACAGTCCGCTTATGGGCGCACGGCCGATGTCGCGCTTGATTGATAAAAAGCTCAAACAGCCGCTGTCTGAAAAAATTCTGTTCGGCGACTTGAAAAAAGGCGGTAATGTCGTGGTCAAGCTCGACCGTGAAAATGACGAATTGCGCGTTGACAGCCAAGAGACCAAAGCGAACAAGGAATTGCTTGGGGCGTGATACGAACATGATAAAAAACAAATTCGACAACCGCCCCGAACGCGACATTATCTACCTCTACCGAGATGATGACATTGTCGCTGTGAGCAAGCCGGCGTGGTTGCTCTCCGTCCCCGGTCGCGGTGAAGACAAAATCGACAGCGTTGCCCACCGCGTGCAGCAGCGCTTTCCCGATGCCCGCACGGTGCATCGCTTGGATTGGGCGACATCGGGCGTCATTATTATGGCACTCAACGCCGAGGCACACCGCAATCTGAACAAGCAGTTTGCCGACCGGTTAACGGACAAGCGTTATATCGCCGTCGTCGCGGGCTTGGTTGAGGCCGACCAACAGGAAATCGACCTGCCACTGCGTTGTGATTGGGAAAATCGGCCGCGACAAATTGTCGATTTTGAGCAGGGGAAATCCTCTCAAACTATTGTTTACGTCGATAAACGCGACGAGGTCAACAACCGAACTCGATTGATTTTAAAACCAATAACGGGGCGCTCACACCAGTTGCGCGTACACCTACAACAAATCGGCCACCCGATTATCGGCGATCAGCTTTACGCCCCACCCGAATGGCGCGACGCTTCGTCGCGGTTATTGCTGCACGCCGAATGGTTACAGGTGACACAGCCTACCACCGGCGAGCGCCTTGATTTTTTTGATGAAAGCCCTTTTTAAACAGACCTAAAAACGGCAGTTAAGCCACATTCCCTCTGTGAAGATACATTGAATGCATCTTTACAGGGAGCGAGGCGAACGCACCCCGTCTCTACGTTGCGTTTTGATGCTAGCTGCGATTTTAGATTTAAATAGACTAACCGGCTGTTAGCCGTCCTAACATAACTATTATAAATATCGGTAAAACCATGACGAGAAGAGCAACTGAAAACACAAAAAAAACGCCCAGTAGCGCAAATAAAGATAACAAGCTACCAGAAAAACCAAGCGCTACCCAAGCAGTGAGCGCCCCCGAACCGATTCTACTCAACCGCGAGTTGACGTGGCTGGCATTCAACCAACGCGTCTTGGCTGAGGCCGAAAAACCCACTAACCCATTGCTAGAGCGGGTTAAATTTCTCGCCATCGTCAACTCCAACCTCGATGAATTTTTTATGAAGCGCATCGGTGGTTTAAAACAACAAGCTGGCACCGGCATGGACAGGCTTAGTGCCGACGGCCGCACACCACAAGAACAAATTGACGCTTGTCACACGGTAGTCAGACAGCTAGACGCTGATATTCAGCGCATTTGGCAAATGCTTATCGGAGAGCTCAAGCGCGAACAGATCGAAATTCGACCATTCAGCCAATTAGCGGCCAGCCAGCAACGGCAGCTTCGCGACTACTTTTTGGCCAATATTTACCCTCTATTGACCCCGCAAGCGATGGATCCAGCACATCCTTTCCCGTTTGTGTCGAACTTATCGCTAAATTTATTGGTGCGATTGAGCTACCCCAACGACGACACGGAACGCAGTGCCATGGCGCGCGTCAAAGTGCCCGTTGGCCAAGGTAGTCGCCGTTTTATCCGCATCCCCGATAGCACCGGCGAACAGTTTATCGCCTTGGAAGACTTGATTATTCATAATCTTGATGTGGTGTTTCCAGAAATGCAAGTTGAGTCGGTGGAAATTTTCCGCGTCACTCGCAACGCCATGACCGAACAGGACGAAGAGCGTGCCGATGACTTGCTAGAAATGATAGAATCCGAACTGCGCGACCGTCGCATCGCGCCGATTGTGCGCATGCAATTTAGCAAGGGCATGCACCCAATACACAAGGGTATGCTGGCGGCCGAATTACGTCTAGATGAAAACAAAGACGTTTTCGAAGTCGACGGCATTATGTCCAAACGCGATTTAATGGAATTGACCGGCATCAAGCGCAGCGATTTAAAAGACGTACCGCACCAGCCGGTTGACAATGCTGGGCTGGTAGGTGAAGACAATATTTTCCACGCCATTCGCCGCGATGGACCGTTTTTAATCCAATTGCCCTATGAATCGTTTTCTAGTTCGGTGGAGCGCTTTGTCCGCGATGCTAGCCGCGACCCCAAAGTTATCGGTATCAAGATGACCATTTATCGCACCTCGTCGCAGTCAAAAATTATTGAGTATTTGATAGATGCCTCGCGCAATGGTAAGCAAGTCACCGTGGTCGTCGAGGTTAAGGCGCGTTTTGACGAATCGGCCAACATCCGCTGGGCAAACCACTTAGAAGAAGCCGGCATTCACGTCACCTATGGCATCGTCGGCTTGAAAACCCACGCCAAGCTGATTTATGTCCTACGTCAAGACTACGACGGTCTACGCCGCTACGCGCATATCGGCACCGGCAACTATCACGCTGGAACGGCGCGGCTTTACAGCGATTTGGGGCTGTTGACCGCCGATGCCGACATCGGTGCTGACTTAACCGAACTGTTTAACTACCTCACTACCGGCTACACGCCGCGCCGGCAGTACAATAAACTATTGCCCGCGCCGCGGCACATGAAACAGGGCTTGCTGGCCAAGATTGCTCGCGAAGCCAAACATGCCCAAGCCGGCAAACCCGCTTTAATCCAATTAAAAACTAACGCACTAGAAGACGTCGCCATCACCAAAGCGCTGTACAAGGCCTCGCAAGCTGGCGTCAAGATTGACTTGCTCATTCGCGACACTTGCCGCTTAGTGCCCAAAGTGGCAGGGCTGTCTGACAATATCCGCGTTATCAGTATCGTGGGGCGTTTTTTAGAACACGCACGCATTTATTATTTTTACAACGCTGGCGATGAAGAATACTTTATCGGCTCGGCCGACTTGATGCAGCGCAATTTAGAAAGTCGCGTCGAAGTCATCACGCCGATTGAACCACCCGCATTGCAAGAACAGCTGCGGCGAATGCTTGACATGCAATTAGCCGACACCGACAATGCGTGGGAGATGCAAAGCAACGGAGAATATCAACGCGCCAATAATCAAGGCCGGCCGTCACTCACCGCCCAAAGTCGTTTTATTGACGATGCCAACGCCAGACACAAAGCGGCTAACCGACTGCGTTTGCGTAAAACGCGCTCGTTGCGTTAGTAGTTTTAATCTGCTAACAAATGACAGGGCGTTGACGTATAATAACGACCATTATTTTATTAACCCTCTAACAGTAAATAACACCATGAAATCACAAAAAGAACTACAATGGAAAAGCCGTCGTGGCATGAAAGAGCTAGATATTTTATTTGAACACTACTTGTTCGAGCACTACCCACAAGCCGATGACGTGCACAAACTCGCTTTTGAGGCCATTGCCGAGATGCAAGACCCCAAAATTACCGATTACTTGTTTGAACGCGACACGCCGACTTCACCGGCCGTGGTTGATATTATCAATATCATGCGCGATTACAGTCAAAAAAAAACAACCGGCTAGTTGTTTAAGTGATAATTAGGCCAAAAAATAACCTATTAATGCCAAGCTCACTGCATTAATAGGTTATTTTTTTAATGACTATTAAAAAAGGCACACCATGTCAGAAAATATAAAACAATACGGTTGGTTTGCCTTTCAATACGATACGGCTGGCGAGTTGTTATCTATCAGCAATTATCTTACTCAGCAAACTTTAACGGTAACAAACCGAGAAAATATAGACGACCCAGGCGATAGGATAAAATACACGGCAAGCTATCGCGATGAAGATTTTTCCCAATCCGTTACGTTTTCAATTTGTCGAAAAGAGCCATTCCAAAACAAACCGTCCGAGTATTTTGATATTCATTTAAACTATGCCGATAGTTACGACACCGCGCCACCTTATGCCCATTGGCGGCGCTTAGATGTTTTTCTCTACGATGCGTTGTTGTGTTGGCGACCGCAACGTATTTCTCATGTTTATCTTACGAGTGGCTGGTTTTCTGGTCAGTGGTGTCAGCAAACGCGCAGGTGCTATGGCGTGATAAATGGTTTGTCTTGGGCTGATGAAACTCGCCCTATTGCACCTTATTTACCTCCACTAGACAATAGCCTTTCTCAAACATGGCAATTGTTTGATTTAGATGACGACAATAAGAACAATACCAAACCAGAATATCAACTTAATTATCGTTGTATCGGCAACACTATTCCCTATCTTCCATTAGATGAAAAGCCACAAGGATTAAAGGGGAAAGTGCCTTATTTACAACGCACCGATAAAAACGCTTATTTTATTTTTTCTCATGCTGAGTTTACTTCACATCGCGATGATCCGATTGTCAATACTTACTACACTTACCTTGATGAAGAAGTATTCTTTACTTTTCGTAGCTACGGCTCACTATACTGTGAGTTGGGTGAAGCTATTTCGCGCTATGGTTTTAGGAAATATCCACCAAAGCCAGAGCTATGGGGAAACCAATTAGGAAAGAAAATAGACCCAAGCTATACCAAAAGCCGCTGGCAAGACTACGCAACAGCTTATTTTGAGCCATCTTACCCAGTCTGGTTGCAGTCAGTTTATGCGTTTTTCGATGCATGGCCGGCTTGGAAAAACTGTCAATACCAGCTACAAAAAAAAAGAAATTCATATTTGGACTGGAATGCACGCTATGGTGGAGAAAGTAACATTAGGGACGGTTTTGTCGCCGGTATGCCGGCTTGTCTATATATCGACATTGAATATGCTTAAAAATTTATTCTTAATAAGGTCTGACCTTAAGCCACTAACCTAAAAACGGCAGTTGGACGTTTTCGTAGGGGCGAACCCATGTGTTCGCCCTTGGTCGGAAATAGCTTTTTCCTAAAAGTTTCAATAAGCTCATTTTAAAACAATAAAATGATTGGCTTCTCCAACCAAGGGCAGACACGCGGGTCTGCCCCTACGATGTCAACTGCATTTTTTAGCTTCGATAGGCTGATTTGGTGCGTGGAACGCACCCTACGCATTACTTGGCTTTGGCATTCAGCCCATAACTACCGTTTTTAGAATTAACCAACCATAAACGCGTAGAGACAGGGCGCACCCTGTCTCTACAAAAATCCGCGTGGTGTTGTCGCAATTACTGATACAAAACCTCGACGATTTCGTAGTTTTTGCTACCGCCTGGGGTTTCGATTTCTACCGTGTCGCCTTCTTCGCTACCGATGAGCGCTCTGGCGATTGGGGTGTTGTAGGCCAACAAGCCTTCGCTAATGTTGGATTCGTCTTGGCCGACAATTTTATAGGTGACTTCTTCTTCGGTATCCAAATCTTCTAACACCACGGTAACGCCGAAAACGACTTTGCCGTTTTGTGGCAGGGTGGTGACATCAATGACTTGTGCCAAACCTAGCTTGTGCTCTAAATCTTTGATTTGCGCTTCTAGCAAGCCCTGCTCTTCGCGGGCGGCGTGGTATTCGGCGTTTTCTTTTAAGTCGCCGTGAGCGCGCGCTTCGGCAATGTCGTTAGAAACGCGTGGGCGCTCGACGTTTTTTAGGCGGTCTAGGGTTTCTCTGAGTGTCTTAGCGCCTTCGCTGGTCATTGGAAATTTTTGTTGCATAAAATTGCTCCTGTTTTTTTATAATGAGTTGTCTTTTGCCGAAAGTGCAAAAGAGGAAACCTCTGCGAATTGCTTCGCAGAGGTGGGTTAAGGTTAAAAATTGCCTTTTAGGCTATTTGCTATTAACTGT
>PDWI01000500.1_pt1 | contig 63243 bp, 52 predicted proteins | sample 1430891 | NCBI WGS metagenome assembly PDWI01 (sample SAMN01162508, study PRJNA174530) | Oral metagenome, whole genome shotgun sequencing project. | biome: Marine environment; feature: Marine mammal; material: Swab sample of the gingival sulcus; isolation source: swab sample of gingival sulcus... | reverse complement strand
GTTACTGCAATTGGGTCTTATGCTTTTGGTCGGTGTAAAGCACTAACTTCCGTAATAATACCCGAAAGCGTTACTAAAATTGGAGGATATGCTTTTTATGATATTGGTGCAACTACCATAACCATACCTAAGTCGGTAACAACTCTTTCTGATAAGAGTTTTGCGCGTTTTTACTCATTAACTGAAATAAAAGTAGCCACCGATAACCCTAACTACTCAGTTCAAAATGGTGTACTATTTAACAAAGAGCAAACGAAACTAATCGCTTTCCCTGCTGGTAAAACCGACACCGAATACACCATACCCAATACCGTTACCGACATTGGAACCTCTGCTTTTTATAGTAGCAAATTAAACACCGTAACCATAAAGCCCAATACTATTAAAGTTATTGGTGAGTATGCGTTTTCAGAAAGTAAGCTAAAAAGCATTGTCATACCAGACGGAGTTACAAGTATTGGATATTATTGTTTTTATAATTGCGATAAACTAAAAACCATCAGCATATCTAAAACTGTTGTTACCAGTATGAACTATCTTTTTAGTGGTAACTTAGTCCTACAATCAATAACAGTAGCCACCGATAATCCAAATTATAGTAGCAAAGACGGAATATTATTTGATAAGGAGCAACACAAACTTATTGCATATCCATTAGGCAAAGCCAATACCCATTACACTATTCCTAATACAGTAACTTCTATTGAGAACTTGGCTTTTAATAATTCTCAAAATTTAACAAGTATAACTATCCCTAATTCAGTAAAAGCAATTAATGGCTGGGGTGCTTTGTCTATTAACTTAACTGCCATTATATCAAAAATAGAGGATATAAAAAGCGTAACAATGGGCATTGATGTTTTTTTTAGTACCCCAAAAGACAAATGTAAACTATATGTACCTAAAGGAACAATAGATGCATATAAAAAGGCAGCACAATGGAAAGATTTTAAAAATATTATAGAAGAAGTTGCTGTAACACAAGTAACCCTAAACCCAAAAACCGCAGAGCTAAAAGTAGGCGAAACAGCCACCCTAACCGCCACAGTAGAACCAAGCGATGCAACTAATAAAAACGTAACATGGAGCAGTAGCGATGATAACATTGCCACAGTAGATGCAAGCGGTTTAGTAACTGCAGTAGCTGAGGGAAATGCCACCATTACCGTAACAACAGAGGATGGTAGCAAAACCGCAACTTGTGAGATAACCGTAACACCCAAAACAATAGCAGTAACAAAAGTAACCCTAAGCCCAAAAACTGCAGAGCTAAAAGTAGGCGAAACCACCACCCTAACCGCCACAGTAGAGCCAAACGATGCCACCAATAAAAACGTAACATGGAGCAGTAGCGATGATAATATTGCCACGGTAGATGTAAACGGTTTAGTAACTGCAGTAGCTGAGGGTACAGCTACCATTACCGTAACAACAGAGGATGGTAGTAAAACCGCAACTTGTGAGATAACCGTAACACCAAAAACAATAGCAGTAACAAAGGTTATCCTAAGCCCCCAAACAGCAGAGTTAAAAGTAGGCGAAACCACCACCCTAACCGCCACAGTAGAGCCAAACGATGCAACCAATAAAAACGTAACATGGAGCAGTAGCGATGATAACATTGCCAAAGTAGATGCAAACGGTTTAGTAACCGCAGTAGCCGAGGGTACAGCTACCATTACAGTAACAACAGAGGACGGAGGTAAAACTGCAACTTGTAAGGTAACAGTAACAAACGGTTCTGGTACAGGAATAAATAATAATATTGTCAACAATATTAAGATATACCCAACATTGGTAAGCAACGGTTTTGTAGTAGAAACCTCACAGGTTTCAAAAAACTGTGAGGTATGGTTGTTAATTTACGACCAAACAGGTAAAAAAGTAAAAGAAGTACAACTAACAAGTCAAAAGCAATTTGTAGATGTTAGCAATTTACAGTCGGATGTTTATGTGACTAAAATAGGAAATGAGGTTATTAAATTTGTAAAAAAATAATAACAGTTACAAGTTTAAAGATACAAGATAAAAGTAAGACCCCACAGGTTTTTTTAACCTGTGGGGTCTTTTTAATACTAAAAACTATCTTGGCTTTTAGCTGTTAGCTTTTAGTCTTTGTTTTTTTTGCTTCTTTTAACTTTTATCTTCTAACTTTTATCTGTTAATACTCAAAACATCTTGTATCTTGTATCTTAAAACAGTTAAACATCGTATTTGTGGTTTAAAAAATCCTGATAATTATGTTTCCAGCGTTTATGCGACCATAACCAATTTGACGGACTTTTTATAATAGCCTCCTCTAATAGGGTCATGTATTTTTGAGTAATCTCGCCTTTAGGTAATGAGTTTGGTTCTTTACAGATATGTTTTATCGTCATTGAGTAGTAGCCGCGTTTAATGCGTTTTACATCAAAAAATACTAACGGTAAATTATTAAATCGAGCATAATTTTCAGGGCCGTGCAAACACGATGTTTTTCGGTTAAAAAAGTTTACCCAATACGCTTTTTTTACATTTGACGGATTTTGGTCAGCAGCCATAATATACAACACAGGCTTATCTTTTTCCGATTCAAAAAATTCTCTTGTTTTAGTTATTGGTACTAAGGTCATTCCTGATTTACTACGTAATTTGGTAGTGTATCGTTCAATAATCTTGTTTGACATAGGTTTGTATAAAGCTGCGGCATCGTGTTCAATTTGGCTATCCACAGCCTGAATGCCCCATTCCCAGTTGCCATAATGCGACGCCAAGGCAATAACATCTTGTCCTTGAGTGTAATAGTCGTGTAATATTTCGGGGTTAGTAACAACGTAGCGTTTTTGTAGTTGTTTTTTGCTCATAGTAAAGCCTTTAATGCTTTCCATAAATATAGCCGATAGATTATTTTTATAGAATTGCTTAGTAATCTGTTTTATTTCCTTATCTGATTTATTTGGGAATGCTGTACGTAAGTTGTTTATAACCACTGTTTTTCTATATCCTATTAAGTAGAATAGAATTAAGAATATAAAATATGCAAATCCGTAAAGTATAAAAAAAGGAATTATTCGGAATAAATTAATTCCTATGTAGTAAAAAATAAAGGCTATTCGTTTCATTCGTTTATAATGTGCTAATTTGTTAATGTATCAATATTTTTAATTCTTCATTAAATAGTTGAATTAGTAAACGCAAAAGTAGAAAAAGTTTTTTTATTTTAATTAAATTGCAAACAATCTGTAATTATTAATTGTTGAAAAGAAAACGAATTGTTGTTAATTAGAAAACAATTATTTTTCTTGGAAAATTCAAAAAAAATATTTCTTTTGTAAAATGTTAAATAGGAGCTATCTTTTATAAAAATTTATACTCTAATGCAATATAATAGCGAAACTTCATATAATAACTTACCTTTATTAGATAATAATAATTCACTTAAATTATTTTTTAATAATATAAAGGAAGGTGTGTTATTGGTTAAAAATAACAAAGTAGTGTTTGCTAATAAGTTTTTATTAAGTGCATTAGGATTTAATCGCCAGAAGGTTGTAAATGAATCATTGTCGTCTATTTTAACCGATAGCTACATGCAAATAGTACAGCAATACATTGGTACGGTAAAATCAAAAACTCAGGATAGTGCTAATTGTTTTTGTGAATTTAAAACGCATAATAATGATTTATTAGCATGCGAATTATTTATTACATTATATTCCGAAACAGATGATATTGTATTAATTAATTGCAAGAATTTAGGCGAGGATATAAATAAAATATATTCAGAGCAATTATGTTCTTACACCGATGAGGGAATATTTTTATTAGAACGCCCCGAAGAAAAAAGTGAGTATTTGTTTGCTTGGAAGATAAAAAAAGTAAATAAAGCAGCACTTACAATTTTAAATAAAACCGAAGATTATGTTTTAAATTTGGCGTTAAAAACAATTCTTATACCAGATTTTGATTATAAGTTCTTTTCGCCAATTGATAATAAGTTTCGCGAGGACTTAGAATTATTTATACTAAACTTTAATCAATATTTTAACTTTTCAATAATAGGCTTGTCTGCCGATAGGTGTATTTTAAAAATACAAGATATTGACGAATTAGTTCATACAAAAAGTGATTTGAACTATAATCTGCAGAGAAATGAATTATTAGCAGAGTTATTAAATGTATTTAATTATTCAGGAATATATAGCGATAAGTTTGCTAAAATATTAATACAAGTAGCCTATCAGTTTAAAACCCAACGCATATTAATTGTTAAAGACAATAAGGCCGAGCAATATGGCGAAATAATAGAGCAGTGGGCAAAGAGCGATGAAGAAAAATTCTCTAACAATTTTCAGATAGATTATAAAAAAATGCCCTCGTGGCAAGAGATGTTAGAAAAACGCAAAATGATATTAGGCTTTTTCCGACGTTCATTACCTGAGGATATACAGCAATTTGTGGTTGAAAACAAAATGGATAACCTTTATGTTTTCCCGTTAATAATACAAAACGAAAATTACGGAAGTATAATATTTGAAAATGAAGAATCAAAAGAGTGGGATAATGCGGAAATTAGTTATTTAAAAATGGTATCTGTTTTGGTATCAGGATTATTAAATAACCAAATAAAAGAACAAGCCTTGCTTGAGGCAAAAAATCAAGCCGAAGAATCAGACAAGCTGAAATCAGCGTTCTTAGCAAATATAAGCCACGATATACGTATTCCTATGACTTCAATTATAGGTTTTTCCGACCTTTTGGTTGACGATGATTTGTCGATAAGTGAACGTGAAAAGTTTGTTGAGCTAATAACCAAAAGTGGACAAGACCTATTAAACTTAGTTGACAATATAATTGATATTGCTAAGATAGAAACTAATCAGATTAGGATACAAAAACATCAATGTAAATTATCAAATCTGTTTAAAGACCTATATAATACCCATTCGCGAAACTTAAAATTGATTAATCACGACGATATTAATTTGGTTGTAGATTTCCCTGAAACGCTAAAATACTTTACCTTTGATACCGATTTGTTTAGGATAAAGCAAATATTTGATAATCTGATAGATAACGCAATTAAATATACCGATAAAGGCGAAGTGCGATTTGGTGTAAATAATATTACAGAAAAAGCCATTGAATTTTATGTGTTTGATACAGGAAAAGGTATTGAAAAAGAAAAACAAGATGTAATATTTGACCGTTTCAGAAAAAGCGACCAACCATATACAAATGAATACAGTGGAGTAGGGTTGGGGCTTTCAATATGTAAGAGTCTGTTGCTACTTATGGATGGAGATATGCGATTATCTTCAGAGCCAAATAAAGGTTCTATCTTCTATTTTAACTTACCGCTTGATGTTGATTTTGAAGATTTTAATAATAAGCAGATAGAAAAAGAACAAAATTATGTGTGGGAAGGAAAAACAATAATGATAGCGGAAGATGCAGAGCAGAGTTATCGTTTTCTTGAGTTTATATTTTCAACCACAAAAGTGAATTTAATTTGGGCTAAAAACGGATTAGAGGCAGTTAATTATATAAAAGAAAATAAAAATGTTGATTTGATACTTATGGATATAATTATGCCTGAAATGGATGGAATAGAGGCAACAAAGCAAATAAAACAGATTGTTGATATTCCTATAATAGCCCAAACAGGTTATATAATGGATGAATATAATGAGATAGAAACCATATTAGATGCAGGTTGTTCCGATTATATAACCAAACCTATCAATGTAAAAAAATTACTTCATATAATTGATTATACTATATAAAAAAAGTATGGTCTATTTTATAATAATTAACCTATCATAAGGTAATTTCTAGAAATAGTGAAATTTAAGGCAATAGAAAATTAAAACCCGCAGTTTACTATTGTAAATGAGGAAGTTAATTTTTTTTATCACATATGAATTTGCATTTTTAGAGTCTACCATAATTATATTGATTTTAAGAAAGGGTATAAATTAATCATTGCATTATGAGTGTAATAGCTTGATAATAAGGAATTAAAGTTATTATTAGAATAATGCTGAAAGGGAAATATATATTAAGCAAATTTTATAAATTCTTATATTTTTCGTACATTTGTTAGTCAACAATTAAATATAAATACAAACAGACCAAATTAGGTAGTAAACTAGTAACTCTCTAAGTACGGTCATAAATCATAAAATATATGAAAACAGATATTGAAATAGCACAAAGTGCACCAATACAACCAATAGTAAAAATAGCAGAAAAATTAAAAATAGATGCGGACGATTTAGAATTATATGGTAAATATAAAGCAAAACTTCCACTAAGTTTAATAGATGAGGATAAAATAAAAAAATCAAAACTAATATTAGTAACAGCAATAACTCCAACTCCAGCCGGAGAAGGAAAAACAACTGTTTCAATAGGCTTGGCTCAAGGGATGAATAAAATAGGTAAGCAAACAACCGTAGTGTTACGCGAGCCATCATTAGGGCCAGTATTCGGAATAAAAGGAGGAGCCGCAGGAGGAGGAAACTCGCAAGTTATACCAATGGAAGATATTAACTTGCATTTTACAGGTGATTTGTCAGCCGTAGAAAAAGCTAATAATCTATTAGCTGCACTTATCGACAATAATATACAATTACCTAAGGATAAAGGAAATTTAAATATTGACCCACGTACCATAAAGTGGAAGCGTGTAATGGATATGAACGAACGAGCATTACGTCATATCGTAATAGGCTTAGGCGGAACAACACAAGGAGTGCCTCGTGAGTCAGGGTTTAATATTACAGCAGCGTCGGAAGTAATGGCAATTCTGTGTTTAGCAAAAGATATTGAAGATTTAAAGAAACGATTAGGAAATATATTTGTAGGATTAACCTACGAAGGTAAGCCTGTTTTTGCAAGAGATTTAAAAGCAGAGGGCTCAATGGCGGTGTTGTTAAAAGATGCAATAAAACCAAACTTAGTACAAACATTAGAGGGTACGCCAGCAATAATACATGGAGGGCCTTTTGCAAATATAGCACAAGGAACAAATACTATAACAGCAACAAAAACAGGAATGTCGTTAAGTGACTATGTTGTTACTGAGGCTGGTTTTGCTAGTGAGCTTGGTGCAGAAAAATTCTTAGATATAAAAATGCAAATGGCAGGTTTAAAACCTAATGCAATAGTTGTTGTAGCAACATTACGAGCATTAAAATATCATGGAGGAGTAGCTTTAGCCGACCTTAATAACGAAAATGTTGAGGCATTAAAGAAAGGTTTTGCAAACTTAGATAAGCATATTGAAAACATGCAAGCATTCGGATACAATCCTGTAGTTGCAATTAATAAATTCTACACTGATACTGATGCCGAAATCCAAACATTATTTGATTACTGTGAAGCTAAAAATGTAACAGTAGCTATATCTGAAGGTTGGGAAAAAGGAGGCGAGGGAACAAAAGAGTTAGCTCAAAAAGTAGTTGAAGCATGTGAAAAACATACAGACTTTACACCATTATATAGTTTTAATCAGAGTTACGAAGATAAGATAGAAAGTATAGCTAAAAAAATGTATGGAGCAACAAAAGTATCGTATGCACCAAAAGTACGAAAAGAGCTAGCTAAACTTAAAGATTACGGACTAGATAATCTTGCTGTATGTATAGCAAAAACACAAAAATCATTATCTGATGATGCAAAGAAAAAAGGTCGTCCTGAGAATTTTACATTAAAAATTCGCGATTTAGAATTAGCATCAGGGGCAGGGTTTATTGTGCCAATAGCAGGAGCAATAATGCGTATGCCAGGATTGCCAGCTAAACCAGCAGCAGAAAGAATTGATGTTGATAATGACGGTAATATTGAAGGGTTATTTTAATTAACATTAAAATTTATTTTACATTTGCACCGACAAATTGTTAAAAGTGCAATTTAAATGTCAAATAAAATCTTTTTTGGAATACTGTAATAGTTCTTTTATAGAGCTATCTTAATAATAATATTTCAAACCTAAAAAAAATAAAAAAATGAGAGATTTTGATTGGGGTAATTTACCCTTTGGTTATCAAGAAACCAATTACAATGTACGCTGTTACTATAGAAATGGCAAATGGGGAGAATTAGAAGTTTCTTCAAGTACTGAAGTTCCTATCCACATGGCAGCAACTTGTTTGCACTACGGACAAGAGATATTTGAAGGAATGAAAGCGTTTACAGGAAAAGATGGTAAAATTCGTTTATTCCGTTGGGAAGAAAACCACAAGCGAATTAATCATTCAGCAACAGGTGTTATGATGCCTGAAATTCCTGCTGAATTATTCCTTGAAGCATGTAAAAAATCAGTTCAGTTAAACTCAGAATTTGTTCCTCCTTACGGAACAGGAGCATCACTTTATTTGCGTCCTTTATTAATAGGTACAGGGCCTCAAGTGGGAGTAAAACCAGCTGATGAGTATTTATTCCTAATATTTGTAACCCCAGTAGGGCCTTACTTTAAAGAAGGATTTAAACCAGTGGATATTAAAATTGAAAGAGATAGCGACAGAGCAGCACCACTAGGAACAGGTACATTTAAGATAGGTGGAAACTATGCAGCTAGTTTAAAAGCAGGTCATAAAGCACACGAAGAAGGTTTTGCAGCAGTATTATACTTAGATGCAAAAGAGAAAAAATATATTGATGAATGTGGCCCAGCAAACTTCTTTGCAATAAAAGATAATACTTATATTACTCCAAAATCTACCTCAATATTAGCAAGTATCACAAACAAAAGTTTGATACAAATAGCTGAGGACTTAGGTTTAAAAGTTGAACGTCGTCCTATTCCTGTTGAGGAATTATCAGAGTGTCAAGAGTGCGGTGCTTGTGGAACAGCAGCCGTAATATCGCCAATTAAACGTATTGTTGATGGTGATAAAGAATATGTCTTTGCAAAAGATGGCGTTGCTGGTGAGGTAAGTACAAAACTTTACAAGCAGTTATTAGGTATTCAATTAGGAGAGGTTGAAGACAAATACGGTTGGAATACAATAGTTGAATAGATTAGACTAAAAATGAATTACATAAAAACCTGCTTTTTTAGCAGGTTTTTTTTGTTTAAAATTGTTTATATCAAAAATAACCTTTTAATTTATAAGAGAAAAACGGTTTAGTTTCTATGTAAACTAAATATACTTGGCTAAAAATAAAAATTAACTTTAAAAAATAATAAAATGCAAAAAGTATTACTTGGAGTAGAAGCCGTAGCACAAGGGGCTATTGACGGTGGAATGTCGGGTGTATATGCTTATCCCGGAACTCCCTCCACAGAAATAACAGAGTACATTCAAGGTAATAAGTATGCGGTAGAAAATGATTTGCATCGCCGATGGGCTGCAAATGAAAAAACAGCAATGGAGTCGGCATTAGGAATGTCGTATGCTGGTAAACGAGCTATGTGTTGTATGAAGCACGTAGGACTTAATGTTGCTGCTGATAATTTTATGAATGCGGCAGTAACTGGTGTTAATGGCGGATTTTTAATTGTGGTAGCTGATGACCCATCGATGCACAGTAGCCAAAACGAACAAGACTCTCGTTATTATGCTCGTTTTGCACAAATTCCTTGCTTAGAGCCAAGCAATCAGCAAGAGGCTTACGATATGGCTTACAGGGCATTTCAATTGTCCGAAGATTTAGGTACGCCTATAATGTTACGTATAACTACACGTTTGGCACACTCTCGTGCAATTGTTTCTATGAAAGAAACTCAGCCACAGAATGAACTAAAATTACCTGAAGACCCAAGGCAATTTGTTTTATTACCAGGTATTGCACGTAAGCAGTACAAAAAATTATTATCTAAGCAAGTTGATTTTGAGCATTGCTCGGAAGACAGCGAGTTTAATAAATATATTGACGGAGCAGACAAATCAAAAGGTATAATCGCTTGTGGTATAGCATATAATTACCTTATGGAAAATTTTGAAGATGGTTGTCCTTACCCTGTGGTAAAAGTAGCTCAATATCCGTTACCACGTAAATTTATTGAGAAATTAGAAAAAGAATGCGATTCTATATTAGTTCTTGAAGAAGGATATCCTATTTACGAAGAAGTAATAAAAGGTTATCTTGAAAAAGAAAATGTAAGCGGACGATTAGATGGAACATTGCCACGTGATGGTGAGTTAAATCCTGATATTGTAGCAACAGCATTAAAACGTAATTTAACTAATCTGCCAGAAGTATCTGATTTAGTTGTAGGGCGTCCACCAGCATTATGTGTTGGTTGTAGTCATCAAGATGTTTATACTGTACTTAATAAAGTAATGGCTGAATATGGTGGTGGTAGAGTGTTTGCCGATATTGGTTGTTACACGTTAGGTGCATTGCCTCCGTATAGTGCAATTAATACAACTGTAGATATGGGAGCATCAATAACAATGGCAAAAGGAGCTTGCGATTCAGGTTTATTTCCAGTAGTTAGTGTTATTGGCGACTCAACATTTACTCATAGTGGAATGACGGGGCTATTAGATGCTGTAAATGAAAAAACACCTATTACTGTTCTTATCTCTGATAATGAATCAATATCGATGACTGGAGGGCAGGAGTCTTCAGCAAAATACAGAATAGAGGAAATATGTAAAGGGGTAGGAGTAGAGCCTGAGCATGTTATTGTGGTTAATCCGTTAAAGAAAAACCATGAGCAAATGTACGAGATTTTTAAACGCGAATTAGAATATAAAGGCGTATCGGTAATTATTCCTCGTAGAATTTGTATTCAGAAAAATGCAAGAGATGCAAAAGCTAAGCGTAAAGCTAAAAAGAGTTAAGAAGAAAGTGTTGATTCTTTAGAATTAATATTTTTTAATATATTAACACATTAGTAAATTTTAAACAGACCATGTCTGAGATTATTATTGAGATACCTAGGTAGTATAATTAAAATTACAGCTCAAAATCTTAGGCTTTAGTTACAAAATTTAAACAGATGAAAACAGATATAATATTAGCCGGAGTTGGCGGACAAGGAATCTTGTCGATAGCAGCATCAATAGGACAGGCTGCTTTAAAAAATAAAATGTACTTAAAACAAGCGGAAACGCATGGAATGAGTCAGCGTGGGGGCGATGTGGTGTCGCATTTGCGAATATCAGATAAGCCAATACATTCGGACCTTATACCTGAGGGTAAGGCTGATTTAATTATTTCAGTAGAACCAATGGAAGGGTTAAGATATGTGCCATATTTATCGGAAACAGGATATTTAATAACTAACTCAACACCATTTGTTAATATTCCTAATTACCCAGATATAGATAAAGTAATGGCTGAAATTGATAAGTTAGAGCATAAGGTAGTTTTAGATGCTGATGCTATAGCTAAGGCGTTAAAGTCAAGGCGTTCGTCAAATATGGTAATGCTTGGAGCTAGTTCGCCATTCTTAAATGGTGTAACTCCGCAAAATTTACAAGACGGAATAAAAGAGATATTTGGTAAAAAAGGCGAAGATGTAGTTGCTGTTAATGTTGATGCTTTCCTTGCAGGTAAAGCTGAGGCAGATAAAATTATAGGATAGTAAATAAAGTCTTTTTTTTATAAATAAAAACTGCTCCTTATCTTCTTTGGGGAGCAGTTTTGTTATAAATAATTTATATTATTGTAATATTGAGCCATTGTAGTATCCAAGGGGTTAATATCGATGTGAGAATACCATTAATAGCTAATCCCATAGCACTATAACTGCCATATTCATCTCCTTTTGTGGCTATTTTGGCTGTGCCTAATGCATGAGAGGCAGTTCCCATTGCTAAGCCGATAGCGTTTGGGTGTTTTATCTTCATTAATTTGATAATGCTCTCGCCTAATACTGCTCCTAAAATACCTGTAACAACAACCACTGCAGCAGTTAATGACGGAATGCCGTTAACCGTTTCTGCAATATTGATAGCAATAGGTGTGCTTACCGATTTAGGCGCTAAGGTACAAATCAATTCTTTACTTGCTCCTAACAATTTAGCTATAATTACAACTGATACAATGCCAATTACCGAACCGCTTAGTGTTGCTAATAATATTCGTTTCCAATCTTGTTTTATACGCTTTAGTTGTAAATACAAAGGGATAGCTAAAGCAACAACCGATGGATTTAACCAAAAACTAATTACCCTTGTTTGGTTGGCGTAGTGGTTGTAATTTATATCAAAAAATGTCAAAAATAAAATGATAAACATTATTGCCAGTAATACGGGATTTAGAAAAATAATATTCAGTTTCTGGTATATTTTCTGACTAATAATGTAAATTATTGTAGTTAAAGCTATTAGGAATAGTTCGCTTTGTATGAAATTATTCATGGGGCTAGTGTTTAAATTCGTTTTTTCTTCCAATTTGAGCAATAAAAGCAGTAACTATTAAAACTAAAATAGTGCTGATAATTGTTGCTACTAATATTGCAAGCCAATTATTTGCAATTAATTCTAAATTTACCATTAACCCTACTCCGGGAGGTATAAAAAAGAATGCCATATTCCTGATTAAAAAATCAGAAACTTCTTCTACTTGATTTAGTTTTATGATTTTAACTTCTAAAGCAAAAGTAAGTAGTATCATACCAATAATACTTCCCGGAATAGAAGTGTCTGTTAGTGCAGCTATTAATTCGCCAAGTAACCAAAAGCTAAGTAAAATACCTACCTGTGGTAAGGTTTGTTTCATTTTATTTGTAATCTGTGACATTTTGATGTTTTGTTTGCAAAGTTAGTTAGTAATGTAAATATTTAGTGTGTAAATGGTAGTTTATTTTGTGTATATATTAATATATAATAAAAGTAATTATAAACAAAATTCATAAGTGTTTGTTGTTCTTATATATAAAAGGTTATTTTATTTATCAATAAGTAATATTTATAAACAACAAAACTTAAAACTTATGTCATTTCAATTACCTGACTTAGATTACAACTATGATGCGTTAGAAAGAAGTATCGACGCCCGTACAATGGAAATTCACCATTCAAAACATCATGCAGCGTACACTAATAATTTTAATGTTGCGATAAAAGATACCGAATGGGACGATAAAACTGTTGAGGAGATCTTTGCTCATGCCTCAAAATTAAGTCCTGCCATACGTAACAATGGTGGTGGTTTCTATAACCATTCCTTATTTTGGAAGGTAATGAGTCCAGAGGGTGGAGGTTCGCCAAAAGGTGAAATAGCTGAGGCTATTAATAACAATTTTGGCTCATTTGATGCATTTAAGGAAGAATTTAGCAAAGCAGCAGCTATGCGTTTCGGTTCAGGCTGGGCATGGCTAGTTAAGCAAGGTGATAAATTAGTAGTGTCTAGTACAGCTAATCAAGATAATCCTTTAATGGATTTAGCGGAGGTAAAAGGTCAGCCAATACTTTGTATAGATGTGTGGGAACATGCTTACTATTTAAGGTATCAAAATAAAAGACCTGATTATATTGCAGCTTTCTGGGACGTGGTGGATTGGAATAATGTAGATAAATTATTGTAATTAGTTAATTTATTATTACTATGCTTTGTAGTGATGTTATGTAAAAAAAAAGGGCTATACCAAAAATAATGGATAGCCCTTTCTATTAAACAATTTATGGATAGTTGTCTAGTTTGTGTATAAATATCTTTTTATACTTTTCTTTGGAGTTTTAGTAAACTCCTCGTTTCTAATTTCAACTTTTGATATTGCCATATAATTTGGCATTTTTTTGTTTAGTTCTTGTTTTTCTTTTTCAATATCCTCAATAACTTGTTCTTTATTTATTCCGTCTTTCTCAGCTTTTTCTAAGTCAGGAACAATAAGAGCATGTAATTTTCCTTCTTTTTCAACAACTAATGATTCCATTACATAAGGTATGTTGTTTATTCTAGATTCTATTTCCTCAGGGTATATATTTTGTCCTGATGCACTAAGAATCATGTTTTTATTTCTACCTTTAATGGTAACGTATCCAGCTTTATTTTTCACTCCTAAGTCGCCAGTTTTTAACCAACCATCTTCAAAAGTTTTTTCTGTTTCTTCCTCGTTTTTGTAGTAACCTAACATTACTTGCGAGCCTTTTACCATAATTTCACCAGCAATATTTTCTGGGTCTGGTGAATCTATTTTTACCTCGCAACGTTTTATTGGATAACCACAGCTGAATTTTTGAACAACACTGCTTGGTGCATAGGTTATAATAGGTGCACATTCAGTCATTCCGTAACCAACAGTATAAGGGAATTTTATTTTGTGCAAGAAACTTTCAACCTCTTTATTAAGAGCAGCCCCACCAATAATTACTTCGTGGAAGTTTCCGCCAAATGCCTCTGATAACTGTTCGCGTAATTTTTTGTGTACAATTTTACGTAATCCCGGAATGCCTAACATTATTCTAGGTAATCCTTTGCTAATTTCAGGTTTTAGTTTGTTTTTGTATATTTTTTCAAGAATTAGCGGAACAACAACAATTAAACAAGGTTTCTTTTCTTTAAGAGCTTGTAAAATTATATTTGGCGAAGGTATTCGTCCTAAAAATGTAATGTGGCAACCTGATGTAAATTGAGCTAACACCTCAAAAGCTAAGCCATAAGCGTGAGCTAATGGTAGGAATGATACCATTTCATCTCCTGGTTCAAAAGGAATTTCGGAATGAGCAAACTCAATGTTTGTTGCGTAGTTTTTATGCGAAAGCATAACTCCTTTTGAGTGCCCCGAAGTTCCTGATGTATATGATATTGTTGCTAATTGGTCTTGTGGTATGTTTTTTATGCTAAATGTTTCAGGCGTTAAACCTAAATCAAGTTCTTTAGCTTCCTTTACATATTCTTTTGCATGAGGTTCAGTTGCCTCTAATACCTCAAAACTTTCTAATGAGATAAATGCCTTTATGTTAGGAAATTGCTTAGGGTGTATATTTTTAAATATATTTTCAGATAAAAACACTAAAGTAGCATCAGAATGATTTACTGTGTTTTCAATATCTTCAGGTTTAAAATCTTGCAATAAAGGTACTGATACAGCTCCATAAGTTATTGTGCTTAGGAATGTTACTACCCAATTTGCATTGTTTTTACCTACAACAACAACTTTATCTTGTTGTTCAATTTGTAGTTTGTTAAATAAATAGTGAATTTTTTTGATTTGAACAGCTACATCTTTGTATTGTAGTGTGTTTTCTTTGTAGTTTGAAAGAGCGTCAAGCTCCCAATGTTTTTTTATTGATTTCTCAATATATTCAGTAAATGTTAACATATTGTAAAATTTTAGTTTTACTTAATTAACTTTCTTACAAGTTAAAATAATTTTTCCATTAAATTTAGTAACAAAAAAAGTGCCATTCTTAATTTAATTTATAATTTTGAAATCTTTTTTGAGATATTATACGGTTAAAAAATGAAGTTGTCGCACTATATATTATTAGTTTTTGTATTTGTTAATTCGGTTGCACTATCGCAAAATATTGATGGTATTGTAACTGATGTTAACGGTGCTAAGGTAGGGTATGCAACTATTTATATTGAGGAATTACAAACGGGAACAAGTGCTAATGGTAATGGCGAATATTCTATTATTGTAGATAAGAAAGGGACTTATACGATAACATTTAGGGCATTAGGTTATTCGCCCACAGTAAAAAAAGTAGTTGTAAATAATGAGAATGTTGCTTTAAATGTAATTTTAGAAGTGCAATCGTATATATTGGCAGGGGTAACTGTACGTGCTGATAACGAAGACCCAGCATATTCAATTATGCGAAAATCAATAGCTCGAGTACCTGTGTTTTTGCATCAGGTAGAGAGTTATACTTCGGAGGTGTATATAAAAGCAGCTTTGAGGATTGATAAAATTCCTAAATTGCTAAAATTAGGAATGGATGGAGATGCAGGGGAGATAAAAGAAAATCATACTTATGTAAACGAATCAATTAATCTTGTAAAGTTTACGGCACCTGATAAATACAAACAAGATGTTATATCGGTAAATAATTCTTTTCCTATTGAAGAGGGGCGAAAAGTTCCTGTAATGTGGTTGATAACCAAAAGTGTATATCTTTCTGTTGATGATTTTTATATTTCGCCATTTGCTACAAATTCGTTTGCTCATTATAAATTTCAGCACGAGGGAATGTTGCAATATGGAGATTTGTTTGTTAATAAAATAAAGGTTATTCCTAAGCGGAAAAATAAGATGCTTGTATCTGGTTATGTCTATATTATTGAGGATATTTGGTGTGTATATAGTTATGATTTTACTATTCATCCACCATTTTCAACAATCCGAGCTAAGCAACATTTTGCTCCTGTTAAGGGTAATAATTATCTTCCTGTGAATATGTTTTCTACAGCTACATTTAAAACTATGGGCATAAAGGCAGTAGGAACATACACAAATACAATTAAATATAAGGATATTAAAATAAACCCTAAATTTGCAAATAAAAAAGTAACAAACAATTATTTGAAGATAGTTAATCAGTCGGTTGAAAATAAGAAAGATAAACAGGTTAAGCAACCTCCTAAAGCTCCACGCATGGCTAAAAAGGAGAAGAAAAAGAAAGAGCTAGAAAAGAAAATATTAGAATTAGCCGAAAAGGAGGAGCTGACAAATAGAGATATGTCGAAGCTACAACGTTTAATGTCGCAAAAGGCAAGTTTAGATAGAGCTGATGCTGATACTCTATTGGAAATAAAATCAAAATACAATATTGTACGTAAAAAAAATGATTTGGTGCGTGATTCGGTGTATTGGGATTCAATACGTCCTATTCCTGTAACAAAAGACGAACGTATTAGTTATCAGAAAGTAGAGAAAAAAAAGGTAAAGCAAGATTCTACGTCTAAATTTGTAAAAGCCTTGAATGTAGCTATGTTTGGTAATTCGGAATGGGGTTATCGCGATAAAAAAGTGTACTTCCATTATGCGGGTTTACTGGCTTTGCGTAATGCTGGTTTTCATCCTACAAGCGGACTTGAGCTTAGTCAGACAATGAGTTTGCGAGTGGCTTTAGATACGATGGCATCGGTGCTTTATCTGAAAGGAAAAGGTGGATATTATTTGGGTAGAAAGGAGGCGTTTGGAAAAGGAAGTCTGGAATGGCAGTATAATAGATTAAAACGAGCGTCGTCCATTTTTAAAGGCGAATATTTACTTAGCGATTTTAATAGGGAACGAGGAGCAGACCCTACTGTAAATATTTTTTATAATCTGTTGTTTAAGAAAAATTATATACAAACATACCACAGTACACGTTTTAGTTTGTCGCATTTTACTGAGGTAACTAATGGGTTGATGTCAAAAGTGAAAGTAGTATGGTCGGAGGCTAAGCCTGTTGATAATTGTACAAATTTCTCACTTCTTTATAAAGATAAGGATTATGAATTAAATATCCCTGAAAATAAAACAGTTAACGCAAATCATTTACTTGATAAAAAGGAATTTAGCTTAAATTTTAGTTTTAAGCATACTCCCAAACAACATTATCGTATTTATAACAAGAAGATAAAGTATGTATTAAACTCAAAGTATCCAACTTACGGAATATCGTATTTAACAGCTATAAAATTAGATTCCGATTATAGTAAGTACCATTATTTGTCGGCATTTGTTTCACAATCTTTTGATATTTATACAACATCGGAGTTTGGTTATTATGTAAAAGCTGGTTGGTTCTCAAATAACGACGATTTACATTTTTCATCGTTCAAGCATTTTAATACTATGCCTGAGTATTTTTCGGTTAAATATTTTTCAAATGCTTTTGCTCTGCTTAATAACTATGAATATAGCACTGCTGATAAATATGCCGAGGTGCATTTGCATTACCTTAATGACTTCTTATTATTAAAACATCTGCCTATTTTGAGTAACCGAATGTGGCAAGAGAATCTGTATCTGAATACCTTATTTGTTGAAAAACATTACCCCTATTATGAGTTGGGATATTCTATGAGTAGAATTCTAGGAATGGGCGAGGTAGGAGTTTTTGTAGGTATGAAGGGTTCTACATTTCATCAGGTTGGGGTTAGGGCTGTTTTTGAGTTATTCTAAAATAATAATCACCATTTTCTCCTTATTTATAGCTATTTAGTATTATTAAAATCCCTATTTATGGGGATTGCTAATAATATATATTCGTTGTTATTTTGTGCAAAAATATTATTCTAAATGATTATAAATAAAATTAAGATATTTGTTTGTCTTTGTTTTATATTTATATGCACTAAATCAATAGCTCAACATAATACTACAATTAATGGAACTGTGTCTGATATTAAACAGAATGCAATTCAGCAATGTATTGTGGTAATTGTTGAGTTAAACCAATGGACAACAACAAATAGTAAAGGGTATTATGAGTTTAACAATGTTGAGTTAGGAACATATACAATAGCTACTCAATATTTGGGTATGCAAACGTATAAAAAAACAATATCCTTAACAGAAAGACAAATATATACATTAGATATAACACTTATACCTTTGTCGTTTTCAATGGATGAGGTAGTTGTTCTGGCTAAGGAAAGCCGAGAGAGTGGAAGTTCATCATTAATTAGTAAAACGGCAATAGAGCATTTGCAACCCTCATCGTTAAAGGATGTTTTGCAACTGATGCCAGGTAAATTAAGTATTAATCCTAATTTGTCGAAAGAGGCAAATATAAATATCCGTAGTTTGGGTGACGATGCTAACAGTTCGTTTGGTACAGCGGTTATTATTGATGGAAGTCCGATGAGTAATAATGCTGAAATAAAAACTATCAATACAACTAATTCATCATCAGCATATAAAAGTATCGATGCACGACAAATAGGAGCAAATAATATTGAGTCCGTAGAGATAATAAGAGGTGTAGCTCCTGCTATGTATGGCGATTTAACTTCTGGTGCAGTTATTATTAAAACAAAATCTGGATTTACTCCTTTAAATGCTAAGGTGTCGGTCAATCCAAATATAAAGAGTTTTTATGTTGGTAAAGGCTTAAATATAAGTGGTTTTGGTGCGGTTAACTTAGATGTAGATTATACCAAATCAATAGATAATACAATAACTCCGTATAAAGGTTTCGACAGGTTGACAGCGGAGTTAGGTTACTCATATATTTTTATGAAAAATACTAAGCCTTTGAGTTTTAATATTAAAACCAAATATCATAATACATTGGATTCAAAGAAAACTGACCCAGATATTATTAAATATGATGAATATAGAATTGATAAAGAGCAGGGCTATAAGATAAATGTATATGGTAAATGGAATGTAAATAGTAAAATACTGAATAACATCAATTATAATGTTAGTTATAGTAGGAAAAGACAGTATAAAGAGCATCAAAGCCGTATAGGTTTGGGTTATATTCAAGCGATATCGAATGCTCGTAAGGATACTATTATGCAAGGTGAATATGCTCCTTCGGAATATGATTGTAATATGACATTAAATGGATTGCCCTACAATACTTTTGCTAAAGTATCGGCAAATACAATATTTAGAACGTCAAAAATATTGAATAACACATCGTATGGTGTAGATTTTAGAATGAGCGGAAATAAGGGTAAGGGTAGAATATATGACGAATTACGTCCTCCGCGTCTTTCACAAGGGAGTTCTACTCGCCCACGACCATACTATGATATTCCATCAATGAAGCAACTGTCGTTTTTTCTTGAAAATAAATTGACTCTAAAAATAAAAAAAACGGACTTGATATTACAAACAGGTTTGCGATACAATAATTACCAACCAACGAGTATTTTTAAAAGCGATTTGAAACAAACTATTGAACCAAGAATAAATGTACAGTACGATATAATTAAGCAATCGGACGGATTATTACAAAAATTATCGCTTTTTGGAGCTTATGGTATTTTGTCGAAATCACCAAGTATAATGCATTTATATCCAGATATGGCTTATTTCGATTTGATTAGTTTTAATTATTTCTCAAATAATCCTAAGGAACGTTTGTTACTTGTAAGTACAAAAGTATTTGATACAAGTAATGAAAATCTACAGCCAATAATTACCGATAAATATGAAGCTGGTTTAACAGGAACGGTAAGTAGAGTGCGGTTTAATCTGACGGCATATTATGAAAAAACAGATAATGGTCTAAATTTTTCAAATAGTTATCAATTTACACCGTTCAGTAAGTGGGAATATTCCGACCCAAATATAATTTACCAAGCTGATAAACAGCCTATTGTAGATTTGAATACACCTACCGTAATTGATACATTTAACATATCATATTCAACACCTCAAAACAACAGAACTTTAATAAAGAAAGGTTTGGAATATGTGATTATGTTCCCTAAAATTAAACCCTTACAAACAAAATTTAGCATAAGTGGGGCATATTTGTGGACTAAAAGTTATCGTAACAAAGAGTACATATCAATACCTTTAGGCGACCAAGCGAATCAATTACCCTATGTTAGCGTTTTTGCAGCAGGAGAAGGAGCACTCAGAACAAGGTTTAATACTAATATTATTGCAGTAACTAATATTCCTAAATTAAGATTAGTATTTTCTACTACCCTGCAAGTAATTTGGTTGGATACTTATAAGACGATAATGCCGAATGTAGTACCACTAAAACAAACGAATGCCGATAATACAAAGTATTTTGCTAAAATACCAATAGCTTTAATGGATAAACAATACAATAGAATAGCGGTAAATACAGATGATTTATTGTTACCCAAAAATGAATTTTATATTTCAAAATATGAGGAACGGTATTTCTTTACCGAAAAAGAACCCATACATTTTCAACTTAACTTAAAAATTTCTAGCGAGATAGGTGAAAATGCAAAATTTTCGTTCTTTGCAAATAATATAACAATGTACAATCCTAAATATAAACAAATAAGAAGTAGTAGTATTAAAATGCTTAATAGTAAGATGTATTTTGGATTAGAATTAACCTTTTTATTATAAGTAAATTTTTTATTAACCAATTATGCCAATAAAAAAATAAACGGCATAATACAAAAAGTAAATAATATGACACGAATTAAAATTTCATTTGCATTGATTGCATTAGTTTTATGTTTTTCATCTTGTAAAAAAGATGAGGAAGAAACTTACAAAGTTACGGTACACGTAAAGAATCCGGACAGTTATAATACTGAACAAGCAGAAGGTGTTTGGGTAGTTTTACAAAACACAACCTCTAGCCGAACAGACTCTATGAAAACGGATAAAGGAGGTAATGTAATGTTTGAAGAAGTTAAAGGAGGAGTTTATAATATTAAAGCCTCAATAAATTTAGATGCTAAAACAGCTGAGACTATTACAGGGGTTGCTCAAGAATTGCAATTATCAGCTGTTCAGAATAATGTATCAATAGTATCTGACCAAACTGTTGATTTGCAGTTAGAAGGTGCTAGATTAGGTGACTTAGTGTTTAAGGAAGTATATTATTCTGGTTCTAAAACTCCAGCAGGTAAAACATATTTTTCAGACCAATATTATGAGATATACAATAACTCAACAGATGTTATTTATGCTGATGGTTTATGCCTTGGTGTAGTTGTAAGTTGGTCAAATAAACCAACTGTTTCTCCATTTTTAGAAGCATATCCAGATCAGACAGCTGTAGAAAGTTTTTGGTATATTCCAGGTAGTGGTAATGAGCATCCAATTGAGCCAGGTAAAAGCATTATTATTGCACAAGACGGAATAAACCACAAAACCGACTCATTGGGAAATCCTAATTCGCCAGTTGATTTATCAGATGCTGATTGGGAAACCTTTGTTCCTCGTGATGATAATAAGGATATTGACCAACCTAATGTGCCTAATCTAGAATTAGGGTTTATTAATAATTTTGCATTTGATTGGTTAACACCTGTTTTTGGTTATGCTTATGTTATATTTAGAATAGATGGAGATATTAAGGATTATGTAGAGAATCATAAAGTTGGTCGTCCTGGTTCAAGTTCTAAAAAGAAATATGTACTTGTAGATAATAACAAAATAATTGATGGTTTTCAAGCATATAAAGATGATTCTGAAACAAGTATGCCAAAATTACACTCAGTAATTGATGCTGGTTTTACTTTTGACCCTAATGGTACATACTCAGGAAAATGTGTAAGAAGAAAGGTTAAGGATGTTATCGGTAATCGTACAGTATATCAGGATACTAACAATTCAACTGATGACTTTTTAAATAATCAAGATTGTAATCCTCGTGGTAATTAATTAATAATATTATAAAGACCTCACAGTTTTTTATCTGTGAGGTCTTAAATAATATATCGTAGCTTAAAATGTGATTAATTATTATTTCACAGATTAGGCATATTTGTAATGTTTAACATATGAAACAGACCAATGTCTGAGAGTATTATAGAGACAAGTAGTAACATTATTAAATTTTGTCTCGCTACGAAAATTAGTAGTAATTTTTAAATATATGAAACGCATCATTCAATTAATATATTCAATAATTCTAATTTTAATTGGAAATAAGTTATTTGCTCAAGATACCTTGTTGCCAATAATATCACATAAACAATTAAAATTAGAAAATCAATGGTTACAAACCGATAATATTAATGCTTTAATATTTAATCCTTTTGTTCCGTTAGGAGAATTTGAATTAAATTATCAGCTAAAAAAAGGAAATCTTAAACCTTCTCAAAGCTCTAATTATGAGAATAACTATGGTTTTGTAGCAAAAAAAATATTACGAATAAACGATGCGTTTTTTCAAGGGCAAATAACTTATTCAAATAAAAATCAAAAACAAGTAGGGTGGACTTCGCGAATTAACCCTAGTAGTATTAATCCTTATGTGCTTACTGACAGTATGCAAGGGTTATACAAAAAAAACTATATTACCATAAATGGAGGGTGTGCTTACCAAATAAATAAACGTTTTGCAGGTGGTATAAATATAAATTATTCTGTTGCTGATGGAGCAAGAATAAAAGACCCTCGCCCTAAAAATAAACTGTACACTTTGGAATTTATACCTTCGCTTATTTTTACTGTCAGTAAATTAAAAATAGGTTCGTGTGTGTATTGGAAACAAGGTAGGGAGAGTATTAAATATGAGGTGGTGGAGCCAATGGTGTCTTATAAAATATTCCGATTGTTAGGTTTAGGAAAGGGACGTAAGGTAATAAATACGCAGTTTTGTACACGCAATTATTATTCTAAGCAATTTGGAGCGTCTGTTCAATTGCAATATGTTAATAATAGCAGTAGTTTGTTATGGAATTGTGAGTATAAAAAAAGTAAGGAGGAGGCTGAAGATGGTAGTCTAGCTACTAAAAAAGCCGATAGTGGCGATTTTACTGATAATAATATACAAACTCATATTATTTTTAATAGAGAAGGGGTGGTTTATCATAGTGCAAGGTTGCAACTGATGTATCATAATTTTATAGGTACAGAATTTATTCAACAAGCATATTTAGAAGATAATATTACAAAGTACAGAACAATTACAACTATTGATAATTATAAGCAACAGATTATGATTCCGTCTATACATTATGCTTTGGGACTTAAAAAAAGCGAATGTCATTACAAATGGTTAATCCATTTTAATTCGGAATACATCATAAATAATACCGAATATATTGATGAGGCTAAAAGAGAAATCAATAACTTATTGTCAAGCATAAGTATCGATAGAGTTTTTACTTTGAACAAAAGCTATTTAGAGGTAAGTGCTTTTGCAGGATATAATTATAATATTGACAATGATTTAACTCAGTTGCGACAATACAAAGCAAAATATGAAATAGATGCTTGGAATAATATTGTACAGCCTAATTTTGAACTACAAACAGCAAATGTATCTAGTTTTGGATTTAATGCTATCTTTACAAAAAAGATTAAATTAGGTAATTATAAAACAAAAAGTTTTGTCGGACTGGAAACAAAATTATATTCAGCAACAATTGCTGAAGTAAAAAAAGAGTTTATAACTGCCTTTGTACAATTAGGGGTTACTTTTTAAAATACAAGTGATATTCACAGGATGTAATAACCATTGTATTATCATTAAAATAATAAAAAACATTTCGAAAAATGAGAAGATTAATATTCGTACTATTATCAGTAATAGTTTTAGTGTCATGTAATAAGCAAACGCATAAAGGAATAGCTGTTGTTATAGATACAAAAAGTTATGAGCATATAAAGCAACAACTTGATGATTATAAACAAACCCTTGAAGATGAGGGTTTTATTGTATATACTTTGGTTAAGGATTACGAATTGCCTGATTCGTTAAGGAATGATTTAATAAAACTTTACAATAGCGATAAACCTATAGAGGGTGCGGTATTAATTGGCGATATTCCTATTGCTATGATAAGCGATGCTCAACATATGACAACTGCTTTTAAGATGAACCAAAAACGATTTGGATTAGAGCAGTCAAGTGTGCCTTCCGATAGATTTTATGATGATTTTGACCTATCGTTCGATTATATAAAATCAGATACAGCCAACTCTTTATTGCATTATTATTCATTGAGTTATAACTCGGCGCAGCACTTGCATCCTAATATATATACAGGTAGAATAAAGCCTCCCAAAACAAGTAATAGATACGAGTTATTAAAGAAATATATGCAAAAAGTAGTGAGGCAACATCGTAAACAAAATGGGGTAGATAATATACTCTTTTTTGCAGGGCATGGTTATATTTCAGAGTCAATGGTTGCTCGTATGGACGAAAAAATATCGCTTATGCAACAGTTTCTGCCCAATACTACTATTGATTTTATAAATCACGATGCAGAGGAATTTATAAAATCTACGTTTGTTCAAGCAATGGCAAACGATAAATTAGATATAGCAATATGTCATCATCACGGCTCGGAAAACACACAGTATTTTAGTGCTTGGTTGTCAACTTCTAATTATCAAAAACAGATAGAACAAGCAAAACGCTATTTTAGGAGTAAGCTGGAGTATAGAATGAGAAAGGGTAAAGATGCCGATAAGTACAAGCAAAAAATGATGAAAAAATACGGAATTAATGAAAGTTGGTTTGCTCTAAAAACACAAGAAGATAGTATATATAATGCTAAATTAGATTTGACAATTGATGATTTCGCATATTATCGCCCCAATGCTAAATTTGTGGTTTTAGACGCTTGTTACAATGGAGCATTTCAAAATGACCGATATATTTCGGGCGAGTATATTTTTTCAGAAGGTAATACCATTGCGGTACAGGCTAATTCGGTAAATGTACTCCAAGATAAATGGAGTAATCATTTGCTTGGTTTGCTTGCATTAGGAATGCCTGTTGGCGAATGGAATAAACAAATTGGTTTTTTGGAGTCGCATATTATTGGCGACCCTACATTCCATTTTTATAATGCTAATACATTTGATTATAATAATTTATCAGTATCCGAATTGAAAAATATTTTAAAAAGTTCCAATGCTGAATTACAAGCATTTGCATTAAAATTATTATTTGATAAGCAATATGAAGATATTTCTAACCTACTTTTGCAAACATATAAAACAAGTAATTATTATAATGTGAGGGCTGAATGTTTGTATCTATCTTCACAAATTAATGATGATAATTATATTCAATTATTACAATTAGCATTATTTGATAATCATGAATTTGTACAACGTATGGCAGTAAAGATGTGCGGAAAGTCGGGTAATGAAGAGCTAATACCAAGTTTAGTGAATATGGCTTTTTGTAATCTGTCAAAAAGGGTTGCATTTAATTATGTTTCCGCTCTATCATTTTTTAATAAAGAAAAACTTAAACAAGAATTTAAAACACAATTGCAACAAGATAGTGTGTATTTTCTGACAAAAGAAAACTCCGATATTATTTTTCAGGTTTTTGATAAGTCCGACAATATATATAATTTAACCGTAAAGCATATTACAGATACAGCGGCAAGTGATAAGAGAAAATTAAGTTCTATACGTACATTGCGAAATTATAATTTTCATAAAAGTGTAGCCGATTATATTTCTTTTGTAAAAGATACTACAAATAAAGACTTGCATAAACCTATGTTAGAAGCGTTAGGTTGGTTTAATTTATCTTATAAAAAGCAAGATATTGTAAATATGTGTAATGAAATTATTAATGATACTATAACCTATAATAATACAACTAGACAAGAGGCTTCGAGGACATTATTACGATTGACAAATAATTAAAAAAACAAATAAGCCATAAAAATAGCGGCAATGATACCAGCAAAATCGGCAATCAGCCCACAAGCAATGGCGTGTCTGGTTTTGGTTATCCCTACGCTACCAAAATATAAGGCTATAATGTAAAAGGTAGTGTCGGTTGCTCCTTGGAACATGCACGATAGACGTCCTGCAAATGAATCTGCTCCAAAGGTTTTCATCGTATCAATCATTATTCCGCGTGAGGCACCTCCGCTTAAAGGTTTCATAAATGCAGTTGGCAGAGCATCAACAAAATCGGTGTTTAAACCTAACCATGCAATAAAATGTTTTATTCCGTCTATTAAAAAGTCCATAGCTCCTGACACCCTAAATACGCCAATAGCAACAAGTATAGCTACTAAGTACGGAATTATTTTTATGGCTACTGAAAAGCCATCTTTAGCACCCTCTATAAATGTTTCGTAAACATTAATTTTCTTGCGTAGGGCGAGTAGAATAAACGATATTATTACCGTAAATAAAATAACATTTGATACTACTGATGATATTACCTGAACTTGTTCTTTGGGCATAGCTACAAAATAATATATTATCCCTGCTATTGCTAAGGTAAAAGCACTAAAGTATCCTATTATCGTTTTGTTAAGTAGGTTTATTTTCTGAAAAACCGAAACAGCTAAAATTCCTGCTAAAGTGGAGAAGAATGTAGATAATAAAATAGGTAAAAATATATCTGATGGATTGGCGGCACCAAGTTGAGCTCGGTAAACCATTACGCTAATAGGTATTAGAGTTAGCCCCGATGTGTTTAATACTAAGAACATTATCATGGGGTTTGATGCTGTTTGCTTGTCTTTGTTTAGTTCTTGTAATTGCTCCATTGCACGTAACCCAAGCGGAGTGGCGGCATTGTCTAAGCCCAACATGTTAGATGCTAAATTCATCATTATTGAACCTGTAACGGGGTGGTCTTTAGGTATCTCAGGAAAAAGTTTGTTGAATAGTGGAGATAACCATCTTGATAGTATATTTACCATTCCGCCTTTTTCGCCCACTCGCATTAACCCTAACCAAAGGGTCATTACGCCTGTAAGGTATAACGATAGCTCAAAGCCTGTTTTTGCATTGTCAAATGTTGATTGTATTATAGCAGTAAAAACCTCTGTGTCGCCCCAAAATACTAAGCGTATAAGGGCAGTCGCAAAGGCAATTAAAAAGAATGCTATCCAAATATAATTTAGTACCAATTTTGTTAATGTTTTTGCGACCTCAGGAGGAATCGAACCCCCACCACGGGAACCGGAATCCCGAATTCTATCCAATTAAACTATGAGGCCTTGTTATTATTTTTTATCCTTACAAGCCTCTACTTGCATAGTGTAAAACGAACATATACCTAATGTTCCGTAAAAAACAATACCGTCAAAGGCATTGCGTTTTTTTGTTATTTCGTAGCTTTTATAAGGAATTTTTTTTTCAATGTTATTAATAGTTACTTTATTCCAAAACAAATAAAAATTTTTGTCCTTAATTTTTTCTATTTGTGTACATTCCGATGGATTAAATTTACCTACATTATTCTTGCTAACAACACAAGATGATGTTAATATTATTAAAATAGATATTATTGTTGTAATTCTTTTCATAATTTTAAAATTTGTAACTAAGCTAAGATGAGAAACGTAATTTTAGTTATTCTACCTGTGTATCTCAATAATAATCTCATGCATAGTCTATTCTATATGTTTATTTTTTTTAGGTTTTGTTTTTTTTTTATTTTGATTGAAAACCATTGGGTTAAGTGTGTTGTTAAGGTAAGTTTTGTTTCTTATTAAATATTAAAGGTGAAATCCTCTTCAGGTATAATTATATATAGTATTAAGTATATTAATAACCCCGGAAAACCAGCACTTCCAATTGATAATAATACATATAATATCCTAATTATTGTAGGGTCAGTGTCAAACCAGTTTGCTATACCGCTACATACATCGCCAATCATTCGGTTATTTAAAGGTCTGGTTAATCTTCTTTTCATTTTTTGTTATTTGTTGCCAAGTCTGATTTATTAAGAATTCAAATTCTGAAATTTTTTATTCTAATATAATTTATATAATTGTGTCTATCAAGTATTTATATCAGGATTGGGCGTTTTGTGTTATTGTTAAATAAGGTATTGTAATTGTGTAATTTATTCAATACAATAGTCTTTATAGCTTTGATGTGCAAAGGTAATGGTTTTAATCAAAAACAAAAAAATAAAATTATTAATTTAACTTTGGATTGTTTTTATATAAAATGTAATTTTGTGAAATTTATGTTGTGATTGTAAAGATTGCTGCATAATTATCTGATTATTAAAACAATAAATAAAACAGACCATGTCTTAGGGATTATTGTTGAGATGCATCATTAATATGATTAAATTTTATCTCACGCCGAAGCAAGGTCGCAAAATTTTAAACAAATGAAAAAAACTGTTTTTACTGATTTTCATCAAGAGCTTGGAGCAAAAATGGCTCCTTTTGCAGGTTATAATATGCCTATTGAGTATCGCGGAATACGCGAAGAACATGTAACTGTACGTGAAAAACTTGGAGTTTTTGATGTTTCACACATGGGTGAGTTTTGGGCAAAAGGACCAAAAGCATTTGACTTAGTTCAAAAAATAACATCGAATAATGTTGCTGATTTAACTGACGGAAAAGTACAATATTCTTGTCTGCCTAACGATAAAGGTGGTATAGTTGATGACTTGTTAGTTTATCGTATTGATTCAGAAACTTACTTGATGGTTGTTAATGCTGCTAATATTGAAAAAGATTGGGAGTGGTGTGCAAAACAAGCTGAAGAGTTAGGTATGGAAGTAGGTAAGGAGTTGTACAATGCTTCTGATGAAATTTGTCAGCTTGCAATACAAGGTCCTTTAGCATTAAAAGCAATGCAAAAATTAACTGACACTAACGTTGAGGATATGGAATATTATACCTTTAAAAAGGTTGATTTTGCAGGAATAAAGAATGTAATATTCTCAATAACAGGTTATACTGGTTCAGGAGGTTGTGAAATTTATGTTGCTAACGAAGATGGTGCTAAATTATGGAATGCGGTATTTGAGGCTGGTAAAGAGTTTGGTATTGAACCAATAGGATTAGGTGCTAGAGATACTCTACGTTTAGAGGCTGGTTTCTGCTTATACGGAAATGATATTAACGATGAAACATCATCAATATCTGCTGGTTTAGGCTGGATAACTAAGTTTGTTGACGGAAATAATTTTATTGGACGCGAGGAGTGGGAAAGACAAAAAACTGAAGGTGTACCACAACGTTTAAAGGGTTTTGTTATGCAAGAGCGTGGTATTCCTCGTCAGCATTACAAAGTAGTAGATGCTGAAGGTAATGAAATTGGTGAGGTTACTTCAGGAACAATGTCGCCAATGATAAATAAAGGTATCGGAATGGCATACATCAATAAAGGATTCTGGAAAGAGGGTAGCGAGATTTTTATTCAAGTACGTAATAAAAATATAAAAGCTGTTGTTACTCGTCCACCTTTTCATGTAAGTAAGTAATTATACTATTTATAATATAGTAAAAGCCATCTGTAACAAATTAGGTGGCTTTTTTATTTCTGTAAATATGTTTGTAGTGCATAAAAAAAGTCTGTTCTAAATATTTAGAACAGACTTTCTATTTATAATATGTTGTATAGAGGTAACTCTTAGAAATTGTAACTTAGTCCTACTTGTAATACCTCTTTAAATTGTACTTTAGGTCCTGTTGGGTTACCGTCTTTATCTTGTCCTGCAATATCATCATCATATAGTAATGTGGTTGCAATTGATGCAGTTATGTATTTGTTTACTTTCATGCTGATAAGAACGTCCCAAGCTACGTCAATGTTTTGTGGGTTTTCAAGGTAATTAGAGAATAGCTCTAGTTTAGTCTGAAAATCAATGTTTTTCATTAAATTTTGTTTGTAAGTTGCTCTTATGTAACCACCAAACTCTGACCTTAGTTTTTTACCTTCGGTTGTCATTTTTCCAGTAGCGTCAAACTCAGCAGCATCAACACCAAAAGCTCCAGCGTTTGCTAAATCTTGGTCGTTTACAAACGTTGTTTTTAATGTGATAGGTGCAAAAAATAACCCAAACTTATCGTTAGGTTTGTAGTCAGCACCAATTGCTCCAAGTAAATAACCTGGTGCCATAAATTTAGAAACAACTGTACTATCATCAGGATAGTTATAGCCATTAGCCATTTGTGTTTTAAAATTTACTAAACCTGCAACAAATGTAGATTTGCTTAATTTGTATCCATATTTTGTTGTGAAGTCTATTTTGTCGTCTGATTTCCACCATTTTTTATTGCTCTCTTGTTTCATAGTACCGTAACCAAGTATTAGGTAGTTTTCCCATAAACTTTTGTTTTTAGAATAGTGAGCGTGTAGGTTTAATAAACCGTTAACAGTGATAGAGTTTTGTCCACCAGCAGCCCAATTTGAGAATGCTGTTTGGCTAAGGTTTAGTGCAAAATTACCACCTGTATCCCAGCCTTCGGTTTTTACTTCTTTTTGTTTTTTTAAATCTTTTTCTGCCTCAGTTGTTTGGGCGAATACTGATAATGTTAAGCTAAAAGCTAAAATTGTAATGAATGTTTTCTTCATCTTGTTTTGAATTTTATTAATATTAATTAGCAAAGGTAGTATATTTATTTAGAATATATACTTTTTGCTGTGTTTTGTAGTAAAACAAATATTTGTGTATTTTGTTTAAAACCGTTTTTTTATGTTTTAGTTAAGGTAGTTATTTATTACAATTTAGCACTAACAACACAAGTCTTCTTATATTTTTTTACATCGCCGTTGGTGTTAAATACCTCAATATATATTACATATATTCCTATATCTGCTTTTGTGTTTTCGTCAGTAACTCCGTCCCAAGTTATAGTTCCGCTTTTTGATAGTAGTTCGTTTGATGTTAATTCTTTTACCTTTACTCCATTTTGGTTTATTATGGTAATGTTAGCAACATAGCCTGATTCTTCAAAATTATATTCAATATTTAGTAAATCATTATATCCATCGCTATCGGGCGAGAATACTTCGGGGCTTATAGCAATTTCATCGTTGGTATTGCTATTATTATTTTGATTAGCAGAGTTTACATAACCCGGTGTTGCCCAGCCTACATTTTCTGTTGCTGAATGCCAATTATTATGGTCGTTTGTAGGTAGTTGGCTGTTTATTCGTTCTAAACTCACACCTTTAGTGTTGTTTAATAATTTAAAGTGCATTTTGCTGGTGTAATTTAATTCGTCAATAACTGTTCCTGCGGTGTCAAGTAATGTGATATTACCTTTTTCAGTAGCAAGGGATAACATTTGTTTCATATCAATAAAAGCATTTTCATCTTTTATTATGTACTGCTCTTTTATTATTTCTGAATTTTTTGATAGAACTTTGTATTGTTTAGGTAGTATTAGGTCGCCATTCTTACTTATTGTGTAGGCTTTGGCTATTTCGCCATTATCTTTGCGTGATGCTAATATTATTTCCGATAGGTCAATTGCTTTGTCCGATTTGTTGTATATCTCAATAAAATCAACACCGTCCTTAAAAGGTTCAGGTAGTACTTCGTTTATAATCAGATTATTGGCAAAAGCCTTTTCAGGAAGCATAAAATCACAATAATTTAAATCTAATGAAGAATTACTAACGTCTTTTAAGTCAGTAATGTTTATTGTGTATAAAGTCTTATTTTTTAGTGGCGTTTTAAACGATATTCTTAGTTGATTGTAATACTCGTTAGTTGGTTCTATATTGTTTACTTTTAAATTGTTAGATGTTATTGTAAAGTTGTTAGCATTTATAGAATTTAACATAATTGGTTTGCTAAAAAAAGCAATAACCGTTATGCTATCGGTAGGGATTACTTTTGTTATGTTAAATGGTTTAGTGTCAATGTTTTCGGTAGCAATGCTGTTTGCTTTTCCAGGTGTGCCTCCTTGTTTTGCATTACATGCTTTCCAATTACTTTGGTCTTCGTTGCAATTATTTACGTCAATTCTCTCTAAGCTATAACCACCTTTTTTCTTAAAATCATCGGTAATCCATGTTGATGAATAATTTGTTGCACAGATAGTTACGTCTTTGTCATTTATTAGTTTTATATTGCCGCTGCTATTTGATAGTTGTCCTAATTTATCTACTGCTAATACATTACCGAATTTATTAAACAGTTGTTCCGTTCCTTTTTTGCAGATGATAAGAAACGAATCCTTTTTTATAATTGTGTTAGTTAATGTAAAATTGCTGTTTTTTATTTTAATTTTCCAATCGTCTAAATTAATGTCCATTGCCGATTTGTTAAAAATCTCAATATATTCAGCATTGGGCAAACCGAACGACGGTTTGGGGTTTGCCATAATCTCATTTATAACAATATCGTATTGTTGGGCTGTTATTTTGTAGTCAAAATCCATTTGCTGATTGTTCATTATTAACCCTTCGGTACATTCAATATTTTTTACTGATAGGGTATATGTGCCAGCAGTTAAAGCATCGGACAACGATAGCGTAACCATTGTTTCGGAAGAATTTATACGTGCCGATTGAATGCTAATGATATCGCCATTGGAATTTGTTAGTTTGTAATTGTCTAAATTTTCGGCAGTTGTTTTTGTTATTTGTTTGCTAAAATTCACATTGATTGTATTTTTGTCAATGCAATTTACTGAGCTAACTTGTGGTGGGGTGCTTTCTTGGTAGCATTTTACATTATCTATTCGTAATAAACCAGCTCGTGTTTTCGTGAATTTAAAATATGCTCCGTGATTGTTGAAAATAAATGAGTTATCTTTATAAGAAGCGGAGTATTTTAAATTATTAAAATTGTTTGATTGGTTATATCCTATTTTCCAATTTCCGTCAGCATCGCGAATAACCTCAACCGATGCCGTAGTGTTAATGTTCCAAGTTAAATCTGTTGCTATTAAGAGAGTTTTATTGCCATTATTTATACGCCATAACGATAGACAATTATTGCTACCTGATAAGCGAACGCCTACTGCATATCCATTAGTTTTCTCGGTTAAGTTAGTTTCCGACGACATTAAAAAATAAGCAAAGTTATTGCCTGATGAAGGTTTGAATTTGCTATTAAATTGTAAATGCCATACTGTAGTTTTGGTGTTGTCAATATTCTGATTATAAGTAGAATAAATATAACTTGTTTTGCCAACATCTGTTAAATTGTGTTTTAATGAATAATTTCCAGATATAGGATTTTCATTAGAAGTTGTCCATTCGGTGCTATTTTGCCACTTGTCTAAATTATTGTCTTCAAAATTATCTTCAAATAAAATATTCTTTTGTGCAAAAAGGTATGTTGAGTTTAGGAATATAGCAATAGCTAATATTAAAGGTTTGGTTATTCGTTTAATTTGCATTTTGTCCTATTTTTGTTAGTGTTTACGTTTATATTTCTACATATTTAGAGTAAAAATAATAAATTAAATAACAAATAAAGTTAAAAATATTTAGCTTTGCTATCTAAATTAAAAAAAATAGACTTCGTCTGATATAATTATTGAGCTACATGAAGGCTTGATTAAACTTTATCTCATTCCGAAACTTGGTGGTAAAGTTTAAATATCTAGCACAGACCTTGTCTGATTAATTATTGAGTTAACGCCAAGCAAATGAAATATACAGCATATGATTAGAAAAATAGTTTATGGAATTTTATTGATTGGTTTGAGTTTGTCGGTCTTTTCTCAAGAGGACTCACCGTTTCCTTATTTAGATAAGATTGAGATAAAAATGTTTAGTGACTGTGAATTGTATCTTGACAAATCAAAAGTGGAAATTTATAATGCTAAAAGAGTAGACTTAGATAAGAGTCATAAATTTTATGCAGAGGAATGTCAAGGCGAATATGAAACTCTAGTTGCCATTTGCAATATTGACAAATCTAATAAGCGATATGCAATATCTTACGGAGCTTGTCCAAACCCTGAATTTATCATTTATGACTCAGAGAATCCTAATAAAATAATAGGCTCAATAAATGCGAATAAAATGTACATAACTGGTAGTGGAGCGATTTACTGTTCGGGTGGAGAAGGAACATTTGATGCAAGAAAAAAATTTAAAATTATAAGCGATAAATTAGTTGAGACTGGTCAGCCTTTCTATTATGTTGGATTAAAGACTAAGACTTTGAGACCAATAAAAATCTATGAAACAGTAGGTTTAGAAAATGAAGTGGCAAGTTTACCGATTGATTATCCTGTAGAGATATTGTTGTCAACCAGAGCATTTAATTCAACGAAAGGACTTTATCTCTTAAAAACAAAATTTGGATTGATTGGATGGGCGGAATTGACAGCGGGACAATATACAGATGTTGATATTAAAGATTTAAAATATATTGGAGATTAATAATAATGCCAAGCGTTAACACAAGTGTGTAAATAATGCGGGTAGAGTGGTAGTGCAAAAAGTTGTTCCAATTTGTTCACATTTTTGCATTTATTTTCTATTTTTGGAAGTGTAAAAAATAAAAGACGGCAAGTGCTATCAGCCGTGCAGATTTGAAAACTATCGCTTTTCAAATTCCGCACTATTCATACATTCCGACCGATACATGAAGGCATTATTAAACTTTATTTCATTCCGAAACTTGGTAGTAAAGTTTAATATATCACAGACCTCGTCTGATATAATTTAGAGATAAATAAAACGGATAAAATTAATAAACGATAACTAAATGAATTTAGCAATAGTAGGAGTAACAGGAGCTGTTGGCCAAGAGTTCTTGCAGATTTTAGAACAGCGGAATATTCAATTTGATAATTTGTTGCTGTTTGGTTCGGGTAATAGTGCGGGTTCAAAAATGTTGTGTAAGGGTAAGGAGTTTACTGTAAGTCAATTACAACATAATGACGATTTTAAAAATGTAGATGTAGCATTGGTTTCCGCAGGGGCGGATATATCCTTAGAATATGCCCAAACAATAACCAAACACGGAGCATTGATGATTGATAATTCAAGTGCATTCCGACATAATGAACAAGTGCCTTTGGTTGTTCCTGAAGTTAATGCAAAGGAATCGTTAAATACTCCGTTAAATATAATAGCAAACCCTAACTGTACAACAATACAAATGGTTGTTGCTCTTAATGTATTAGAACAACTTTCGCATATAACAAAGGTTTATGTTGCATCGTATCAGAGTGCAAGCGGAGCAGGTATCGAGGGTATGAAAGAACTGCAACAACAAGTACAACAATATGTTCATCAGCAACCACTTAGTGGCGATGTCTTTCCGAGTCAGTTGTTGTTTAATGTTATTCCGCAAATAGGTGGTTTCTTCGATAATAATTACACTCAGGAAGAAATGAAGATGTTTGATGAAACACGTAAAATAATGAACTCCGATATTAAGGTTAGTGCCACTTGTGTGCGTGTGCCTGTTTTAAGGGCTCATTCTGAAAATATAATTGCAGAAACAGAAACCCGCGTGTCGGCAACCGATTTTATTGAGGCTTGTAATAAGGCTAAAGGAATAACCGTAATTAACGAAAATAAACCTAATGGTTACCCTATGCCATTTGATATCTCCTATAAAGATGATGTTTTTGTAGGACGAATACGTAACGATATTGCAAATGATAAAGCTATAAATTTTTGGTGCGTTAGCGACCAACTTCGCAAAGGAGCAGCCTTAAATGCTATTCATATTTTGGAGTATCTTATTGCTGAGGGTAGGGTTTAGTAAAATAAGAGTAATCATATAAATTGTAAAAATTGTATTATCTTTGTATTCTAAGTTATAATTATCGGAACAATCAATTTTAGTATGCAGAAATTTAGATTTATAGATTTATTTGCTGGAATAGGAGGGCTTAGGATACCATTTCAAGAAATGGGAGGGCAATGTGTTTTTACGTCAGAATGGGATAAGTATGCACAACAAACTTATGAAGCTAATTATGGCGATAAGCCCTATGGTGATATAACTCAGATTGAGGAACAGAGCATTCCTAATTTTGATATTTTATTAGGAGGCTTTCCTTGTCAAGCATTTTCTATTGCAGGTAAACGTCTTGGATTTGAAGATACTAGAGGAACATTATTTTTTGATGTTGCAAGAATTATAAAACATCATAAACCTAAAGCCTTTTTGTTAGAAAATGTAAAGGGTTTGTTAAGTCATAATAAAAAGCAAACATTTAAAGTTATTTATCAAACTCTTATTGATTTAGGTTATAATATTCATTATAAGGTTCTGAATGCTAGGGATTTTGGATTGCCACAAAATAGAGAGCGAATTTATATAGTTGGTTTTTTGGAAGATGTAGTATTTGATTTTCCTGAGCCATTTTATACTAAAACTAAACTTGGGGATATTTTAGAAAATACAGTATCAGAAAAATATACTATTTCAGATAAACTTTGGGCAAGTCATAAAGAACGAAAAAGAAGAAATTTGGCAAAAGGCTGGGGATTTGGTTATAGTTTGTTTGATGAAGACTCAGTTTATACAAGTACTATATCAGCACGTTATTATAAAGATGGCTCTGAAATATTGGTTGCACAAAAAGATAAAAATCCCAGAAAATTAACACCAAAAGAAGCTAGCAGGTTGCAAGGTTTCCCAAATGATTTTATAATACCAGTTAGTGATACGCAAGCTTATAAGCAATTTGGAAATTCCGTAGCAGTAAATGTTATTAGAGAGATTGCAAAGGAAATGCTTATAAGTTTGAATATTTTAGATGATGAATACAAAAAAAGAAATGAAGATAACGGACATAAAGTTAGAGTTAAGCAACTCTCATTTAACTATTAATTTATTATTATACAGGACGGTAAAGGAAATTATCCATTCTAAAATATCCAATAAACATATTTTGAAATTAATAGAAGAGTTAAAACTATTAAATAGTACACAGAATACATTTGAGGATAAAAAACAGATTTTATTAGATTTTACAACTTCGTTAAGTAGTAGTGATTTAGTTCAGTTACGGTTAGCGGAATTAATAGAAACATCTATTCTTGAAGATATTCATTTTAATGTTTTTAAATTGAGTTTAAATATACTTCGGTTTAAAGATTATATCTTAGAAAAAAGTAAATTATATTCAGATAATTTTAAGGCTTGTGATGATATTCATATTATGGATTTTCAGTATGACCAAAATATGTTAAATTTACCTTATGCCATTAGGGTTTCAGGAGCATTGTTAATTCAAGTTTTGTTTAGTGAAATAAAAGAAAGTAATAATGAATTTTATAGTTCGTTACGTTCAGATATAGCAAAAATTAATGAAATAGACCCTGAAACAATATTGCAAATAATATTTGCGGAAAGTGCAAGTCAATCAATCAGGTCTTCTTCAGGGAGTAATTATGAAGAACGATTTGAAACATTATTAAAGGCAAATGGTTTTTCTTATCAAGGACAATGTTTTGATAAAAAAATACCGTCAGTTGAGTATGATTTTAAAATAAATCTTACTAATAATAAAACAATAGGGGTAAGTGTAAAACGCACATTGCGAGAGAGGTATAAACAAAATCATGAAAATATTGATGGTTTGGAAGTTGATATAATGCTTTTAGTTACTTTGGGAGTAGATTTGAATAAAGCTAAAATAGATTATATCCTAGCTAAAGAAAAACATTTTATCTTTGTTGCAACTGATTTGTATCATCAAATAGATTATTTCTATAATAATAGTAGAGTTTTCCCACTATCTGAATTAAATGAAAAATTATTGATAAAAATATCTAAACTATAAAACACCAATAAAAATGAGCAAACATATATTTGAGGGTTTAGGAGTAGCCTTAATAACTCCGTTTTGTGCCGATGGTAGTATTGATTACTCATCTCTTGAAAAGCTGATTAACTACCAAATAGACAATGGGATTGATTATTTAGTAGCATTAGGAACAACAAGTGAGGCTGCAACAATGTCTGACGAAGAACGATTTGCGGTTCTTAATTTTGTGAAAGAAATAAATAATAAAAGAGTTCCTATTGTTGTAGGTGCAGGAGGAAATAATACGGTTACTGTTTTAGATAATATTAAAAAGGTTGAAAAAGAGGGTGTTGACGGACTTCTTTCTGTAACTCCGTACTACAATAAACCAAACCAAAACGGATTGTTTGAGCATTTTAAGGCTGTGGCTAACAGCACTAAATTACCCGTAATATTGTATAATGTGCCAGGTAGAACGGGTGTTAATATGTCAGCCCAAACAACAGTAAAACTAGCAAAACAATTTACAAACGTGTTAGCTGTAAAAGAGGCATCGGGTAATTTGCCACAAGCTATGGATATTATTCAAAATAGCCCTGAGCATTTTGCAGTTATATCAGGCGACGACGCCCTTACAATGCCACTTATTTCGTTAGGAGCAAAGGGAGTTATATCGGTTGTGGGTAATGCTTACCCTAAGCAATTTTCGCAGATGGTAAATTATTCGTTGCAAAACGATTTTGCTTCGGCACGAGATTTTCACTATCAGTTAGTTAATATGATTGATGCTTTGTTTGAAGAAGGTAATCCTGTTGGGGTAAAATCCTTATTGCAATATTTGGGGTTAATTGATAATAATCTGCGTTTGCCATTGGTAAAATCAAGCCAAGCGTTGGACGACAAGATTAAACTCTTAGCTGATAAAATAAAATAACATCTTGCCAAAATGCAACTATTTTATACGCCACATATACAAAACGACCATTGCATCTTGCCAAAGGAGGAGGCTCAACATTGCATTAAGGTATTGCGAATGCAACAAGGCGATAGTATCTGTCTGATAGACGGAAAGGGTGGTTTGTATTACGGAACGTTGGAAAATGCTAATGTTAAAAGTTGTGTTGTGCAGATAACAAAAACCATAAAGGATTATGGTAAACGCGATTATTACGTGCATTTGGCTATTGCTCCAACAAAGAATATCAGCCGATACGAGTGGTTTGTTGAGAAAGCAACCGAGTTAGGTATAGATGAAATAACCCCCATATTATGCGAACGCTCGGAGCGTAAAGTTATAAAAACTGAGCGTTTAAATAAAGTTATTCTTTCAGCAGTAAAACAATCGGTAAAGGCTTATATTCCAAAACTTAACGAGCTTACAAAGTTTACTGATTTTATAAAAAATGCAGATGCCGAAGGTAAGTTTATCGCTCATTGCGAGGATGTGCCCAAACAAGCATTGCAATCGGTTATTACGCCTAAAACTAGCGTATTGATAATGATAGGAGCAGAGGGTGATTTTTCTTCAACAGAAATTGAATTAGCAAAGGAGCAAGGTTTTACTGATGTTCATCTTGGAGAAAGTCGTTTGCGTACCGAAACCGCTGGGGTTGTAGCTTGTCATATAGCAAACTTAATGAATAATTGATAAGATTATGAAGATAAAAAATATACATAAATCATTAATAACCGTTTATTTGTTAATATTTGTGTTTTCGGCAAACGCACAATCGTTGCAAATAGCCTTGCTTAAATACAATGGCGGTGGCGATTGGTATGCTAATCCAACATCGTTAACCAACCTAATTGCGTTTTGTAATAAGAATATTGAAACAAATATAAACCCCGATTGGGCAACTGTTGCTGTCGGAAGTAAGGATATATTTAAATACCCATTTGTGCATTTAACAGGGCATGGTAATGTTATTTTTAACGACCAAGAGGCTCAAAATTTACGTAATTATCTGTTAGCAGGAGGGTTTCTGCATATCGATGATAATTACGGATTGGATAAATACATACGTCGAGAGATGAAAAAAGTATTCCCCAAGCACGAATTTGTTGAGTTGCCTTTTGATTATCCAATATATCATATGGTTTACGACTTTCCGCAAGGTTTACCAAAAGTGCATGAACATGACAATAAATCGCCACAGGGTTTTGGTATAATTATAGATAATCGTTTAGTTTGTTTCTATTCGTACGAAACCGATTTGGGCGATGGTTGGGAAGATAAAAGCGTACATAACGATTCGGACGAAATACGAACAAAAGCCTTGCAAATGGGAGCAAATATCATTAGTTTTGTGTTTAGTAGATAAATGAAAAAATAGTTAAAAAATGAAAACCCTTAAAATTAAAAATCAGAAAAATATATTAAGGATAATTACCTTGGTAATAGGAGTTTTGACGTTTATTATGGCAATAGTTAATTTTGTAGAATTATTATCTATAAGTAATCCGTCGTTTTTGGATTATTTATCGCCAATTATCTTTTTTCTTAATGCTTGTTTTCTTATGTTTTGGGGTTTTGTGGCAGGGCAAATATCGTTTAGGCACGAAAATAACGCCTTGCTAATAAAATGGGAAACGTTAAGAGGGGAATTATTTCAAGATGTTGATATCCATAGTATTGACATAAATAAATTTAATTTAAAAATAAAAACTACCGATGGTAAAGTAAGGGCATATAATATTCTTTCTTTAAAGAAAGAGGATAAAGGTTCAATAATATCTTTTTTTAAAGAAGAATATTCTGAATTAGTAAAAATATCTTAACTTAAAATTATGAGTAAAACAATAATACGACTTAGTAAAAAAAATAATGCATATAAAATAATTAATTTTTGTCTTGGAGGAATAATATTAATAGGGGCATTGGTTTTGTTCTTTAAGGAATCTTGGACAAATGCAGATAAGGTTGTAATAGTTTGTAATTTTATTGCTGGATTAGGCTTTATTTATCAGGGAGTTACCTCTAAGTATGGCGAAATATCTTTGTCAAATGTTAATGATAAATTACAAATACAATGGACAACATTAAATAAACATAAGTTTAAAAATGAGGATATTGAAAGTATTTATATATCTAATTTAAAACTACAAATAAAAACAACAAAGCGAGTAAAAGAGTTTGGTATATTAAGTCTGTCGAATAAAGAAAAACAACTTATTCAATCTTTTTTTACGCATCATTATAATGATAAATTACAGATTGCAAATTAATTTATGGCAAAACAACAAGTTAGAATAAAGAATAAAAAAGCAGGTTTTTTATATGAGTTTATTGATAAGTACGTAGCAGGAATACAGTTGTTAGGTACTGAAATAAAGTCGATAAAAAGCGGAAAGGCGAGCCTTACCGAGGCGTATTGCATATTTGAAGGTGGCGAATTGTTTGTTAAAAATATGAATATATCGGAATATGAGAAACGAGGATATATGAACCACGACACGCGTAGGGAGCGTAAGTTATTATTAACAAAAAAGGAGCTAACTAAATTAGAGAAAAAAATAAAAGAGAAAGGGTTTACTATTATCCCTATCGTTATGTTTATTAACGAAAAGGGCTTAGCTAAATTAGAGATAGCACTTGCTCGTGGTAAAAAACAATTTGACAAACGCGAAGATATTAAAAAACGCGACACAAAACGCGAAATAGACCGAATGGGAGTAGCAAGGTAATGTGATAATGTGGTAATGTGGTAATGTGGTAATGTGGTAATGTGGTAATGTGGTAATACATTAACATATAACAAATTAGAAAATGATAAAAAGGTGAAAAATTTCTTTTTTAAATATTTTACTTTTTCACGAAAAGAACTGAGGGGCATACTGTTTTTATTGATACTGATGCTAATAAGTGTTTTTGTGCCTTATGTTTATGGTGTTTTCTACAATCATTCTTATATTGAAGAAGAACAATTTGGAAAACAAACCGATAAATTTTATACCGATTATCTTGTTTCTGCATCTAACAAACAAAAAACTAAGCGATATAAAAAGAAAAGTAAGCAAAATATTCAATCTGAATTATTTGACTTTGACCCTAATACCGTAACCAAAACGGATTTGCGAAAATTAGGCTTTTCCGAAAAGCAAGTGGCTATCTTTGTAAACTATCGTAAATCAGGGGCTAAATTCTATAAACCTAGCGATTTGCAGAATATTTACGGAATATCTGCAAGGCAATATGCTCAATTAGAGCCTTATGTAAAGATAGCGGTAAAAGATAAACCGAAAACTGTAAAGGGTAATAATTATGTAAAGGAACAATTTGTTAGTATTGAGTTAAATACAGCAGATACAGCTCAATTAAAACAGTTAAAAGGTATCGGTTCGGTTTTGGCGGCTCGTATAGTTAAGTATCGTAATTTTCTAGGTGGTTTTTATAATATTAATCAGCTTTCCGAGGTGTATGGAATAAAGCCTAAGTTAATTTCTGCACTTAGTGGTAAAATATCTGTTGATACATCTTTTGTTCATAAAATAAATATCAATACCATTGATTTTAAAACCTTAAATAAACACCCTTATTTAAGCTTTGCTGACACAAAAGCCATTTTTAAATATCGTGAACTTATGGGTAATTTTACCAATGCTAAGCAGTTAATTAGCAATAATTTAATAAATGAGGATACCTATTTAAAAATAGAACCATATTTAGAATTAAAGCAAGAGGCTTTAACCGAAAATATTAGCTCTGTTCCACCTCAGCAATAACTCCGCCACCAAGTAAATCATCGCCATTGTAAAATACCGCCGATTGCCCTGGTGTAATAGCATCAACAGGAGTGTAGTATTCTACCTTTATTAAATTATTATGCTTTGTTAATCGTGCAAGTTCGCCTTTATTTCTGTAACGTATTTTTACAGTTGCTTCTATTTCAGTTTCAATATCTGCAATCTTCATAAAATTACAGTCCTTAACGTAGAATGTTGTGCTGTTAAGTTCCTCGCGAGTACCTAAAACAACGGTGTTTGTTTCTGCAATAATCTTTATTACATACAAGGGGTGTCCTACTGCTATGCGTAAGCCTTTGCGTTGCCCTATTGTGTAGTTCGGAAAACCGTCGTGTTGTCCTAATATTTTACCCGAAGTATCAACAAAATTACCCGTTCCGTAATTCTTTTTAAAATCAGTAACATTGTCGTTTAAAAATAGGCGGTAGTTATTGTCAGGAATAAAGCAAATCTCTTGTGATTCACGTTTTTTTGACAATTTAACATATCCTTTTTCAAAAGCAATTTTCCTAACCTCAGGTTTAGTTAGTTCGCCTAAGGGGAATAAGGTTCTGCGTAAGCATTCCTGATTTAAGTTCCATAAAAAATAGGATTGGTCTTTGGCTGTGTCCGAGCCTTGGCGGATAAAAAACCGATTGTTTTCTTCTAAAATTTGAGCGTAATGCCCTGTGGCAATATATTCGCAATGTAGCTCGTCAGCTTTTTTTAGTATCTCGCCCCATTTTATAGTTGAGTTGCATACAACACAAGGGTTTGGGGTGCGTCCCGACAAGTATTCGTCAATAAAATTAGCAATAACTGTACTTTTAAAATGCTCACGAATATCCAATATCTGATGATTAAAACCTAATTCTTCCGAAATGCGTTTAGCCTCAAAAATAGCATCTACACTGCAACAGCCTGTTTCCTTTTCCATACACGCATTTGATACATTATGCCATGCACGAAAAGTAACCCCCTCAAGTTCGTATCCTTGGTCTAATAATAACATAGCGGCTACTGTGCTGTCAATACCACCACTCATTGCCATTAGTACGCGTTTCTTCTTCATCTTATTTTAATATTTTAGTACAGATAATATTTCTCGGATAATGCTTTAAACTCATTACAACCCTTATGCCAAAAATGTTTTAAACTATCGGCATAATTGTAGTTTTTCATTAAGTTTTTTCTGAAGAAGTCGGAACCACAATTCACGTCAAACATTCTAAACTTTTTTTCGTTACCTTTAAATGGATTGTAGTTTTTGTCTATTTTATGAGCTTCTTGTATAAAATAGAATTGAATATCGGTTAGCGGAGCTTTGTTAAAATTTGTGATGTGTACCTGTACGCCTTGCATTTGTTTGCCTTTCTTTTGCATATAGTAAGGTTTAAAGTATATGGGGCGGAATATTATTCCCTCTAAATTTAATTTGTTCATAGCCTCCGATAGCTTGTCGGCAGATATGTTTTCGGTAGCTAAAGTCTGAAAGGGTAGTGTGTAGCCTATGCCAATGGTGTTGGGCTCTAACTCGCCTAATATTCCTGTTGAGGCGTAGTAAAATGCTGTTTGCCAAGTTGGTACGTGAGGCGATGTGGGTACCCATTGTAGATTTGTTTTGTCAAAAGTCATTGAGCGTTTCCAACCTTCCATTTTTACTACTTGTAATTTGCATTTTGCTTTGTTTTTTAGCAATCCTTCGTTATTTAGCAGAAGAGCTAACTCGCCACAAGTAAGTCCATATATGTACGGAATTTTATATCGGCTAACAAACGACGAAAAGCCATTTTTTACGATAGCTCCCTCAACACGTTCTCCACCTAGTGGGTTTGGGCGGTCGAGAATAACAACTTCTTTGTTGTATTTTGCGGCGGTTTCCATAATTATACCCATTGTACTAATATATGTGTACGAACGAGCTCCAACATCTTGAATATCATATACAATAACATCAACCATATCCATAGCTTTTTTAGGCGGATATTTATGTTTTCCGTATAGCGAGAATATCGGAATGTTTGTTTTCTTATCAAGTTGATTATTAACGGAATTACCAGCCCAAAAATTACCACGTATGCCATGTTCAGGAGCAAATAGTGCGGTTAATTTTACGTCCTTAGCATTGTGTAAAATATCTATTGTAGCCACTAAATTGCTATTTACACCAGTAGTGTTTGTTACAAGTCCTACACGTTTGCCTTTTAGTATGTTAAAATTATTTTGTTGTAGAACGTCAATGCCTAACAGCATTTTGTTTTCGTGTGTCGGTTGCGATTGTGTTTTGTAGTGTGTGCAAATAAGTAGTATTATTGCTATAATGTATTTGTTGTAGTGTCGCATTGTTACTTGTGCTTTATTGTGTTTTTGTAATCTTCTAAAAATTAATTATTTATGAGCAATGTGTTTTAGTTACCTAATATTAAACATTGTGCGTTAAAACAACTTTATTAACTTTGCAAAAGTATAATAAGCCCATGAAAGAAAAAATTATGAGGGGATTTTATTTATGCCAATTCAGAATGAGTTATACCTAAATAATTATTTAAAATGTGAATTTTCATTGAAAATATTAAAATAAAATGCAAAATGAACTTTACAAAAAATAATTTTTCATTCTTAATTAGTATTATTTATAAGGTATTATCTTTTGTGTTTGGTTGTTGTTTTTTTTAGTATAGACAATAGTAACTATACAAATATATTTAATATTGTATTTTGTTTTGTATGGTAGAAGGGTTTATAAATCAAGTGTTTATATAGCTTTACGGAAGAGCGAAAAAAAACACCACTCGTGGCTATCCGAGTGGTGTAGTATGATAAAAATTTTATCGGTAAAAATAAATCTTAACTTTAAGTAATATTTACGATGCAAAGATAAGTCAAAAAATAATACGTGTAAATCCCTATTTATAGGGATTTTTAATAGTATTATATCCTTATTTATAGTGATTTTTGATAGTATATGCTTGATTATGAGCGTGTTAAAAATCAAATTTTAAGCAAAATAAATTAAAATAATGTTAAAATAATATTAAAATGGTACAAATTTGTGCATTAGCATCGGGTAGTAATGGTAATTGTTATTATGTTGGGAATGATAATGAGGCGATATTGGTTGATATTGGTATTTCAAAACGCCAATTAATCAGACGTATGCAAAGTGTCGATTTACCATTTAATAAAGTAAAAGCAATATTTATTAGCCACGAGCATTGCGACCATGTTCAGGGAATGGCAATGTTAAATAAATATCATAACGAAATAGGTATGTATGCTACAAAAAAAACCTATCGTAATATTCGGTCAAATTATAGGTCGTCCGATATTAATTTTTTTGATGCAGGCGAAACAATAACCGTTGGCGATATAAAAATACACTCCTTTGCCAAGCAACATGATGCTAAAGACCCGGTAAGTTTTAGGGTTCAGGTTGGTAATGTAAATGTAGGCGTACTTACCGATTTAGGAACATACAACGATGAAATACAACAACACGTCAATATGTGCGATGCTGTTTTTTTGGAAAGTAACTACGAACACGATTTGTTAATGACAGGCAAATACCCCGATTATTTAAAACGCCGAGTAGCATCCGAGAAGGGGCATTTAAGCAACACACAAGCCTACAATTTAATTGATTCGTTAGATAGTAATAAATTGAAAATTATACTTTTATCGCACATATCAGCCGATAATAATAGTACAGCTTTGGTTACCAAAAGTTTTGAGAAATTATCCGATAAATATGAGATTGTAATAACTTCGCGTTTAGCTCCAACCAAGGTTTATGAATTATAAGTGAATGTATGAATTAACGATTAAAATGAAGCCCTAAAAATTCTTAATTTTTAACTCTTAATTTTTAATTCATAAAATATTGCTTGTTTATCCGTATATTTTTTATTAGGTTTGAGATTTGTATAAATTACTTTGCAATAAAAATATAAGGTTTTGGCAATATAAAATTCCCTAAAATTCTATTTTTTTTATTAAAAAATGTATTTTTGCAAAGCAATGATTAATGCAGAAGAAAATAATACTAAGTATAATTTGAACTTTAGTAGTTAACATAAGGCAAATAAAACAGACCATAGCTGAGATTATATATTGAGAGAAGTTGTTGCAATTATTAAATTATATCTCATAAATTAAGGTCTTAAATTACAGATACATGAAACGAATACTTATACTAATTTTAGTAGCTTTACCATTCTTATCAAACGCACAAGGTTATAATTACAAAGCCCGTAAATGTTTTGGTTACGAACGTGATAGTTGTAAAACAGATACAGGTTTAAGTTATAAAAGACAAGAAAACTCAAGAAGTGCATTGTTTGTTAAAGGTCAATCTTCAAAAACATATATGAAAATATATAATGGTAGAGATTATCGTATTTCATTATGTTGGGATCCTATTTTAGGCGACCATGTTCTATTTAAAATTATAGATGATGTAAGTAACAATGTTCTGTATGACAATAGTACAGATGAGTTTGCTACTGAATTTGAGTTTACTGTAACGCAATCCGCAGATATATATATTGAAGTAACCGTCCCCGGTGAAAGTGGTTTATCCAAAGCCTCAGCCGATGATAATATAATAATTATACGTAAGGATAGAGAAATGGGGTGCGTGGGTATATTAATAGAGCATATGATAACACCTGTTAAAGGTTTCTAAAAATGTTAAAACATATACTAATAGCTTTTAATATTTTACTGTTTCTGCAAACAGGCTTTTCGCAAACATGCTACGACTACTATAAAACACATTGTACAACACCCAAAGGGAAATTTGATTACACCGACACGCAAAGTTCTGTTAGCTATATGTTTGTAGCAGGGCAAGTAAAACAAGCCAAACTACCATTAGTGGCAGGTAAAGACTACCGAATAACCGTATGTGCCGACTCAGTTTTTAATCAAATGGTAAACATAAAACTTATAAACCAAGAGGGCAGAATAATATACGATAATGCTGATTATAAATACTCGCTTACTTTAGAGTTTATGTCAAAATCGCAACAAACAGCTTATATTGAAGTAACAATACCCGATATGATGAACCCTAATGGTACAGTGCCTAAAGGTTGTGTGGGTATCCGTGTGCAAAGTATGTTGTCGGTACGCTTAGGTTTTTAGTAGTAACCTTACCATGCACATCTTTTACGAAAAAATAAAAATAAATGAGCATATTTAATATCCCCCAAAGTTTTAATGCACAAGGTAAATTAGTTAGCTTACACGAGCCTATTGTTATGGGAATTGTTAATGTTACACATAATAGTTTCTATGCAAAAAGTCGTGTGCAGGATAGCAAAGCTATAAAACAACGAGTTGAACAAATATTAACCGAAGGAGCTAAAATTATAGATGTTGGGGCATACTCATCACGCCCTGGAGCAGAGGATATTTCGGCAGAGCAAGAATGGGAACGATTAAAGCAGGTTTTGGATATTATTCGTGAAAATTATCCTGATGTTTTAGTATCGGTAGATACATTCAGAGCCGATGTTCTTGAAAAAGCAATTCAGCAATACAATATAAATATAGTTAATGATATTTCTGGCGGAAATTTAGATGAAAATATGTTCTCGGTAGTAGGGCAATATAAAATGCCGTATATTTTAATGCATATGCAAGGTACTCCGCAAACTATGCAGAATAATCCACAATATACCGATGTGGTTAAAGATATGCTTATCTATTTTGCTGAGAAAAAAGAAAAGCTTATTAGTTTGGGTGTTAAGGATATTATTTTAGACCCCGGTTTTGGATTTGCAAAAACCACCGAGCATAATTTTCAGATATTAAACCGATTAAATGAGTTTGATATTTTAGAATTGCCAATGTTAATAGGTGTATCGCGAAAATCAATGATTTTTAAAACTTTAGATATAACGCCTGACGAGTCGTTAAACGGAACAACAGTGCTTAATACCATATCATTAATTAAAGGAGCTAAAATATTACGAGTGCATGATGTTAAAGAGGCGGTTGAGGCTGTTTGTCTTTATCAGAAAATGATAGGAGTAAGTTGTTAATATGTGTTTGGGAATATGAAAAATATAGCAAGACTTATTACTTTAATATTAATAGTTGTTTTATCTTCCTGTAAAACAGAACGTAGTAATTATTATATATGGAAAATTACAAGCAATGATAATCCATATGAGTCGTATTTGTTTGGTACTATTCATATGATTGAAGCTTCAAAATATCAATTACCTTCAGAAATAGATGATATTTTAGAAAATGTTAATCAAGTAATTTTTGAAGTTGATTTAACTTCGGATAGTATTATGACGGCAACTAATAGGTTAAGTAAGTCTCATAAGGATTATTTAAACTTATCGGATTATACTGATTATGACCAAATTGAACTTATTAACTATTTTTATGATTCTATTAGATTCCCTATACATCAATTAGTTAATGTTAATCCGATATATGTACAGATGTTATTTTATAAAAGTCTATTTCATAATAAGCAGATGCTTTCAATAGAAATGGAAATATTAAAACGAATAGACAAAACTCATACATCTATCTTAGGATTAGAAGGTTATAATGAACAAACAAATACGATTGATAGTACTTCGCATTATGAACAAGTTATACGAAATCTATTCTATTCCATTGAGAAACGAGATTCTGTTAGAAAAGCATTTATAAAACTTTTTGATAATTATGTTAATGGAACTTTAGAGCAATACGCTAATCTTGGTAACGATTCTATTAAAAGTACGATGTTGTTAACAAATAGAAATGTTAAGTGGGTAAATAAATTAGATAAAGAACTTAGTAGTTGTAATAACTTAATAGCTGTTGGTTGTATGCATATGTTCGGAGATTATGGTTTAGTTAATCTGTTAAGAAATAAAGGTTATAAAGTTGAGAAATTGCAACTAAATTAATAAGTAATATTACTTTTATGCAAAGTCAAAAAAAACATATAATAAAAATGAAAAAAAATATCTATATATATATTATAACACTACTGATAATAATCTTGCCAATAAGTGTTTTTGCACAAAAGCATTTGGCGAGTACACATAAGCCAACCTTAGTTGTTTCAATAATAATTGACGGTATGCGTTATGATTATCTTGATAGATGGAGTGGTAATTTTACAGATAAAGGGTTTAAGTTATTTATGCAAAAAGGTGCAGTTTGTACAAATGCCGAATATAATTATGCGTTTACGCAGACAGCTACAGGAATGGCAACAATATCAACAGGTTGTGAGCCTTCTGTGCACGGAATAATTGCGGATAAATGGTACAAGAGGATAAATAACAAGTTGATAGATGCTATTTATGACCCTAAAATATTGGAGTTGGGTAACTCTAAATCAAAGTCTTCGTATTCGCCACACCGTTTACAAGCAACCACCTTTTCCGATGAAATGAAGTTGTTCTATCAAAATAAATCTAAAGTTATTAGTGTGTCGTTAGAGCCTAAAACAGCAGTAATGGGAGGGGGGCTTATTGCAAATTCGGCATATTGGTTTAATGTTAAAAAAGGCGAATTTACAACAAGTTCATATTATATAAAAACTCTGCCAAGTTGGGTTAAGGACTTTAATAATAAGCATTTGCCTAATGTTTATTTGCAAAATCAGTGGCAACCATTGTTGTCCGATGAAAGCTATAAAAGCACTATGTTTGCCGATACAGTTAATCAGCAAGTTATGGTGAGTTTTGCAAATAATCAGCCTAAAGATAGGGTATATCCTTGCAAAAGGTTAATGGCGTCGCCTTATGGTATTTCTGTTTTAAAAGATTTTGCAATATCTACAATAGTAAATAATAATATGGGTAAGGATAATATACCTGATTATCTGAATATTACATTTACTTCGTTAGCTAATATCAATAAAAATTATGGAATAAATAGTAAGGAGTTGGAAGACGGATATTTACGTTTAGATAAGGAATTGACTCATCTGATAAAATTTATTGAAGACTTTGTTGGTAAGCAAAATGTATTATTTGTGTTAACCTCAACGCATGGGGCAACTTATAATCCTAATCAGCTTAAAAAACATAATATCAGATTTGGATATTTTGATGGAAGTAGAGCCTCTACTTTGGTACAAACCTACTTGTCGGCAAAGTTTGGTAAGGGTAAGTGGGTTACTGCATACGACAATAAGCAAATTTATCTGAATAGAGATTTAATTGAAGATTCAAAATTAGATTTAGAAGATATACAAAATCAAGTAGCATTATTTTTTACGCAATTTACAGGCGTGGCAAATGCGGTTACTGCTACCACTTTAGAAAGGAATTTTTTTAGTAGTGGCATTTTTGCTTATTTGCAAAATTCCTATAACCCTAAGCGTTCAGGCGATGTACTTATAAACTTAGAACCCGGTTGGAAAGAGAAAAACGTTGCAAAAACTTTAGCAAATTCGGGTTATAAGAGTGATACGCATGTTCCTTTATTGTGGTACGGAGCAAATATTAAACCACAGATTGTAAATAGAAAGGTAAATATGTGCGATATAGCACCAACAATATCGTTGATGTTAAAAACACCAGTTCCAAATGCTTGTTCTGGTAGCCCAATTATTGAGCTTTTTAAATAAGGCTTAAAAAAAATAAACCCTCAGTTTATTATTGTAAATGAGGGTTTTAAATTATTTGAAATAACGCCTATGTTTGTATTCGTATATGTTACTTTATGATAAATAAAGGTTCATCAGTGATTTTACTGACTGTTCAGGAGTAAACCTTTCCGCATTTTTTAATGACTGTTGTACTTTTTGCTGATAAAACTCGTCATAATTAAGTAGCTTTTGTATAGCTTCGGCTATTTGCTCTGCTGACGTTGGTTCAACTAATAGGGCAGCATCGCCACCAGCCTCAGGTAAACTGCTTACGTTTGATGTTATTACAGGTGTTCCACATGCTTGAGCCTCGGCAACGGGTAATCCAAAGCCTTCAAAAACAGATGGATATAATACAATTTTAGCCATTGTGTAGATGCTGTGTAAATCGTCGTTGCTAATGCTATTTAGGAATATTATGTTTTGCATATTTTCCTTTTGAATAAATGCTTTAACTTTTTCAATATAAGGTGTTTGTCTGCCAATAACTACAAGTGGATAGTCTGTTTTTAATATTGACAAAGCCTTTACCACCGATAATAAATTTTTACGTTCCTCAATAGTGCCAACGTATAGCATAAAGTCTTTGGGTAGATTGTGTTGTGCGGTTGCTTTTTGTTTTTCCTCCTCACTAACTTGTGTAAAAAAACGCTCGTTAATAGGTTGGTAAATTACTTCAATTTTTTGTGGCTGGATATTGAAAAAATCTACAATATCTTGCTTTGTTTGTTCGCTTATTGCAATTATTTTATCGGCATTTCTACATGCTTTACTGAACTTTGAGTAATAAATAACCCTGTCGGGAAATTTGTAAAATTCAGGGTAACGCAAAAAAATTAAATCGTGGATAGTTACAATTGAACGTGCTTTAGTTGTACCTATCTGGTTTGGTAGTTCGTGGCTTAATCCATGGTAAATATCTAAATTTAAACGGTTTATATGGTCGGGAATACGAACACTACGCCATAGCGAAGAAAGTTTTTTCCATACCCCATTAGGCATTACCATTGTTTGTCCGTAAGACAATTGGTACAGTTGTTTTTTATTATGTGGAGTAAACAGAAAATACTCATTCTCAGGATAATATTTTAATAAAGCATTTACAATGTTTCTGCTGTAATTACCTAAACCTGAGGCGTTATTGAATACTCTTTTTGCGTCAAACCCTATTTTCATATATTTTAAATTTGTGTTCTTATATCAATTTGTTAAAATTAATTCTGCGGCTAAAGTTCTGTATTTATTTTGAAAATTTTTAATTTTCCACTTTGTTTTGTTTTTATCATTGTGCCATTTACCACTATAAAATTCCCAAGTCTTTTTGTTATTTTCGGTAGGGATTAGCCAAAAATTGGGGCTATATCGAAATTCTTTATATAAATTATCGCCTTTAATGTAAGTGAATTTATATCTGTTGTGTTTAATAATAAGGTACTCAACAGCAATAAAAAATCCATTTTTCGGAAATTTAATATTTAAATCCGATAAGTCTATTGAAGTTATGTGTTTACCTTTTTTTGCTTTGCATAAAATATTTTTGTTGTATAAAAACTTATCAGGTTCGCCTTTGTCATTTGCACTATATAATCTTAAATTAAATTTTGCATTTCGCACCTTACTAGATGAGGCAATTTTAATAGTTTTTAATAATGGTGTTTGTGCATATTCTTCTTTATATTCAAAGAATTTAGCAATAATGTAAGGAGAACCATTGCTATCGTAATAACAATCAGTATTTAATTGGGGTATTTTACCAATATGTAATTCTTTGTTGTTTTTAACAACAACCTCCTCTAAATTTATTTCAATAGGATTTAACTCAACAATATTTCTTATTTTTCCGTATTGTAAGTATTTAGTTTCAAATCCAATTGCTGAAAATACAAGCGTATCAGTTTTTTCTGCCTTTATTGAAAATTCTCCCTCAAAGTTAGCCGAAGTACCTACCTTTTTATTTGTTAGCCAAATATTAACATAGGGTATTTTTTCTTTTGTTTGGCTATTTATTATTGTAGCAGTTTGGCTAAAACTTATTAATGTAAATAGTGTGAATAATGTTGTTAGGAGTTGTTTCGTTATTTGCATTTAAGTCAAGCGATTTAAGATTTCGTTTATTAATTTTTCATCAACAATTTTAGATATGGCAAAACTTTTTTTACCAGCATCTTTTAAAGATGCTCCGATATGGTAACATAATTTATCATCAAGTATTAAAAATCTGTCATGAAAATTATTTAAATATTTAATAGTTAAGTTTTTATATTGACTATTAAATTTCTTAATATCTTGTTTTGATAGAAAACTTTTATTGGAAGTATAAATTTTAATTTGTACATTGTCTTTCCTTTTACAAAGAATGTTTAGGGTATCAGTGTCAACGTAGTTGTCAATCAAAATTATTTTTGTTTCGGCTTTCTTGACAATATCAATCAATAAACTAAACGCATCATAAATTTGTCCATTAAAGAATATTTTTTGAATTGCTTCGGTTTTTGTTGCGATGTGGTTAAATATTTTTTCAAAGTTTTTGTTAGTTGATTTTTGATATTCTAATTGTTGTAACTCTACTTTTTTTAATCTTGAAAAAAGGTTTTGATTATTAGTTAGAAACTTCCGCATTTCTACAAAAGTATTCATTATTTTTATACTTATTTCAATAGCAACATCGCTCCTAAGTACTGATGAAAGCATTGCTATTCCTTGTTCTGTAAAGGCATATGGATTGCTACTTGAATGTTTTAACATTTGTAACTGGTCACAATTTGTGACCAGTTCATTTGTCTCATTATCATTAAGTTGAAATCTAAAGTCTTGAGGAAACCTTTTTAAATTTCTTTTAACAGCTTGGTTTAATACTTTTGTCTCTACTTGATAAAGTGTTGCTAAATCTCTATCAAGCATAACTTGTTTTCCCCTAATTATATAAATAAGGTTATGTATTTGTTCCGATGTTTTGATATTGACTAAATCACTATCCATATTTTAAAAAGCATTAATAATATCCAAAAAGTCCTGAGCTTTAAGAGCGGCACCGCCAATTAATCCACCATCAACATCTTTATTTGCAAATAACTCTTTTGCATTAGCTGGTTTGCAACTACCTCCATATAAAATAGAAGTTTCGTTTGCAAGGTCGCCAAATTTATCGGAAAGTAATTTGCGTATAAAAGCGTGTATCTCTTGTGCTTGTTCAGGTGAGGCAGTTTTTCCTGTGCCAATAGCCCATACTGGTTCGTAAGCAATTATTATTTTTTGAAATTCCTCGTTTTCTAAATCGAATAATACACTTTCGATTTGATGTTTTATTACCTCAAAATGTTTTTCAGCTTCTCTTTCTTCCAAACATTCGCCAACGCAATAAATAGGCGTTAAGTTAAATTCTAATGCTTTTTGTATTTTTACTTTTAGTAATTCGTTTGTTTCTCCATAATACTGTCGGCGTTCCGAATGACCTAAAATTACACAATCAGCTCCTGCTGACCATAGCATTTCTGCTGATATTTCGCCAGTATAAGCCCCAGCTGTTTCAGTAGCACAATTCTGCCCTGCAATTGCAATTCGGTCATTATCAACTACTTTGTTTAGCTCTGCAATGTGTGTAAATGGAGGGGAAAGTATTACCTTTACATTTTTATTGGCTTGTTTTTTAACTAATTCATTTATCTCTATAGCTAAATCAATTCCGTCTTGGAATGTTGTATTCATTTTCCAATTTCCTGCTACTATTTTGTCTCTCATAATTTTATATCTTTAATTATTGTATAATCAATTTTATTTATTTTAATATTGTTATTTTATCTGAATTTGGTTTTAAATATAATTTTTTGTTATCAAAGTCGAATGCTGTAATAAAGTTTTCAAAAAAATGATTTCCTATTATACCCACATATTTATCAGATTGTTTGCCAAATAATTTTAATGCTACAATATATTCGTTACTTAATATTATATTTTTTATATTTATTTTATTTGGCTTAATAATGGCTAAATTTACACGATGATTAGGTGTAAATTTATTTGTATCTTTTAATATCATTCTGTCAGATTTTTTTATAAATAGTTCAACTTCGTTTGAATTTCTATTTACAAAAAACGCATTGGGAGCACCCAAATCCAACAAAAATCTACCTTTTAATGTTTCTTTGGATTGTAAAGAATCAAAAATGCTTAAATTAGATTCAAAGTAAAGCCCTTTTGTTCCTTTATCATATTTTACATTGAATTGTAAATAGCCAGAAAAATTTTCAGTATAATTATCTACAATCATATAATTATCCTTAATGTTTATAGTTGTAATTCCTGATAAATCACGTAAAGGAAAAACCATATCTCTATTTTTCCAAGACTCATTAGATGAAAAATCAGCTACCAACGCATCTATTATATATTTTTGGCAATTGAATATTAAAGTATCTTTTATTATATATGATACTTTATTTTTTACTCCTCCCCATAAAGTAATTTGAGTATTTGGAGGAGCTTTTTGCATATCAACAATTTGTTTTAAATGCTTATTTGCAAAACTTTCATTAATTACAACTTTAGGAAATCCTGTTTCTAACATCACTTTGGTAGAAACAGAATCGTTAAGTTTCCAATCTGAGAATAAGTGTCCATATTCAAACCGTAATGGTAATTTTATTTCCTGTGCAATAATTGTACTATGACATAGAAAAATAAATTTACTTAAAATAATAATTATTTTTCTATTCATATTTATTGTTTTATATCCTTTTGTATCAAAGTATTTGATACTGTATTTGCCATATTGTCTATATCATTAATATGCCACTTTCCAAGTATTGTACCTTCCTTTAACAGAACTAAACCTGGATTAGAACGCACAATGGTTTTTAGAGTGATTTCATCGGTATTATAAAATGGATACGAGCCATTTGTTTTGTCCAAAAACTTACTTACATCATTAGTATTTGAAGATGTTAAACCGAAGAAATTATAACCCTTTTCTTTGCAGAAATCAACAAGTTTATTCACTTTATCACTGTTTTTTATACTTGTTTTATTTATATCATAAGCAACAAGCATAATACTGTAATTTGGGTTTGCTAATACTTGGTCTGTTAGGTCAATCCCGTCAGTTGTGGTAATGGTAAAATCGTGAATTGGCGGAGTGTAACCTTTTTTTATCAACTCGTGTTTTGCCTCAACAAAAGTCCACGTACTATCAGGAATATTATCTATTCCAAACTCTTTTTGTTCGTCATTCTTTGAATAAATAAAGGTACTTTTGTACTCATCTGTTGGGGCATCTTCGGGTATTATCATACCATCAGGAATATAAACCCCAACCTTATAAGGGCGAAAATCCTGAATAGGTAAATGTCTGTAACAATAAGCTGTTAGGCTCAATATAAATATTGTAAAGATGCCTATCATAACCCATTGATGCATAAAACTTAATCGTTTATTCTCAACTTTCTTTCTAAATGCGAAAAGGTAAATGGCAGGAATAAGTAAAACTACATTTTTCCAAAAAGTTTGCCAATTAGTTATAACCAAAGCATCGCCAAAGCAACCACAGTCGTGAACAGGATTTTTAATTGCAATGTAAAGAGTTAGCGGTGTGAATATTATCATAAATATTAATGCACCTATACTTGCAAGGCGAGTTTTTAAATTTAACAATAGTGCAATGCCAATTATAAACTCAGCAGCAGATTGTAATACCGATAGACTAAATGCAATAGGTATAGCTTGTCGCATACCAAAAGCGGTAAAATAATCGGTAAATTTATAGGTTGAGCCTAATGGGTCAATTCCTTTTACATAGCCCGAATAAATAAAAACTATGCCTAAAACTATACGACCTATGGTAAAAAATATTTTTTGTAAGTTATTCATAATTATTATTTTAAGATGTTATTGTCTTTTAGTGTGCAGATTATTTTATTGAAAATATTGTCTTTTTCTAGCATTTCTGAATTTGTTTTGTCAAAGCAATTTATTTTTATAAAATTTGGGTCGGAATTTACCAAAGTTAGATATTCTTGCCTTACCTTTTCTTGAAAACTCAAATCTGCCTCGTGAATATCTTGTTTGCCTTGCAGATAGTCCCTATCTGCATCGTTTCGCTCATTTGTTAAGTTTTTAGTAGTAAAGCTAAAAGGTACGTCTAAGAAAATGCTAAGTTTAGGTTTGGGAATTTGGTAATGCTCATACTCCAAGTTATTTAGCCAAGTAAATAGTTCGTCTTTTTGTTGTTTACTGTCCATTTTTGCCCCCTGAAATGCCATGTTTGAATAAACATATCTATCAACAATAACTAAATAATTATCATTTAACCAGTTGTTTATTAATTGTTTTGCATTTTCTCGGTCGGCAGCATAAATTAGTCCAACTAAGTAGGGATTTACCTCGTTAATTTTACCTAAATCGCCACGCAAGAAACGTGCAACTAAATCGCCAAAAATACCTTCTTCTGTACGAGGAAAATGTAAATATTTAAAAGGAATATTATTCTCGTTTAAATATGATTTTAGCATCTTTACTTGCGTCGACTTACCTGAACCATCTAATCCTTCTATTACTATAAAACTCATAATGTTTGTTGTATTAGTTTAGTGCATTTTTGTGTAAAAATAAGTTTATTTGTGAAAAATTCAAACTTTTACTTTTTGAAAAAGTAAACATGTAATAATTGACTTAAATAATACATGTTTAAAAAAAAGAAAATGTCACTTCATTCTTTATAATATTTGCAAAAAAGTATCTTTTTATTGACCGAATTAACGTTAATTCGGTCAGTGTATTGACAAAATTAACGTTAATTTTGTCAGTATGTTGACAAAATTAATGCAAAAAATGTCAATATATTGACAAGATTCAATAAAAAGTATTATCTTTGTAGTGTTATCTTTTTTAAAGAAAAGTAAATAGTTATGTATTATTCAAGAGCTATACTAAAAGAATTTGAACGTAAGTTAGTTCCTAATAAAGTATTAATTTTATTGGGAGCAAGGCGTGTGGGAAAAACAGAGTTTCTGTCTTTTTACCTAAAAACTAAGCAGAAGAAAAACTATTTACTACTAAATGGAGAAGACTTTAATGACCAAAACTTATTAAAAGAACGTACCAAATCAAATTATGAACGAGTATTTAAAGGAATTTCATTATTAGTAATTGATGAAGCTCAAAATATGCCAGATATAGGTATGGTCTTAAAATTTATTGTAGATAATATTGCTGGTTTAAAGGTAGTAGTAACAGGTTCTTCAATGTTTGACTTAACAAATAAATTAGGTGAGCCGTTGGTGGGGCGTAAAAATGTTTTGCATTTGTTTCCTTTGTCGCAAATAGAATATTCCGACAAGGAAAATTACAAGCAAACTCGCGAAAGCTTAGAGCAACGAATGATTTTTGGTTCATATCCAGAATTAGAAACATATACAGATTGGCAAGATAAAATTGATTATCTAATAGAAATACGAAATTCGTATCTGTTGAAAGATATATTAGCTTTTGATGGAATTAAGCACTCTCAAAAAATATATGATTTATTACGATTAATTGCATTTCAAATAGGTAAAGAGGTTTCTTTATTAGAACTAGGGCAGCAGTTGCAAATGTCGAAAAATACAGTTTCTAAATATTTAGATTTGCTAACCAAAGTGTTTGTGTTGTTTAAGGTTGATGGTTTTAGTCGTAATCTGCGAAAAGAGATAACCAAGTCGAGTAGGTGGTATTTTTATGACAATGGTATTCGCAACTCAATAGTTGGTAATTTTAATCGTTTGAGTATGCGTTCTGATGTGGGCGATTTGTGGGAAAATTATCTTGCTTATGAGCGAATAAAAAAACAACATTATCATAAACATAAGGTAACTAATTATTTTTGGCGTACTTACGACCAACAAGAGTTAGATTGGGTTGAGGTAGATAATGATGATATTCAGGCGTATGAGTTTAAATGGAATGAGCGTAAGAAAGTAAAAGTTCCAGCAGGATTTAAAAAAGGTTACCCTGATGCTACTTTTTCAATAGTAAACAAGCAAAACTATTTGGATTTTATCATGTAACTTTAATTGTGGAGTATTAATTTTTATTAGAAAAATTACTTTTAAAGATGTGTTATTTTAATGCATCTTTTACTCAAAAAAAACTAAAATTGACTGAACCATATTGCTTATGAAATGCAAAATGGGGGTGGTTATTAAAATTAAAATTCTTTGAGTGTTCAAAAATTAATACTCCATTTTCATTTAATATATTGTTCTCAAAAATTAATTGAGGTATGGTTTCCAAGTCCTTTAGGTTATATGGAGGGTCGGCAAAAATTAAATCGTAAGTTTCTTCAGTCTTTTTTATGAAATTAAAAGCATTAGTTTTTATTACTTTTACTTGATGGCTGATGTTTAAATCGCCAACTGTTTTTTTTATAAAAGCATAATGTTTAAAATTTAACTCAACCGCAGTAATATTGTCGCATTCGCGTGATGCTAATTCGTACGTTATGCTACCTGTTCCGCTGAATAAATCTAACACTTTCAGTTTTTTTATATCATAACTGTTTTCCAATATATTAAATAACGATTCTTTTGCCATGTCGGTAGTTGGTCTGGCTGAAAAGTTTTTTGGAGGCAGTATGCTTTTTTTTCGGAATTTACCACTTATTATCCGCATTGGTATAGGTTTAGCATATTAGTAAAATAATGTTCTTCTATTGAGTTAAATTCAAAGCTATAATTAAAATGTTGGGGTTTCTTTAAAAATCCTGTCTTTTTTATGAATTGTTTTGTATCTTCTATTCTGTTATCGTTAGTTTTTATGAATCCTGAAAAAATAACGGGGACGCTTTTAGATGATAATTTCAGATTGTCGTAAATATTTAGAAGATAATATTTGAAATCGGTATCTGATTTTATTTCAAAGCTGTTAAATAATTGTAGCTCAGAGTTTTTTATGTATGAAATATCGCAAAATGAGTGATGTATATTTACATAAATAGTTTCATCTTCCGATGTTGTTTTGTTGTTTAGTAAAATCTCCTCTAAAAAAGGTACTGATTGATGATATATTGATGCGTGAGGAAATTTTTGGTTTATCCATTCCTTTATATAATTGGGGATAGCAAATAATACATAACTAGAGTTGCTAAATATGTAGTTTTGTAATAAAACTTCATTTTTATTTAGTTCGTTGTTGAATTTAAATATGGTTTCTTTACTATCTTCGCTAAAAAAGTCGGAGGGGATAAATGTAAATTTGGGGGTGTTGAATAAAATTTTGGTATGAGTAAATTGAAGTTTTAAAACGTCGTTTTCTTCAAATATTTTGTCTAACAATTCTAATACCTTATTATACGACACAATATGCTCGTAGTAATAGTGTCCCAATGCTATAAATTTATTATTACCCTTGTCTAATATACAAAAAGATAATCCCTTCAGAAAAATCTGAAGGGATAAATGATAATTTGAAATATTTTCAGCATTGAATGATTTGTCGATAAAAATATTCGTTTTTGTCAAAACACTCAATATTTAATTTGTTATTAGCTATATTACTCCCAGTTACCTGCTGTGTTAGGCTCGGTAAGTGAACCAACTTTTAGTCCTGGGTATTCTAATCCGTCGTTTAGGTTTATTATTTGTTGCTTGTCTAAACCTTGTAAGATGTATTTGCTAGGTGCTTTTGCTGTAAATACTTTTACTTTTAGTTTTGAACCTGTTTCAACCTCACCAGCTCCTAACCAAAACATTTTACCGTTTGAGAATGGTATGTATTTTATTGAATCTACAATGTAATCAGCTCCAAAAATTGAGTCTTTTACATTTATTCTTACGGTATCTCTTATTATAAGTCCTTTTTTGATAGCTTCAGCTTCGGTTATTTTACCTAACATATCTTCTGGAATTTCTCCTTTTTTAAATAATACAGGGAAAGAGTCAGTTTCGATAAAGTTGATTAACGTATCAAAACTACCTGTGTATCTGCCATATACGTCTTTAAAAGCATTTTCAGCTGTACGGATGTCTTTAAGATTTTGTACTACAACAGCATATCTTTTTTTCTGTTCTTTCTGAAAACGTATAGGTGTCATAATGCTTTCAACTAATAAGTATGATAACCCTATAATTACAAATACTAATAAAATTTGACTGATTCTTTTTAACATTTTAATTTTATTTATTGGTTTTACATTAATTTACTATCACTTACCTTGTGATTTTTCTTATTAAAACAATAAGAGAAAAAGAATTGAAAATTCCATAAAAAATAAAAGCTCTTTTTGTTTAGATGCAAATTTATAAATATTTTTAATTTAGCAACCTAATAAATTACTTTTTTACACATAAAATGATAAAAAATCATATTTCTAATTTAATAAATAAGCAAATACAACATGAACCTACCGTATGTCAGTCGGCTTTAATTGGTAAGTTGGGCGAGTTTGTACATGGTGTTTTAACTGATGAGATGCAAGATAATTCTCTTTTTATAGTTAAGGGTTATGCAGGAACAGGTAAAACTACTGTTATGGGTGCTTTGGTGAAAAGTCTGCAAGAGTTAAAATTAAAATCGGTTTTACTTGCTCCAACGGGTAGGGCTGCTAAGGTTTTGTCGTCTTATACAAATAAAAATGCTTCTACTGTGCATAAAAAAATATATAGGCAGAAAACTGTAAAAGATGGAATTGGGGAGTTTGTTCTTGATAAAAATCTGCATAAAAACACGATATTTATTGTAGATGAAGCATCGATGATAGCTAATTCGGGGGGTGAAAATTCTATTTTTGGTTCGGGTAGGTTGCTTACCGATTTGCTTAATTTTGTGTATAGTGGAGTGCGTTGTGCTGTAATATTAGTGGGAGATACTGCTCAATTGCCACCTGTTGGTTTGCAAATAAGTCCAGCTCTTGATTCTGCAAATATCGAGAGTATGGGATATAAGGTAACTGAGCATACTTTAACTACGGTTGTTAGGCAACAGACAGAGTCTGGTATTCTGCATAATGCAACTATAATAAGAGAGAATATTAGCAATAATGCAATTGGCTATCCTCATTTGCAGATTGAGGGTTTCCCTGATATTGAACGGATTGATGGTTCGGAACTTATTGAGAAAATAGAGGAGTGTTATGATAGGTTTGGTATGGAGAATACTATTGTTGTTTGTAGGTCGAATAAACGAGCGAATAGGTATAACGAGGGGATACGCAGAACAATTATGTGGAAGGAGGAGGAGTTGAGTGTTGGGGATTATTTAATGATTGTTAAGAATAATTATTATTGGTTGGGAGATGAGGAAAAGTCGGAAACTAACTCCGATTTTATTGCTAATGGCGATATTGTTGAGGTTACACGTATAAAAAAACATCAGGATTTGTATGATTATCGTTTTGCTGATGTGTCGTTGCGTTTTACCGATTATCAGGATTTAGAAATAGATGCTAAAATAATTTTAGATACTTTAAGTATAGAAACAGCATCGCTAACTGGCGAGGCTAATAACCAGTTTTTCTTTAGGGTTATGGAGGATTATATGAATTTAAAAACTAAAAAGGCTCGTATTCAGGCGGTAAAAAACAATCCTCATTTTAATGCTTTGCAAGTTAAATTTAGTTATGCAATTACCTGCCATAAAGCCCAAGGTGGGCAGTGGGACGCGGTATTTATCGACCAAGGTTGGTTGCGTGATGATATGCTTGATATTGAATATCTACGTTGGTTATATACGGCATTTACTCGTCCTGTAAAAAAACTTTACCTTGTTAATTTTAATAAGGAGTTTTTTTATTAACAGATACAAGATACAAGTTTAAAGAGAAAAGATAAAAGTTAAAAACTGCCCAATTCCCTCTTGGAGAAGAGGCTTTTAGGGAGATTGATAAAACAGTTAAAAGATAAAAGTTGAAAAGGTTAAAAAAAACTTGAAATAAGCCTCTGCTTAACACTAAAAGCTTAGAATTATTTTATATTTTTTTGCAGAAAAAATATAAAAGGCTATTTTTGTTTAAAATAAACAACCAAATATTTGCAAACATGAGAAAAATTTTCAGA
>PDWI01001152.1_pt1 | contig 63283 bp, 48 predicted proteins | sample 1430891 | NCBI WGS metagenome assembly PDWI01 (sample SAMN01162508, study PRJNA174530) | Oral metagenome, whole genome shotgun sequencing project. | biome: Marine environment; feature: Marine mammal; material: Swab sample of the gingival sulcus; isolation source: swab sample of gingival sulcus... | reverse complement strand
TTAATTCCTTTTTCATTGATAGCATTAGCTATTTTATGATCAGAATCCTCAGGAATAGGAATAAAGAAAGTTTCTTTGGAATTTTTAATAATTATATTTATGAGATCATTAATATTACCATCATTTTTTCCTGTAAAAACTTTTCTTTTTCTATATACAATATATTTTTGTAGGTATAGAGCAATAGTCTCATTGGGACAAAAATATTTCATAGATTCTGGAATTGAAATCCTAAGCTCTTTGGTAAGAGTAAAGAAAATATCAATAGCTGTTTTAGAAGTAAAGACTAATGCAGTATGAGTATTTATATCAAGACGTTGTCTGCGAAATTCATTGGGCTCTACAGGGACGACTTTGATTAATTGGCAAAAGTCGAGAGTGTAATTGTATTTCTCTGCAATAGCATGAAAAGGAGTCCTTTTTGATGCTGGTTCAGGTTGCGAAATAAGAATTTTCTTTTTATGATCTGACATATTCGCTTTGTTTCGATTGTGTAATCCTCTCTAAGCTATTCTTGCGAAAGCTATTTTAAAAATTATTGCAAAAGGTATAATTTCGTGACTACAAAGATACAAAGAAAATTGAAGAAAAGAGATATCGTATTCTTTAAGAGTTTGAAATACTTTTAGAATAATAAGAAATCTCCAAATAATAAATGTTATACAAAATAAGAAAAATCCTATACTATAAAGCTTTTCTTGTAAAAGAAATAATATAGTAATATAGAGTAAGGGGATAGGAATAGAGTAGTATAGCTTATAGGAAAAAGAGAAGCTTTTTCTAGACTCCTTGGAACAAAAAATCTTTCCTAAAAGAATGTAAATTATTTTATGGGATGAAAAAAATAAAAAAGTAGCAAGGAGTAAAAAAGTTATAGTTTTAATAAATGGAAGGAGCCCAGTAGAATAATCTAAAAATAGTTTTTGTTTATTAATTAAGTAAAAAGAAATGGATAAGAGGAGAAATAATTGTCCAGCATTGATGTAGTGAATAATTTGTAAAAAGGGCTGTTTTTTTAGCTCGGGAAAAGTGATTTCTTCTTGTTTAAAAAAAATTGCCAAAAGGAGTCTTTTATAAAAATAGGGAATAAAATAGAGAGAACTTCCTAGTATAATTCCCGAACAACAAAGAACAATTAGAATTATGTCATTAGATGAGCAACTGGATAAGATTTGTGTATAATCCATCTTTTTTATTCAATGGTCTTTTGTTGATAATATTTTAGACTTTTATTTATAAAACTTATCTTTTTTACGATTTTTGTTTTAAGACTTTTATAATGAGCAAAGAGGAGTAAAGGGCGAAGAATATCAATTTCTTTTTGAGGTATTGAGTAAGATAAAATAATTTTTTGCTCGTTTAAAAAGATAAGAGTAAGATGCTTTTTTGTAGTAAGTTGAGAAGCAAATAGTTTGCTTGTATTGGGTTTTAGTTGAAATGTTTGCACCCAATTTTTTCCTTGAGAAAATGAGTGGTAGAATATACCATCTTCTTTAAATTGCTCGGATTGGAAAATGATATTATCGTTGGCATCTTTTAGTCCAATGGTCGTAATATACTCTTTTTTCTTATTTATAATGGAAAAAGTTATAGTTAAAAATCCATTTTTGTCACAATAAGGGTAGATGTTAATTCTTTTTTTTTGAGGGAGGAAAACTCGTTTTTTTAAAACAAAACGCTCTCCATTATAGTTAGAGGCTTCAATAAATCGAATGTCCTTAGAAAAGTTATTAAAATAACGTTCACATTCTTCAAGTGTTTTTTTGCAAGAGTCTAGTTTTTCTTGTAAAAAAATAATTTTTGCCTTTTTTTTCTTGGAATAAAGAAGCTTCAGACATTCAAAAGAATCATTCCATTTGTTTTCATACTTAGCTATTTTTTCTAAAGCTTTTTCACCTTGATTCTGTAAAATAAGAGAGTCAATTTGGTGAAAAACCTTTTCTTGTTCTGTAGATAGATTAGAACAAGCTATAACAATAAAAGATAGCAGACATAATAAGCTAAGTTTTTGCATAAATAAGAATTAGAATAGACTTAATTTTACGTATTTCTTAGGATTTTCTTTTATGTCTTTGACTAATGCATCAATATCAGAAAGAAGGGTATTCACTTCATTGTACAATTTCTTGTCGTTTAATAATTGTCCAAAAGAAGAATTGGGATTATTCATCTTTTGAAGAAGGTTTTTCAACTCTTCGCTCGTGTCTCCTAAATTTGCAATAAGTTTGTCCAACTCTATTGAATCTAGTTGTTTAGAGAAGTTATTAATTCTCTTAGCTGTTGCTTGAGCAGATGCTAAGAGAGTAGGAGTAGATTGATTTATTTGAGAAATAAGCTTCTTAGCCTCTAACATTGTTTTATTAGCATTGGCAATAGTAGAATGAGTTTCTGTAACAATTTTAGAGAATTCAGGGGAATTCGTAATTTTATTAATAGCAGTTAAAGAAGCATCAATTTTGGGTAGCATATTTACAATTTGTGGTAAAATTGACTGACTAAGTACCGTCATTGGATCCATCTCTGCATCAACTACAGAAATATATTCATCTTTTCCTAAGGCTGTTTGAGTTTTTCCTAAAATAAGATTGATCTCAGCTCCTCCAAAGATAGAGGTTCGTATCATAGCTTGTGTACCACTTGTAATTTTTAAATCTTTTTGAATATTCATTTTTACAAGTGTTGTTGCCTGATTTTCTATGTCAAATTCTAATCCTTGTACAGTTCCAACCTTATATCCATTAATTAAAACAGGAGTAGCGATTGTGACACCTGTTACATTATTAAATCGAGCATAGTAAGAAGATTCTTGATCAAAAATAGCAAGTCCTTTTAGATAGTTTATACCGAAATATAGAAGAGTAAGAGATAAAATAACCCAAAATCCAATAGCTGTTAGATGTTTAATCTTTTTCATATATTTATTTGTAGAAGATCTTATTTATAATAGATTTTTTTTCGTTGATTGTTTTGATAGGATACTATAAAAGCCCCTTTAAATCTACGTTTATATCGTTTCAATTTTCTTTTAGCAGTACTTAGTTTTGTTGAAGCAAAAACAGAATAGCAGTAATATCTCCCCACTTTCTCGATAAGTACTTTTTCTCCTTTTAGTTGGCGATCTCTTTTTGAGATTTTCCTTTTAGAGGCTAATATTTGTATTCTGTATACCGTCTTTTGTTTTTGTGGGTAGTTTATTGTTTTTTCTTTAGGGGGAATTGGACTTTGAACATAGTCATCTTCTTGATAATTGGAGTTTTCTATGGTTTTAACCCCTAAGGCTTGATTGAAGTTTTTATAGTAGCGAGAGAACCCATTAACAATAGCATCACTTAATTTTTTTTGTCCTTGATGAGAGCGTAAGATTTTTATATCTCTAGAATTAGAAATAAAGCCTAATTCAACGAGAATGCTTGGCATTGCAGTTTGATGTAGAACCAAGAACCCCGCTTGACGTACTCCTCGATTTGCTGTGCCGATATGTCTTAGTTCTCCTTGCACATATTGAGCCGCAAGAATACTTTGTTCAAGATGTTTATTTTGTAAAGTTTCAAAAATTATGTAACTCTCAGTAGAATGTGGATTAAAATTAGAGTAATTTTTTTGGTAATCTTTCTCTAAAAGTATTGACTGGTTTTCTCGTATCGCAACATTCAAATTCTCTTTTGTTCTCCATAGTCCAAGTGTAAAAGTTTCAATTCCGTGAGCTTTTCTATTTTTAACACCATTCGTATGAATACTTATAAAAAGATCAGCATTATTTTTATTTGCAATTCTAGCTCTTTGATAAAGCTCTATATACCTGTCATCTTTACGAGTGTAGATTACCTTTACTTTAGGAAAACGTTGAGATATTTTTTTTCCAACAAGTAGAGCAACCGAAAGATTAATATTCTTCTCTTTTTCATGAAATCCAGAAGTTCCGTTATCATGTCCTCCATGTCCAGCATCTAGGACTAAAATGAAGTTCTTTTTTTGAGCATAGACTTTGAATTTAGAAGCACAAGAAAAAAGGATAGAAAGAACTAAAGGAAGCAATAAACTTCGAAGAAGATTTTTTTTTATAGAGGACACTTTTTTAGTAGTTAAAAAGGATTAAACATTAAATCGGAAATGCATAATGTCTCCATCTTGAACGACATAATCTTTCCCTTCTACATTCATTTTTCCAGCTTCTTTTACAGCAGCTTCACTTCCTAAGGCAATATAGTCTTCATATTTTATAACTTCTGCCCGGATAAATCCTTTCTCAAAATCAGAGTGGATAATCCCTGCACACTGAGGAGCTTTACTTCCTTTGATAAAAGTCCAAGCATGGGTCTCGATTTCTCCTGAGGTAAAATAGGTCTCTAAATTTAATAGAGAATAGGCAGCCCTAATAAGTCTACTGACTCCTGACTCTTTTAGCCCAATTTCATCTAAAAATAACTGACGCTCGTCATATGTTTCAAGTTCAGCAATTTCGCTTTCTATTTTAGCAGCCACAATTAATAAGTCTGCATCTTCATTTGCAATAGCTTCTCTTACTTTTTCCACATAGTGATTGCCTTCTACAGCAGAAGCTTCATCTACATTACATACATATAAAACAGGTTTAGCTGTGAGTAGAAACAATTCTTTAGCGGCATCAATGTCTTCTTTTTTCTCAAAGTGAACGGTACGAGCATTTAATCCTTTTTGTAAGGCTTCTTGATATTGTTTTAAAACGCCCACTATTATAGAAGCTTGTTTGTCTCCTCCAGTTTTTGCTTGTTTTTCAAGTTTTGAAAGCCTTGTTTCAACAGTTTCTAAATCTTTTAATTGTAATTCTGTATCAATGATTTCTTTATCACGAATGGGGTTAACAGTACCATCTACATGAGTAATGTTATCATCATCAAAACAACGAAGTACGTGTAGTATTGCATCTGTTTCTCGAATGTTTCCTAAGAATTTATTCCCTAAGCCTTCTCCTTTACTTGCCCCTTTTACTAAACCAGCAATGTCAACGATTTCTACTGTTGCAGGGATAATTTTTTTAGGTTTGTCTATTCCTGCTAATTTGTTGAGTCGCTCATCAGGAACAGTAATGACACCAACATTGGGTTCAATAGTGCAAAATGGGAAGTTTGCAGATTGAGCTTTTGCATTTGAAAGACAATTAAAAAGAGTGGACTTGCCCACATTAGGCAACCCTACAATACCACATTGTAAAGACATATGTATAAGTTTTTATTTTAGATTTTCACTATGTACTATACAAAAATAAATATTTATAATGAGAAAGGTCTGTAAAAGGCTTTTATTATTCAAAAAGAGTCCTTGCAAAAATGAAAAGCTAGGTTTTACAAGTTGGTTTTAATACAAATTATATCTTTGTTTGGAAAGAAGTGAAATAAAGAAAATATTTATGAGAATAGATGCAATAACTTTTCGTACTTGGAGCTTAGAGCTACTTCAAATTTGGGGTATAAGTGAGTATTGGTCTGTTGTTTTACAGTCCTTTTTTAGCCTTATACTATTAGCTTTAGTTGCATTTTTGATAGGTTCTTTAGGTAAAAGTCTAGTACAGTATGTTTTTCCTAAATTGGTAAAAAAAACAAAAACAAAATGGGATGATCGTTTGATGGACAATAAGTTCTTCTCTTTAATTGCTTATTCATTATTTGGGATTATTTTCTTTTGTTTTGATTCATTAATTGCATCTGAGACAATACGAATTTTTACTAAGAATATAACAGGAACTTATTTTACTATTTTGATTGTTCTTTTGATTAGTCGTTTCCTTAATACAGTTTATCAAGTATACAAAGAAAGAAATCCAAAAGAAAAGGGCAACTTAAAGATATATATTCAATTGATAAAAGTCGTAGTCTATTCTTTTGGGGCAATTATCATTATATCCTTTTTTGCAAATCGAAATTTAATAGATATTCTCAAAGGCTTAGGGGCAATGGTTACAATATTATTGATAGTCTATAAGGATACCATTTTAGGCTTTGTTGCTGGGATTAGTTTATCTGCAAATAAAATGGTAGAAGTCGGAGATTGGATTGTAGTTCCTAATAGTAATGCTGATGGAACAGTTTTGGAGATAGGACTTAATACAGTAAAGGTGCAAAATTGGGATATGACAATTACCACAATTCCTCCATACAAACTCACTTCAGAAGCATTTATTAATTGGAAGGGAATGGAACAAAGTGGAGGCCGTCGTATCAAGCGTTCTGTTTTTATTGATATTGATTCTATTCATTTCCTTTCTAAAGAAGAGTTAGAGTATTTTGAGAAGTTTCATTATTTGTCAGAGTATATAAAAACGAAAAAAGATGTATTAAAAAAGGAAAGCCAATTGCAAGAGGAACTTTATAATCAAAGACGTCTAACAAATATTGGAACGTTTAAAAAGTACATTGAGAATTATTTAAAGGCCAGTGAGTTAGTTCATCCTAATATGACTTTTTTAGTGCGACAATTACAGTCTACAGAAAAGGGGCTTCCTATTGAGATTTATTGTTTTTCAAAGATTAAGGCATGGGCTGATTATGAAGAGATTCAAGCAGATATCTTTGATCACATTTTTGCCATACTCAAAGAATTTGATTTGCGTGTATATCAAAGTGTTTCAGCAAGTTCTGTAGAATCTTTTTTCACAGAGAATAAGAAGACATCTTAATACAACTCGTAGTTGACTATTCCGTGTAGCGAACTTTTAGTCTAAAGTTTTTGGGATATAGATTGTTAGCTCTATTTCCTAAATTATTTACAAAGCCCATAGCTAATCCTTGGAAAGTTACAAGGGCATAACCTAAAGGGATGTCTTCTAAATTTTGAAGACTATCTCCAGCAAAGAAGTTAAGGGTTTCCTTTAGAGGTAATGGAATAGATGGGAATTTGTCTACATTAAGTTCTGAGGAATAAACAAGTAGGGGAGAGGGAGCAATTTTCTTTCCCTTTTTTTCTGCAAAAGGAATTCCTGCTGTTAGTATTGGGATCGACTCTTTTTGAAGTGCTTGTATTTGACTTTGTAGGGAGGGGGGTATAAGAGCTATTTTCTCCTCTTCTTCAAGTACGATATAGGAGTTGCAGCTTTCTTTTAACCATTTTTTTGCTAGATCAAGTATCTTGGAATGCTCTTCCTTTTTTGAAAGTCTTTTTTCTTTTTTATTCTTTTTATTTCCTTCTTTTTTACTCCCTTTTTTTTGTAATAAGGCAAAATAAAAGCCTTCACTAGCAGTGATATTTGGAATGAGGTGATAACCTAGACTTTCTTTCCCTTGCACCCAATTCCAGCTAGGATTAATATGCTCTAGAGGAATAAGCTCTGCATCGTGAGTGTCGATGAGAAATTTCACGTTATCTTCATTTTCTGTAGAATTAAAAGTACAAGTGCAATAGCAAAGTAGCCCACCGCATTCTAGCATTTTCCAAGCAGAATGAAGAATGTCTTTTTGTCTTTGAGCACAATCATTTACCGCATTTAAACTCCATTCATTTCTAGCTTCTGGAGTTTTCCTAAAAAGACCTTCACCAGAGCAAGGAGCATCTACGACAATAAGATCAAAGGAAAGTCCTGATTGAGCTAATTTATTAGGGAAAGATTGAGTGACAATTGTATTTGGATTTCCCCATTTAATTAAATTTTCAGCAAGTATTTGAGCTCTTTTAGGAATAGGTTCGTTGGCAATGAGTGTAGACCCTTTAGGTACAATCGTCTGTAAAAGGGTAGACTTCCCACCGGGAGCAGCAGAAAGATCTAATACTCTTAAAGCTTTGTTAGGTAAAAATCTTTGGATTTGAGCTAAGGCCATAGAACCAGCTTCTTGCACATAATAGTATCCTAAATGCCATAAGGGATCATGAGCAAAAAAAGGTCGTTCTTCAAGGTAATAGGCATTATCGCACCATTGTACATTTTGATTAGATAAAAGAGAAGTCTGTTTGACTTTATTTTTTAAAGTATTGTATCGTATAGATGTCAATGCTTCAGTATCTAATCCTTGAATAATTTTATTTGCTAGAGAGGGATAATCTTTTTGAATTAAGGATAAAAAATCGGTGGATAAAGGTATGTTTTCTTTATTCATATTCCTAAGATAAATAAAGAAGGTAACTTCTCAAATACAAAAGGTTTTTTCTTCCATTCAGCAATAGAACACGTTTTGATATGTTCTGCTTTTCCCGTTATATCCTGAGCAATACACAATCTTAGATGCGATGGACACAAGGATAGAAGTGTGTCAAAAAGTTTTTGATTTCGGTAGGGAGTTTCAATGAAAAGTTGAGCTTCTTCTTCCTTTTTTATTTGAGACTCTAATTGTTTTAGTTTTTGCTTTAGTTCTGTGTTTTCTCGTGGCAGGTATCCATTAAATGTAAATTTTTGCCCATTTAATCCAGAAGCCATTAAGGCAAGAAGGATTGAGGATGGTCCAATAAGAGGAATTACTCGTATATCTTTTTGATGAGCAATGCGAACAACATAGGCTCCGGGGTCAGCAATTCCAGGACAACCTGCTTCAGAAATGACACCAGCATCCAAGCCTTGCTCCATTTTCATAATGGGAGCTTCTAGCTCTTGTAGTTTAGAGTGTTTGCCTATTTCTATAAAACTTATAGTTGATATATCCTTTTGAGGACAGAGTTTTTTAATAGCTCTTCTTGCAGAGCGGATGTTTTCAACAAAGAAAAGATTTAGATCTTTTATAATTTCAATATTTATCTCAGGAAAGAAAGTCCTATTACTTCCATCTGAAATAGAAACAGGGATAAGGTAGAGTACACCTTTGTTCATACAATTCGTTTACTTTTCTTTAGAAATAATACTTATCTTTTTGATGATAATATCTTTTTTGGGGCGATTTATATCATCCGTTTTTACTCTTTGTATATTGTCTATAACCTTCATTCCAGAAACAATCTCTCCAAAAACAGTATATTCGTTGTCAAGGAGAGGTGTCCCTCCATAGAACTTATATGCTTTTCGTTGCTCATCGGAGTACTTGACACCTCTTTTTTCTTCAATATTATCAAGGTCTAAATCGGTGTAAAAAGTTCCTGTAACAATATAAAATTGATGGGTAGAGGAGTTCTTTTTAGGATTAACATCATTTCCTTCTCGAGCTGCACATAGGGCTCCTTTTTTGTGAAAAAAACGTTCGATATTTATTTCGTGAGGGATTTCTCTACTAATAGTATCAATGGTAACATCTGTTTCAGCTGTAGCATTTTTAGTTAGACTATTACCGCCTTGTACAACAAAGGACTCTATAATGCGATGAAAAATTGTATTTTCATACGCTTTAGAACGAATGTTTCTAAGAAAGTTTTCTTTGTGTCTAGGAGTTCCATCATAGAGAGCGACAACAAAAGTTCCTTTGTTGGTTTCAAATTGAACATAGGTAGAGGCTTTTTCTGTAATAGCTGCCTTTTCTTGTCCCCATACAGTATAGATAGATAGAATAAGAAAAGGAATAAAAAACAAATATTTTTTCATATTAATGGTGGTAAAGTATCATTCGTAGCATTTGTTGTTGCAATAAATGCTTTAGGGTCTTCTTGTAAAATAAGTTTTTTTAGAGTTGGCACATATTTTCGCTCAATAATCATAAATATAATTTCTCTTTCAACTCCAGCAAACATCCCTTTTCCATGAATGTAGGTTGCTCTAAGTCCCATTTTTTCGACAATAATACTTCTAAGATCATGAGGGCGATCACTGACGATAAAGATGGCTTTGTTGGGATTTTCAGGAGTCATAAGATCTAAGACTTTTCCATAGACAACGATTGTTACAAGAGAGTATAGAGGGACTTTGATGTCTCTAAATACAAGTAATCCAAAGAGGATAACCAGAGCATCTACAAGTATGATGAGATGGCTTGTTTTGATATTGTTTCCCTTACTAAGAACTCGAGCTAAAACATCAGTTCCAGCACTTGTACTTCCTACTCTAAAGGTGAAGAAAACACCAAAGCCAAGTATGGCTCCTCCGTATACCGAGGCTAAGAAGGGGTCGTCTTCGATTAAGGGTTGTCCATGGGTCACATATTTGGTCAGTAAATCCGTAAAGAGCCCAATAGTAACAAAGGTCGCAATTGTTTTTGCCCCAGAAGACATACCTAGAGATTTCGAAGCTAAAAGAAAAAGAGGGACATTGAAGAAATAGGCGACAATCCCGATAGGAAGTCCATCAGGAAAATAATCAAAAACTCCTTTCGTGAGATGGTTTAGGGCAATACTGATACCGTATACACCCCCAGGGACAATACCTGCAGGAGCAATAAAAATAGCATAGGCTGCGGATTGTAAAAAGGCTCCTAAAAGGAGGAGCATAATGTCTTTGAAAAGTTGTTCTTTTGACTTAGGGAACTTTTCAGTAAAGGGATTTCTTCTCTTCTTCATTCGTCTAAAATTATAGAAAAATCAGTTCTTTGCATTAATCTTATTAAAAGCAAGGCTAAAGATACTCAAAGCTGTAATAATATGATTCATTTTTTAGAATGAAAAGCATATTATTCCTCCTTTAAAAACAAAGTGTTTGAAAAGAAAATTTTGCATACGAGCCAAGTTTATTTCTCTAAGGAGAAAAGACGAATTCTCTAGTTAGCATTTTTTATTATGCAAATAAGGAATTATTTAAAATGACACTAGTAGCTATAAAGAGGTATTGAGTGTGGATTTTAATTAATCATAAGTAGGTATTTGTCGGCTTTTGTACCGCTTTTTTATAGATTGAATAGGATTTGTCTTGTATTTTTGTCCGTTAAAAGAAAAACAAAAAAGCATTATGAAATTCAAATTAACTTTTATTGGTTTGTTCTTATCAATTTTTACGATGATGTCCGCAAAACCTCTTATCTTAACTCAAGAAGCAGTAAGACAAGCCTCGGATAAAGAGACTGTTATTTGTTCTATGGTAACAGAAAAGAAAGTGGGGCGAATGATTGCTTTTAGGATTGAAACTAAAGATGGACAAGATGCAGGACTCAAGGTTGATTTAGGAGATGGCGTATTTATAAAGCCAAGCGGCCGTTACCCATCTTATACCGTTAAAGGGAAAAAATTTAGAATTTCTGCTTCTCGTCCCGAATTGGTAGAGGGGCTTATATTAAATACTTGTAATTTTTCTAGTATAATTGTTTCATCGCTAACTTCACTTAAGAAAGTCTTAGTAGGGCAAAATCTTTTAAAGGGGGAGTCTATGCAAGAGTTTGTTGCCTCTTTACCTGCAACACAAGGTGGAGCTTTATATCTCCGTAATACAGGCTCATCAAGTGATACGCAAACAATGACTAAAAAGCAAGTAGAAAGTTTGCGTAAAAGAGGTTGGGAAGTCTATACTTATAGAGGTTCTTTTGCTAATAAAACGGTATATGATGGAGAAGAAGAAACGACAAGTGTAGACGAAGATGTTCCAGCAATAGAAATAGATCTTGCAGAATCTGCAGTAAGTTTAGTTTCTAATGTAGAGGGAAAAGGAGATCTTTTTTATAAAATAGGAAATGGCAAGAAACAAGCTTTGACGGATCGTTTTATATATAATGTAGCAGGTAAGCATATTACTATCTATGGAGATATTACTAAATTGGTTTGTTTTCAGAGTTCAATTACCAAATTAATTGTACGTAATGCTCCAAATTTGACTTATTTGAATTGTTGTGCCAATGAAATTTCAGAAGAGAATATGCTTCTACTTTTGAAAAGTTTGCCTTCAAATGGAAATCTAGAAAAGAAAGCTATAATAATAGATAAAAAAAATAGTTATTCAGAAAAAAATCAAGTTCCTTTTCAAGCAACAGAGATTGCGATTGCAAAGAATTGGAAACTTTTTGATTGGAATAATTCTCAGCCTATACAGATTGAGCAATATATTCCGGCTATTATTTTTAATACAATGAAACAAAAGGGAGATCTTATCACATTGGGCTTCAAAGGGAAAAATATACGCCTTGATATGGGCAATGGGAAGATTGTAACTCCTAAGATAGAAGAGATGGTGGAGAATACTTATGAGTTAGAAGGGAAAACGGTTCGTATTTATGGGGATATAGAGAAAGTCTCTATGCCCAATAATCTTATAACTGCTTTAGATGTATCAGGAGCCAAACAGCTCAACTCATTGGATGTTTTTCAGAATGCATTAAGTGAAGAGGCGTTTTTTAATTTGATAAAAGGACTTCCTTATAATGAGAAGTCTTGTGGTCAACTCTTCGTTTTTGATGAAAGTGCTTCTTGGGATAAGAATGTTTTTAGTAAAACTTGTGTTAAAAAAGCCAATGAAAAAGGTTGGAAGGTTCTTTATAGAACGAAAGGTGACAAATTGGCTTTTTATGAAGGTGTTGTTGTAGAGCCTAAGGAAGTCTTAGCAATGTCTTTTGAAACGGATTTAAAAAAGGGAGATAAATTAAGAATTTATGCTGAAGGGACTACTTTGGTTTGGCTAGATTTAGGAGATGGAACTTTGCAAGAGATGCGACCAGCAGGCTTTAATACGGTGACAATAAGAGGCCAGAAATTAAAAGTCTATGGAAATTTAACATGGTTAGCCTTAGGGAAATCAAAATTGACAAAGTGTGAGATAAGTGAAGGTTTAGAGTTTTTACAAACTTTATATCTATACGATAATAATCTAAGTCAATTGTCTCTTCCTTATTTAAAGAGTTTAATGAATTTGAACATTGCTGGTAATTCTTTTTCTAAAGAGGAAAGCCAAAGAATAGTGGAGGCTTTGCCAAATGACAAAGAGAGAGAGAGAAGAGGCAATGATACTCCTATTTGCTTTGTGGTTGACAAATCTTTAGCAAAAGAGCAAAATAAAATAGCCAAAGAGACTTGTGAAAAAGGTACAAATAAGGGTTGGTTGATGATGGATTTTGCAGGTGGAGAAAAAGATAAACAAAAAGAATATGCAGGAGATACAATAGTCGCTCTTAAGACTCCAGAGCTTAGTGGGGTTAAAATATACGATCAATCTCATCAAATAATTATAGTTCAAGACTTGTCTGAGAGAATAGTCCTGTATACAATGTCTGGTGATTTTGTAATGGATCTATATGCCTTTGATAGGAATAGTTTTTATATAAACAAACAAAGTTTACCCAAAGGGGCTTATATTTTGCAAATAGGAAAAGGAAAAGCTTTTTCTATTCAGATACAATAAAAAGACTTGATTTTCAGGCAAAAATATACAGAGAATACCTATTTATAGTTATGCTGAAATCTTTTATATTCATTATTTTTGTTCAAAATGGTATGTTATATAAATATGAAATAACTAAATAAAAGAAAATATGAGTAAAAAATTATGCTTTAGTATTCTTATGCTTTTATCCTTTCTGAGTTTCGGCTCAATTGGATTGATGGCACAAGATACGACAACAGAGAAACCCTATGTGCTTGAGGGGGAAATCTTAAAAAAATGGACAGGTTCAGAAACAGAAATTGATTTTTCTAATTATTCTGATCTTAGTGCGATTAAACAAATCGCAGATGAAGCTTTTAAAGGAAATACAAAAGTCACAAGTATCACAAAGGTTCCTATGGGTGTTTCTATTATAGGAACATCTGCTTTTGAAGGATGTACGGCTCTTGCAACTTTCGCTTTTGAGAAATACGGTCGTAATTATGATGTTGGTGGAATTAAGAAAAATGCGTTCAAAGATTGTTCTTCTTTGACAGAATTAATTATTCCTCGTCATTTTAAAATATTTGAAGATCATATTCTTCAAGGAACTACAAGTTTGAAAAATGTATCCTTTGAGTATAATCGTTATTCTTATGGAGGAAAAACGACCTTTGTAGAGGGAACATTTGAAGGGATGAATCCTAATTTGGAATCTTTCACCTTTGTATCTATGTATGAAGGGGATGCTCAAGTTTTTGCTAAAGATGTAACTAAAATGTTTGGTTCTTCTGTGTATGAAAATGCCCAAATCAAAACAAGCCCAGAAAGAGCAGATGCAATTCTTGCATTAGGTGCTTCAGAAATTTTAAAAATCGCATTTCCTAAGTTAAAAGAATATATTCAGAATCTAGAATTTACAGTATCTATAGATGATGACTTTTTAAAGAAATTAGAAAGTTCTGAGATTTTTGATGTTACTGATAATAAAGTTGTAGAGTTAGGAACGAAAGTTAAAGTAGATCATGAACTACGAGTGACTCTAACGCCCAAAGAAGGTTATTTCCTTAAGAGAGCAATTATTCCTCTTGGAGGATGGGGAAAATATGAGTATTTTAATGAATTCCCATTTACATTTAAAATGCTTGCAAAAGATATAGAAATTGACGGAGAGCTAAATACACAACTTACTTATGGTATTAAAGGTGAGGCGAATGGACTTCTAAAGGTGATTTTCTCTTCAGCAAAAGATTTTTATTCAGAACCAGATGAAATCTTATATACAAATCAGACTGAGTATAATCCAAGAAAAAGCGATGCTCGTTTTATTTTTAAAGCTTTTCCTAAAAAAGGTTATCGTGTAAAAGAATGGCTAAAAGATGGTGAGGTTGTAGAAGGAGAAATCGAAAATACCTATTCTTTATCAGCACCTCATGATCCAACAAAAGTTGAGGTTGTATTTGAAAAAGGTGCAAAACAACAAAAATTCCAAACATCAGGAACTTTTAAGAAAATAACTATTACGAATAAAGATACAGGTGCAGAAGTAAATGCTGGAGATAACGTTATTGTTGGAACACCTCTTCACATTGCAGTTGAATTAAAAGAAGGTTATAAGTTTAAAGAAGTTCAAATAAGAGATTCTCAAAATAGTGCTGTAATTAAAGAAAAGAAAAAAACATTAGAATTTGATTATGTAATGCCTTCTGATGAGATTGATTTCTTTGTAAGAACAGAATATTCTATCATCTTTGAAGCGACCAATAATATTGGGGGAAAAGTTACAGCTCACTATTTTGAGAAATCTTACTGGGGAGATCCTAAAGAATTTGATTTAGTGTCAGGTTCAACATGGGAATCTCTTGATGTAGGTTATGGTAATAAGACGGTTACCTATACAGCTATTCCATCTAAAGGATACAAAGCTGTAAAATGGGAAACTGTAGAATTTAATTCTTCTGACGAGAAAGTTGTTAAAGAAATCGCAGCAGACCAAATCAAAGACAATACCTATGCCGTAACGGGTGTAAGTAATTATAAACCTTTACTTTTCTATGTTACTTTTGAGAAAGATGATACCGTAACTCTACCTACACATACGTGTACCTTTAGTGTAGAAGGTTCAGGAGCAACACTTACAGCAACATCAGACTTAGAAAGCATAACAACAGATACTCAAGTTAATGAAGGTGCTAAATTAGAATTTACAGCAACTCTTCAAGAAGGTTATAAAGTAAAAGCTTGGAAGCTTAATGGAGAAGTTGTTGCAGGTGAAACTGCTACAACTTATGTAACTACTGTTGCTGAAGCAGATGTTGAAGTTAAAGTAGAAGTAGAAAAATTGGTAGAATATTCTGTTTCTTATTCTGTAGAAGGTGATGGTGCTACTCTTAGTGCTAAGAATAGTAAAGGAGATCTTGCAACAGCTTCTAAAGTATACGCAGGAGAAACCGTAAGCTTTACCGCAGTACTTAAAGAGGGGTATAGAGTTAAAGAGTGGAAGCGTAATGGAGAAGTTATTGCTGATGAAAAGGGTGCAAAACTCTCTCTAGAAGTTGTAGATGCTAATCTTGAATTAGTTCTTGTTGTAGAAGCTATTCCGACTCATACATTAAGCTATTCTGTTGAAGGCGAAGAAGCTTCAGTTGTAGCTATTATTGGAGGCGAAGAAGTAAGTGAAACAAGTAAAACATTAGAAGAAGGAGAAGCCGTAAGTATTGTTGCCTCTGTAAAAAAAGGTAATAGAATAAAGGGCTGGAAAGTGAATGGAGAAATTCAGGAAGGTAAAAAATCTTCTATTTTTGAAACTGTAATGGGATCGGAAGATCTTGAAATCGTTGTCCTTGTTGAAACTATTACACATAAGGTGTATTTTGAGCCTTCGGTATATGATGGAGGAACACTTACAGCTCAAGTTAATGGTGAGAATATTGAGACAGGAGCAGATGTGAAAGAGGGAGCAACAATAGATTTTTCTATTAGTCTAAATCCTGGATACGAGGTTCTTAGTTGGATGGTAGATGGCAAGGTTGTTGAAGGTGAGAAAGGTTTAACTTTCAAACAAGTTGTAGGAACAGATGAACTTAGGGTAAGAGTTGAATTACAAAGAGTAATTTGTGACTTGACTTTCTCTGTAGAAGGAGGAACATCAACAACAATTGCAGCAAAATATCCAGATGGAGTAGAAATAAGTAGTCCTGCTCAAGTATATCAAGCAGAGAAAATTATATTTACCGCAACGATTGAAAGTGGATATGAAGTGAAAGCTTGGAAGCTTAATGATGTTGTTGTAGAAAATGTAAAAACAAATACTTACGAAGCAACCATTAATGATAAGAAAACCAATATCGTTCTTGAAGTTGGTAAAATAATACCTAAACATGAAGTTGCTTTCTCAGTAGAAGGAGATGGCGGTACTCTTGTAGCAGAGGTTGATTCTAATCCAATCACATCAACAGCTCAAGTTGAAGAAGGTGCATCTGTTAAGTTTACAGCAACACCTGCTAAGGGCTACAAAGTAAAAGCATGGAAGAAAGATGATGTGCTTCTTAATGACCAAAAGTCAACTACTTATACCGTACAAGTAGGAACAGAAGATCTTAAGGTTGCTGTAATATTTGAAAAAGAAATTCCAAGTTATTTAGTGGAATATGGAACAGCAACTCCTGAAAGAGGAACTGTGACAATGATAAATGCTGCTACTAAAGAAACTGTTGCATCTGCAACAAAGTTACCTTTAGGAACAAAGTTGATTTTAACAGCAAAACCTGCAGAGAAATATATTCTAACAGCTTGGAATGTAAATGGAAAAGAACAAGCACTAAATAAAGATAAAGCTCTAGAGTTGGCTATTACATTAACACAAGATATGATTGTTAATGATAAATTATCTATATCAGCAGTATTTGAAAAAGATAATGCCGTTCAAGAACTTAAAAATTCTATCAAAGTTTATACTCTTGCAGGTCAACTTTGTATTGAAGCTCCAGCAAATCAAGTCGTAGAAGTTTACGATTTGAGTGGACGTCAAGTGAAAAGATTTACAACAATGGATGCTAGAACCGTTCAAGCAATGAGTAATGGTATTTATATTGTTAAAGTGTGTGGTCTTACTCATAAGATTATTATACGATAATCTCTAAAATACTTATCTCCTTTAGAGGAGAAAGATAGTACAAAAAAGAGGTCGGTACAGTTATTGTTATCGGCCTCTTTTATAAAATTAAAACAAGTGTTAAAATGCAGAAAATGAAGAGAGTAAAGCTATTTCTAGTCTTATTTTTTATTCTATCTCTTCCCTCTTTTTCACAAGGGAAAAAAGGAATATATAAGCGAGAATATATAAAATTAAGTACGAAAAAATATGGAGACCGCCTTTTCTTTAGATTAGAAGGGGATAACTGTTGGTTAGATGTAAATAAAAATGGCTTATATGACCGTGGAGAAGAGTTAAAGGCATCAGGTATAACAGAGGGGATTGATTTAAAAGATAAAGAAGGCTTATATATTTATGGTCGAAAAATTGAGAAATTTAATATATCAGGTAATATCCCTAATGCAGGACAACAATTAATTTCTGATATTGATGTTACTCACGCTCCTTCATTATTAGAACTTAATTTACATAATAATCTGATTTCTGAAATAGATTTGTCTCAATCGGAGAAATTAGAGAAGTTAACCATTTCAAGTAATAATATAACCTCATTAGATTTTTCATCTCTGACTTTGTTGAAAGAATTAGATGCGTCTTTATTAATTTCTTATACAGATGTTTTAGATCTCTCTCCCTTAGTAAATTTAGAGAAAGCCAATCTGACCCTCTCTTCCTTTTCTAATGTTAAATTAGATGGTTTAACTCATTTAAAAGAGTTGGATCTTTCGTTTATAGATATTGCAGAATATGTTTTTCCTGAAGGGCTTAAGGGGAGCTTAGAAAAATTGAATGTTACTCGCAATAATTTGCTTAAAGAACTAGATTTGTCAGACTTCTTGTATCTAAAAGAGTTGAAAGCGAATGATTGTATTTTAGAGAAATTGTACTTACCTGCTTTACCTACCTTGGTTCATTTAGAATGTGCAATCAATCAATTAAAGGATATAGATCTTTCATCATCAAGAAAATTAGAGTATATCGAGTTGTATCAAAATAAGCTATCTTATCCAGTGATGCAAAAGCTTGTTTCTGATTTAAATACTTATGACGTAGATAAGAAAATATACATTATCAATACTGTTCCAGCAACTTCATGGAACAAGAATGTTGAAGAAAAAAATCTCTTCACAAAAGAGTTAGTAAGTCTTGCAAATAAGAAAGGATGGAATGTGTATGACTTGAATGGGAAGATGGAGAATGCTATTCTTTATACCGGAAGTGAAAATATCTTGATGAATGGAGACTATTGGATTAGTTTACAGACTAAAACAGAAGAGGACATTTTTGTAACAATTCAGGGAGAAAATTTATGGGTGGATGCAAATGAAAATCTAAAGATTGATGATGGTGAAGAGATTGTTTCAGGAGTGAAATCTCAAGTATCTCATAGAACAAGTAAGTCTTTACGTATTTATGGGACATCTATTTCAAGCTTAAAACTACAAGATTTAGAATTGACAGATATAGATTTGTCTCGCTCACAAGAACTTGAAGAATTGGATATTTCAGATACCTCTCTTCAAAAGATAGATCTTAGAAGGAATAAAAAACTAAAAAAGCTTATTCTAGGGAATAATAAGCTTTCGAAACTTATTGTGAAGAATTGTACACTGTTAGAAGAAGTTGATTTATCTAATAATAAGCTTTATCATCAACCTGAACTTCCCTCAGAAAATATAAAACGCTTAATTTTAAGGAATAATCAAATAAATGTTATAGATCTTCAAGCTTATCCTGTATTAGAATATTTAGCTATAGATGGTAATAGGATTGATTTTAAGGGAATGCAAAGCCTAGTTTATTCTCTTAATAAAGTAGAAAAAGAAAAACGACTGATTGCATTAAATACAAGCGATGTAAGTAAAGAGCGAAGAAATAAAATTTCTCAACTTACAATAGAAGAAGCTACTAAGAGGAATTGGAATGTTTATGATAAGAAAGATCTATCCAATGCATTGATAAAGGGTGAAGATGTTTTGATTGGCTCAAAAAAAGAATCTATAGCCTTGACATTATTGCCTGATAAAGAAGGCGTTTATAAAGTTAGATTTAAGGGGAAAGCCCTTTGGATAGATTTAAATGGGAATAAAAATCAAGAACCCAATGAAAGTTTGATAGGAGATTTTACAGAAGTAAAACTCAACTTATCTTCGCAAAAAGAACTCTATTTATATGGGAATAATATTTATGGACTTTATTTTGAAGATTTAAAACTTTTACAAAAAGTAGATATTACTAAAGCTAAAAGTTTAACTGATATAGATGTCTCAGGTAGTGAAATTGAAGAATTTGTTTATGAAAAAAATCTCAATTTAGAAAATATAGATATTTCAGAGAATAAATTAAAAGGAGATTTTGATTTTTCTAAATTTCCTCGTATAAAAAATATTTATGCTTATACAAATGATTTTACCTCTATAGATGTATCTGCTTGTACATCTCTTAGACTGTTGTCTTTAGGGAACAATCGTTTAAGTTCAATAGATTTGTCGAATAATAAAGAACTCATCTGGCTCTACTTACCTCATAATCAACTGAAAGACTTGGATGTAGAGGTTCAAAAAAACTTGGTTTTACTTAATGTTGCAGGAAATCGTATTGAAGGAAAGAGTATGGATGCTTTAGTAAATACATTAAATTCTCTTTCTTATCATGAAGATAAAGAGCTTTGGGCTGTAGATAAAACACCTGGATATAAAGGACAAGACAATAAGATCTCGTCGCAACAAGTGAAAAAAGCAAAGGAAAAAGCTTGGGTGACTTTTGCATGGGGTGATCCGAGTAATTTGCCTTATGAAGGTTATGATGCGATAGCAAATAAATCGGTAAAGAAAGAGATGTCATTTAGAGTCTTGTCAACTTCAAGAGGGATTTTATTACAATCGGAAACGTCTTTGTTGAAGCCTATACAAGTCTATTCGATACAAGGAGAATTATTGTTTCAAGGTTTTTTGAAGAAGGAACGAGAAATTTATACTGACGCACCTTGTTTATTAATAAGGATTGGTGAAGAAAGTATTAAGGTAATTCGTTAATTGTTTCCCTTATCAAGAAAAGAGGATTGTAAAAAATACAATCCTCTTTTTTATTTTTCAGCATTAAAGCTTTGCTATGTATAAATAAAATTCTTTTTAAGATATGCTCTTTATATATTTAAAAAGGATGATTTCTATTTCTCTTTTTGTTATCTTTGTTTTATTAGATATATACTATATAAAATAACAAAGACGATTGATCTTGGCGATGGAAGAACTATCAAGATCGAAACGGGAAAATTGGCGAAACAAGCCGACGGTGCCGTTACCGTAACAATGGGCAACACCGTGTTGCTCGCAACAGTATGTGCAGCAGCAGATGCTGCTCCAGATTGTGATTTTATGCCACTACAAGTGGATTATAAAGAAAAATATGCAGCCATTGGGCGTTTCCCTGGTGGTTTTACAAAAAGAGAGGGAAGAGCTTCAGACTATGAGATTTTAACTTGTCGTTTGGTAGATAGAGCTTTGCGTCCTCTTTTTCCCTCAGATTATCATGCAGAGGTATTTGTTTCTATAACTCTCTTTTCTGCAGATGGGGTAGATATACCAGATGCATTAGCAGGACTTGCTGCTTCTGCTGCTTTAGCTGTGTCTGATATTCCTTTCGAAGGACCTATTAGTGAAGTGCGTGTAGCACGAGTTGATGGGAAGCTTCTCGTTAATCCAACTTTTGAGCAATTAGAATCTGCAGATATGGATTTGATGGTTGCCGCTACTATGGATAATATAATGATGGTAGAGGGAGAAATGGATGAAGTGCAAGAAGTTGATATGCTTGAGGCTATCAAGGTGGCACACGAGGCAATTAAAATTCAATGTCAAGCTCAGTTAGAACTATCAGAAGCTGTAGGGAAATTAGTGAAAAGAGAATATTCTCATGAAGTAAATGATGACAATCTTCGTAAAGATATTCACGATAAATGCTTTCAAAAAGCTTATGCTATAGCAGTTAGTGGAACGAATAAACAAGATAGAGGTCAAGCTTTTAAAGAGCTTGTAGAGGAATATAAGAGCCAATTTTCAGAAGAAGATTTAGCTGAAAAGAAAGCTATGATAGCTCGTTACTATCATGATGTAGAAAAAGAGGCTATGCGAAGAGCTATCCTAGATGAAGGAAAGCGTTTAGATGGAAGAAAGACGACAGAAATTCGTCCTATATGGATTGAAACAGATTGTCTTCCAATGCCTCATGGATCAGCTATTTTTACAAGAGGAGAGACTCAATCTTTAACTACCGTTACATTGGGAACAAAGGCCGATGAGAAATTAGTTGATGATGTCCTTTGTCGTGCTAAAGAACGTTTCTTATTACACTATAATTTCCCCCCCTATTCAACTGGGGATGCTCGTCCTCAAAGAGGTGTTGGTCGTCGTGAGATAGGACATGGAAATTTAGCTTTTAGAGCATTAAAACGTATGCTTCCTGTTGATTATCCTTATGTTGTTCGTATTATTAGTGAAATTTTAGAATCAAATGGCTCGTCTTCTATGGCAACTGTTTGTGCAGGAACATTAGCTTTGATGGATGCAGGGGTTAAAATTAAAAAACCTGTTTCAGGAATTGCAATGGGATTAATTAGTGAAAATAAGGGAGCTAATTATGCTGTTCTTTCTGATATTCTTGGCGATGAGGATCACTTAGGAGATATGGATTTTAAAGTGACGGGTACGAGAGATGGTATTACGGCAACACAAATGGATATTAAGGTAGATGGTCTAAGTTATGAAATTTTGGAAAAAGCCTTAATGCAAGCTCGTGATGGACGTATGCATATATTGGGTAAAATTGAAGAAGCAATGCCTTCTGTTCGTCCTGATTTAAAACCTAATGCTCCTCGTATTGAAACAATGGTTGTACCTAAAGAATTTATAGGGGCAATAATAGGTCCTGGAGGAAAGATTATTCAAGGAATTCAAGAAAAAAGTGGGGCAGTTGTTTCTATTGAAGAAGTTGATGGCTCTGGTTATGTTGAGATTTCAAGTAACGATAAAGCTTCTTTAGATATGGCTCTTGCAATGGTGAAAGGTATTGTTGCAATTCCAGAAGTAGGAGAGGTTTACGACGGTAAGGTGAAATCTGTGATGCCCTATGGATGTTTTGTTGAATTCTTATCGGGCAAAGAAGGTTTACTTCATATTAGTGAAGTTGATTGGAAACGATTTGAAACGATAGAAGAAACCAATCTTCATGAGGGGGATAGTGTAAAGGTTCAATTGTTAGATATTGATCCTAAGACAGGTAAATTTAAACTATCTCGTAAATCTTTGATAGAAAAACCCGAAGGTTATGTTGAACCTGAACGCCGTTCTCGTAGAAGAGATGAAGGAGAACGTCGTAGAAAAGAATAAGATTAGAAAAATAAGGAAAAAAGAGGTTTCTGTTGAAAAGAAGCCTCTTTTTTTAGATGAAAAGAAAATTGGCTTGTTTACAGAGAATTTTCTAATTTTGAACAATTAAATAAAAATTAAACATAAGAATAAAATGAGAAAACTATTACTTCTTTTGACTTCTCTTTTTGTATTTACGTTAGTTGCTTTTTCTCAACAAGGAAAGGATATACAAAATAAGGTAGAAGTTGTACTTAGAAAGGGGACAAAAAATGTCACTTTTAAATTTGCCGTGGAAAAGGGGACAAACTTATTTGTAAATTGGGGAGATGGTAAGTTTACATCTCAAACAGATACGTATGGTTTACCCAGAGCTACTCCAAGAAAGGGAGTTGTGAAAACAATAAGATTGAAAAATAAAGTAAGTCACACATTTGATACTCCTTTATCAAAAGATAAAAAAATTATTATTGAAGGAAAGAATTTGCAAGGCTTAGAAATTGAAGAGTTGTCTGAAAAAGCTTTTGGTGGCTTTGGTCAGGTGGATGCTCCTAAATTGCAATTTTTAAGTTTTGGATTTTTAGAACCAGCAATGTCTTGTATTTCGTCTTTTGGGGGAAGAGTAGATTTGTCAAAGTGTCTAGCTCTCAAGTGGGTTGCTTTAGAAAATTTAGAGTCTGTATCTTTTGCAAAAGAAGCTCCATTGTATATGGTTGAAATAAGAGCTTTTTCTAATAAAATGAATCATGAAGGAAGAGGGAGCTTACAATCATTAGACCTTTCGTCTTATTCAAAAATTCAATATTTAGAACTAAAAAATCTAGATCTAAAAGCTATAAAATTAGATCAAATGAAATCTTTAGCTTATTTGATTATTGATAATTGTCCTATAAAAGAAATAAATCTTTCTTCTTTATCTAAATTGAGGGAAATTAAAATAAGGAATACGGAAGAGCTTAAAACAGCAACTCTTGAAAAACTTATTTTGCCTAATAACTGTAAGTTTTTAAGAGAACTAGATTTATCGAACAATTTGTTGAAAGTATTAGATTTGGGCTCATTAACTCAAGCAACAAAAATTAAAGATATAAATCTAGAGAATAATTGTTTGAGTTATTCAAGTTTATTAGTTCCAGCTAATGTAACACTTGCAAAAAATGGTTCATATAAGTATGCACAGAAAGAGTGTACTTTACAAAGTGTTTCGACAAAGAATTTTACTATAGATCTTAGTAAAGAGATGAAATTCTTAGTTGGAGGGGATGAGAAGAAAACACAGGTAAGTTGGTTCTCTTTTGATATTAAAACAAACAAAGAGATGGAATTGCCAAAAGAAGCTTATGAAGAAAATAAGGGAGTTTTTACATTTAATGAAAAGATTTTTAATGGGAAGAATAAAGTACATCTTTTTGCAAAATTAAAGAATGAAGCTTTCCCTAAGATTTATAAATTAAATGGCAAAGAACTTGATACATATCCTACATCAAAGGTTGAATTTGAGAAGACAGGAGATGCAATTTCATCTGTAGAGCCAGAACATGTCTCTTTTTATCCTAATCCTACTAAAGATTTTCTCTATATTCATTTGAAAAAATCTTGCTTAGTATCTATTTATAGTTTATTAGGAGAAAGGATTTATCAAAAACAATATTCTTCTGGTGATTATAAGATTGATTTTAGAAAATTAGAAAAAGGGAAGTATATCGTAAATCTAGGTCATAGTCAGCATTTGATAGTGAAAGAATAGTCTTGTGCAGATAAGTTGAAAAAGAAAAAGAGGAGTCTTTTAAAAAGAGGATTCCTCTTTTTTTTATTGAAATAAAAAGGTTATTTTTGTAGATATAAGTAGAAAGAATTTTTAATATGGAACAAGAAAATAAGAAAAAGCTAGAGTTTTCAGTGTCTTCGGGAGAATTGTCACAATTATTTCAAAAGATTCAGAAAATAGTCCCCTCTAAGTCAGCTCAGCCAATTTATAGCAATATGTTATTTGAAATAAAGGATGGGGTATTAAGCCTAACAGGTTCTGATGGTATTGTTCGTGTAACAGGGCGAATGAATTTGCTTAGCTCAACAGGAAATATGTCAATAGGTATTCGTCCAAAAGATATGGGTGAATATATACGTAATTTGTCAGAACAAGTTCTTGTTTTTGAATGTGATATGGAAACTCCTATGTTGAATATTTCATTTTCAACAGGAAATTTTTCTATTCCTTATGCGTCAATGGAGTTGTATCCAAAAGGTTTAGAATATAGTAATACCTTAGGAGCTAAACAAGATGAAATACAACATTCTTTAATTTTAGATATTCAAGATTTTTGTGAAGGTCTAGATTTTGTGTGTCCAGCAGCAACTCCCAAAGGAAATACTAAGGATAGTGCTATTATTGTAGATTTTGAAGAAGAAGGATTATTGTTAGTAGCAGGTTCTAATATAACGGCTTTACTACATAAAGCAAATTGTTGTAAGAATGTCCCCCTTCCAGAAGGAGATAAAATAAAGAGAATTTTAATACCATTAAAAATTGCGTCATTTATAAAAGATTTTAGTTATGAAGAAGATCAAATGCTTCTCTCCTATTCTAGAAATAAGATTTTTTTGACTTCTTCTTCCTTGGAAATTTCGGCAATACTAATGGATCCTTCGCAAGTAACTTCTCATACATATAAAGTTTACTTTAAAGAGCAATCTTCTTTTACAGTAGAAGTAGATACCATTCTTTTATTAGACACATTAAAGCGAATGAATAGTCTTTTAAATAGTGAAGAAGCGAGAGTACAATTAATGATGGAAGATGGCGTATTCTCATTAGAAGCAATGTCTCCTGAAGAAGGTGGATATAAAAAAGCAAAAGAAATCCTTCCATTGGAATTCTCCAAAGAATTAAAAATGCTTCAAGTATTAAAATTGAGTAGTGTTTTATCTGCAGTTTCTTCTTTAGGAAGTTCAAAACTAACTATACATTATAGAGATTTAGCAAAAAATCTTATGATGACAAATTATGTAGAAGAAGGAGAGATAGAAAAGTCAAGTGTTATAGCCCTTGTAAAACCCTAAATTATGGATTTAAAGCTTAGACGTCCTATAGTTTTTTTTGATATTGAGTCTACAGGATTAAATACTTCTCATGATAGGATTGTAGAAATATCATTGATTAAAATTGCACCTAATGGAGAAGAAACCGTAAAAACGAGAAGGATTAATCCTGAATGTCCAATTCCTCCAGAATCAACAGAAATACATGGAATTTCTGATGAAGATGTGAAGGATTGTCCTACATTTAAACAAATTGGAAAGAGTTTAGCTTTAGAATTGCAAGGGTGTGACATTGCAGGTTATAATTCTACACGTTTTGATATACCTCTTTTAGTAGAAGAATTTTATAGAGCGGGTATTGATTTTGAAATTTCACGCCATAGATTGATTGATGTGCAAACCATTTTTCATAAATTAGAAAAAAGGACTCTTGAAGCAGCTTATAAATTTTATTGTAAGAAGACGCTTGTAGATGCCCATTCTGCGGAAGCTGATACTCGTGCAACTTATGAAGTGTTGAAAGCTCAATTAGATTTTTATCCAGAAGATTTACAAAATGATATTGAATTTTTAGCCGAGTATTCAAAACAAAATAATAATGTTGATTTAGCGGGTCGTATTATATGGAATGAAACAGAAGAGCCTATAATAAATTTTGGGAAGTATAAGGGACAAAATATAATAGAAGTTCTCAAGAAAGACCATGGATATTATAATTGGATACTAAATTCAGACTTTTCAGAAGATACTAAAAGGCATTTTACACATTTTTATCTAGAAGCAAAAAAATAGGAAAGATATGTACCTTAAGGGGAAGCGTTTAGTTATCGGTATAACAGGAAGTATAGCAGCCTATAAAACAGCTTCTTTAATTCGTTTGTTAATAAAAGAAGGAGCAGAGGTTCAAGTGGTAATCACTCCTTCAGGAAAAGAATTTATAACACCTTTAACTTTGTCCACATTGACTCAAAAACCTGTGGTTTCAGAGTTTTTTGATAAGCGAGATGGTTCTTGGAATAGTCATGTTGATTTAGGCCTTTGGGCTGATCTAATGCTAATTGCACCAGTAACAGCTTCGACATTGGCTAAAATGGCTTATGGCATAGCGGATAATATGTTATTAACAAGTTATTTGTCTATGAAAGCTCCAGTTTGGGTTGCTCCAGCAATGGATTTAGATATGTATAGACATCCTGCAACACAAAATAATCTTAAAATATTACAAGATAGAGGAGTTAAAATAATAGATGCTGACACAGGTTTTTTAGCAAGTGGTTTAGAGGGAAAAGGTCGTATGGCTGAGCCTGAGTTTATACGAGATGAGCTTATACGTTATTTTGCTAAATCTCAAGATAATAAGAGTATTTTAGAAAAAAAGAAAGTTTTAATAACTGCAGGACCAACTTACGAATCTATAGATGCAGTACGTTATATAGGCAATCATTCTTCAGGTAAGATGGGCTATGCTCTGGCTGAAGTTTTTAGAGAATGTGGAGCTTTAGTGAACTTAGTATCAGGACCAACAGCAATACCAATTCCAGAAGGGGTAACTTTGAAAAAAGTAGTTTCTGCAAATGAAATGTTAAGAGAAAGTCAAGCCCTCTTTCCAGAATGTGATATCGCTATTTTTTGTGCTGCAGTAGCAGACTATAGACCCGAAAATATTTTTGATGGGAAAATAAAAAGAGAAACAAAAGGGGATGAGATATTTTTGCGATTAATAAAGAATCCAGATATAGCTTCCACATTAGCAGCTAATAAAACTCATCAATATTGTGTGGGATTTGCTTTGGAATCAGCTTATGATGAAGATGAAACCCGAGCAAAAATGCAAAGGAAAAATATGAATATGATGGTTTTAAATACCTTTTCAGAAGAAGGAACAGGCTTTGCTACTGATACAAATAAAGTTCGAATTTTTTATGCGGATAAATTAGAAAAACAAGAGTTTCCTTTATCTTCAAAGAAAAAAATAGCAGAAGGTATTGTTAATCAGATTATTCAAGAGCTAGAAAAGAAATGCAAAGATTAGGATTACTTATTTTGTTTATTTCTTTTTTCTTTTCACAAGGTTTAAAAGGGCAAGAGTTAAAAGCAAAGGTTGCTGTAAATGTAGAAAAACTAGGAGCGGTTGATAAGCAGCAATTTGCAGAATTAGAAAGGAAATTAACGGATTTACTTAATACAACTCGTTGGACAAATACTATTTTTTCTTCCAATGAACGAATTATATGTAATTTTGCAATCAATATATCTTCTGTAGAAGATGATAGAAAATATCAAGCAGAGTTATTTGTTACAGCACAAAGACCTGTTTATAATACCTCTTATAATTCTCCTTTATTAGTTTATCGAGATAAAGAGTTAAACTTTGAATATCAAGCATTTGATGTTTTAGAATTTAATCCTAATCAGATTACGAATAATTTAGTGGCAACAGTCGCTTTTTATGCTTACTTTATATTAGCTTTAGATTTTGATAGTTTTGCTCCTACAGGAGGAACTTTTATTATAAATCAGATGCGACAACTCGTGAATTCATCTAGTCAAGCAAATCCAGAGTGGAAGGGATGGACAGCATATGATAATGATTATAATAGATATGCAATAGCAGAGGCTTTAAATGATAAGACTCAAGAAAATTTTCGTTTATTTTGGTATCAATATCATAGAAAAGGATTAGATGAGATGCTCGCAAATACGGAAAGAGCTCAAAAATCAATGTTAGAGAGTATACAAAATCTAGAAGAACTTCAAAAAATAAAAGCAAATTCTCCTTTATTAATGGTAGTTTCTCAAACTAAATTAAATGAGATTATTCAAATTGCGAGTGAGCTTACCTTAGATGAGAAAAAGGCTTTATATAAAAAGCTGTTTAAATTATATCCCACAGAAGGCAATACTCTAGATGTTTTAAAACAATAGAAAGCAAGTCTAATTTTAATATTATATGCTAAAACAGTTAATCATCTCTAATTTTATTCTTATTGAAGAGCATTCGCTTTTTTTTGAATCTGGTTTCACATCTATTACAGGAGAAACAGGAGCAGGAAAGAGTATTTTTGTAGGAGCATTATCAATGCTTTTAGGTAAGAAAGGGGATGCAACATTTGTTCGTCAGGGTGCAAATAAAAGTGTTATAGAAGGGCATTTTTCCGCCCTTTCAGATAGAGCGATAGAATGGCTTGAACAAAAGGATTTATTAGAAGAAACGGAGACTTGTATCTTGCGAAGGGAGATAAATATATCAGGTAGAAGTAGATCCTTTGTTAATGATACACCTGTAACCTTATCAGAACTAGCAGAACTATCTTCATTATTATTAGACATTCATTCTCAGCATGAGAATTTAAGTTTAACAGGAGCATCATTTCAGCTTCGATTAGTAGATAAACTTCTAGACAAGGCAAGTATATTAACAGATTATGTAAATTCATATAATCTTTATAAAGAAGCAGAAAAGCATCTAATAGATTTAAAAGCATCTATTCAGAAAAATCAAGAAGATTATGATTATAATCTTTTTAAATATAAAGAATTAAGAGAAGCCAAATTAAAAGAAGGAGAAGAAGACGTTTTAACAAAACAAGAATTAGAACTACGTTATTCTACAGATATAAAACAAGCCCTATGGCTAGCCTCATCTTCAATAGATAATGATGAGGGAGGAACTATTGCTGCCTTAAAAAGAGCAGAGCATTCATTGGACTCTATAATAGATAATTATCCTTTAGCAGAGAGTTTTCTAGAAAGGCTTTCTTCTTGTAGAATAGAGTTACAAGATATAGCTTCAGATTTATATACAAAAGGAGATTCGATAGATTCGAACCCTCAACTTTTAGAAGAAGTCTCACAGCGATTAGATTATCTCAACACTCTTTTATATAAGTATAAAGTTTCTTCAGTAAAAGAGTTGCTAGAATTATTTGCAATTTTATCTGAGAAAATTGAACAATATGATAATCAAGATTTCTTGTTACAAGAGGCGAATAAGAACTATAAAGAAGCTAGAGTTAAGTTAGACGAAAAGGCAAGACTTCTATCAGAAGAAAGAAGAAAAACAGCTGAACAAATAGCTCAAAGTTTAACAAAAGAGCTACATTTATTGGAGTTGCCTCATGCTCAAATTCGTTTAGATATCGTTCCTACGAAAGAACCATTAGCGACAGGATGTGACGAGGTTCATCTCCTTTTTAGTGCCAATGGAAAAGAAGAATTACGTCCCATCGGCTCAGTTGCTTCAGGTGGAGAAATTGCTAGAGTAATGTTATCCATAAAAGCATTATTAACAGAAAAGGATGATTTGCCTACAATTTTATTTGATGAAATTGACACAGGGATTTCAGGAAAAGTTGCAGATAGAATGGGAAAGATATTACATTCTATGGGAGAAAAAATGCAAGTTATAGCAATAACTCATTTACCTCAGATAGCCGCAAGGAGTAAGCAGCAGATAGCAATAGAAAAGAAGTATGATGCCAATGAAAAGGCTCATACTTTATTAAAAATATTAAGTCCCCAAGAGAGAGAAGAAGAAATCGCAAGATTAATAAGTGGCGATACAATTACCAATGCGGGATTAACAGCAGCAAAAGAATTATTAAATAATGATTAAAGAAAAAATAATATTTGGACTTCATTCTGTTCGAGAGGCTTTTGAATCAGGAAAAGAGATTGATAAAGTCTTTATAAAGAAAGGTCAATCTTCAGAAGAAGTTCGTCAGATAAAGATTCTAGCAAGAACGAACAGAGTCCCAGTTTTAGAAGTTCCAAATGAAAAACTAAATAGAATAACAAGATCATCTCATCAAGGTTGTATAGCAATTATCGCTCAAATTACTTATGTGGATCTAGAAATGCTTATTCCCAAAATTTATGAGGAAGGAAGAGATCCTTTTATAGTTGTTTTAGATGGGATTACAGATACAAGAAACTTTGGAGCAATAGCTCGTTCAGCAGAGTGTGCAGGAGTAGACGCGATTGTTATACCAGAGAGAGGAAGTGTGTCTGTTACAGCGGATGCCGTAAATACTTCAGCCGGGGCATTAATGCGTATTCCTGTTTGTCGAGTAACCTCTATTCCTCGAGCAGTAGCATTTCTTGCAGATAGCGGATTAAAAATAATAATAGCTAATGAAAAAGCTACAAATATTTATTATAATTCAAATCTAACAGGACCATTAGTATTTGTCCTAGGAAATGAGCATAATGGAGTTTCTTCGCAAGTTATTCGTATGGCAACACAAGAGGTCTCTATACCTCAAATGGGGAAAATTGGCTCTCTTAATGTTTCGGTTGCAGGAGGTGTTCTTTTATTTGAATCGTTAAGACAAAAAGGAGAAAATCTCAATGTTTAAATAGAATTAGATATTTTTCGTATCTTAGTATAAGAAAACAAACAATTAATAAAGTATATAAAAATGAAAAAAGTAATTAGTACAAAAAATGCTCCAGGAGCAATAGGTCCTTATAACCAAGCAATAGAATTTGATGGAATGCTTATAACAAGTGGACAGCTTGGAATTGACCCTAAAACAGGCGAATTTGTTGAAGGAGGTATAACAGAACAAACAGAACAAGTTTTTGTAAATCTAAAGGCAATTTTAGATGAAGCTGGCTATACGATGGATCAAGTTGTAAAAACAACATGTTTCCTCTCAGATATGGGTGATTTTACAGCAATGAATGAAGTGTATGCAAAGAATTTTACAGGAGATTTTCCTGCACGTTCTGCAGTTGCTGTTAAAACTCTACCTAAAAATGGTCTTGTTGAAATAGAGGTTATCTGTCGTAAGTAAAAAGAATTTATATAATAAAAAAGGGTGTGTCATTAAATTTTGACACACCCTTTTTTATTAAGATTAATAATTTATTTTTTTAGTGGTGTATTCTCCTTTTTTATCAAGATATTTGTTCTTTTGAAAGATTTTACTCCATATTTTAAAATTAAGTTTATTCTTTTTAGAGTAATCTTGGAAGGATAGATTACAGAAATCTTCATTTGAGTTTTTAATACTTTGAGGAGAAACATAATAGTAGGTAATTTCTTCAAAGAATTTTTCTAAAGAAGAAGGGGGGACTTCAGTTTCTATCAATTTGTTTTTATTTGGGCAAAGAACAAGAATTCCTTGAGCCTCTAAATCCTTTACAACAGGTTCTATAATAGAATTATATTTAGAAGCTAAATACTGCATAGAGAAATTATTATAAGAGGAATTTCCTATTTTTTGTATAGGACGTATTTGTATAATATGAATAGGAAAGCCTCGGACTAGCTCTGGAAGGAGTTTAAGATCTTCTAAATTATCCGTATTAAGAGTATAGTTGAGACGTACTTTTAAATTAGGGAAGCTTTTATAAATAGACTTTAGATTTTCTAGTAAAGAGATGAAATTTTCAAATTTTCCACCTTGCATGAAAAATTCATAAGTATTTTTAGTTGTTCCATGTAAAGAAAGAGCAAGTTCATTCAGTCCAGCTAAGCAAAGTTCTTCCAGAATATTTTCTTTGATAAGATTTCCGTTTGTAATCATTGAAATATAGGGGATCTTATACTCTTTACCTAATTGAATAAGATGAATAAATTCTTTTGACAAAGTAGGTTCAGCTCCACAACCTACTTGTAATTTTAGGGCTTTTGGAAAAAGAGATTGAGCAATATTTTGACATTCTTCTTTTGATAAAGCTCCTTGCATTTTCTTTGCTTTTTGGGGATCACTAAAATAGCACATTTTACAACGAAAATTACAAGAAAGGATAGGGTCAATGTATACTCCATAATATCTTTTTTTTAAAATATGAAGTATCCCAACGATTGTAATCTTTAATCGGATATTTTTTTGCCGAATTATTCTAGTAATTAGCTTTTCTTTAAATGAAGAGAATATCTTAAAAATCATTGAGAAAATTTAATTACGAGGTTAAAAGAAAGTAAAAACAAGATAGTATTTTTTTATTTATAGGAATATAATTTATATATACTTATAAGCTTATATATTATGTTGAGAGGTATGCCAAGTCTTTTGTTTACTCTTGTATGAGTTAGTCTTAGAAAATATTTATAAATTAAATAGGATAATACTGTGAAAATTATAAATGAAAGTATGTGTTAATTCTATAATATTAACTAAATTATTTTTTTTCTAATTCATTAATAGTTTTTATAATTAGGATTCTTAATTCATCATAAATAGTTTCATAATCTGAATATTTCCACCATACTACCATGTTGATTCTGCAAATGAATATTCTTCTTTCAGAGGATTCAAAAACTTTTTCACTTCTTTATTTAATTCATTACTTGCAAAACCCAAATAAATAGAATCTCTCCCTCTAGAATGTTTTATTAAAACCAAAAATTCTACATTATTATATTTTAAAGAAACACCTACATTCGGATAATTTTTTCATTTTCTGTTAGTATTTTAGATTAAAAATCATCGTTTAATGTCAAAATTTCATCAAAATTCATTATCTAATTAATTTTGATGATAAATCAGATAATTTATCCATTTCTTTAATCCATTTCACCATAATTCCCACCAATTCTTCAATAATTTCTCCTTTGTAGAAATCATCAATTTTTGGAAGAGCTAACCAAGTATAATAACCAATATTATAATAACCTTTTGACCAACTATATTTATCCAATAATTCATAATTATTTAAATAGGAACTATCTTTCAAGTTATTTTTATGAATTGTTTTAATCTCTTCTATTTCAGAACTTAACCCCGCTGCTAAAAAAGCGTTATCAAAATCTTTTCCTATTACTTCAGGAATATATAAGTTTGATTTTAAATCAAGACAAATCTTGCCTTCCCAAGGGTATGTCTCTAGTATAAAGTATCTTTCCCAGTCAGTCTCAAATAAATCAATATAAGCTTTTCCCGTAACACGACCATTAGCTCTTAAATGAGATAATTCAGGCAATTCTTCTTTTAATTTTGGAATTAAAGAGGATCGTAATTCTTTCAAAAATATTCCTTTATGATAATCTATTACAGGTTGGTCAAATGCTTCTAAACTTGTAACTGATGATAATGAAATAACTGAACCGATCATCCCCCCAATATCTTCACCTTTTTCAATAATTAAATTTTTCAAGATATTTAATAAACGAGAAATATTCAAGGCTTTTTTCTTTAAATATAAGTCATTTTCACAAAGTCTAAATAAAACTTGCTCCCATTCTTCATCAAATTCTTCAGAAGTTGTTAATCGCGCCTTACTAAAATCATCTAATTCTTTCAAATTAAATTGTAAAGCAATTTTATCGTCCCATTTATTAAAACTTGAATGACGAGAAAGCATTCTATAGACTTGAGGATAAGCAATCTGAATACTTACCAATGCAAAATTAATGATTAGCCCTAATTCTTCATTTAATGAGTTATTTTCCTGAGAGAGTCCTTTGGCTTTATTAATATAACTAATTAATGATAAGGAATTTAATAATCTTTTTAATGCTCTTGGATTTGTTCCAACAGTCAAATTACAAATTGTTGAAAGTTGAGAAATTAATTCTTCGTTCTTAATTTGCATATCAGTTAAATAATTTGTTGTTAACAAACTATCTTTTAAAAAATTATCTATACGATAACTTGTTATAGGCATAGAAAATGGGACTTGAATAATTTTATCAAAAAATGAACGAAATTCTCTTTCATTTTCTTCGGTTAATTTCCCAAATTTGCCTTCTAACCCCTTAACAACAACATCATAATCAATAGCTAAAACAAAAACACAATTTTTAAGTGTAAATATGTTTTTTAATAATTCTAATAACTTTACAGCAATAGGAGGATCGATTCTATCTAAATCATCAATAAAAAATATAAAGCCTTTTTTGTCATCTTTTTCAATACACTTTTCAATGATCTCTTCTAATTCTTTACGAATTTCACTAATAGATGCCTCCCCACTACTATCAGTAAATAACCCATCTACAAGTTCAGACGAACCACTTACAATTTTATCTGCCACAGTTTTTGCAGTAAATTTTGCTGTTGCTCGTCCAATACCCCATAATTTATCAAGAACTTTTTTTGTTTGTTTTTCATCAGTTTTTGAAATTTTAGAAACTTCTTTTATTAGTCCTGAGATAATATCAATTAAAATTTGGTCTGCATCTTTCATTAAGGCAAACTCCCAAGTATTAAGCCAAACAGAGTGGAATTTTGCCCTATCAATATTGCTTAAGTTTTGTTTTAAGGAATTCATTAATGAGGTTTTCCCACTTCCCCATTCGCCTTGTAAAGCAATGGTTATAGGTGTACTTGTATTATTAATAAATTGAATAAGTCCTTGTTCATATGGCTCTATTCCGAAATTGTCCTTTTCACCTTTATTGATATCTCTAGGGATGTCTGTAATACTTGATTTTATTTGGTGCATCGTTAATAATTTTATTCTCTAACTTTTATAATAATACAAATTTTTTGAAGTTACTGCTAAAATTTTATTTTCGAAAAATAATAAATTTCGAAACTCTCTTATACGGATAAAATTCCTCTCTTATTTAGAGTTGTTCAGCCCATTCTTGAATAGCTGTAATCAGTTTGTTGTTATCATGTTCCGTTCGAGCCGTTATACGAATATAAGAGTCATCTAGCTCTTGAAAATTATTTGCATTTCGAATGATAATATTGTGCTTTTCTAAAAGGAAGGATTTTAGATCTGTTGCATTTCCTTTTTTTAGACGAATCAGAAAGAAAGAAGTCTCACTAGCAATAACATCTAATTCTACTATGTTTTTTAGACGATTAATAAGTTCTTGCGTGAGTCTTTGCCATTTCCTTATGGGAAGAGTAAACTGAGCTGGGTGAATAAGAATATATTTAGCCGCCTCTATAGCAAGAGAGTTTATAGACCAAGGAATAATATAAGGTCTAATTTTTTTAGTTATTTCTTCATTTGCCGTAATATATCCAATTCGTAATCCAGGTATTCCATAAGCATGGCTAAAACTCCACACCATAATCATATTTGGAAATCTCTGAATATCACTTTGCTTGAGTTGATTTGTAGTTGTATAATTAGAGTAAGCTTGGTCAATGATAAATTGGACAGAAGGGTGCGAACTAATTAAGTTAGTTAATTCAATATGAGAAATAATACTTCCATCAGGATTATTAGGAGTGCATATATAACATAAATCAACTTTTTCTAAAGGCCATTCGTTTATAGGAGTTAGGGTTGAGACAAAAGTTATGTCAAGTCCAAATAAACGAGCTGCATCTGTATATTCACTGAAACTAGGAACAGGAATAAGAATACGTTTTCCTTGGAAAGCTTGAGAAATAAGATGAAAAGCAGAGGCATGTCCATTCGTTATAATTATAGAATCTTCACTTAAAGAACTTCTGCGGGCAATCATTTTTCTTAGAGTTGCAGCATCAGGCTCGGGGAAGTGTTCAATAGCTTGAGGAAGTTCTTGTATAAGATGTTCTTCAAGAAGTTTTTTATCACCTCCAGTCCATACAGTAGAACTAAAGTCTAACATTTCTTTTTTTTTGTCGACGAAAAATTCGTCCCCATGTCCATTGATCATATTTTTATGTAGAAATTATAAGTTTAATATATTATAAGTTGTTTCAAGTAATCTGTAGCGTATATTTAAATCATAAATAGCTTTATTATTTCGACTTTTATAAGTTCGGTTAGATAAGAAAACAAAAATGAGTTCGTTTACAGGATCTACCCAAAAAGCACAGCCTGTAAATCCAGTATGTCCAAAAATTTTTGAAGAAGTATTACTAGGAACATCTTTTTCAGCTTCTCCGATTTTAAATCCTAAACATCTTTTCCCTTTAATTCCTTTCGTAGAAAGGAATTTTTTTACAACTTTTTGAGGAATGATTTTTTTACTATTATAAAAGCCTTTTTGTAGGAACATTTGTCCAATTTTTGCAATTTCAAGAGCATTTCCAAATAGTCCAGCATTTCCAGCTACACCACCTAAACATGCAGAAGATTCATCATCAACACAAGCCTTAAAAACTCCTCTTAAGAAGCATTTCTTCTGAGTAGGAGCGATATTCTTAGCATCAAATCTTTCCAAGGGAAGAAATCCTAACAGAGAACATTGCATAGGTCTAAATATGAGTTCTTGAGATAATCTGTGTAAATCTTTTTTTGTGATATTCTCAGCAGCTATGCCGAGAAGGATAAACCCGACATCACTATACCTTGTTTTTTTTCGTTTTTGTATGGGGCTCTTAGCGATTTCATTTAAAATTTCTTTTTTAAAATCAGTTGAAATAAAAAGAGAGTTCCCAAAAGGAATTTGAAATTTCCCTTTTTTTGTCTTAGCCACTTTTTTAGGATTAAACTTTACGTAGGGAGGGGCATAAGTTCGACTATCTACTTGAATCCAATTTTTTATGGATTTATGTGAGAAAAAATGTCCATTGTGAAAAGAACTACTGTCTAATAAGTTTAAGTAGAAATTTATTGTAGGTCGTAGTCCAGATTCATGTAGTAGAAGTGATTTTATAGTTGATTTCCCTACTTTAGTTCTTTTTAATTCAGGAATGAAACGTTCAATTTTATCAGAAAGTCTCATTTTTTTATCAGCAATTAGTTTCATAATAATAGGAGTGGTAACAATTGCTTTAGTAATAGAAGCTAAATCATACAAAGTAAAGTCATTTACAAGCGATGAATTGGGAGAAGTATCAATTTTTCCAAAACTATTATTATAAACAATTTTACTTTTATGTAAAATTGCTACTTGACAGCCAGGAAAAGCTTCATTGTCAAGTCCTTCAAATATAATATTATTAAAATCTTTCCACTTAGAATTAAGATTTTTAGCCAATTCTTTTTCTTTTGGACTTGGATTAAAAGGAGGAGGATTGGGATTTGAAAGAAAACTTTCACCTTGAGGAACTTGAACAATCTTAGATTTTTGATATTCTTTGTTATAGTATAGATTAGCTATACAGCGTTGAGTTTCTTTGCATCCCTCATAGGCATTTATAACTAGTAGAGTCTTTGCTAATTTTTTCTTCCATTTGGTTAATTGGTAAGGGGAAGTAAATAAAGTAAAAATAACTCGTTTATTTTTTTTCGAAAGTTCTTGAATTGCTTTTTGTTGTAACTTATTAGGATAAGCGTTATAGCAGTGAATAAATATAGTGGAGCAATTTTTAAAAATTTTTATAAACTTTTTAATTGTTTTCTTTGAGGTTTTATTGGAGATGCTTTTGTGTAGTAGAGGTTTAATTCCAAAAGAATGTAGAGTTGAAAGAAAAACTTGATCATTATATGAAGCATTACCAATGGTAAGTAAGCCAATATTTGCCTCTTGTTTTGATAAGGGAAATAGATTTTCTTTAGTTTTATCAAATTGAATAGATTGTAACCAAAGTTGATTAGCTAAATCAATTGCTTCGGGAGAATTAAGTTCATAAAAAAACTTTTTTTTGCTTATTGGAAGGGCTGTTGGCTTTTTTTTTAGGGAATGTTCCATTAGTCCCCATTTATAAAGAAGAATTTTTTTACAATGTTCTCTAATAATAGAAGGATCAATAATTCCGTTCTTAACTGCATCTTCAATTTCAATAATTGCTTGAATAGGGTTCTTAGGTGCTAATAATACATCATTTCCAGCTAATAGAGCGAGGACACTAATGGGAAGCTTGTTTTTTGTTTTCAGCCCTTTCATTTGCATTCCATCAGTGAATATTAATCCTGAGAAGAAGAGTTCTTTTTGAAGTAATTCACATACAATAGGATAACTGAGAGATGCAGGACTCTCGTTAGAATCAAGAGCTGGAATGTTGAGATGTCCAATCATAAGTCCTCCTAATCCTTCATTGATGTAGTGTTTAAAAGGAGAAAGTTCTAAATCAAATAATTCTTCTTGAGTTTTTTTTATTTTAGGAAGTACTTTATGGGAATCTGTAGATGTATCTCCATGTCCGGGAAAATGTTTGGCAACAGATAAAATCTTCTGGGTTTCTAATCCTTTGGCATAAGCAATAGAATAGTCTCGTACTTCTTTTTTAGATTCTCCAAAACTTCGAGTTCCAATTACGGGATTATTCGGATTACTATTAATATCAAGAACAGGAGCAAAATTGATGTGTATTCCCATTCGTTTGCATTGTTTCCCAACACTTTCTCCATACAGATAAATAAGTCGCAAATCTTTTATATTTCTTAAGGCTCTATTACGAGGATAGCGAATACTATTGTCAAGACGCATTGCTAATCCCCATTCAGCATCAGCAGAAATAAGAAGAGGAAGTTTACTTTCTTTTTGTAGTGCAAGTGTCATTTTATATTGCTCGTAAGCTTCTCCTTTTTGAAAAAGTATCCCCCCAAAAGCTCCTGCTTTAATAAGTTTTTTAGCGTTTTTTAGATCAGCTTCTTTTAAAGATGGATATATTTGAGGAAAAATAAGTTGTCCAATTTGCTCTTTGATAGAAAGAGAGTCAAGAATAAATTCAATCTTTTGATGAACCTGAGAATTTGCTTCATGAATGATCGAAGGATTTATTTGTGCAAATAAAATAGTACTCTCTAAAAGTCCGATAAAAAGAAGTAGAAATAAATGTTTTTTCATAAGTACAAAAATAGAAGTATTTTCTTAGACTTCTTGTAATGATAGGGGAGAAGAATAAATAGAATTAAGAAAAAGAGCGAACATTTTTGACAAGAGAGTATACGTGTTCTTTTAATTCATCTAGAAATTTCTTAGCTTTATATTCACCACTTTCGATAAGTCTTAGTTTAGATTCCCATATACCTGTCAGTTCAGCACTTTTCAATAGAGGGTCTTGTATAGTATCAATTAAATTAATCCCTGTTTCTGTTGCACGAATACTCGTTCTTTCTCGACGAATATATCCCCTTTTAAATAGGGTCTCAATTATAGAAGCTCTTGTAGAGGGACGACCAATACCATTTTGTTTAAGTGCTTCTCTGAGCGTTTCATCTTCAACTTGTTTCCCCGCAGTTTCCATAGCTCGAAGTAGGGTAGCTTCTGTAAAATATTTTGGGGGCTCGGTTGTTTTTTCTCTAATAGATGGACTGTGTTTCCCCATTTCTCCTTTTTTGAAATTGGGAAGTACCTTTTCTTTTTTCGTATCTTCTTCAGTGTTTTGCTCTGCCGCACTCTTCTTTATAGGAAATAGTACGTCTCTCCATCCAGACGCAATAATTATTTTACCTGTAGTTTTAAATTCAAAGTTTTTAATTGATGCTAAAATCGTAGTCGTTGCAATTTTAGCATCAGGATAAAAAGCTGCAATAAAACGACGACAGACAAGATCAAATATTTGCATTTCTTGTTGGGGTAAAGAGCTGTTTAGCTTTATTCCCGTAGGTATAATAGCATGGTGGTCTGTAATTTTTTTATTATCAAAGACTTTCTTGCTTTTTTTTATTTTTTTCTCATTCAGAATGGGGGCTATAAGATCTGTATAAAGGTTTAACCCTTTTAAAATAACCGGAATTTTAGGATAAATATCTTCGGGTAGATAAGTTGTATCTACACGAGGATAGGAAGTTAATTTTTTTTCATAAAGATGTTGGATAACTTGTAGTGTGCGTTCAGCCGTCATTCCAAATTTTTTATTTGCTTCAACTTGCAAACTTGTAAGGTCAAAGAGTCTTGGAGGAAGTTCTTTTCCATTAACTTTTGAAATATCCGTTATAGACAAGGGGTGTTGTTCTAAATCTTTGATAAGATTTTCAGCATCTATTTCTTTTTCAAAAGCTTCACCAGTTGATTTAAAGATAGTATCTCTATAAACTGTTTGGACTTCATAACTTGTAGAAGGGGTGAAATTTTGGATTTGTTTCTGACGTTCTACAATAAGAGCTAAAGTGGGAGTTTGAACTCTTCCTACAGAAAGGATTTGTCTAGAGTTTCCATAGCGTAGCGTGTATAGACGAGTCCCATTTATACCTAAAAGCCAATCTCCAATAGCACGAGCCAGACCAGCCTCATATAAGGTTTTCATCTCTTCATTTGTTTTTAAATTAGCAAAACCATCTTGAAGAGCTTCGTCTGTTAAAGATGAGACCCAAAGTCTTTTTATTGGGCATTGACACCCTGCTTTAGAGAGTACCCATTGTTGTATCAGTTCTCCTTCTTGCCCAGCATCACCACAATTGATAACTAACTCTGCTTTTTTTAAAAGATTTTCTATTATGGAAAATTGTTTTTTGTAGCCTTCGTCTTCAATAAGTTTTATTCCAAATGGTTGAGGAATTAAAGGAAGGTCTCCTAAGCTCCATCTTTTCCATAATGGATAATATTCATTAGGTTCTTTGAGAGAGCAAAGATGACCAAGAGTCCATGTGACACAATAATTGTTCCCTTCAATAAATCCTTGTTTCTGATTAGTTGCTCCAACAATACGAGCAATTTCTCTTGCAACAGAAGGTTTCTCAGCAATACAAACAATCACAATGAAATAGATTTATAAAGATTCTCCTCCAAACTCCATCAAATAGGCTTTTATAAACTCATCAATATCTCCATCCATAACAGCATTTACATTGGAGGTTTGATGGTTTGTTCTATGATCTTTTACTCTACGATCATCAAATACATAGCTTCTAATTTGTGAACCCCATTCAATTTTCTTTTTCCCTGCTTCAACTTTAGCTTGAGCTTCTTTTCTTTTCTCTAATTCTATATCATAGAGTTGAGAACGAAGTAAGCGTAAAGCATTTTCTCTATTGTCTAGCTGAGAGCGACTCTCAGTATTTTCTATAACAATTTCTTTTTCTTCTCCAGTGTCGGGGTCTTTAAAAAGATAATGTAAGCGAACACCTGTTTCAACTTTATTTACATTTTGTCCTCCCGCACCACTAGATCTAAAAGTATCCCAAGATAAATTAGCAACGTTTACTTCAACTTCAATAGAATCGTCAACAAGAGGAACGACAAAAACTGAAGCAAAAGATGTCATTCTTTTTCCTTGAGCATTGTAGGGAGAGACACGTACAAGTCTATGTACTCCATTTTCACTTTTTAAAAAGCCATAAGCGAGTTCTCCTTCTAATTGCATTGTTACAGTTTTGATCCCAGCTTCATCACCATCTTGCCAATTTGTGATGCTCACTTTATAATTATTTTTTTCGCCCCATCTTTGATAAAGGCGAACAAGCATAGAAGCCCAATCTTGACTTTCTGTACCTCCTGCTCCAGCATTAATTTTTAGTACAGCTCCAAGTTTATCTTCTTCTGCACGTAACATATTTTTAAGTTCAGTTTCTTCTATAAGGTGAAGAGCTGTATTAAAAGTAGAATCAACTTCGTCTTCTTCAGCAATACCTTCTTTATAGAATTCAAAAGAGAGTTTTACTTCCTCAACTGCAGAAGCAACGCTTTCATAAGCTTCTATCCAAGAGCGAATTTCTTTTACTTTTCTCATTTGGATTTCAGCTCTTTTGTTGTCTTCCCAAAAGTCAGGAGCTTGAGTTTTTAATTCTTCTTCTTCAAGTTCAATTTTTTTATTATCAACGTCAAAGATACCCCCTTAGCGCTTCTGTGCGCTCCAACAAATTATTAAGTTGGTCTGTCGTTATCATATATTTTATTAGTTAAGTTCTTTAAAATTAATCATTTGAATACATATCCTCAATAGCTTGAGCATAGTTCTTATAGATTATTTTTCTTTTTAATTTTAATGTGTCAGTTATTTCTCCTTTTTCAGTAGAAAATGGAGCTGTGATAAGAGTTATACGTTTTATTTTTTCAAAAGAAGCCAGTCCTGCTTGAAGCTCTTCAATCTTAGCCATAATAAAATTATTTACAAGACGATTTTTAACCAGTTCCTCTATAGGTGTATCGATTGTAGCTAAACCTTTTTCAACAATTTTATTTTTTAGTAAATCCCAATTAGGATATATAAGAGCAGATGCAAATTTATATCCATCAGCAATTATAATTGCTTGTTCAAATAATTCATCTTGAGCAAGAAGATTTTCAATTTGCTGAGGAGCAATATATTTACCATTTGCTGTTTTAAAAAGATCTTTCAGCCTTTCAGTAAAAAAGAGATGTCCATCTTCGAGGTAACCAATGTCTCCAGATTTAAACCAACCATCGTTTGTGAATGCATTTTTAGTTGCTTCTTCATCATTATAATAGCCCTCTGTAACAGTTTCCCCTTTCAATTGAATCTCTCCATTTTGAGGATCAATACGAACTTTAACATTGGGGAATACTTTTCCTATAGAACCGAGTTTAAACCCTTGACAAGGGAACGCTGAGACAGTTGCACATGTTTCAGATAGTCCATATCCGACTATAATAGGGATACCTACAGAATGAAGAAAAGCAACAATTTCATCGTTTAAAAGAGAACCCCCTGTAGGGAATAGTTTTCCATTTTGTAGTCCGATTTTCTTTTTTAAGAGATAGAAAATTGTATGCTTATAAATACCATACTCAAAACGTAGGATGAAAGGTCCTCTTTTATTTTCATTCCAATACTCTAAACGTAATTTATGACCAACTCGAATGGCTCTTCGTAGCAATTTTGCAATAGGAGTAGGAGAGTCATTAATGTGTTTTTGTACACCTTGATAAACTTTTTCCCAAAAACGGGGCACGTTACACATTAAAGATGGTTTGATTTTAGGAAGTAATTCTAAAACCTGCTTTGGATTTGTTATAATTGCAATTTGTGCTCCATAAGCAAGACACAGGCATACCCAGATGTTTTCAAAAATATGACTTAAAGGTAAGAAGTTAAGAGAAACATCTTTTTTACCAATAAAAGGAAATTCAATTTTGTGTTCTTTTATTTGGCTTAGTATTGCTTTGTGCTTTACGGTTGCTCCTTTAGGTTTACCTGTAGTACCACTTGTATATATGATTAAAGCAAGGTCTTCGGGAGATATATCTCCTCTTCGGACTTTTACTTTAGTCTCAGAACTCATAGAGTCTCCTAGCTTTATAAAATCATCGTAATAAATTGATGTTTTATCATCAAATTGCCTAACAACATTTTTATCAAAAATGACAATTCGTTCAATTTGCCCTTTTTCTTTTTGAACTTGATAAGCATTATTATATTGATATTGTTCTCCAACAAAAATAAGTTTAATATTTGCATCACAACAAATAAAGTGTACTTGATCAGGAGAGAAAGTTGCATATAGTGGAACTACAACAGCTTTCATCAAGAATGCTCCTAATTGAGAATAAAGAAACTCACTTTTATTAGGAGAATAGATACCAATACATTCTTGAACTTCTATATTTGTTTTAGCTAAAGCTTTTGCAACAGTAATTGCATTGTTTGCAAGTTCTAGACCTGTAATATATTCCCATTCTTTTGTTTGGGGATTTATTTGCTTTAGCATTTTTAAATTTTGGTATTTCCCCTCAAGTAGAGAAATTATATCTAAAGTGTGACTAAATTGCATAGCTTGGTATAATTGTTTATAGGATACGAAATAAATAATTAAGTTTTATAGTACCATGAATTTCATTAGCTTTTCCATAAGGATCTTTTATGGTAGTTGGAAATATATCGTTTAGACCATAATATGCAAAAATATCAATTTCAATTCTGTTTTTTCCAAAGCTATAACCTAAAGAAGGACCTCCAATAAGTCCCCAAGCAAATTTATGAGATGCGGGAATTTTTTGCCGTAAGACTTGAAAAGGGGTAAATTTTGTTCCTTTTTTTGAAGAGTTCTCAGCAATGAGTAAACCAATCTTGGGACCAAGTTTAAGACCTATTCGGAAATTAGATGTAGAATAGTATAAAGAAGTCAAAACGGGTAATTCTAAAAAATGAAGACGTCTTGAATAACTTAGATTACTTCCCTTAGGAAATCGTTCAGTCCATCCTCTTTGTGAATAGTTCAGTTCAATGATTAAAGAAGAGAATTTATTGTTGGAAAAAGAAGCAATAGCTCCCAACATTGGTGCAAATAGAATATTCTCTTTTATTTTAGGAATGAAAAAGACCATAGAGCCATTAGCCCCTATAGTTCCACCAATCGAAAGTTCGGGTTGTGAATAGCTAGGTGTATTTTCTTGAGCTAATAAAATAAGTGGAAGCAATAAAAAATAAATAAGGAAAAGCAACTTTTTCATATAGTGTTAATAAACGACTTGTAAACAAAGAGGATCTTTATGTAAAGAATAGGTGATAAAAAATAGTCCAACACTTGTTAAATGTTGATTTTCTTGTAAGTGTTTAAAAACAAAGTCCATTTGTAGTCCATCAGAGGGGATTTGTTCTAAGAATAACTCAAAATTAGTTCCATAAGAAGCAATGGCTCTTAAAAAGAATCTAGCAATATCAAATCCGAGGACATCATATTTAGGATATCCATTATGAGAGCGTCTACTATACCAAAGACTATATCTACTCAAATAGCGTTTAGACTCAGGCATCGGTTTGTTAAAGAAAAAGGAAGAGTAAATTGTTGTTTGATATTTCTTTAATAGCATTTTGGAGCTATTTGAAAAAGCTTGCCATTCAGGATATCCAAAAAAAGAAATTTTTTCATACGCATTAGGAATAGTATCTATTGCTTGAAAAACTTTTTGCATAAAATTCTCTTTACTTTCATTTGGAATGATGAGTGTATTATTAGGAATTGTAGAATAGAATGTTGAATCTTGTAGTTGAGATAACTGGATTACTTCATAGGGAATCTTAGAACGATTGAGCTCTTTTTGTAAGGTTTGTGTTACAGAAGAGTGATTGCCAAAATCTTCTTGAAGAAACAAAATGTTCTTTTGATTAAAAAGAGAAGAAAAGGCAGCAGCTAAGAAAGGATATAGGTCTCTTTGCGGGGTGTTAAGTCGAAAGATATTTTTTGAGTTGTATATCGGTTCTTCTTGCATAATAAAAGGAGATACATAAATGCAAGATTTATGTGATGAGTAAAAAGAAAGAGAATTAACAATTTCTTCATTATGCCCTCCAATGATAATTTGAGTTTTATTGAACTTTTTCAAGCGGATAAAAGAAGCAATGTCTTCTTTTGTATCAGCCTCAAGCACTTCTAAGTTAATAGAGATATTGTGTTTTTTTAGTTCATAAATACCCATTAAAAAGCCTTCATAAAATTGGATATATCTAGAGTTCCCTTTTTTCTTCTTAGGTAAAATAAAAGCAACTTCAACAAAGTTAATCGGATTATTAGACTCAGGGATCACTGAGTCTGTAAGTTCAGGTAATACTTCTTTTTCTTGATTTGGAAGAGTTAAGCAATCTCCAATGTGGATTTTAGTTGGATCAATATTAGGATTAAGTGATTGTAGAGTTTCAATATCAGTTTTGTATCGCTTAGCAATAGAGTACAATGTTTCTCCAGCTTGAATGAGATGCCTTGTCTTTTCAAATTTACTCTCTTTTATTACAGGAATTCTAAGAATATCACCTATGCGTAAAGAGTGTTTAGCTTGTGGATTAAAATGATAGAGTGTTTCAATTGAAATGTTATATTGTTTAGCTAGAGAGTATACCGTTTCTTTAGCTTGTATCTTATGCTTTTTAAAGTTTTGAGAAAGAAGAGAAAAGGAAAAGATAAAAGTTAAAGAAATAAGGAATAAAAATCTAAACAAGGTGCGTCGAACCAATATGGCAGAAGATTGTTGCATAGGCTATGAGGTGAAATTCTAAGTTTAATAAAGCATTACTTATGTTTTACAAAGTTAAGTAAAAGAGAGTAAAAGGAAGCCCCTGCTAAAAGAAGATTCTATTTAGCAGGGGCTCCCTTTTCTAGTTTACAGCTTATCCTCCAAAATCATCAAAATTTATTTGCTCTCTTGGGACGCCTAGACTATCGAGCATATTGTTAACAGCTGCAGACATCGGACCCGGTCCACACATATAGTATTCAATGTCTTCAGGAGCGTCGTGATCTTTTAAATATTCATCGTGAATTACTTGATGAATAAAGCCTGTTGATCCTGTCCAATTATCATCTGGTTGGGGATCACTTAAGGCAATAATAAATCTAAAGTTAGGGAAATTTCTTTCTATTTCTCTAAAGTCTTCCTCATAAAAGATTTCGCTTCTAGATCTAGCTCCATACCAATAAGAAACCTTGCGTCCAGTTTTTACGGTATTGAATAAATGCAAGATTTGGGCTCTTAAAGGAGCCATCCCAGCTCCTCCTCCAATGTATAGCATTTCAGCATTACTTTCTTCATGAATGTGAAAATCTCCATAAGGCCCACTCATGGTTACTTTATCACCAGGTTTGAGAGAGAAAATATATGAAGATGCAATCCCAGAAGGAATTCCTGCTTTCCATGTTTTAGTTTCTCTATCAATAGGAGGTGTTGCAATACGAACATTTAGAGTAATAATATTTCCCTCAGCGGGATAATTTGCCATAGAGTAGGCACGGATTGTATCTTCTTTGTTTTCTGAAATTAGAGTAAACATTGAAAATTTTTCCCAATCTGGTCTAAATCGATCTTCACCACTTTTATCAGAAATATCATAATCTTTAAAAGAGAGAGAATATTTAGGAATTTTAATTTGTGCGTAACTACCACTTTTAAAATTCATAGCTTCACCTTCAGGAAGACGAACGACAAATTCTTTTATAAAAGTTGAAACATTGCTGTTAGAGATAACTTCGCATTCCCATTCTTTTACTCCAAAAACAGATTCATCAATTACTATTTTTAAGTCTTCCTTTACTTTAGTTTGACATCCTAGTCTCCAATGATTTTTTTGTTCTTTTCTACTAAAAAATCCTTTTTCTGTAGGGAGTATTTCGCCACCACCTTCAACAACTTGACAACGGCATTGTCCACAACTACCACCTCCACCACAAGCAGAGGATAAAAATATCCCATTATTTTGAAGGGTCGTTAGAAGTGTTCCGCCAATAGGAACTTCAAAGTCTTTTTGTTCATTTACATTTATTTTAACTTTTCCTGATGGGACGAGTTTACTTTTTGCAAATAAAAGAGCTATAACTAATATGAGTATAACCACCAAGAAGATGACCACACTAGCTAATATTACGATTAAATTTATATCCATAGGTCTTTGTCTTTATTGATGAATACTACATTTTTATACCAGAAAAACTTAAGAAAGCCATCCCCATTAAACCTGTTATGATAAGAACTATTCCGTATCCTCTTAAAGGTTTAGGAATATCTGAAAATTGAAGTTTTTCTCTTATTGCAGCCATCCCAAGTATTGCTAATAACCATCCAATTCCAGAGCCAAATCCATATACAGTTGCTTCTCCAACATTTGCAAAATCTTTAGTTTGCATAAATAAAGAGCCTCCTAAAATCGCACAGTTTACGGCAATTAGAGGTAAGAATATACCTAAAGAGGCATAAAGAGAGGGAGCATATCGCTCTACAATCATTTCTACAAGTTGAACAAAGGATGCAATGATTGCTATAAATAATATGAAAGAAAGAAAGCTGAGATCTACCGTCTTAAAAGATTCATCAATCCATTGCAGTGCTCCTTCTTTAAACACATAGTTTTCAAGCATATAGTTGATAGGAAGGGTGCAAGTTAGTATAAAACAAACAGCGAGTCCCAATCCAAAAGCAGTTTTTACATTCTTTGAAACAGCCAAGTAAGAGCACATTCCAAGGTAGAATGCAAAAATCATATTCTCAATAAATATCGATTTGAAAAATATTGCTAAATAATCCATAGTTGTATATTTTCTTTTTCTAAAATAGTGGGATTTAGTTAAGCTTCTTGTAAATCTTTGTTTCTAGCACGTTGTATCCAAACGATACAAGCAAGTATGATAAGAGCCATTGGAGCCATATTCATTAGTCCAAAGTGTTCATATCCATACTCTTTAAAAGAATCAGGAATAATTGTGAAGCCTAAGAGTTTGCCCGAGCCAAATAATTCACGGAAAAATGCGATAACGACTAATACAATTCCATATCCAATACCATTACTAATCCCATCAATAAAGGAAGCCCAAGGTTTATTGTTTAGAGCAAAAGCTTCAAGTCGCCCCATAAGTATACAATTGGTTATAATTAAACCAACATATACAGAGAGTTGTTTGCTAATGTCATACATAAAGGCTCTTAAAACTTCATTAACGATTGTTACAAGAGTTGCAACTACAACTAACTGCACGATAATACGTATACGAGATGGTATAGTATTTCTTATTAAAGAGATAATAACGTTGGCAAAAGCTAAAACAACAGTAACTGAAATTCCCATTACTAAAGCTGGTTTTACTTGTGCTGTAACAGCTAGAGCAGAACAAATACCTAATACTTGTATAAGCACAGGATTGTTTTTACCCAAAGGTCCTAAGAATAGATCTTTTTTATTAGCCATAAAGTTTTCTTTTTAGTTATTAGTTGTAGTTAAATATTTGTCATAACATTTTAAACAAAATGTTAGCATTTCATCAACACCATTACTAGTGAGAGTCCCTCCAGAGATAGCATCTACAAAGGCTCTTTCATCAGAAGCTTTACCTCCTTTTACAACAGCAATTCCAATAACATTGCCATTGAGAGATTTTATGTTTTTGCCAATGAATTGTTGGGAGAATTTTTTAGTTGCAATTTCAGCTCCTAATCCGGGGGTTTCTCCTGCATGTCCAAAGTCAGCTCCACCTATTGTTTTACGATCGGAATTTATAGAAATATATCCCCAAATAGCTCCCCATAGACCGTTCCCATTAAGGGGTATTATATATTTTCTATTTCCATTAACTTCAGCTACATATAGAGGAATATGCATAAGGGCTCTTTTTTGAGCATCTCCTTCTTTTCGAATTAGCTTAAATTGTTTCGATGTATTTAAACTAAAAGCATCATTAGAAGTGAGTTGATCTCCTTCAAAAGATTGAAGTATTTTTCCATCAATTTGAATTAGTAGCTCTTTTTTTATAATAGATTTATAAGTTTCAGTCACTTTATCTTTAGAAGAAACAGACACATCAATAGAGCGAAGGATCTGTTCCATTTTATCCATTTTTTCATTTTCTTGTTGTCTGCTCTTTAGTGTTTGAGAGGTAAATGCAAGAGCAATAGCAACAAGTATTACCATTATTGTGGCATAGCTTATAGTGTAAATATTACTATCTCTGTTCATAGCAAATGATTGTTATACGTTAGTAAGTTTTTTGGAACGAAGATTCCTTTTTTTAATGTTTGCTTCTACAACAAAGTAGTCAATAAGAGGAGCAAAAACATTCATAAATAATATTGCAAGCATCATACCTTCTGGATATCCAGGGTTTAGTACACGTATAAACACACACATTACTCCTGTAAGAAAACCAAAAATCCATTTGCCTACTTCTGTTCTAGCAGAGGTTACAGGGTCTGTAGCCATAAAAACAATTCCGAAAGCAAATCCTCCATATAAAAGATGTGTAAGAGGGTCTATTTGCATTGAAGTGGTAATGCCAATAGCATTAAATCCTAAAGCCATAACAACAGCTCCAAGAATTCCTGAAAACATAATCTTCCAACTTGCAATCCCCGTCCAGATTAATAAAATAGCTCCCAGTAAAATGGCAAAAGTTGAAACTTCTCCAATAGAGCCGGGAATAAAACCCCAAAAAGCATCCCAATTAGAAATTGCATTACCTGTAACATCATGAATGGTTTCAGGAAGTTGCCCTTTTGCTCCAGCTAACTGTGCTAAAGGTGTTGCTCCAGAGAAAGTGTCAACAAGCTTTCCTGCTCCAAGTCCAAAAGTGTCAGTCGTACGAATAAATACTTCGTCTCCACTCATTTTTGAAGGGTAGGCTAGAAATAATATAACTCGAGTAACTAAAGCAACATTAAAGATGTTATATCCTGTGCCTCCAAAAACTTCTTTTGCAAAAATAACTGCAAAAGCTGTAGCAACAGCAATCATCCAAAGCGGAGTGTCAATAGGGACAATCATAGGAATAAGCATTCCAGAAACTAAGAAGCCCTCTTGAATCTCTTCATGTTTTATTTGAGCAATAGTAAATTCGATTCCTAATCCAACACCATAAGAAACGATAATCTTAGGAAGAATGCCTAAAAAACCAAAAAGAAAAAGAGAAGTCCAACTGCTTGTTTCTAATTGCCCTATTGCAAGGTAATGTTGGTAACCAACATTATACATTCCAAATAAAAGAGCAGGGATTAAAGCAAGGATAACGAAACTCATTGTTCGCTTTGAATCATTCGCATCGTGTATGTGTACTCCTCTTTTTGAGGTAGAATTAGGAACATACATAAATGTTTCTATCCCATCAAAAACGGAATGGAACATTTCTAATTTTCCTCCTTTAGAAAAGGTGGGGCGGTATTTGTCAAATAAAAATTTCATAATAAATTTTCTATTTCTGTTAAGAGAGTAAAGCTTTCTTAATTCATTTCCTTATATAAAAGGTCTAAACCTTTTCGAATTATATATTGTAGCTCTTGCTTTGATGAGTCTACAAATTCACATAAAGCAAAATCTTCAGGAGCGACTTCGTAAATTCCTAAGGCTTCCATTTTGTCAATATCAAAAGCAATAGTTGCTTTTAATAGTTGTTCAGGAAAGATGTCAAGAGGGAAGACTTTATAAAATTCATTACTCATAATCATAGCTCTTTTCCCTCCTTTTATACGAGCATCAAAAGCATATTCTTTATTCTTCCCAAGTAACCAACTAAAATAGGAGCGACTTACACTAAATTGATTAAATCGAGGAGCAATCCATCCAAACAGTTCATTATAGTTGTCACCTTCAGGAATAACCGTTATTTGGTCAATATTTAGGGATGCAAAAGGGCGTTCAGAACATATTTGTATACCTGTTAGTACATCTCCATTAATAACTCTTTCATGCTCTGATTGTTTGCATAATTTTTGGTCAAAAGCTTCATCAATTTTAACACCTCCAATTATTGTAGCATATCCAGTTTTTTGAGCATCAGAACCTGTTATAGCAATTGTTCTAGAGAAATCTGTTTTACCTGTTCGGAGAAATCTTCCTAAAACGAGAAGGTCTGTAACTTTAGTAGTCCAAACAATTTCACCTTTATTTAGAGGTGCTATTTTATTGATTTGTGTACCGATATTTCCTATAGGATGAGGACCAGAGACTTCTATGATTTTAATGTTTTTTTCTTCAAATTCAGGGAGTTTTGTTCCTGAAGTATAAGAGAGATATATGTTCCCATTTGTAAGTTTTGATAGGGCTTCTAATGCAATTTGTAAATCTTCCTCCCTCCCTTTTAGTAGATGATTGACATCAGGAGCAAGGGGAGCCGTTAATGCAGCTGTTACAAAAATGTCTCTAGGGGTTTCAGAAGGAATTGCAACTATGTCATAAGGACGTTGTTTTATGAAGCCCCACATACCAGAAGATAGAAGTAGCTCTAATAGAGCTTCCCTTTCCATATTATTTGAATAAGCTGAAAATTCTTTATAAAGTTGCTCACCATTAGGCTTAACTTCTATACTTAAGACTTTTCTTTTTTCACCTCTATTTATAGCAATGACTTCTCCACAAATTGGAGATGTAAATTGCATAGTAGGATACTTTTTATTTTGAAATAGGGAGTCTCCAATTTTTACAATATCTCCTTTTTTTACAAGAACTTTAGGTATAACTCCTTGAAAATCATCAGGAACAACTCCATAAGTGCTGCTTGTTTTGGTCACAATTTTGTCTAGAGAAGCTTTTCCCTGAAGATTGAGAGATAAGCCTTTCTTTATTTGTATTTTGTTAATCATAAATCTCTATTTATAATCCATAGTATATCACTCAAGACAAAAGTACATAAAACCTAACAAATAGGTAGGTTTTTTGCACCCTTTCTCCTTATCACATAATTATATATAGTGATGTTTTTTGTAAAAATTGGGGATTTGTAAAATTCTTACAAGAAAGTAATAATAAAACTTTAATCATTATTAGAATATAAAATTTGTATTTTCTAACTCTTTAGGATAAAAATATTTAGCGTCTTGTTAAATATTTTTCCTTTTAATATTTTACTAAATATGCGTCGTCTCCTTAAAGTCTTTTTAGAAAAAAAGTCTGTATCATTTTGTTGATACAAAAACTTTTCATAGCTTTGTACTGTATTACTTAAACAATACAAATGAACAAAATAAAAAGTATTAGTATGATACAGATAGAAAATTTGAATTTTAGTTACAAGAAAGGCTTAAAGCTCAAAAAGAAGTCTAATTCTAGAAGTTTTTCTTTTAAAGGTCTTTCTTTGGGAATAGAAAAGGGAACAATTGTTGGTCTTTTGGGTAAGAATGGAGAAGGTAAATCTTCTTTGTTAAAGTTGTTGTCAGGTCAATTAATTCCTCAAGGGGGTATTTTAACAATAGATGGATTTTCCCCAAAAGAGCGAAAAGTTGAGTTCTTGAGGGATATTTATTTGTTGCCTGAAGAGATGTTCGTTCCCAAATTAACAATAAAGGAATATTTTTCAATTATTGTTCCTTTCTATCCCAATTATTCGCAAGAAATCGCAGAGGAATTAATGCAAGAGTTTGAATTAGATTGGGAGATGAACTTGCATGATATTTCACAAGGACAAAAAAAGAAAGCCTTAATAGCTTTAGCTTTAAGTTTAAGGGTTTCCTATTTATTAATGGATGAACCTACGAATGCTCTAGATATTCCTTCTAAGTCCGCCTTTCGTCGTATTGTGGCTCGCTATGTGACAGACGAACAGACGATTATAATAAGTACACATCAAGTGAGAGATTTAGAACAATTGATAGACAGAGTCATCATAATGGATCATAATCAAATTATTTGTAATTGTAATGTGGAAGATTTGTCTGAAAGATTATTCTTTAGTCCAATTTTAGAAGGAAAAGAGGATAATTTACTTTATAAAGAAGGAGGTGTGTTGGAAGAATATGGCGTTTATTTAAAAGAGCCAAATTTTGATGAAGGAGAATTCTCAATGGAATTGTTTTTTAACGCAGTAATATCAGCAAAAGATAAGCTTCTTCCTTTGTTGAAGGAATTAATGGATGAAAATAACAAAATAGAAGAATAAGTCAAATGGAATATACAAAATGTCGTTTTTCTCTCTTGTTAAAAAGAGAATGGGTACTTAATAAAAGATCTTGGATTGGTGTCGCCATCACAATAATACTAGTTTTACAAACCCCCTTATTAGTTGAGTTAATTTTTGGCTCGGGGTGGTCAGGGGTAAGGTTAGATAGTTATGCTTCTCCCATTATTGTCAGAAATTTAGTAGGCTGTCTTTTTGGAACTTTTATGCTTTACCTAAAATGGGTGCATGTTTATTTAAATACCATGCAAACAGAAGTTGTGATGAGTATTCCTGCAAAAAATAAAGAAAAGTTCTTGTTGATCTATATTATGGGCTTATTTTTTTTAATTGCAGGTCTTGCATTAGCCTTTATTTCAACATTTGTTCGAGAGATTTGGTTTGAAGGGGCATTAATGAAGCAAATAGAAGATCATTTACAACTTGTAAGGTTTACCACCAATATTCGTGTGGAAAATCTTTGGTTAAAAATGGCATTTATTTTTGCTTTCTTCACTTCTATTACACTCATTTTCGTTCAATTTATATTGAAAATAAAGCGTTTGTCTTATGCTGTCTTTTTGTCAATTGGTGTAATATTGTTATGGCATACCTTAATTCTGAGGACTTGTACTGTTATAGGGGAGAATGGGGAAGCTGTTATTTATATTCAAGAGTGTCTATTACCTTTTATATTAATATATTTGAATTATAGAACTTTTAAAAGAAAGGAAGTATAATGATTCCAGTATATAAACAAACACGTTCAGCTAAAGTTGTTGAAAAGATAAAAGATGCAATTCTTTCTGGAAAGTATAAAGCTGGAGATAAGATTGCCTCTGTTAGAGAATTAGCAACGGAATTAGAGATAAATCCTAATACGGTTGTGAAGGGATATGATAATTTAATGTATACAGGGATAATATATTCCAAACTGACAATAGGATTTTTTGTTACACCAGAAGCTTTTGACTTAGTGAGGAAAGAGAGAAAGGCTAGTTTCTTTGACAAGCTTGTCCCTCTTGTTACGAAAGAAATGGGCTTGTTAGGAATATCTGTAGAAGAATTAACCGATGAATTAAAAAATAGAATAAAGTAAAAACTGAAGTAAGTTTAGGATTTGATACTGTTCAAAAGGAGGAGGGATTTTTATTAAAATTCATTCTCCTTTTTTTGTGTGTAGTTGGGTAAATTTGTAAACTAGCAAAAGCAAGTTCGCAAATGAGCGTTTTTGACTTTCTATATTATGAAATTTTGTGAGACTTTCTTTGTAAATTCGTAGAATTAAAAGAAAAGAAAAATGGAAGGATTAATACCTGAATGGGACGAGCAAGATGCTCTTTTGATTTCTTGGCCTCATAAGAATAGTGATTGGGCATACATTTTAGAAGAAGTGGAGTCTACATATAGAACTATAGCAGAAAAAGTTTTAGCTTATCAGCATCTAGTGATATTAGCTCCTCAAGGTAAAAGTGCAGAGATTCGTTCTTTTTTTAAAGAAGATTTGCAAGATAGGTTGTTTGTATTAGAAGTTGAAACAAATGATACTTGGGCTAGAGATTATGCCCCTCTTTGTTCTTATTTTCAAGGAAATAAAATTGCAACGGATTATAGGTTTAATGGATGGGGGCAGAAATATCCTTCTAATTATGATAATCTCGTCTCTCGAAAATTAGTTGAAATGGGCTTCTTTTTGGAAGATGTTGCATGGAGTAATCGTCAAGATTTTGTTTTTGAAGGAGGAGCAATAGAGTCCAATGGAAAAGGAGTTTTACTAACCACACAACATTGTTTGTTAGAAGAGAATAGAAATTCCACTTTAAGCCTAGAAGAGCTAGAAGAGGATTTATGTTTTGAATTGAGAGGAGAGCACCTTTTAATCTTAAGGAATGGGGCTATAGAAGGAGATGACACCGATGGTCATATAGATACTTTAGCCCGATTTATATCTCCAGATAGGATAACTTATGTAGCTCCAACAGATGAAAGTTCTTTCAATTATCTTTATTTGAAGAGGATGGAAGAAGAATTAAAAGAATTAGCACGGCAAGAAGGCTATACATTATTGCCATTGCCTGATGCCGGTTCTTTTTATGATGAAGATGGAGCTCCTATGCCTGCAACTTATGCAAATTTCGTTTTTGTAAATGGTGGATTGTTGGTGCCAATCTATGGCAAAGAAACAGATAGAGAAGCTTTAGATGTATTGCAAAAGGCTCTTCCTGAAAGAAAGGTGGAGGGGGTTAATTGTTATCAACTGATTCGTCAGCATGGGAGCTTACATTGTGCTACAATGCAGTTCCCCAGAGGTTTTGTCAATTTAAAAGCTTTGAAGAAGTAATGAAAGTAGGAATTATACAACAAGCAAATACAGAGGATCGCTCTTATAATAAATCGAGGTTGTCTCAAAAAATAGGAGAATTAGCTTCTCAAGGAGCCGAATTGGTCGTTCTTCAAGAATTGCATAATGGCTTGTATTTTTGTCAAGAAGAGAATGTCAATATTTTTGATCAGGCAGAAACGATACCGGGTGAGTCAACAGATTATTTTGGAGCTATTGCTAAAGAGTGGGGGCTTGTGCTTGTTTTATCTCTTTTTGAAAAAGTGATGCCAGGGGTATATCATAATACGGCTGTAGTTATTGAAAAAGATGGGACAATTGCAGGGAAATATAGAAAAATGCACATACCAGATGATCCGGCTTATTATGAAAAGTATTATTTTACTCAAGGGGATTTAGGTTTTGAGCCAATAGATACTTCTGTAGGGCGTTTAGGAGTATTGGTTTGTTGGGATCAATGGTATCCAGAAGCAGCTAGAATTATGGCACTAAAAGGAGCTGAACTTCTTATATATCCTACAGCAATAGGTGTAGAAAGTAGCGATTCTAAAGAGGAGCAAGAGCGACAACTTCAAGCTTGGCAATTAGTCCAAAGAGGACATTCTGTAGCAAATAATCTGCCAGTGATAACGGTTAATAGAGTTGGATATGAAGCCGACCCCTCAGGAAGAACCGGAGGTATCACTTTTTGGGGAAATAGTTTTGTTACAGGGAGTCAAGGAGAGTTGCTTTGTCACTTAGATAATCAAGAAGCTCTAGCTATTGTAGATATTAGTAAAGAACGAACGGAATTTGTGCGACGTTGGTGGCCTTTTTTTAGAGATAGAAGGATCGATGCTTTTCAAACGATTTTAAAAAGAACAGATGTTGAGAAGTAAAGGAAGAAAGAATTCGGTTTCAAATATTTTTATAATTCTTAATAAAATAGGCAACTTATACGAGAAAAGCTTATGAGTTTTCATTATGTTTTAGTAGTTTTGCAATAACTAGTAAGTTAAAAGTGTGAAAAAATATAGATATTCGTTAGGATTTTTTTGTTTTTTCTATTTGAGTGTTTTAATTGGAAAGGCTCAAGTGGAAACACTTCGTTATGATGCTTTAGATTTTGGAGCAGAGGGTGTTGTGTACTATTTGCCCAAAACAGAAATCGTTGTAGAATTACTAATAGAAGAAGAAGTTTATATTCCTGGAGACTTAGCTCCTTATTCGCTTCGTTATATAGGCAGCACAGTAGGACAAGAAGAGAAACACAACTTTGTTATTTCTTCAGCACATATACTATCAAAAGGAACTCCAGATCAAGAAAATCAATATGTAGTTTCTTTTGAGGGAGATAATTCTTATAGTTATGTTTCTTTATCAAAAGAAGGTGTAATAGCTGCCATTAATACATCTTATCATAATTCTAAAAATAAATTAGAAGAAAAGGAGAATGCTCATCAAGTTAATGATAGAGCTATCTCTATTGCTTTTCCTCAAGAGTACGTTTTAGCGACTTCTAAGGCAAAGAGAGCAGAGATTGCTGCTACTATGCTTTTTGATTTTCGTTCAAGTTTAGTGGATTTACTTTCAGGTCGTTCAGAGAATGCTCCCCGAGATGGAGAAGCTTTTCAAATAGCCGTTTCAGGGATAAAAGCCCAAATTTCAGCATTGGAGACTCTATTCTTAGGAAAGAAAATAAAAAAAGAACATCGATTTCGTTGTAAGGTAGATCCTTCACAAGAGATAAAAAATCATCCAGTAATACGTTTCAAAAAGAATAGAGGTATACTTCCTATTAATTCTTTAGAGGGAGACTTATTAACATTGGATATGGAGGCTGTACGAGTGATGCCTCAGTTAAGTCCTAAAGAGCAAGAAAAAAGAGATAAAAAATTAAAAGGGATTATTTATAATCTCCCCGGATTAGCTTCTTTCAAATTAAAAAAAGGTGGAGAACTTATATGTCAAAAAGATTTACCGGTGACTCAGATGGGTACACGCATTTCTTTAGCACCAAGAGTAGAACGCTTAAAAGGGGAAAAAATAGAAGTCCTTTTTGATATTGATACAGGTACAATAAAAGAAATAAGAAAAAATAATTTAAAATAATAAATAAATAATTAGATTTATGGCAAAGAATCATCCAAAGGGCTTAGTTGTACTAGCTCTGGCAAACATGGGGGAACGTTTCGGTTACTATACCATGTTAGCAATTTTAACTCTTTACCTACAAGCGAAGTTTGGTTTTTCTTCGGCAACAACAAGTATGATCTATGGAGTTTTTCTAGGTCTTATTTATCTATTACCTGTTATAGGTGGTATTGTTGCGGATAAATGGCTTGGCTATGGTAAAACTATTCTTATTGGTATATCAATAATGTTTGGGGGATATTTTCTCTTAGGCTTACCATTTGGGAATGAAGGTTTAGGAATATCTGTTATGGCGGTATCCCTATTACTTATATCTATGGGTACAGGTTTCTTTAAAGGGAATGTTCAAGCTCTAGTAGGGAAATTATATGATAATCCTATGTATTCAAAAGGCAGAGATATGGCCTTTTCTATTTTTTATATGTTCATAAATATTGGGGCTTTCTTTGCTCCAAGTATGGGGAATTATATAACTAAAGAAATTCTTGGAGAAAAAGGATTTACCTATAATGCCTCTATTCCTGCCAACTTCGTAAAGCTTAATAACGATGTTGTAAATGAGAAGGAATTTATCGCAGAGCTTGCAAAAGATAATGAAGATTGGGCTACTTTATCAGAAGAAGAGCAAACAGAAATTATCAATAAGGCTAAGGATGATAAAGGAGTAATGTTTAAAGCTGATGAAGCTGAAGTAGTTTTTAACCTAAAATTGTATGGATTAAACCAATATACTAAAAACAAACATGCAGCTATCACAGAGGATATTCAAGTAACAGACCAAGATTTAGAGCTCTATGCAAGTCGCAATCCAAATGATAAAGAAGCTAAGGCTGCTTTACGTGCAAGAGTTGAGAATGCAAAAGTTCCTGCAGGTATTGTTAGTCTAGAAAACTCAAAAGAATCTAAAGGATTTGCTAAAGACTTTGGACGAGCTTATGTAGCTGAAACATTGTCAGTTTCTTATAGTTGGGCATTCTTTGTAGCGTGTATTAGTTTGGTTATATCTATTCTAATTTTTGTCATTTTCCGTAAGACATGGAAAGAAGCAGATGTAACAGCAAAACAAACTAAAGAGAATAAAGAAGCAGGTTCAACAGTTGTTGAAATGTCAAAAGAAGAAGTAAAAGAACGTTTATTAGCATTAGGTTTAGTCTTTGTTGTTGTTATCTTCTTCTGGATGGCATTCCATCAAAATGGACTAACAATGACTCTTTTTGCTAGAGATTATACAATGAGTAAAGTTGATGCGATGGGTTCATTACCCTTCTCATTACTTATCTTAGTTCCTTTTATCTGTTTTATGTATGGAGTATATTTGTCAACATTTGGCCTTTTGGGTGGAAAAAGAAATCCAAAAGTGGGCTTCTTACTTGTAGCTTTAGGTATTGCTGGTATTGCTGGTGGATATTTTGTTGATATTCAACCTATAGCTGATCATATTGCACCATTTACAGAAGGTGTGAAGAGTATAACTCCTCAAATATTCCAACAATTTAATCCATTCTTCATTATCTTATTAACTCCATTAACTTTAGGATTTTTTGGATATTTAGCAAATAAGGATAAAGAACCTTCTGCACCAAGAAAAATTGGATTTGGTATGCTTTTAGCAGCTTGTGGATTTATGGTTTTATTGATTGGCTCTTTAGGACTTCCAGCACCAAGTACTTTGGACGGAGCATGTCAAGACCCAGTTTCACCTAATATCTTGATTGGAACTTATTTAGTATTGACTTTTGCAGAGTTGTTCTTAAGTCCAATGGGCTTATCTTTTGTATCAAAAGTTTCTCCTCCACAATATGCAGGATTAATGCAAGGAGGTTGGTTAGCAGCAACAGCTGTAGGAAACTTACTTGTTGGAGTAATGGGTGTTTTCTGGGATAAACTTCCATTGTATGCATTCTGGGGTATCCTTATCGCTTGTTGTCTTCTTTCTGCAGCCTTTATATTCTCTATTATGAAAAGATTAGAAAAGGTTACAAAGTAAGATTATAATTGTATACTTTAGGAAGAACCTTTCTTTGAGCCAGATTGTTATCTCTCAAAGAGAGGTTCTTTTTTAGAAATAAGGAAAATTGAGGAAAGAAGAAATAAAAATACTAGTTCAGCGAATTTTAAAGGGCTATCTTGTATCAAAAGAGGACGCTCTGGATTTACTTTATACAAGCTCAAAAGAGGATTTATACGAGGGGGCTCATATTATAACTCAAAATATAGGGGGGAAGGGGTTTGATACATGTTCCATTATAAATGTAAAGAGTGGAAATTGTCCAGAAGATTGTAAGTGGTGTGCTCAGAGCCGTTTTTATAAAACTTCTGCTGAAATTTACCCCCTTTTACCAACGAAAGAATGTGTTGATCAAGCTGTTTTTAATAGTCGTCAAGGTATTAATCGTTTTTCTTTAGTAGCTAGTGGACGAACGGCTTCTATTACAGAGGTGAGAAGAATGGCAAAAACGTATCAAGAAATTAAAAAGAATTGTAATGTAAATTGTTGTGCTTCTTTAGGTTTGTTAGATGAGGAGCGATTGCAAATTTTATATGATGCTGGTGTTACGACCTATCACTGTAATATGGAGACTTCCCCTCGGTTTTTTAAAGAACTATGTTCAACACATACACAGGAGGATAAGAGAAAAACGATAGAAATGGCTCGAAAAGTTGGGATGAGAGTTTGCTCTGGAGGGATTATTGGTATGGGAGAGACGCAAGAAGATAGGATTGATTTTGCTTTATATCTCCGTTCTCTAGATATATTATCTATACCAATTAACTTATTGCAACCTATTGAAGGAACTCCTTTAGAATTAGCAAATCCTTTAACAGAAGAGGAGTATTTAACTACTGTTGCCCTATTTCGTTTTATTAACCCTAAAGCCTATCTAAGATTTAGTGGAGGGCGTATTCAGATTCCCATTCCCGTTGTTAGGAAAGCAATGTATGTTGGTATAAATTCGGCTATAACAGGAGATTTGTTAACAACAGTTGGTGCTAGAGTGGAGGAAGATATGCAGATGATAGAAGAGATGGGATATACAACGAAAACAAATACGGATTGGAATAGTTAGTTTTATGACAATAGAAGAACTTTTAGAGCTAGATAAGGATCATCTTTGGCATCCTTATACATCAACAATAGATCCCTTGCCCGTTTTTCCTGTAAAAAGAGCAGAAGGAGTTCGGATTTATTTAGAAACGGGAGAAGTTTTAATTGATGGAATGTCTTCTTGGTGGGCAGCAATACATGGCTATAATCATCCTGATTTAAACGAAGCGATATACACACAAATAAGGGATATGAGTCATATTATGTTTGGAGGATTAACTCATCGTCCAGCTGTAAATCTAGCATCCAATCTTCTTCCTTTACTTCCCACAGGGATTGATCAAATTTTTTATGCAGATAGTGGTTCTGTTGCAGTAGAAGTTGCAATGAAGATGGCTCTACAATATCAGCAGAGTCTAGGGGAAAATCGTTCTTCTTTTGTAACTATTCGATCAGGTTATCATGGGGATACTTGGCATGCAATGAGTGTTTGTGATCCTCATACTGGAATGCATGGTTTATTTGGAAAGTCTTTACCTAAACAATATTTTTTACCACAACCTAAGAGTACTTTTGGAGGAGAGTGGAAGGAAAAGGAAGATTTATCCCCTGTTTTAAAATTTTTAGAAGATAAGGGTAGAGAGATAGCAGCAATAATTTTAGAACCAATTGTTCAAGGAGCAGGAGGAATGTTTTTTTATCACCCTCAATATCTTAATGAAGTAGTAAAAAGATGTAAGGAGCAAAATATATTAGTGATTTTTGATGAAATCGCAACAGGATTTGGTAGGACAGGTAAGTTCTTTGCGACAGAATATACACAAGTTATACCAGATATTTTATGTTTAGGAAAAGCTTTAACAGGAGGTTATATGACTCTTTCAGCAACATGTACGACAAAAGAGATTGCTGATGTTATATGTTCAGGAGAGGCGAAATGCTTTATGCATGGACCTACTTTTATGGCAAATCCATTGGCATGTTCTGTTGCTAATGCTAGTTTATCTTTATTATTAAAATCTTCATGGAAAGAGAATATAAAAAAGATTGAGTTACAAATGAAAAGGGAACTAGAAGTCGCACGTTTTTATAAAGGAGTTGCAGATGTTAGAGTTTTAGGAGCAATTGGTGTTATTGAAACTCACTCAGCAATAGATCTAAAGAGACTACAAAAGAAATTTGTTGAGGAAGGTGTGTGGATTCGTCCTTTTGGGAAACTTTGTTACATAATGCCGCCTTATATTATAACTCCTGAAGATTTGAGTAAGTTGACATCAGCACTTTTAAAGGTGTTAAAAGAAGAATTAAAATAAAATTGTCTTTTTCCTTTTTGAAAAAATGCATAGAGAAGATTTCTTCTCTATGCATTTTTAAGCTTTATCTACAGAAAACTTCGTCTTTATTTGCGATCTTTTTTAGATTTATAAGAGCATATCTCATTCTACCTAAAGCCGTGTTGATACTTACTCCTGTTTCTTCTGCAATTTCCTTAAAACTCATATCTTTTAGAAATCTAAGAATTAATACATCTCTTTGAGCTTTTGGTAGAAGAGCCACCCAAGAACGTACTTCTTGACAAGTATTTTCTTTGCTTAGAAGTTCTTCGATATTTAGAGATGGACAAGGAATCCTATCAAAAAAGTCTTCACGAAAACTATCGTCATACATAGATATCGTTTTTTTACTTTTTTGTTTCCTAAAGTAATCCATAACCATATTATGGGATACTCTCATTAGCCAAGGTTTAAACTTACCATGAGGTTGATAGCGTCCCGACTTAAGAGTGTTTATGACTTTTATAAAAATTTCTTGAAATATATCATTTGCATCGTCCCAATCAGAAACAGAGGAACGTATGTAAGACAATACTTCAGCATCATATCTTTCAATTAGAGTATCAAATGCTTCATTAGAACCATTAGAGAAGAGCAGAACAAGTTCATCGTCTGTTCTTAAATTAAGTTCACTCATACTATTTTGTTATTTGTATTTATAATAGTAGCAGTGTTTCGATAGGCTTTTATTAGTATTGTTTATTTCTTCCTACAAAGAAAATATATTTTTTTGTATTAATGATGTTTTTATTCCAAAAAATACGTAATAGATAAAAAGAAAAATAAAAAAGGTAGACAATTCAAATAAG
>PDWI01000499.1_pt1 | contig 63298 bp, 60 predicted proteins | sample 1430891 | NCBI WGS metagenome assembly PDWI01 (sample SAMN01162508, study PRJNA174530) | Oral metagenome, whole genome shotgun sequencing project. | biome: Marine environment; feature: Marine mammal; material: Swab sample of the gingival sulcus; isolation source: swab sample of gingival sulcus... | reverse complement strand
GGCAGTACAAACTACGAGGTGGTAGAACTGTTTGATAAAGATTTTAAATTTACAGTTAATTTATACGATGTTATCTCCGGGATAATAGTCAAAAAAGGCTTAAAACCACAGTTTTAAGCCTTTTATTTTATTACCACCAAAGGAGTGTGGTAGAATTATGTTTGTAGTGGATTACTTCATCAGTTCAAAACTACGTTTGATAAATTCTGTCATGTCTTTCCCGGACAAAAGATTTTGTGATAATTTTGCCAAATCCAAGGCTTGATTGACGTATTTGTCGCGATTCTTTTTAGCTTTTAGAATCTTATCCATCAACGGGTGATTGGTGTTGACAATCAGGTTGAAATTGTCGGGAAAATCTCCGAAGCCCATCATACCGCCGCCGGTCATACTCATCTCTTTGTAACGACGCATAAATTCTGGTTGGGTGATGATTAACGGATTGGCATCACTGTCCATAGCCTCCAATTGAACGGTGTAAGTATCTTCTGAAACAACATCTTTGATAATGCCTTCGAGTTTAGTTTTTTCCTCATCAGTCAATTTGGAAATAACCGTATCGTCTTTCTTAATCAGGTTTTCTATGACATCGGCATCTACACGGCTGAATTTGGTCTTGTCGTTATCCCCTTCCAGTTTTTGTATGACATGGGAGATGATAGGAGAATCGAGGAGGATGACCTCATAACCTTTAGCTTTTGCTGTTTCTATATAGCTGTGTTGCTTATCTTTATCAGAAGCGTAGAGAATGATATGATTGCCTTCTTTGTCTGTTTGGTTGGCTTTGGTACGGTTGACCAATTCTTCAAAGGTCAAATAATCACCGTCAACAGTGGGGTATAGGGCAAATTTTTTGGCCTTGTCATAAAACTTGTCTTCAGACAACATACCGTATTCAATAATCACCTTGATGTCATTCCATTTTTCTTCAAAGGACTGACGTTCGTTTTTAAAGAGGGAGTTGAGTTTATCAGCGACCTTCTTGGTGATATGACCGGTGATTTTTTTCACGGCTCCATCGGCTTGTAAATAACTTCGTGACACATTCAACGGGATATCCGGTGAATCAATCACCCCTCTGAGCATCTGTAAGAAATCAGGGACTATGCCTTCTACATTGTCTGTGACAAACACCTGATTTTGGTAGAGTTGGATACGGTCTTTTTGAATGTCGAGATTTCTGGTGATTTTTGGGAAATACAGAATTCCGGTCAAATGAAACGGATGATCAACATTCAGGTGGATGTGGAATAGAGGTTCTTCAAACTGCATAGGATACAACTCGCGGTAGAACGATTTGTAATCCTCATCTTTTAAGTCTGCGGGTTTTTTGGTCCATGCAGGATTAGGGTTGTTGATGATGTTATCTACACTAATCGTTTCAGTCTTGGCATCTTCGCCTTCACCGATGGTTTTGGTGTCTTCTTTAGTCCCGTGTTTGATGGGAATTGGCATAAAGCGGTTGTATTTGACCAACAATGCATTGATACGGGATTCTTCCAAAAACTCTTCAGATTCTTTATTGATGTGTAAGACGATTTCGGTTCCTCTGTCTTCTTTGTCTGTGGGCTCCAGGGTGAATTCAGGACTACCGTCACAAGCCCAGTGTACCGCCTGACTACCTTCTTTGAAGGATTTGGTAAAAATTTCTACCTGATCGGCAACCATAAATGAGGAATAGAATCCAAGCCCGAAATGGCCGATAATACCCGAGTCTTCTATTTTGTCTTTGTATAGTTCTACAAATTCTTCAGCACCTGAAAAAGCAATTTCATTGATGTATTTTTTCACTTCATCTTCTGTCATACCTATACCCTGGTCAATGATATGAAGTGTTTTGTTGTCTTTATCTATTTTGATTTCAATCATGGGTTGTCCATAGTCGCCTTTGGCTTCACCGATATTGAATAAGTGTTTGAGTTTTAGGGTTGCATCAGTAGCATTTGAAACCAATTCGCGTAAGAAAATCTCATGATCCGAATAGAGAAATTTCTTGATGATTGGGAAAATATTTTCAGTTGAAATATTGATATTTCCTTTTGACATGATATAGTATTTTATAGATTTAAATATTAAAACACCAGACATTTGTCAAAAAAAATACCAAATCTGTTGTTGTGACAAATTGACAGTTTTGCAGTGTGTTGTAGATCGTAAATTATTGAGAGTCTAATTTTTTTATATTTTTGGCACCTTAAAATTTAATATATGTATCAAGCAAAAATAAGCGGGTTAGGATTTTTTGTCCCCGAAAATGTAGTAACGAACGATGATTTATCCCAAATGATGGAGACTTCTGATGAATGGATTCAGGAGCGCACAGGGATAAAGGAACGCCGTTGGATTCCGGAAGGCGATAGTGAAACTTCGGCTACTATGGGAGCTAAGGCTGCTGAAAAGGCGATCCAAGATGCCGGATTGACCAAAGATGATATTGATTTCATCATATTTGCCACGTTATCCCCCGATTATTTTTTCCCCGGAGGCGGTGTGCAGGTGCAGGACTTATTGGGATTAAAAACCATAGGGGCACTCGATGTGCGTAACCAATGTTCAGGATTTGTCTATGGTATATCCGTTGCCGATCAGTTTGTAAAAACCGGGATGTACAAGAATATATTGGTTATAGGTTCAGAATACCATTCTAAAGCCTTGGATAAAACCACCCGTGGGCGGACGGTGTCTGTGCTGTTTGGTGATGGTGCAGGTGCGGCAGTCGTCTCTCGTTCAGATAAAGAAGGTCAGGGCATTCTGTCCACTCATTTACATTCACAAGGCGAATATGCCGAGGTGCTGACCGCTAAAGCTCCCGGTATGAAAACATGGGTGACTGAACTGTTTGATAACCCCGATGATTTATCCTATCATCCTCATATGGATGGTCAATTGGTCTTTAAAAATGCCATTGTACGTTTCTCACAGGCGATACAAGAAGGCTTGGAAGCCAACCATATGACCAAAGATGATGTTGATATGTTTATTCCGCATCAGGCGAATTTACGTATCTCACAATTTATACAAAAGAAATTCGGATGGTCAGACGATCAGGTTTTCAATAATATTATGTCTTATGGTAATACTACGGCAGCCTCTATTCCTATAGCACTCACAGAAGCTGTTCAAAAGGGTAAGGTCAAAGAGGGTGACCTTGTGGTATTAGCCGCTTTTGGTAGTGGTTTTACTTGGGGGTCTGTGGTGATACGTTGGTAAGTTGAGTGTATGCTTGTAGTCCGGGATCTGTTAAAAAAGGTCAATTATTTTGAGGTTTTTCAACAATCCTTAACTAAAACTTTCAATCGCTCACGTCTTTACTCAAACTCTGATGTAAAATGTAATTTTACCGTAGGGTATTTTTGTTGGCTCATCTGGATTGAAAATGCCGAGTCTGCGAGAAATACCAGTTGACCTTGTTTGTCTTTGGCGAGGTAACGTTGCTTAATACGTAAGAATTCTTTGTATTCGTCATTATCGGGATCTTCAGGATCAACCCAACAAGCTTTGTGTACGTTGATGTTATCATAGGTGCATTTAGCGCCATACTCGTGTTCCAGACGGTATTGGATGACGTCGTACTGTAAGGCACCAACAGTTCCTATGATTTTTCTCCCATTGGTTTCCAGTGTAAACAATTGTGCCACACCTTCATCCATCAACTGTTCTATACCTTTGGCGAGTTGTTTAGCTTTCATGGGATCGGCGTTGTTGATATAACGGAAATGTTCCGGTGAAAAACTGGGAATCCCTTTGAAATTCATGGCTTCACCTTCGGTCAATGTGTCTCCGATTTTAAAATTGCCATTGTCCGGTAAACCTACGATATCCCCGGGGTAAGATTGGTCAATGATGGCTTTCTTTTCAGCGAAAAAGGTGTGCGGACTGGAAAATTTAAGGTTTTTACCGAGACGTACATGTAAGTAAGGTTTGTTACGGTTGAATTCGCCCGAAACAATTTTTACAAAAGCCAACCGGTTGCGGTGATTGGGATCCATATTGGCATGGATTTTAAAGACAAAACCACTTAAAGTGTTTTCATCGGGTTTTACCAGGCGCGTATCACTCATCTTGGGTAGCGGCGGCGGTGCGATATCGACAAAACAATCTAACAGTTCCTTTACCCCGAAATTATTCAATGCAGAGCCGTAAAACACGGGTTGGGTTTCGCCTTTGAGATAACTCTCGCGGTCAAAATCAGGATAGACCTCGTGTACCAACTCCAGTTCTTCTCGGAGGGTTTCTGCGGCATCCTGACCGATGATTTTCTCTAATTCAGGATTCTCGAGATCTTTAAATTCTATGCCTTTAGAAATTTTTTGTTTGTGCTCTCCGGAAAAAATATTGAGTTTGTGTTCGTAGATGTTATAAATCCCTTTAAAGTCATACCCCATACCTATGGGAAAGCTCATGGGAACAACTTTAAACCCGAGCTTTTGTTCTACTTCGTCCAGTAGATCAAAGGCATCTTTACCTTCGCGGTCGAGTTTGTTGATAAACACTATGATAGGAATATGACGCATACGACAAACTTCTACGAGCTTTTCCGTTTGTTCTTCCACCCCTTTGGCCACGTCTATGACAACGATGACACTGTCAACAGCTGTTAGTGTACGGAAAGTATCTTCTGCAAAATCTTTGTGACCGGGGGTGTCGAGGATGTTGATTTTTTTGTCTCTATACTCAAATGCTAAAACTGAGGTTGCTACAGAAATACCCCGCTGACGTTCTATTTCCATAAAGTCAGACGTAGCTCCTTTTTTGATTTTATTGCTTTTAACGGCTCCTGCTTCCTGAATGGCGCCCCCAAAAAGTAATAACTTTTCGGTTAGAGTGGTTTTTCCGGCATCAGGATGCGAGACTATACCAAAGGTACGGCGTTTGTTGATTTCTGTTTGTAAACTCATAATTTCATCTGGCGTTTAGAGCGGGCAAAGATACAATAATTTAGATGTCAGTCTCATGGGCGCTCATTCTTCTCTGATGACATTTGATTTATGGGGGAGATTTTGATTTGTTGAATGGTAATTTATATTGGTGTTACAGCCCTTTGAACAATAAAAAATAAACAGATTGATAAAAATCATGTATTTTTGTGATATGGCTGCAATTATGGCATTAGATTACGGTATGGTGCGTACCGGTATAGCAATCACCGATGAATTACAAATCATAGCCAGTGGGCTCACGACAGTAGCGACGACTGACTTAGATGATTTTTTGTCAGATTACCTCAAAGAGAACAATGTTGGTCTGTTATTGATAGGTCAGCCTAAGACATTACAGAATAAAAAGGGGCAGGTAGAGGATGCTATACAGGAGTTTATCAAGAAATTCACAGAAAAATTTCCTGATATCCCAATAAAAAGGGTAGATGAACGTTTTACATCTAAAATAGCTTTTCAATCCATGATTGATTCAGGGATGAAAAAGAAAAAAAGAAGAGATAAGGCATTGGTGGACGAAATCAGTGCTACGCTCATTTTACAATCATATTTATATTATCAATAACCCGGAAAATTATGAGTATAAGATTTACATTGATTGCACTTCTATTGAGTCTTGCAACTATTGCACAAGAAAGAAGTAATTATAAAGTCAGAAATAATAATATTGCTTCGGCAGATACACTAAGCTTGTTGGATCAATATGATTTTTTATCCAATAATTCTGATTCGTACCGAGAGTATAAAGTTATTAAAAAAGACTGGTTGCGCAGGGTAAGAAAACACTTATCTGACAGTTTGGTTCAAACCCGTCGTTCTATCAAAGCGCTTACCGATGACTTGTCATCTCATAATATGGTTATTGATAGTTTGAATCAGAAAGTTGAGTCATTGGAAAAGATTAATTCCAGAAAAGATAAAGTACATTTTTTGGGAACTTCTATGGAGAAAAGCACCTATCATATCATACTTTGGTCATTGATAGCTTTAGCAATTGTTTTCACGTTGTATTATTTCTACCAGTATAAAAACGCGCATAAGGTCACTAAAGATGCTATTGACAGGTTTAATGAGTTGGATGAAGAATTTAATACAGCGCGCACTAAAGCATTGGAGCGAGAGCAGGTTCTCAATAGAAAAGTACTGGATGCAGAGCGAAAAATCAACGAGCTTTCCAAAGATTCTTAACGTCTGCCCAACAGATTGTCTGTCTATTTAATAATTTTTAATACCAAATGACCATGAGATTGGGATTGTATCTGATCATTGTCAGTGCTTTTACCTTATTGGGTGCTTGTAGTACAAGTCAAAAGATTAAACAGAATATTTCTGAGGGTAATTACGATACAGCCTTGGACTTAACGTATAATCAACTCAAAGAAAATAAGAATAATGACGAATTAGTCCAGAGTTATAAAGAGACATTTGACAAAGCCAATGCCCGGGATCTTGCCCGGATACAGTCATTACAAAAGGAACAATCACCTGAGCGGTTAAAGAAAATTTATGCGTTATACGAAAAATTAGATGCGAGACAATATCAGGTAAGGGCTTTACAACCCTTATATTATAAAGGTAAAGAGGTTGCATTTGATCTGGTTGATTATGCTGATAAAATAAAGACTTCAAAGAAGACTTATGCAGATTATTTATACCAACAAGCCCAGCAAAAACTGGCAGCCGGTGGTAAACAAAATGCGCGTAAAGCCTATCAATTACTGGGAGACTTGCAGTTTGCGTCTCCGGATTACACCTCTGATCTTCAGACGTTAATCTCTACTGCCAAAGCCAGAGGTAGTTCACTGGTGTTGTTGAAAGCCAATAATGGGATTGCGTCTCATACGTCTGTAGAAGACATTGAGGAACTGACGCGTGTCAGCGGGGCAGCCATGAATAACCCGTGGGTTATCTTTGACCGCGAAAAAGACCCTGTAAAATCCTATGATTATCAGGTGACGATCAATCTTAATGAAGTGCAGATGACTCCCGGAGAAGTTAATACTGAAGTTGTTCCTCAACAAAAACGCATTGCAGATGGTTGGGAGTATGTGTATGACAGCAATGGCAATGTTATGAAAGATGAGAATGGGAATGACGTCAAACAGCAAAAAATTATTACCGTTCAGGCAGAAGTGCGACTTTTTCAACAGGTCAAACAAGGTATTGTCAAAGGTGATATCAGTGTCAGGAATCTGAAAAATAATATGCTTAGTACGCCTGTGACTGTTCAGGGTGAGGCCAAATATGAAAATGTTTACGGGCAGTATAGAGGGGATCAACGCGCTATTGATCAAAAGTATTACAAGGCACTACAAAATAAAGAACAACCCTTTCCTGCAGACAGTTTGTTTGTTCAATATGGCTTAAAAGACTTTAAATCTAAATTGTTGCAATTCATTGACCAACAAGAATTCGACAATTAATGTTTTTGTGTCAAGACTGTTGTCAGGCTACTTCTCCCATAAGCTTTGCCATAGATGATATTATAAAACAATGCAATAAGTCCGGTTACTGTATCAGGGCTTGTCAATATAATAGTTTTAAGTAGTTTAAATTGATGTGAAGTTTCAAGAGGTATTAATGGTTGTCAGTACGGTCATATGATAGATGTCTTGAAAAGCAGTTTAAAAGTTATCAACATTTACTTAGCTCTCAATAAGTGTCTTAGGTTGTCAAACCTGAATGGTGAATTTAATATAGGTCGAAGCAGATAATTTGGTGTGGTTTTTGATGATAGAATGATTTAATTGTAAAGCATAGACTTAGATGACAAGGTTATTAACTTTTTTCATTTTAATATTATATACCACAAGTACATTAGCGCAGACTGTAACCATCAAAGATAAATCTACCGGTGAGCCTTTGGAGTATGTTGTTTTATTGAGTGCAAAACCGGATGTTTATACGACAACTAATGCTCAGGGTAAGGCCAACCTCTCAGATTTTGATGAACACAACGCCATAGAAATAAGTTATTTGGGTTATGAAACCCAAGTTGTCGATTTGGGTACTATCAGAGAGCAACAATTCATCATCGATATGGTACCTTCTTTTTTAAATATGGAAGAAGTTGTGATATCAGCGACAAGGTGGAATCAACATACGTATGACACACCGGCTACTATTGTTGCTATCAATCCCAAAACGACCCAATTGTACCAACCACAGACTGCAGCCGACCTTTTGAGTGTGTCAGGAAAAGTTTATGTTCAAAAAAGTCAACAAGGCGGAGGAAGCCCTATGATAAGAGGGTTTGCGACCAATCGTTTGCTTTACACAGTTGATGGCGTAAGAATGAATACTGCTATTTTCAGATCCGGAAACATCCAAAATGTCATCTCTTTGGATCCTTACAGTATGGAAAAAGCCGAAGTTGTTTTTGGCCCTGGCTCGGTGATTTACGGGAGTGATGCCATAGGAGGAGTGATGAGTTTTAAAACGCTTACGCCTCGATTATCGGTTAGTGATAAGCTCTTGATTGACGGGCAAGCCGATTTGAGACTTTCCAGTGCCAACATGGAGACTACAGGTCATTTTGACGTGAATCTTGGTACCCGGCGCTGGAGTATGCTGACCAGTCTGTCGTATAACAACTATGAAGATTTACGTATGGGAACATATGGCCCGGATGACTATATCAAACCCTTTAATATACGTCGTATAGACAATATAGATGTCAGTGTTGCAAACACCAAAGTCAATAGCCAAAGCCCTTCCGGCTATTCTCAGTATAACCTTATGCAAAAAGTCAGGTTTAAACCTAATGATCAATGGGATCTCAATTACAGTTTTCATTATTCAGAAGTATCGGCTGTAGATCGTTATGACCGTTTAATTATTTCCGATGATAACCAACAACCAAAATTTGCAGAATGGTATTACGGGCCTCAAAAATGGATGATGAACTTATTAAACCTCAGTATTAAGAAGGATAACAAATGGTTCAATGGGGCAGAACTGCGTTTAGCTCATCAATACTTTGAAGAAAGCCGTATCAATAGAAAATTTAACAAAGACACGAGAAAAACCAGAGTAGAAAAAGTCAATGCTTATTCAGTCAATTTTGATTTATACAAAGATTTATCAGAGAAAGATAAATTGTTTTATGGTATTGAGTGGGTGACCAATGATGTGAATTCTGTAGGGGAAAAACACAACATATCTACGATGGAAACGCAAGCAACTGATTCGCGTTATCCCAATTCTATATGGACCAATTACGGCATTTATGCCACGGCACAACACGAGTTTTCCGATAAACTTAAATCACAACTGGGATTGCGGTATGGCTATTATCATATCAATTCGACTTTTGATACCAGATTTTTTCCTCTGCCATTTGACCGCATAACCAATAATAATGGTGCCTTGACCGGTAGTCTGGGATTTGTGTATAAACCCCGATTCAATCTGGTTTTTAATGCCAATGTTGCTACTGCTTACAGAGCTCCTAATGTAGATGATATAGGTAAGATATTTGATTCTGCACCCGGTAGTGTAGTGGTGCCCAATCCGGATCTCAAACCTGAATACGCTTATAATATTGATGTAGGTGTTGCCCGTATATTCAATAAAATCATCAAGCTGGAAGCTACCGGATATGCCACTTATCTCAAAGATGCATTGGTCAGACGGGATTTCAACCTCAACGGCGAAACCCAAATCATGTATGACGGTACACTCAGTGATGTGCAGGCCATACAAAATGCTGCCTTTGCAAGAGTCTTTGGTGTGCAAGCCGGTTTCGAAATCAAGTTACCCAATGGTTTGGGGCTGTCATCAGATTATAACATTCAAAAAGGTATAGAGGAGCTCAGTGACGGTACTACAAGCCCTTCCAGACATGCGCCGCCATCCTACGGGACAACGCGTATCACTTATAATGCGAATAAACTCTATATGCAGCTTTATACTACCTATATGGCAGAAAAATCCTTTGATAATATGCCCAGGGAAGAAGCAGAAAAATCTTATTTATATGCCAAGGATGCCAATGGCAATCCTTATGCGCCTTCATGGTACACATTAAATCTGAAAGCTAATTATACGATCAACTCCGGTTTTACCATAGGTGTGGGCCTTGAAAATATTACAGATCAACGCTACAGACCTTACAGCTCAGGTATTGCCGCTCCCGGTCGTAATTATATCATGACTGTTAAAGCCGTTTTTTAATCATATCAATCACATCAACTATTCTTATGGATAAAGAATTATTGTCTCAGGTTATCGCTTATTCACTGCCGGCACTTATTGTGGGTGCTACAGTTTATGCTATTCTCTATAAATTCTTCAATTATCATTTGCAATTAAAACGGGCGCAGTTCAGCAAAGACATGAGTCAGCAGAGTTTGGAGCGACGTTTACAAGCCTATGAACGGATGGTCTTGTTTTTAGAGCGTATTACGCCTAATAAATTATTACTGCGTATGCCTCCGTCTGCAACAGATGATAAGATGCTTTATTTACAAGTGCTGATTGATGCTGTAGAGAATGAATTTCAGCACAATTTAACCCAGCAAATATATATGAGTACAACCGCATGGGATCTTATCACAACGTCAAAAAACAGTATCATCAAACTGTTAAAAGACCATGCTGTTTCAACAGATAACCCCGATGCTGCTACATTTCATGAATCAGTGCTTTTGGAAGGACTCAATGAACAATCCTCAACCAAGCATGCCATAACCTTTATAAAACAAGAAGTAGCTGATTTGTTTTAACAGCGCTGTATTTATAACGTTTAACCCGTATCAGTTAAGGGTTTTTGAGGGAAAAAAACCACTTATTATCGGGGAGACTTTCAAAAGCCGCCAGATTTAACGTTTTTTTTATTGATGTGAATTGTTTGATTGTAAAAATCACATTATGAGGTTTTTATGTTGGTTGTTGGCAGGCTGAAAAATGATAAGCCCATGAGACAAGGTCTTACTGGTCTTGCCGGTGGCTCTTAATTATAACTGTCATTTTGTCAGATGTAAAGTTATAGCGTATATTTGCCCATCTAAAAACTACGACATGTCAGGACAACAAATAATAGACGAGAAAAAACAAGGACAGGCGCTGATTACAGATGTTCGTCCGGAAAACGCCAAGAAGGTGTATATAGAGAGTTATGGTTGCCAGATGAATCTTAATGATTCTGAGATTGTGGCTTCCATACTTTCCGACAATGGTTACAATACAACCTTTCTCATGGAACAGGCAGACCTCGTATTGGTCAATACTTGTTCTATCAGGGAAAAAGCAGAACAGACAGTTCGTAAACGTCTGGAAAAATACAATGCCGTCAAAAAGATTAATCCGCAGATGACTATTGGGGTTATGGGTTGTATGGCAGAAAGACTCAAAGAAAAGTTTCTCGAAGAAGAGCAAATGGTAGATTTGGTTGTAGGCCCCGATGCTTACAGGGATCTGCCTCACTTACTTCAGGAAGTTGACAGTGGTCGTGAGGCGGTCAATGTCTTGTTATCCAAAGAAGAAACTTATGCAGATATAGCGCCTGTCCGGCTAAATTCAAACGGCGTCACGGCTTTTGTGTCAATTATGAGAGGTTGTGATAATATGTGTACGTTTTGTGTTGTGCCTTATACACGTGGCAGGGAACGCAGCCGCGACCCGGAAAGTATCATCAAGGAAATCCGGGCATTGGCTGATCAAAACTATAAAGAAGTAACCCTGTTAGGGCAAAATGTGGACAGTTATTTATGGTATGGCGGAGGCTTAAAAAAGGACTTTAAAAAAGCCACAAAAGAAGCTCAGGAGAACGCTGTTGATTTTGCACAGTTGTTAGATTTATGTGCCGTTAGTTTTCCTGACATGAGGTTTAGATTTTCTACTTCCAATCCTCAGGATATGAAATTGAACGTTCTGGAAACCATGGCGCAGCATGAGAATATCTGTAAATACATTCATTTGCCGGTGCAAAGTGGTAGTACCAGTGTGTTAGAGCGTATGAATCGCAAGCATACCAGAGAAGAGTATATGGCTTTGATAGATAATATCAGAAGAATTCTGCCGGATTGTGCCATTTCTCAGGATATGATAGCCGGTTTCTGTGGTGAAACCGAAGAAGAACACGCTGAGACTTTGAGCCTGATGGATTATGTGAAATACGACTTTGGATTCATGTTTGCTTACAGCAAAAGACCGGGTACACCGGCTGAAAAACGTATGGAAGACGATGTGCCTTTAGCTACTAAAAAACGTCGTCTCAATGAGATTATTCAAAAGCAACAGGAACACGGTTTATACCGTATGCAACAGTTTATTGGTAAAACCGTAGAAGTGCTGATAGAAGGGAATTCAAAAAAATCTGATAAGCACTGGATGGGTAGAAATTCACAAAATGCTGTTGTTGTTTTCCCAAAAACGGGACAAGAAACTGTGGGGGATTTTGTGAAAGTTAAGGTAGAGGAGTGTACTTCTGCCACATTAATTGGAACAGCAATATAATAATAACTATGGATATACAGGCCATTAAACAACGTTTTGGAATCATAGGTAATGATCCTATGCTGAACAGAGCACTTGAAAAATCCAAACAAGTAGCGCCAACCGATATCTCTGTTTTGGTCATCGGTGAAAGTGGGGTGGGAAAAGAAAGCATTCCAAAAATTATTCATACACTATCGCACCGTAAACACGCCAAATACATAGCCGTAAACTGTGGTGCAATTCCGGAAGGAACCATAGACAGTGAATTGTTCGGTCATGAAAAAGGGGCTTTTACCGGTGCAACGACTACCAGACAGGGTTATTTTGAAGAAGCAGATGGTGGTACTATATTTTTGGATGAAGTGGGGGAACTGCCTGTTACTACACAGGTACGGTTGCTCAGGGTATTGGAAAACGGCGAATTTATGAAAGTAGGTTCGTCAAAAGTTCAAAAAACCGATATCCGTATTGTAGCGGCAACCAATATCAATATGGCTGAAGCCATAAAAAAAGGAAAATTCAGAGAAGATCTTTACTACAGGTTAAGCACTATTGAGATCAGTTTACCGCCACTAAGAGACCGTAAAGGGGATATTCATCTGTTGTTCAGAAAATTTGCCTATGATTTTGCCCAAAAATATCATATGCCCGCTGTACAACTGACGGATGATGCTGTACAAATACTGACCCGTTATCATTTTCCCGGAAACATCAGACAATTGCGCAATATCGCAGAACAACTGTCTGTCGTAGAAACAAATCGCAGTATTTCCGGAGAAAAGCTCAAAGAATATTTACCTCATTTTGCCAGTCAATTACCCAGTGTAATCACGGGTCAAACCTCTGAGTTTGATTATAAAGCTGAACGTGAAATCATATACAATATCATTTTTGAGATGCGTAAAGAACTCGATGAATTGAAAAAACTAACAGTGGACCTTCTCCAGTCGAAATCCAATATATCACCTGGTATTCCGGAGACCTTTACCAGCCCCAAAGAGAGTGATTATATAGATATAGACGATCAAAGCGATCTTTATGTGGATGTTGAAGATCAAAATGAAACGCATCTTACGCTCAAGGAACAAGAGGTTGAAATGATCAAACAATCGCTGCAAAAGCATCAGGGTAAACGCAAACTTGTGGCTAAAGAATTGGGTATTTCAGAGCGTACACTTTACCGTAAAATCAAAGAATTCAATCTTTAAAATTATAGATTATGAGGTTTTTAAAACGTATGTTATGGATCGTAGTTCTGGGTTTCTTGATGTCATCCTGTGGTTTCTATTCTTTTACCGGTGCAAATACGGACGCAAAAACCATCCAGATAGATTTTTTTCCCAATGTTGCCCCATTGGTTGAACCTACTTTAAGTCCTAAATTTACAGAATACCTACAAGACTTATTTGTCAGACAGAGCAATCTCACATTGGTCAATTCTGGTGGTGAGCTATTGATAGAAGGTGAAATATCAAACTATACCATCAATCCTACCGCCGCTACTGCCAATCAAACAGCCGCTCAAAACCGGCTGACGATTACGGTCAATGTCAGGTTTTACAATGCGTTGAATGAGGAAGAGAATTTTGAAAAAAAATTCTCACACTATTACGATTATGGTGCTAATCAACAATTGACTGGCGGTACACTGGAAGAAGCTTTTGAGGAAATATTTGAACAGATTACACAAGACATTTTTAGTGCAACAATAGCAAAATGGTAGAAACCTGCTGTTAAATGCCGCTATCATTCGGGGTAGCGTTTTTCAGTGTATGCTATGCGTTGTCAAAAAAAACACCTATTTTTGTTGACCCTATTGAGGCTTACATGACTATAAATAATTTTACATACCTTCTTGAAAAACCCTCGTCAATAAACTATCAACATACCAATGACTTAGAGTCTTTGGTGCAAAAATATCCTTATTTTCAAGCGGCAAAGGCATTATACCTCAAAGGATTAAAAAATCAAAACAGTTTCAGGTACAATCAGAATTTAAAACTTACGGCTGCTTACACTACAGACAGGGCTATTTTATTTGATTTTATCACTTCGGGTGTGTTTAACAATTATTCTCAGTTTCAGGAAGAAAAAGAGACTATTGAAACCATCAGTCATATAGATCAAAAGGTTGAAGAACAACTGCTGGTAGAGCCCGACCATAATAGTCCCATTATCGAAAACAAAGAGGAAGAACCGGAAGAAGAGGTTAACTCTGAAACCGGTGTGTCAGATGATGATGTATCGGATGAAGCCTTAAACTTTGAATTATCTGACAATGATGTAGTCAGTACAACAGAAGCACACAGTCCAAAACACTTTAACAAAGGGGAGTTACACACCTTCAATGAGTGGCTGCAATTGACGAGTTTTAAACCGGTAGATCGTTCTTTGGGCTCTGAACAAGATTCTAAGTTGAAAGAAAAAATGGAACTCATAGATGAGTTTATAGTTAAAAATCCGAAAATTGAACCCGTTAAAAACCCTGTAACGCCACCTAAACAAGTAGCGGAAAAATTTGATAACGAGGACATTATGACTGAAACCCTGGCGCGGGTTTACGTTCTGCAAAACAAATATAACGACGCCATCAACGCTTATGAAATATTAAGTTTGAAATATCCGGAAAAAAGTGGTTTATTTGCAAACCAAATTAAACACATACAGATTCTTAAAAAAAAATATAATAAAACTAAGTCATGACAACTTTATTAATAATCTTTGCAATAATTGTCGCCATCTTATTGGTATTACTTATTATGGTTCAAAATCCTAAAGGCGGAGGATTATCATCTACTTTTGGCGGTGGTGGTATGAATATCGGTGGTGTCCAAAGTACCAATACGTTCTTGGACAATAGTACATGGACATTAGCTATTGCAATGATTGCACTTATTCTATTGGTCAATCTCACACATCCTAACCGTAGTGATAAAGTAACTAAACATTCCAGTATAGAGAATACATTGAATGACGCTAAGCTTCCTGCACCAACACTGGATGCTCCTGCTCAGGAGAATACTAATGGTGGTGAAGAGACACAGGACAACAAATAGTATAAGTCTATAACTTCAATGAAAGTGCCAATCTAAGTGACAGGTTGGCACTTTTTTTATACAAATATGTCACCTTCCTACTGACAGACCAATATTGGATAAAATAGTTGAAATCGTTTTAAAAATCTGATTTTGTATAGTTTAGAGGTGTAAAAGGCCGGTTGAACTAAATCTGATGTGGTAACTTTAGTTATTTTGGTCTGATTTTGGTAAAAACCAAACAGCAATATAGAGAATGTATAATTTAAAAACGTATCCTCATATGAGTATAAACATTAAACCATTGGCAGATCGTGTTCTTGTAGAACCTATGGAATCTGAAACTAAAACAGCTTCAGGGATTATTCTTCCTGATTCTGCCAAAGAAAAACCACAAAAAGGAACTGTTATCGCTGTTGGTACCGGTACTGCAGATGTAAAATTAACTGTAAAAAAAGGAGATGTTGTTCTTTATGGTAAATATGCCGGCACAGAAATTCAAGTAGACAACAAAGACTATTTGATCATGCGTGAAAGTGACATATTAGCAATCATTTAATTACTAAAACTAAAAACATATAATAATTATGGCCAAAGAAATAATTTTTGATATTGAATCAAGAGATGGATTAAAACGCGGTGTTGACGCCTTGGCGAATGCTGTAAAAGTAACCTTAGGGCCCAAAGGACGTAACGTCGTGATAGACAAATCTTTTGGTGGTCCATCTGTAACCAAGGACGGGGTAAGTGTTGCCAAAGAAGTAGAATTGGAAGATGCGCTTGAAAATATGGGAGCACAAATGGTAAAAGAAGTTGCTTCAAAAACCAGTGACCTTGCCGGTGACGGTACCACTACCGCTACTGTATTGGCACAAGCTATTGTCAAAGAAGGACTTAAAAACGTTGCAGCCGGTGCTAATCCTATGGATCTTAAGCGCGGTATTGACAAGGCTGTAGAAGTTATTGTCGCCCAATTGCAAAAAGCTTCTGAAAAAGTAGGAAACAAAAACGATAAAATTCAACAAGTTGCGGCTATTTCTGCCAACAATGATGACAGTATAGGAAAACTTATCGCTGATGCTTTCGCCAAAGTAGGTAAAGAAGGTGTGATTACTGTAGAAGAAGCCAAAGGTACAGAAACCTATGTGGATATCGTGGAAGGTATGCAATTTGACCGTGGTTATTTATCACCTTATTTTATCAATGACCCTGATAAAATGTTGGTTGATATGGAATCACCTTACATTTTATTGTACGAAAAGAAAATCAGTTCGCTTAAAGATTTATTACCCATCTTAGAACCTGTAGCGCAAAGTGGTAAACCCTTATTGATTATAGCAGAAGATGTGGACGGTGAAGCTCTGACTACTTTAGTTATGAACAAATTGAGAGGTTCATTGAAAATTGCCGCTGTCAAAGCGCCCGGCTTTGGTGATCGTAGAAAAGCGATGCTTGAAGATATTGCCATTCTTACCGGTGGTACCATGATTGCAGAAGAAACAGGCTTGACGCTTGAAAATGCAACTATAGACATGTTGGGAACTGCAGAGCATATCACCATAGACAAAGACAATACAACCATCGTCAATGGTAGTGGTAAAAAAGCAGATATCAAAGCCCGTGTAGAACAAATCAAAGCGCAGATAGAAGTGACCACTTCTGATTATGACAAAGAAAAACTACAAGAGCGTTTAGCTAAACTTGCCGGTGGTGTTGCCGTACTATATGTAGGTGCAGCCAGCGAAGTAGAAATGAAAGAAAAGAAAGATCGTGTAGATGATGCACTTCACGCTACAAGAGCAGCCGTGGAAGAAGGTATTATTGCCGGTGGTGGTGTCGCACTATTACGTACCAAAAAAGCATTGAGCAAAATCAAAACTATCAATGCTGACGAGGCTACAGGTATTGCAATCATTGACCGTGCTATAGAAGAACCTCTACGTCAGATTGTAGAAAATGCCGGTAAAGAAGGTTCTGTTATTGTTTCCAAAGTATTGGAAGGTAAAGGTGATTACGGTTATGATGCAAAATCTGATGCATTTGTAGAAATGTTTAAAGCCGGAATTATCGATCCGACTAAAGTAACCAGAATAGCACTTGAAAATGCAGCATCAGTATCAGGTATGATTCTGACTACAGAATGTGCCTTGGTCAACATCAAAGAAGACAATCCTCCAATGCCTCCTATGGGCGGTGGCGGTATGCCGGGTATGATGTAAGCCAATATTGAGTTACTTATAAAAGAGTATAAACGATAGACTATCGTATAAATACAACCTCTTGCAAGTTATTGTAAGAGGTTTTTTTGTTGTTAACTCAATTAGGCAGCAACCACCGGAACGTATAATAATTATTACTTTTACACCATGAACCCAAAACGTTTTATTCTGATAGTTTGTTTTATGTCCTTAACAATAAGGGCACAGGACACGATTATAGACAGTGATTACGATTGGGAGACCTTGAAGGCAACATACACCCTGCATTATTATAAACACTTAACTACAGCAAACTTTAAACAATTTCAATCGGGTATCGCGCAAATGTCATTGGTAGATGTATCGTATTACGGTTATGATCACAAAGTGCATCGCGGACAGATTGTTTGCCACCAATCAGTAGCTGAGGAATTACAATCTATTTTCAGGCAATTGTTATGGATTAAATTCCCCATTTCTTCGGTTATTCCTATGTCTGAATTTAATTTTGACGATCATCTGTCCATGCATAACAATAATACGACTTGCTTTGATTTTAGGCTGAAAACCCTGAAAAACGGTTGGTCAAAACACGCCTATGGGATCGCTATAGACCTCAATCCCCGTCAAAATCCTTTTGTGTCTCGTCAAGGTGTTTTCCCGGATAATGCCCTGTCTTTTTTGAGTCAGGGGCGTATCAGAGCAGACGATTTCAAAGGAATGCAGGTCATCCGGATATTTGCTATGTATGGTTGGCGCTGGGGTGGCTATTGGTCGTCCAGTAAAGATTATATGCACTTTCAAAAAAACAGCTTGCCCGCCAATTAGTCTTCCTACGCCAAATAGAACTATTTCTGAGTGCTTATTAAACGCTTTGTTTGTAGTGATTACTATGACTTAACCAAATAATGTTGCATTTTTTATTGATAAAAATGCTCTTCAGACCTTTTAAACCTCTGTGGTTTTCACCTCCATAGTTTTAAATACCACCAAAAATCTTTGGCTTGAAAAATCACCACCAAAAATGGAATTACAGTTGGTTTGATGGTTTTAAGAATGTTTTAAGTGCGATTTCTGTGGTTGTTGCCCCTTAATTTCTAACAAAAAATAATACATTTGTCACCATAGAATAGTTTATGTTTTCAATCTTTAAAAAAGAATTCAATACATTTTTTGCCAACCCTTTGGGCTACGGAATTATTGGTTTATTTCTGTTGGTCAATGGGCTGTTGTTATGGGTGTTACGTAGTGATTGGAACATATTCAACAGTGGTTTTGCAGACATGCAAGGCTTTTTTGACCTTATTCCCTGGGTGTTTATCGTGCTTATTCCTGCCATGCTTATGCGAACGTTCAGCGAGGAATATACGCTGGGAACGGTTGAATTGCTCAAAACCCGTCCGGTATCGGCATTTCAGGTGGTTTTTGGTAAATACCTCGCCATAGTGACTATAGTCACTATGAGCCTGATTCTGACTTTGGTTTACATTCTCGCATTAGACCGGCTTGCGGCACCGCAAACCATAGATTTTGGGAGTATTACAGGCTCTTATCTGGGCTTGTGGTTATTGAGTATTGCCATGACTGCCATCGCATTGTGGATTGCCGTATTGTTGAAAAACCAATTACTGGCTTTTATCATTGGTGTTTTGGTTTTATTACTGTTGTATTACGGTGGAGAACAATTGGCGCAATGGTATGATAATGCCCCTGATTTTTTACGTCAAATAACGCTTTACGAGCATTATAAAAGTATGGGCAGGGGGGTATTAGACCTTAGAGATATAGCTTATTTTATAAGTGTGGTGATTTTGTTTATAACTTTGAGTATCAACCGATTTAAACGACTGTGAAAGGACAAAAAAACATAATAGTTGTATTGGGATTAATCATTGTGATTAATGTATTGGCGTATTGGTTTCCGGTGAGAAAAGATCTGACAGCCGATGCCCGTTATACCTTGTCTGAAACCACAGAGTCTATCGTAGAGTCTGTTGATAAACCGCTTTGGGTTAAAGTTTATTTAAAGGGCGATTTCCCATTGGATTTTAAACGTTTGGGGCAAGCTGTAAAAGCACATCTGGAAGAACTTAGAGCTGTCAACAAGCGGATTAAATTTGCCTTTGTAAATCCTTCCGGTATGGAAGAGGAACTGATCAAACAAGGTATGGAACCCAGTCAATTGACCGTAGAACAAGATGGGGAGGTTTCTCAAAAATTGATTTTTCCGTATGCCTTGGTAAAAATGGGGGCAAAAACCCAGGTCGTCAATCTGTTGACCCCGTCAGGCGATACGCAGGATGATCAATTGCAACGGGCTATTGAAAACATCGAATTTGCTTTTTCAGATGCAATAAGCCGTTTGTTACAGGATAAAAAACAGAGTTTGGCTGTTTTGCGTAGTCACGGAACATTAGAGGATATCTATTTGTATGATTTTCTTTCGGGTTTAAAGTCCAAATACAATCTGGCACCCTTTACTTTAAGACCCGAATCGCTTAACCAACAGCAGGTATTAGATGATTTAAAAAAATACAATGGTTTAATTATCGCAAAGCCCACGACAACTTTTTCTGAGGATGATAAATACATCTTAGACCAATACATCATGCAGGGCGGTAAAGCGCTTTGGATGCTAGACTACACCACGGCATCCATGGACAGTTTACAACGTGACGGTTCGTCCTTGATTATCCCGCGGGATCTCAATCTGACGGATCTGTTGTTCAGTTACGGGGTCCGTGTGAACCATAACCTTGTGGAAGATTTATACAGTAGTAAAATTGCATTAGCGACGGGTAATGTAGGGGGGAAGACCCAATTTTCAAACTTGTTGTGGTATTATTTTCCGGTGATTTTAAACCAAAACAACAACCCCATCAGTAAGAATTTACAACCCATACGGTTAAAATTCACCTCTACCATTGATACTTTATTATCGCCGGATATTGTAAAAACACCATTACTGCAAACCTCAAAGCTGACCAGGGTTAAAGGGACGCCGCTGGTCATTGACCTATCAGAAATTTCTCAAAAAGTACAACCTGAACATTTCCGCTCCGGAACGCAATTGGCGGGTGTTTTACTGGAGGGGCAATTCCCTTCAGCCTATGCATACAGAACCAAACCTTTTGAAACCCAACACCTCAATAAGAGTGATGCGCATAAGATGATTGTTATCGCTGATGGTGATATAGCAGCCAATCAAATTCAAGGTGGACAACCTACACCGCTGGATATCGATAAATGGACGGGACAGACTTTTGGTAATAAAGAATTTCTGCTCAATGCCGTTAACTATTTGATGGGTGATAGTGACTTGCTGAATATCAGGCGTAAAACTCTGGATTTGACGATGCTCAATAAAGAAACCCTTGCCCGTCAAAAAACTTTATGGCAATGGGTTAATGTAGGCTTACCTTTATTGATTTTGGGCTTGTTCGGATTGGTTTATACATTGATCAGACGAAAAAAATATAGGTGATGTTTTTGGGGTTGTGTTATTTTTAGTTGTATGCCTAATATTTAGGTTTTTAGTCGGGTCGCAATGCCGAATATGTCTTTGAATTCAAAGTGCAAATAAATCTCTATTTCTATGCAGGTGTTGTATTGAAGGAAAATGTATTTTTGTAGTTATACTGTCGTTGTACAATATTCATTAAAATATATACGTATGAAAAAAATCTTTATAATTCTTTCAGTTGTGGTATTGTTTTACAGTTGTAAAGAAGAACCTAAAGTTGATGCAAAGTATGTTATAGCTAAGTTTCAAGAAAATGCAGATAAAATAAATGCTTTGGAATATAGAATGCAAAGAATAGACACATTTGATCAGGATGGTGCTGTTTTTAATAATACCGGCTTTGCACTTATTGAAAAAGATAAAAATGATAAAGTGTTTGGCTTTTCTTTTTACGGCAAAAGAGACGATGTTCCGGAAGAATATATTTATGACGCCGGAAAAGGATTTGAAATTTTTAGAGCAGATAAATCTTACAAAACATATCCCGGACAATTTGGGTTGATTGGAACTCCCGGCGGACAAATGGTTCATGCTAATATTTTTAAACTTGATTCAATCTACAAAAATGTGTCTCTGTCAGAAACCGAGAATGCTTATTTGCTTACGTTTGAATTTGAAAATGATACAGTTTACTATTTATCCGAAAAGAAGAAAATTTTTCAGCTTAATAAAACTGACTTTTTTCCTGATCTTATTAAATATACATATACCAGACTTGGCAAGAAATTAGTTTCAATTTCAAAATTCAGCGATGTAAAAATCAACGAAAAAGTTACACATTCAATAAAGGACTTTAAGCAAGAAATTCATGATTATTCAGTCGTGCTGCCTAAAAAACGTAAGCCTAGTAAGTTGCTTTTAAAACCGTTGCCAGAATTGGAATTACCTGATTTACTTGACCAAAACAAATTAGTAAAGGTTAATAACAATAAGTTGACTTTGATTGAATTTTGGGAGGTCTGGTGTGCCCCTTGTATTGCTTCGTTTCCCCGTGTAGAAAATCTAAAAAATCAATTCTCTACTGAATTAAACATAATAGGCATAGTGTCAGAAGACTATGAAAACGCTGTTAAGTTGGTCAAAAAGAAAGGTATAACATTTCAAAATTTGGTTGGTAATAGTGATTTGGAAAAAGAATTTGGGGTACGGAGTTGGCCAAGGTACTTTTTAGTGGATAACAGAGGAATTGTACAAAAAGATTATTATGGCTTTTCTTCACAAATAGAAAAGGATATTAAGAAGTTGATTGCCAATCAAAATGTTGCACGATAAACAGGACTGTTTAGTATACTAATCAATAGATAATTAAATATCAGTAAGGCGGCTTTGCATTAGACAGAAGTCAGCCTTGAATAAAAAACCTCTTTTAAATTAATTGGTATCTTTGAGCCCTAATCTGAAATAATGACCACGCAATCAACACCGCACCTGTTAAAGGTGTTTATAGTTATAATACTGATACTCACTTATAATTGTACACCTGACGACCCCTCTGATGTTACACCTGCTGATCCGACTCACATATCACCCGATATTAATGAAGATGGAAAACTCAATATATTAATCTTAGGTACCAGTCACTCTATTAATAGCAGTGCCGCTGGTTTTGCTGCCAATAATATAGCAGAGGAATTAAACCGTATTTTATCTCATGATAAAACCCTTGATTTAGAGGTCGGTATTTCTTTTGAAGATATTTATCAAACCAAGGAAGTGGCTTATGGTCTGGGACAAGCCGGCAATGTCTATAATGCCAATTGTTATGCACACTCATTGATGCAGTATTATTACTGGCCGGATGGACAAGCGGATAGATTAGGGAACTTAGCCGGTCAAAACGGAACCCAATGGGATTACGTGGTTGTAGCTTCAGATCCGTATATTGTGGCAAAATTACCCGGATATTATGCTTTGGGCGTTAATAAAATAGTGTCAAAAATAGCTGAAGGCGGTGCCAAGCCTTTACTTTTAATGGTATGGCCTAGAGATGAAGCGATTACAGCATCGATGAGTCATTATGAAGAATTTACATACCGTACAGCCGATCATGCCGGAGTTGATACTAAAACGGTTCCGGCTGGATTAGCCTGGGAATCCTTGCCGTCTGCAAAAAAAGATACAGCAACCGAACATCCTACGCCAAATGGAGCTTATTTAGCGGCAGCATCTGTTTATGCGCAATTATTAAACAAAAGTGCAAAAGCTTCTGATTATGTCTATGATGATGAGATAGCAGATATAGTATTTACAACGTTAACAGACGAAGCCGGTCAAATACACTATACCGGAGAACGTTCTTTTATGTCACCATTTAAAAGCTGTGATATTGAAGATAGCACATTGAATTACAACCATACGGGAACGAGTTCAGAAAACGGTATCTTAAATGGTTTACAATGGATCATTGAACAATCAGACCGGACACTGGTCAATGGTGGAACCCCGCCTATAGACTTTAATTATGGTAGAGCAAATACAAACTTTGAACCTCATAAACGCTACAAAATCGATCCTGCCCAATTTGATTTTTCTTTAGGCTTCCCCATGCAGGACAATGGCAATTACGGTGATGTTTCTATGCTTTACGGATTGGATAAACGCTATGACGATTCTAACAATGGTACTGATTTAGGCACAGCATTATATATGGTGCATCAATCAGAATTACCCTATGCCCGTGCGATACCGGTTCGTACATTATATGCCCTGATTAAAGAAGCCATTCCCTCGCAATCTGCTTATAGTGATAATTGGCATATGCATGGCAACCTGAATAAAGCCATTGGCGCTTATATGTACACTTTACTGACCGGTGATTATGTGTTAGGTGAAGAACCCGAAGACCGGAATTCTAATGCATGGAAAGCATGGATGTCTCATAAAATTGGCTACGAAACAGCTTATACCTTGATGACTTTAAAAGGTATTCCTCCTCATACCGATTAATGACTTTTTAATGACTTTGTGTCAGTTTTAGATGTTTGGAGATTGGTGGTGAGGTTTTAACTAAGAAACAAAGGTATAAATCGCAGGACAAAGATGTAAACTTAAAGTTAGGATCCGTATAAAGCCAAATCCTGATAACTGCGGGAGTGAATAGAATTCCCTGCCACTTACACGCGGCAGCTGTAAGACTGCTGTAAACAAATATCGAACTCCTGTTAGTCTCTGTAACCAACAATGTTATTTACTTCATCCCCAGTATTTCCCTGCCTTTGGGGGTAATCATCGTTTGGTTCCATTGGGGTTCAAACACCAGGTCAACATCCACATGATAGGTAGGATAAGCGCGTAAGATACTTTCCTTGACATCTTGTATGATACTACTGCCAAGCGGACAGGAAGGGGTGGAAAGTGTCATGGTTACTTTGATATTATTGACACCGTCAAAAGTCACATCGTATATTAATCCAAGATTGACCAGATCAATTTCTATTTCGGGGTCAATGACTTTGGTTAAAATGTTGTCTATGATGTCCAGTTCTATTTCTGAGTTGAGTTTTTGTGTCATGATTTTTTAAGATAAGGGTGATAATTGTGTTTTGTGGAATGTCATTTTTAAAATGTTATTCAGGTTAATCAAGGCGGTTATAATCAAACCAATAATCCCGATATTTAACACCTGTTCGTGTTTAAAATACATGCCGAAAAATGCAATACCGTAACTGATTAGGTAAATATACAATTGGTAATTGGCAAGTGTTTCAGAATACAATTCTCTGGGCAGAGGTGTTTTAAACTTTCCTACATATGTCTGATAGCGTTCCAGCCAAACGATAAAAGGCAGAGTCTTGTATATTTGTCCCAAAATAATGGTGGTTATAAATCCGAAGATAATACCAAAGCCATAATTAACGCTGAGTGATGAGATGTCAGACTTTACAATGGCAAGACCAATCACCAGAGGCAGGTTTAATAAAATAATCGATAGGAGTGTAAACTTCATACCGGTATCCGGCTTTTTTCTGATGCGTTTTTCGTACACTTGATATACATAGGTAAAATAAAAGATTAAGCCGACAACGATCAGACCGATAAATACATAAGTGAACCAGTCGTTGAGGTGAAATAACCATGAGAGTGTCAACCCTGCTAACCCCGTATTAATCGTGTAAAAGCTCCATTTAAGCCGTTTTTCATCTGCGTGATGCGAGACGACAAACATGGGGATAAGAATACTGGAAGCCCCGATAATCAAAAGCAGAAACCATCCGACTAACCCTAAATGAGCATGAATTTTTAAATAATGCAGATGCACATCATTCATAATGTTGTATTTAAAGTCTATGGCTATCAGGGTTCCTGCAATCTCAGTCAATGCTAACCAAAAAACGGCAGCGGAAATAAATTGTGCCTGAATATTGTTTTTTTGCCTTTTCCTGAACGTGAGTACAAGGTTGATGACAAATAACAACAAAGACAAAAACATGAGCAAGGCACTGTAAAATAGTAAGTTGGAATATGAAGCAATCCAAAAACTATAAGACAGGGCTATGATGCTGACGGTGAACATGATAAAAGTAACCATGGCCAGTTTTTCACTGTGCAGTGAGGTCTCATAAATAACGGGTATGAGTTGATAGAGCGCGCCAAATGCAATCATAGAAGCCCAGCCCAGAACTGCTATATGTGTGATGGCAATGAGTTTGGGACTGAAATACAAATTAATCCATTCACTACTACTCACCAGCATGAGTACCGTCAGGATAAGAAAAGCAAAAGAGGCAAAGACATAGTGAGGCACTACAACCTTGGCTGAAGGTGCGTTAGCTGTTTGCAGACCGTTCATTGATATTAAGCTTTATAAATCAGTAGTTCTACATTAGTCGCGTCAATCTTGTGTTCCAACCAGGTATATCCTCTGGATTTGAGTTCCGGTAATAAAAACTGAGGCGTTTTTTTATGATGAACAAATAAAGCGTGATCATCCGGTAATTGACTGATTTCACTCAATATAGTGGTCATGGGTTCCGGCATTTCCAGATGTCTGACATCTATTTCTTTCAAATTGGACCCAAAAGCTATCATTTTGAGCGTAAACGCATCAAAAGAGGCTGTCATGTCATCTATAGTCTCTGTGCTTTCTACTGCCTCTGCAGCTTTAAAAAATACATGAAATTCATTGGGGCTTATTTGTTGTGTAAACGTTTTGTAACCTTTCTGTGTGAGAACATTGATAAGAGGTACAGGTTCAAAACTGTTGACAAGTTTAAGAATACCGTCTTTATCCAGTTTTTTTATGGCAGACATGATGTCAGCAAAAGGATCCTTACCACTGTCTATGGTTGGTCTTACATCCAATACAACCAACTTGTTTTCATCGATGGCAAAAGTGTTGTCACTATTACCATCTGAAGTGTGAACCTCTTCTTTTTCAATATCAAAACCTAAACCTGATAATTGATCTAAAAAATGTTTAACACTTACACCACCTATACGGGCAGCATCTGCTATGCTTACTCTGGGGGCTAAAAACTTCCTTAATACCGGGTTTTTAAGTTTTTTAAAATTCTTGTTGATTGAAGCGATTCTTTCTATGGCTTCAGGATTCTCTTTGATTATTTGAGAAATTTTAGTGTTTCTGGATAGTTTCATAATGACTGATTTAGAATGCAAATTTATAACAAATCTAAATAAAATACTAATAGGTATCCTATTTTTATGGATTTAACCCGGATTAGTCATCGAATTTTGTTGCAAAACCGACCTGTTTAACATGATTATTCAACGACAGTGTAATGATTCTTTTATAAAGGCAAGTTAGAATAAGTCTTTTAGTTGTCAAAAGTCAGGATATTGCTATCTGTTATTGATATAAATGACAATATGGCATAAAAACGTAATTGGCAATGAATTTGCTAATAAGAGGATGATAAATAGAAACACATGGCAAAACATAAAAATAAAAATACAGACAAGCCCTTAGAGGATCAGGTAGAAGAAACAATGCAGGAAAAAACTGAAAAAGAGGCTGTTGAAGTAGAGGAGGCTCCTGATATGGAAGCGCTTTTAGCATCGGAAAAAGATAAGTTTTTACGCTTATTTGCCGAGTTTGAGAACTATAAAAAACGTACAACTAAAGAGCGTTTGGACTTATTTAAGACTGCCAATAGGGAATTAATGTCAGTTTTACTGCCTGTTTTGGATGATTTTGAACGTGCAATGGCAGAAATCAAACGTGCCAAAGACGATAGCTTATTTGAAGGTGTTGAGTTGATTTACTCAAAATTCAAAAAAACACTTGAAGCTAAAGGGTTAATCGTAGCCGAAGCCAAAGCCGGAGATACATTTGACCCTGAAATTCATCAGGCTATTACACAAATACTCGCTCCTTCCAAAAAAATGAAAGGCAAAATCATTGATGTAACAGAAAAAGGTTATAAGCTGGGTGAAACTTTTTTACGATTTCCTAAGGTAGTCGTGGGACAATAGAACTATTATGAAACAAGATTATTACGAAATATTAGGCGTAGAAAAATCTGCGACAGCCTCAGAAATAAAAAAAGCATACCGTAAGAAAGCCATTCAGTATCATCCGGATAAAAACCCTGGAGATAAAGAAGCTGAAGAGAAGTTCAAAACGGCTGCAGAAGCTTATGAAGTGCTCAGTGACCCTGACAAAAAAGCCAGATATGATCAGTTTGGTCACGCGGCATTTGAAAACGGTGGTGGATTCCACGGTGCCGGTGGTATGAATATGGATGATATCTTCAGTCATTTTGGAGACATCTTCGGTGGGCATTTTGGTGGTGGTTTCAGCGGTTTTGGCGGCGGTCAACAGCAAATGCGTGTCAAAGGTGGAAACTTGCGTATTCGTTTAAAACTTACTCTGGAAGAAATAGCCAAAGGCGTTGATAAAAAAGTAAAAGTAAGACGCAAAGTGCAAGCGGACGGAGTGACTTACAAAACCTGTTCTACCTGTAATGGTAGCGGTCAACAAGTACAAGTGCGTAACACGATTTTGGGTCGTATGCAGACTGCCACGACTTGTCAGACCTGTTCCGGAAGTGGTCAAATCCTTGATAAAAGACCAAGCGGTGCAGATTCACAGGGTATGACTGTCAAAGAGGAAATGGTTGAAATCAACATTCCTGCAGGTGTCGTTGAGGGTGTACAACTCAAAGTAACCGGTAAAGGTAATGAAGCTCCAGGTAAAAATTCTGTGCCCGGTGACTTACTGGTCGTTATCCAGGAGGTAGAGCATCCTACGCTAAAACGGGAGGGTAGTAATATCCATTACCAACTTTACATCAGTTTTTCTGATGCTGTACTGGGATCAACAGAAGAAATAGAAACAGTAACCGGAAAAGTTAAGATCAAAGTAGAGCCCGGCACTCAATCCGGGAAAATATTCAGATTAAGAGGTAAAGGTATTCCAAATCTGGACCGTTATGGTCATGGTGATATGCTCGTGCATGTCAATGTATGGACACCACAGACGCTGACCAAAGAACAAAAAGAGTTCTTCAAAAAGATGCGTGACGAGAAAGAATTTACACCTGACCCTACGGACAATGATAGAAGCTTTTTTGACAGAATAAGAGATATGTTTGATTAACGTTCTTATAGTCAAACGTTCCATTTAATCTCTGCCGACAAACTCAGAAACACATCTGCTGTAAGTCATTGCTAAACCTACAGACAAGGCATTTGTTACATTTGTAACCTCCTTTTTTCCCCCTGATCAAGTGCCTTATGTCCGGTTTATACGATGGCAAAATAGCGTGTGTCTGAGTTTGTCGGCAGATTTTTTATAGACAATTTCTACACACATTACATACTTCCTGTATTTCAGATACTCTCAAAATATGATTTTGGAGTGGATGTAACAATCTTTGAGTACATTCGTCCTTAAGATAACAAACCAATTATTGATGACTCAACGAGCATTTATAGAATTGATAAAACCATTTCAGGATAAACTGTACCGGTTGGCAAAACGTTTATTGATATCAGAAGATGAAGCACAGGACGCCACACAGGAAATATACCTGAAACTATGGCAGAAAAGGCGGGAGTTACCGACCTATAATAGTGTAGAAGCCTTGGCTGTGACGATGACCAAAAACTATTGTTTAGACCGGTTAAAGTCAAAACAAGCGGGTAACCTGAGTATTGTTCACCAGAACTTTAAAGATGAATCCGGTGATACGGCAAAGCGGGTTGAAATTCAGGATCAAATCAGTTTGGTACACCAATTGATTGATAAACTACCGGAAACCCAGCGAATCATCATCCAGTTGAGAGATGTAGAACAATTTGAACTAAAAGAAATAGAGCAGATATTAGACATGAAGCCTACGGCTGTAAGAGTAAACTTATCCAGGGCTAGAAAAACAATAAAAGAAAATCTTATCAAACAATTATCTCATGGTATCAGATAAAAAAAATATAGACAAACTGTTAGAACGTTACTTTGAAGGGCAGACGACCTTGCAGGAAGAAGCACTTTTAAATGAATATTTTAGATCAGATAGTGTTGCTTCTCATCATGAGCAATACCGAGCCCTTTTTCAATATTTTTCTAATGAACGCACCCAAAGCAATGCGCTGCAACCACGTTTAAAGTCTAACCGTACGAAACGTTTCTGGTTTTCGGGCATCGCTGCAGGATTACTCCTTTTCGTCAGTTTCTTTGGTTGGCAAAGTTATCAACGTCAGCAATTGGCGCAGCAAGCCTATCAGGACTCTTATAAAGCGCTTGCGATTATAGGAAAACACTTTGACCAAGGCCAAAATGCCATTCAGGAACTGGCCTATCTGGAAAAATCAAGGACGTTGGTCTTTCGTGCACAAACTAATAAATAACATTTAAACTAAAACTATTTAATCATGAAAAAAATAATCACTATTGTATTGACTGTATTGATTGCTCATATCAGTTATGCACAGCAATCTGTATTTGCAGGATTTGAGAACAACGACGAAGTAACATCTGTCGTCGTGAATAAAAAAGCATTTCTAATGCTGAAAAAAGCAACAGCAGAATCTCAGGAAGCCGAAGAATTCAGGAGCCTAGTTTCCGGTCTCAATGAGTTACGTGTCTTGACTACTGAACATGCTGCAACGGCAAAGGAAATGAAGGCTACTTTTGATAGTTATCTAAAAAAGAATAAGTTGTCTGAACTTATGCGTGTCAAAGACAAGGATGCTAATGTGAAGATATATGTCAAGGAAGGTAAAGATGATTACGTCACAGAATTTTTAATGCTGGTAGATGAGATGGATATTTCTGCTAAGGCAGGTGGTCGTAATACCCCGGAAATGGTTATTGTATCACTTACCGGAAACATCAACCTCAATGATATTGCCAAAATCACTGCCGATATGAATATTCCCGGAAGTGAGCATGTTAAAAAAGCCGGTAATAAGTAATAAAACAATAGTTATCTGTATTAAAACCACTTGAAAATGTACAAACAATTATCAATTATTTTACTCGCAGTTTTGCTTGTGACCGCTTGTAATACCAAGGAATCTTTACAGCATTTTATGGTCAAGCAGGAAGAACAGGAAGATGTGTTTACATTTGATTTGTCAAACAATTTTTTACAATTGAATGAGGAATTTCAAACCCCTGACAATCAAAAAATATTATCGACCATAAAGAAAATTAACCTCATGGCTTTCAGGTTAAAAGAGGGTAATGAGGAGAAATATACTAAGGATGTAGCAACGCTACGTTCTTTATTATCAGAGGAGAAATACAGCCCATTGATGACCTTTGGTAAAGGTTCAAGAGGGGTGAAGGTGTATGCCATAGGTGACGAAGATACCTTGGATGAGTTGATTGTGTTGGGTAATGACCATGAAACAGGTTGGTTAATCGTCAGAATACTTGGTGATGATATGCAACCGGAAAAGATTATGAGTCTGATGGGTAAATTTGATTTTGACAAGGATGAATTACCTCTGGAAGATTTAAAAGCTTTTTTTTAATAAATTCTGAGTAAAGAATCATAAGAACAGTCTTTGCAATAAAAGTCATCGAAAATCGTTTATTTTTCGATGACTTTTTGTATTAAAGTCGTTTCAACTTCACAAATTTGTGTACTTTTGCAAGATATGAAATTTACGGCATTACAAATCGCGACTATACTCAATGGAGATATTGAGGGTGATGAACTCGTGGCTGTTTCAAAACTTTCTAAAATAGAGGAGGGTGAATCAGATTCGATATCTTTTTTAGCCAATGATAAATACACCAATTACTTATACACCACAAAAGCAGGAATTGTTATTGTCAACAGAGATTTTATACCTGAAAAGCCGGTAAAGTCGACTTTAATCAAGGTTTCAGATGCTTATGCGGCATTTACATCTTTACTGCAATTTTATAATGACACCTTAAAAACCGATAAAACAGGTATTGAATCGCCTGTTTTTATAGATGAGTCAGTGGTCAAAGGAGAGCGTTTGTATGTGGGTGCATTTTCTTATATAGGTAAACATGTAAAATTGGGTAACAATGTTAAGATTTTCCCTCAGGTCTATATAGGTGATAATGTAGAGATAGGAGATGATACCACTATTTTTTCGGGGACTCGAATTTATAATGATACCAAGATCGGCAAGGCTTGTACTGTACATGCCAATGTTGTTTTAGGTTCAGATGGTTTTGGGTTTGCACCGAACAAAGACGGAACTTATAACAAGATTCCACAAACAGGAAATGTCGTCATAGAAGATCAAGTAGAGATTGGTGCCGGTACAACGATTGACAGGGCTACGATGGGTAGTACTATTATTCGTACAGGGGTAAAGCTGGACAATATGATTATGATTGCGCACAATGTAGAAGTGGGCGCACATACGGTTATTGCAGCCCAATCCGGGATAGCCGGTTCTACAAAAGTAGGTAAGCATTGTGTGCTGGGAGGCCAGGTGGGTATTGTAGGACACTTGACCATAGGAAACCATGTTAAAATTCAGGCGCAGTCAGGTATTACCAAGAGCTTAAAAGACGGTGAAGTTGTACAGGGTACACCAGCTTTTGAATATTCAGAATGGAATAGAAGTTATATCCATTTTAAAAACCTGCCCAAGACGATGAAAGATATCCAAGATCAACTAAAGAAATAATTAAATTATTTGTAAATGGCTTTACAAAAAACCATATCTAAACCGATAACCCTGAAAGGGATAGGTTTACATACAGGAAAAGAAGTCACCTTGACGTTTAAACCTGCACCTGTCAATCAGGGCTTTGCTTTTGTAAGAGTAGATTTAGAAGGTAACCCTTTGATAGAAGCACATGCCCGTTATGTGGTGAATACCCAAAGAGGAACCAATCTGGAAAAAAATGGCGTAAAAATACAAACCTCTGAACATGTATTGGCAGCGGCTGTAGGATTGGACTTAGACAATCTTTTGATTGAAATCAATGCAGCAGAACCGCCTATTATGGACGGTTCTTCAAAATTCTTTGTTGAAGCACTTGAATCTGCGGGTATTGTAGAACAGGATGCTGAACGTGAAGAATATATTGTCAAAGAAAACATCAGTTATAAAGACGAAGAGACCGGAAGTGAGATTGTTCTAATGCCGGCAGATGATTATCAAATCACCACACTGGTTGATTTTGGTACCACTATTTTAGGGACGCAAAATGCCTTTCTGAATGATGTTTCTGATTTCAAAGAACACATTAGTGAAGCAAGAACATTCAGCTTTTTACATGAACTGGAAATGTTGTTGGATAACAACCTTATCAAAGGGGGGGATCTTAACAATGCCATTGTATATGTGGATAAGGTCATTTCTGATGATACAATGGAAAAACTGAAAAAGGTGTTTGGTAAAGAAGAGATAACGGTGAAACCCAATGGGATCTTGGATAATCTGACTTTGAGATGGCCCAATGAAGCAGCCCGTCATAAACTTCTTGACGTTGTCGGAGATATGGCGCTGGTAGGAACCAAAATAAGAGGTAAGATTATTGCTACCAAACCCGGGCATAAAGTCAATACTATTTTTGCCAAAAAATTATCTAAAATCATACAAAACGATAAGCGTAACAACATTCCTGACTACGACTTGAATAAGGAGCCGTTGATGGATGTCAATGATATTATGAAGTTGTTACCGCACAGACCTCCGTTTTTATTGGTTGATAAAATACTCGAACTCTCAGAAAAACATGTGGTAGGGGTCAAAAATGTGACGATGAATGAACCGTTTTTCGTTGGACATTTTCCAGGAGAACCTGTGATGCCCGGTGTGCTTCAGGTAGAAGCAATGGCGCAGTGTGGAGGTGTGTTGGTGTTGAGTACTGTTCCCGACCCTGAGAATTATTTGACTTTTTTTATGAAAATAGATAAAGTCAAATTCAAACAAAAAGTGGTTCCCGGTGACACCTTGATTTTCAGATTAGAATTATTAACGCCTATCAGGCGAGGCATATGTCATATGCAAGCCTATGGCTATACCAATAATAAACTGGCCGTAGAAGCAGAACTCATGGCGCAAATCGTAAAAGTAAAAAAAGACGACAAATGAACCAGTCATTAGCATATATACACCCTGATGCCAAAATCGGTAAAAATGTGACTATAGGTCCTTTTACTAACATAGAAGCGGGGGTAGAAATAGGAGACGGAACGTGGATTAGTTCGAATGTTACCATTATGTCCGGTGCCCGTATAGGTAAGAATTGTAGAATATTTCCCGGTGCAGTTATTTCTGCTATCCCTCAGGATTTGAAATTTGAAGGTGAAGAAACGCTGGCTGTCATAGGTGATAATACCACCATTAGAGAAGGGGTCACTATCAATAGAGGAACTAAAGCATCCGGAGAGACAAGAGTGGGTAATAATTGTCTGATTATGGCAACAGCCCATGTAGCTCATGATTGTGTTTTGGGAAATAACTGTATTGTTGCTAATGCCGTAGCTTTGGCAGGTCACGTTGAGGTCGGTGACTATGCGATACTGGGAGGATTATCTGCTGTACATCAGTTTGTACACATTGGTAAACATACCATTATTTCGGGAGGTTCATTGGTGAGAAAAGACATTCCTCCTTACACCAAAGCCGGAAAAGACCCTGTATCATTTATAGGTATTAATTCCACCGGTTTAAAGCGCAGAGGTTTTTCACAAGATAAAATCAATGAAATTCAGAATATCTACAGGATAATATTCCAAAAAAATTACAACAATAATCAAGCCCTTATGGTCGTAGAGACAGAATTACAAGCCTCTGAAGAAAGGGATGAAATCATAGCATTCATCAAGCAATCCCCGAGAGGTATAATGAAAGGGTTTACAAGTATAAGACATTGAAAAATATAATATTAAAATAAGGTAATTAAAATTAAATTTATGGCCAATACATCAGATATCAGAAAAGGATTGTGTATTAATTACAATAACGACATTTTTAAAATCATAGAATTTTTGCATGTCAAACCCGGTAAAGGACCGGCATTTGTCAGAACAAAATTAAAAAGCATCACTACAGGTAAAGTTATAGACAATACTTTCTCTGCCGGACACAAAATAGATGAAGTAAGGGTAGAAGCTCGTAAGTATCAGTATTTGTACCCGGAAGGTGATATTTATCACTTTATGAATACAGATGATTATAACCAGATTACCTTACCCAAAGAAAGTATGGATGCCCCTGATTTGCTCAAAGAAGGCGAAGTGGTGACAGTTTTGATCAGAGCCGAAGATGAAACCCCGTTGTCTGTAGAAATGCCTGCCAATGTTGTTTTGACAGTTACGGAAACAGAACCGGGTGTCAAAGGTAATACAGCAACCAATGCAACCAAGCAGGCTACTGTAGAAACAGGTGCAACAGTTAATGTTCCTTTGTTTATCAACGAAGGTGATAAAGTCAAAATAGATACCACTAGCGGTAAATATTTAGAGCGCGTTTAGTTCGTCGATAAATTTTACAATAGAATTTAGATTTTTACTTTCACAAACCAATGTTTAACATTATTTTTGTGCAAACAATATTAGTTTTTTAAGAAATCATAAAACCATAAAACCCAATCATGAGTGTATTAGTTAATAAGAATTCCAGAATAATCGTTCAAGGTTTCACCGGAGGCGAAGGAACATTTCACGCCGGTCAAATGATAGAATACGGTACCAATGTCGTAGGTGGTGTTACCCCTAAAAAAGGTGGACAAACCCATTTGGGCAAACCTGTTTTTGACACCGTTAAGGATGCTGTAGATCAGGTCAAAGCCGATACGTCTATCATATTTGTTCCACCCGCTTTTGCTGCCGATGCCATTATGGAAGCCGCCGAAGCCGGAATCAAAGTCGTCATCTGTATTACAGAAGGTATTCCCGTAGCCGATATGGTAAAAGTACAAGAATATCTTAAAAAATATGACACCCGATTGGTTGGTCCTAACTGTCCAGGTGTTATCACACCCGGTGAAGCTAAAGTAGGTATTATGCCCGGCTTTGTCTTTAAAAAAGGAAAAGTAGGGATTGTATCAAAATCAGGTACGTTGACTTATGAGGCAGCGGATCAGGTGGTTAAGCAAGGTTTGGGTATCACTACGGCTATTGGTATAGGTGGTGACCCTATCATTGGAACAACAACCAAAGAAGCTGTAGAACTCTTTATGAATGATCCTGAGACTGAAGCCATCGTTATGATTGGTGAAATTGGTGGAAATCTTGAAGCTGAAGCTGCTAAATGGGTGAAAGCTGACGGTAACCGTAAGCCTGTCATTGGATTTATTGCCGGGCAAACAGCGCCAAAAGGCCGTACTATGGGTCATGCCGGTGCTATTGTAGGTGGTAAAGACGATACTGCGCAAGCTAAAATGAAAATTTTGGCTGAAAATGGTATTCACGTGGTTGAATCACCTGCTGAAATTGGAAAAAAAGTAGCAGAAGTGCTTAAAAAATAATAACTGATTAAAGTCTGCTGAAAAAAATAAACTAGTTATTGTTTAACAGTTTTTCAGTAGTTAAGTAATTATAATCTTGTTAAAACCTGTAATGTCAATTCATTACAGGTTTTTTTAGGTCTGTTGTCTGTGATTTTTGTTATAATTAGGCTAAAATCCCTTAAGGATTATCCCGTACTTTTTTGTAATTTTACGGGATATTTTTTTGACGTTATTGTTGGTTAAAAACTTACAATATCCATCAAAGGACAAAACCTCAACCATTTAAAACATATATTTATTATGAATACTGATATAAGAGCCATAGAACCAAAAGTCTTATGGAACCATTTTGCAGATCTTAATGCTGTTCCCCGCGGTTCAAAGAAAGAAGCTAAAGTCATCAAATTTATGGCCGACTTTGGTAAAAAACTGGGTTTAGAAACTGTTATAGATGATGTAGAAAATGTCATCATAAAAAAACCGGCAACACCGGGTATGGAAGACCGCAAAACAGTGGTGTTGCAATCTCACCTTGATATGGTTCATCAAAAAAACAATGATACTGTTTTTGATTTTGATAATGAAGGCATAAAAATGCTAATCGATGGTGATTGGGTAACGGCAGATGGTACAACGCTGGGTGCAGACAACGGCCTTGGGGTAGCAGCTATTATGAGTATTCTTGAATCAACTGATATTCCACATCCGCCACTGGAAGCGCTTTTCACTATTGATGAAGAAACAGGTATGACCGGAGCACAAGGTTTGCAAGCCGGTTATCTTGACGGTGAGATTTTGCTTAATCTCGACACTGAAGATGACGATGAGATAGATATAGGTTGTGCCGGAGGTATAGATATCACAGCTAAAGGGTCATACATACAAAAAGATATTTTACAAGATAATATTTTGATGAAACTTGTGGTAGGCGGTTTAAACGGCGGTCATTCCGGTATGGATATTCACCGCGGATTGGGTAACGCCAACAAGATCATGAATCGTTTACTCTATGAATCTTTTGATTTTGAAATAAAACTGGTCGCACTACACGGTGGTAGCTTACGCAATGCTATTCCACGGGAAAGTGTAGCGGTTTTAGCTGTGCCTGAAGCTAAGAAACAAGTTTTTGAAGATCAGATCAAAGCAAGTGCAGCCGTACTTAAAAAAGAATTTAAAGTGATGGATCCGGGATTAGAAATTACTTTGGAACCCTGTGAAGAGAAGTACAAATCTACTATGGATACCCATAATTTTATCACGTTTATAAAAACAGTCTATACAGCTCATAATGGTGTGTACCGTATGAGCCCTGATATGGAGGACTTAGTGGAAACTTCAAATAATATTGCAAAAATCACTGTTGAAAATGGTGAAATAAAAATAGAATGTCTTACTCGTTCTTCTGTAGAAAGTACTAAGATGGATTTAGCACATGCTTTACGTTCTGCATTTGAATTGGCTAAATACGAAGTGACCTTTTCAGGGTCGTATCCCGGTTGGCAACCCAATCCGGAATCACCTATTCTCAACGTTATGACCGGATTATACACTGAAATGTTTAAGGAAAAACCTCAGATAGTGGCGTGTCATGCAGGCTTGGAATGCGGTATTCTCGGTCGTAACTATCCGGGTATGGACATGATTTCATTTGGTCCTACCATCAAGGGTGCACATTCTCCGGATGAACGTGCTAATATTCCATCAGTACAGAAATTTTGGGCTTATTTATTGGAAATCCTTAAAAATATTCCCAAAAAGTAACATTCAGATTGTAAAGGGTTGTTAAAAAATGACGCTATCAGGGCTTTCGGGTTTTGGTAAATACTAAATTAATGTATTTTTACAAGCACAAAAAACAATCAAATTTTATGGGTAGAATCATTGCTGTTGCCAATCAAAAAGGCGGTGTGGGGAAAACCACAACGACGGTTAATCTTGCGGCTGCTTTAGGAGTATTGGAAAAAAAAGTCCTTTTGATAGATGTAGATCCTCAGGCTAATGCCACCTCCGGATTAGGTGTTGATGTAGAAGAAGTCGCCATGGGCTCTTACCAATTGATAGAGCATTTATTGACAACTGAGGATACCATTATCCCAACCGATTCGCCTAATTTGGACCTTATCCCTGCACATATAGATTTGGTAGCTGCAGAGATAGAATTGGTTGAAAATGAAAACCGTGAGTATATGTTACGGGATGCTTTGAAGGGGATAAGAGAAAAGTATGATTATATATTGATAGATTGTGCGCCGTCTTTGGGGTTATTGACCCTGAATGCTCTGGTAGCGGCAGATGCTGTTTTGATTCCTATCCAATGTGAATATTTTGCATTGGAAGGTCTGGGTAAACTGCTTAATACCATAAAGAATGTTCAACAGATACACAATAAGAATCTGGATGTAGAGGGGTTGTTACTGACCATGTATGATACCAGATTACGTCTGTCTAACCAAGTGGTGGAAGAAGTGAGAAAACATTTCCAGTCTATGGTGTTTGATACGGTTATTCATAGAAATGTTAAGCTGAGTGAAGCCCCCAGTTTTGGAGAATCGATTATTTCCTTTGATGTAACTTCCAAAGGTGCAAAAAATTATATAAGTTTGGCAAATGAAATTTTAAAGAATCATGGCAAAAACAAGTAAAAGACCGGCAATGGGGAAGGGGTTGTCTGCCTTATTTAAAGAACCCATACACAATATTTCGTCAGCTTCAGATCAAGGGGCGGAAAAGGTTATTGGAAATATGGTAGTCATAGAAGTTGAAGCCATTGAGGCTAACCCATTCCAACCCAGAATAAATTTTAACGCTGAAGAGTTACAGGAATTAGCCCACTCTATTAAGGAGCTTGGTGTTATTCAGCCTATTACGGTTAGAAAATTGGAAGGAAACAGATTTCAATTGGTTTCCGGAGAACGCCGTTGGCGGGCTGCCAAGAGTATAGGTATGGAAACCATACCGGCGTATGTGCGTATAGCCGATGACGGTGAAATGCTGGAAATGGCGTTGGTAGAAAACATCCAACGCCGTGATTTGGATCCTATAGAAGTTGCCTTGTCCTACCAACGTATGATAGACGAACTGGAAATGACCCAGGAAGATCTGTCCAAAAGGGTAGGTAAGAAAAGAGCCACAGTAACCAATTATCTGAGATTATTAAAACTGGATCCTATTGTACAAATGGGTATGCGGGATGGTTTTATCAGTATGGGGCACGGTAGAGCTTTGGTCAATATTGAATCCTTTGATGATCAGATGATACTTTATAAAAAGATTATAGATAAGAGTCTGTCTGTACGTCAAACAGAGGAATTGGTTAAACAGTTTAGAACGCCCAAAACCACTACTGCCAAAGCGCCGGTATTACCGGAACATCTGGAGGAAACCAGACAGTATTTTTCTGACTTTTTTGGTCAGAATGTCAAACTAAAGGTCGGTAAGAACGGTAAAGGTCAGGTGATGATACCTTTTAATTCTCAGGAAGATTTGATACGTATTAAAAAGTTGTTAAGTTAGTGTACAAAATCGGGGTTTTCATACTATGTCTGTTTATGTTTGGGCGTATTGTCGCTCAGGAACATGTCAAGGATTCAACAGCAGTTGATAAGACGTATATGATAGCTGTTAAACCCATGAAAGTGGCTTTTTACAGTGCTGTTTTACCGGGATTGGGGCAGGCTTACAATAGGGATTATTGGAAGATCCCGTTGGTTTACGGTGCATTAGGTGTCGGAGTATATTTTTATGCATTCAATAATGACCGGTACCACGAGTATAGAACAGCTTTTAAACTGTTGAAACTGGGAGAAGATAACGGTTTGCCCAATGTATCAGAAAGCACACTCCAAAGTGCGCAGGAGTACCATAAAAAGAACAGGGATTTATCGTTACTTGTTACAGCCGGTCTTTATGTGTTACAAATAGTGGAAGCCAGTGTGGATGCGCATCTGTATTATCATAATACAGACGATCAATTGACCATTACACCTTTTGTACGACCTGAAGATAGTTATGCAAATCAGGTTGTAGGTTTGGCGGTAAAATATTCATTTTAAAACAATACACCCATGAACATTATATTATTGGGATACGGAAAAATGGGTCGTGCTATTGAACAGATAGCATTGGATAGAGGACATTCTATTGTGGCCAAAATCGACGAACCGACTGACGTTATTGATTTTAAAAATGCCGATGTAGCCATAGACTTCAGTCTTCCTGATGCTGCATTCAGCAATATTTCACAAGCATTGACGAACAATATTCCTGTAGTAAGCGGTACTACTGGATGGTTGGATCGCTATGATGAGGCCGTTGCTCTTTGTCAAGAACACGGTGGTAGCTTTCTTTACGCGTCAAACTTTAGTCCGGGAGTTAACCTGTTTTTTAAGCTTAATAAATATCTCGCTAAGCTTATCCAACCCTACGATTACAAACCGTTGATAGAAGAAACACATCATATTCATAAACTGGATGCTCCCAGTGGTACGGCTATTACATTGGCTGAGCAACTGTTGATTTATGCAGATCATATGCGTTGGGTGTCGATAGACAGCGATAAAGCGCCGGAAGAAGGCTTACCCATCAAATCTATCAGAAAAGACGAGGTGACGGGAACGCATGAGATTACCTACCGTTCTGAGATAGACAGTATCAGTATAAAACACGAAGCTCATAACCGAAGTGGTTTTGCTTTGGGGGCTGTACTGGCGGCAGAATATATTGCAGATAAAAAAGGGATTTTTACAATGTCCGATGTTTTAGGATTGGATTCATTAGATTAAACACATAAAATTAAAGAAATGACATTTACAAGTTGGTTGATATTTTTTATTATTATTCAGGTTATCCACTTTCTAGGTACCTGGCGGTTATACCAGAAAGCAGGTAGGAAATCCTGGGAAGCAGCTGTGCCTGTTTACAATGCAATTGTTCTGACCAAAATAATGAATAGGCCATGGTGGTGGGTCATCTTACTCTTTATCCCCATCATCAATTTATTGATGTTTCCGGCCATTTGGGTAGAAACGGCAAGGAGTTTTGGTAAAGAAAAAACCGGCGAGTTATTTGTGGTGGTGCTTACGTTGGGCTTTTACCTCTATGTGCTCAATTATGATCCCAAAACCAAGTACAATGCTGACCGTCAATTAAAACCCTATACCAGAGCCGGAGAATGGACGACTGCTATTGCTTTTGCGGTAGTGGCAGCTTCGATTATTCATATTTATTTTATCAGACCTTACAATATTCCCACATCCTCATTGGAAAAAACTTTATTGGTAGGGGATTTTTTATTTGTGAGTAAAATGCACTATGGGCCATTGGTGCCTCAGACACCTTTGTCAGTACCTATGTTTCATGATACAGTCAGGATTCCATTTACTAAACTGAAATTCAAGTCGTATATTTCCAAACCTCAAATACCCGGTTTGAGATTACCGGGTTTTCAAAAGGTGAAACGCAATGATATCGTTGTGTTTTATTGGCCTACAGATACGGTAAGATTTTTTAGAGACCGTTCCGGTATTCATGTTGACAAGCCCGTAGATAAAAAATCAAATTATGTCAAACGCTGTGTGGCCGTTGCCGGTGATTCACTGGAGATTAAAAACGGTGATGTGTATATCAATGGTGAGAAACAAGCCTATCCGGTAAGAGCTAAATTGCAATATTATTATGAGGTAGAACAAGTTCCGGGTTATACTGGTTTGCAGAATTTTGCTAATAAGAATAATATTACAGAATATTTTGTCACCAAAGACAAAAAGATCTTTATGAATTTAACGGATGAGTTGGCAGAAGAATTACGTCAGAAGAATCAAATTAAAAAAGTTGAGAAGTTATTAGATACTTCCAAGACTTATAAGTCTAATATCTTTCCCAATAATCCTAACTATAGGTGGACTATCGATAATTTTGGCCCGGTATATGTGCCCAAAAAAGGCGCCACTGTGGCGATCAACCTTGAGACTTTACCTTTTTATCAACGGGTGATTGAGGAATATGAAGATAAAAATAATACCATTGAAGTCGCCGGAGATGAGATCCTACTCAATGGTCAGGTGATAGATTCTTATACTTTTAGACAGGATTATTACTGGATGATGGGAGATAACCGTCATAATTCTGAAGATTCCCGTTACTGGGGTTATGTGCCTTATGACCATATAGTGGGTAAACCCGTTTTGATCTGGTGGTCTGTAGAGCGTTTTAATCCCAATAATCCTAAATCATTCTTTCAACGCATCCGTTGGAACAGAATGTTTACGACGGTCAAAGGAGAAGGTGAACCCACTTCATACCTTATTCCTGTAATCATAGTACTGGTCTTAATTATGGGTTATTCATCCTATAAAAAACGTAAGAATCAATAATTATTGATGACATTTTTATGATTCACGATTTAAAATTAATGTCTTGATATATCAGCCTACATATTTCCCTACGATAGAAACTTTCAGTTATTTGGTAAAGGATGAACAAGCTGTTTTTGAACTGTTTGACCATTACCAAAAGCAAACCTACAGAACCCGTTGCAGTATCTATGCAGCCAATGGTAAACTGGATTTGATTATTCCGATCAAACACGTGAAAAATCAAAGACAATTGACCAGGGATGTACGTATAGAAAATGATTTTAACTGGCAGAGAAATCACTTTAAGTCATTGGAAAATGCTTACCGTTCTTCGCCTTTTTTTGAATTTTATGAAGATTATATTGCGGTCATTTACAATCAAAAGGAACAATTCCTGATAGATTTTTTATTTAAAACCATAGATTTGAGCTTCCAATTACTCGACCGCTCAATAAGTTATACTAAAACCTCTGATTATCATTTAACCTATACAGACCCAAAAGATTTACGTTCGTTAGCAGATTTCAAGCGTTCGTCTGTACCCTCAATGAAACCTTATATTCAGGTTTTTGACAATAAACAGGGCTTTATACCCAACCTGAGTATTCTGGATTTATTGTTTAATGAGGGGGGGAATGCTATAAGCTATTTGATGACCAATGATATGAAGGGTTAGACGTTAGATGTTACCGGTAGCCCTTTCAATAAGTGATATTTACAACTTGAAAACATACGATAGATATGCCCTTCAATATGTTTGATTTTTTAAATGAGTTTGAGCCTGTTGACGAATCGCTTAAGCAACAATTAGAACCTTATTTTGAACAAAAAACGTTTAAAAAAGGCGATGTGTTATGTCGTGAAGGAGAAGTTCCCGAAGTATGTTATTTTTTAAATGATGGCATTGTCAGAGGCTATTTGAAACATCAGGATCACAAAGAGTATAACAGAGTTTTTTTTACCAAACATGAAATGATGGCGTCTTTTTCTGCACTGATTCAGAAAATTCCCTCGGCTATTACTTTGGAATGCTTAACAGATTGTGAGGTTTTGGTGATAGATTACGAGCAAATCATCAGACTGGAAGAGCAATATACTGTATTGTATAAGATTCATATCAAGGTTTTAGAAGAGTTTTTTATCAAACGGGAAACCGAAATCATTCAATTAGCGACTATGGATGCTACCCGGCGGTATTTGTCGTTGAGGCAGAGAATTCCACAATTGGATAATAAAATTCCCCAGTTTCATATTGCGTCTTATCTCGGTATCACACCGGTTCAATTGAGCAGGATAAGAAAAAAATTGCTTCAAAACGGTTAACGGAATAATCCTGTCAAAAACCCAAACCCATACCCGAAAAATTGGGTGATTGTCGTAATCATTGACATCAATCCTACAACTATAGACTTGTTTTTTAAGGCAGAATCTACCCCAACAATGCTAAGATAAAGACCGTATAGGTAAATAAAAGGCAAATACGGCGTTATGATAAAGCATATAATACTAAAGATAAGCCCCAGAGCGAACAAGGTGGGAAACCAGTAAGTGAGTTTGGAGGTGCCGGGAAATTCTTTATTGAGTTTCGGTCTTTCTTTACCAAAAGCAAAAGTTTGTTTGAAAAACTGTTTTAAGGTGTTACGTCTTTTATGATAGACATACGCCTCAGGTATCAATTGTGAGGTATAACCCATTTGCTTAGTTCGGAAACTAAAATCAATATCCTCACCTATTTTACGGGATTTAAACCCTCCGGTAGCATGAAAAACTTCCCGGGACATACCCAGATTAAAACTACGGGGCTGAAAGTCCTTGTTGTTTTTACCGCCTCTCAATCCGCCGGTCGTCCAAAAAGAAGTCATGGCGTAATTGATGCTTTTTTGCAGGGGTGTAAATGTGTGATGCGCAGTATCAGGTCCCCCGTAAATATCTGTGTACTGTTGGTCTAATGTTTGATGGACAACAGACAGATATTGTGGCGGAAGTATAACATCTGAGTCTAAAATAATGAAATAAGTACCGGTTGCTTTTGTCATCCCGAAATTTCTACTCAATCCTGCGCCGGAATTAGGTTTGTAAAAGTATTTGATATCCAGTTGTGAGCTATGCCGATTGGCAACCACATCACACTTTTTACCGTCAGATGAACCATCATCCACGACGATGACTTCAAACTTCTCAGGATGAGTTTGTTGTGAAAGACTTTCTAACAATTCATCGACTTCGCCGGGGCGGTTATATACCGGAATAATGATAGAAAAGGATAGTTGCTGTGGCATGACAGGAGCTTTGTTTTTAGAATTGTATATCGTGTGTCATGGATTATTAGACTGCCAAAGGTAGCAAATTGCACGCAACAATGATTAATAATAGAAAAACTATCTGAAAAAACTGTAACATTTTATCTTAATGCGAGACTAACCAAACGTATATTATAAAATAATCTAAAACATGAAATTTTTAAGAAACTTATTAGCCGCTATATTAGGTACAATGATTGCTTGGGGACTTTTGTTTTTTCTCTTTGCCGGTATTGGTGCTGCCATGGGTAGTAAAGAGAAAGTCGTTGTCAAACCTTCTTCTGTATTAACACTTAAACTCTCAGGTGATGTCAAGGACTATGTGCCCAAATCGGACAATCCGTTTGATCAAATATTTAAGGATGTCAATCCTCAATTCCAATTGAGCGAAGTATTGACCGCTATTGACAATGCTATGACCGATGATAACATCAAAGGAATCAGTATTGAGCTGGATCAGTCACGTATAGGTATGGCTCAATTGCAGGCTTTACGCGATAAATTAATAGAGTTCAAAAGCAGCGGGAAATTTATTGGTGCTTTTGCAGATAGTTATTCTCAGAAGTCTTATTACCTGAGTTCTGTTGCCGATTCTATCTTTATCAACCCGGTTGGAATATTAGAATTTAAAGGTTTGACTTCTGAAAAATTATATTTCAAAGATTTTCAGGAAAAATACGGTGTTAAAATGGAGGTCATTCGTCATGGTAAATATAAGAGTGCCATGGAAGGTTTTATATCAGATAAAATGAGTGATGCCAACCGTGAGCAAACTTTGTCATTCTTAAGTTCTATTTGGGGTGAATTCTTGGAAGATATAGGGCAAAGCAGAGGAAAATCTGTTGATGAGTTAAATAAGGTCGCTGACAATTTAGGGACTAAAACCAACGCTTTGGCTGTCGATAACCATATGATTGATGGTGTGCTTTATATAGATCAATACCGTGATAAATTAGTGTCGTGGTCAGGTGTGGAGAGTATGGATGATTTGAATATGATTACCATGAAGCATTATTTAAAATCCGGTAAGGGAAGAAATGCTTCAAGTGCTTCAGATAAAGTGGCTGTTCTATACGCTCAAGGAGAAATTAAATACGGTAAAGGGGATGAAACATTTATAGGTCAGGAAGCCATGATCAAAGCGATAAGAAAAATCAAGAAAGACAAAAAAATCAAAGCTTTGGTTTTACGTGTTAATTCTCCTGGTGGTAGTGGTTTAGCATCTGATATTATCTTGAGAGAGTTAGAATTACTTAAACAAGAAAAGCCTTTGGTTGTTTCTATGGGTAATTTAGCGGCTTCCGGTGGTTATTATATCGCTTGTAAAGCCGATAAAATCTATGCTGAACCTACGACTATAACCGGTTCAATAGGAGTCTTTGGTGCTATGCCGAATGTCAATGGTCTCGCCAAGAATATGGGGATCAATGCCGAGCAGGTAACTACCAATAAAGCCCCGGGTTACAGTATTTTTGAGCCTATGAATCAAGCATTTCACGATGAAATGAAAGGGATGATAGATAACTTCTACCAAATATTTATCACCCATGTTGCGGAAGGTAGAAACATGACTAAGGAGGCCGTAGATGCCGTAGCTCAGGGTCGTGTATGGACCGGAAAAGAAGCACAGGACATAGGTTTGGTTGACGAGTTGGGTAGTCTTAATGATGCTGTAAGTCATGCGGCGAGCATAGCCGGTTTGGATTCTTATAAAACAACGGCTTATCCGCGTTATAAAAAAGATATCGAAGATGTATTTAAAGGTAATCCGTTTATGACATCCAAAGCAGACATGCTTAAAGAAACTTTAGGCGAAGAAAATTATCAAATCTATCAAACAATAGAGAATTTTAAACAAATGGAAGGCGTTCAAGCGCGTATGCCTTATGAGTTGGTAATTAGATAGTTCGTGTTTGATTTTGTCTTTTAAGGCTTAGAAGAAATTCTATCATTTTAGTAATCCGTATTGGTCATCTGGTTTTTATTATACATGCCGGAGACTAATGCGGATTATTTTTTTATTGGCATTAAGTGTGGCAATTCATAAATTTTTCTTAATATTGTAGTACAATTATTATAATTGTTTGATGACTATTAGTTTGGTGTTTTGTATATACCATAAATTGTTGTCATCAATCATTGGAAATACTGACAAACAATGACACTTAAAACGCAATTCCCAAAAAAAACACCACCCAATGAGCCTTTTCTTAAAATAGAAAACATTTCCAAGCAATACCGTCTGGGTGTTGTAGGTATGCGTACATTAAAGCACGATTTTAACCGTTGGTGGCATGTGGTACGTGGCAAACAAGATCCTTACTCAAAAATAGGTGAGACAAATGATAGGGCAACTGTCGGGAAGTCTGAATATGTATGGGCACTTAAAGATATTAATATAGAGGTGCAAGAAGGAGAAGTCTTGGGAATTATTGGGAAAAACGGAGCGGGAAAATCAACCTTACTTAAGATTTTATCCCGTGTGACAAGTCCTACAACCGGAACTATAAAAAGCCGTGGACGAATTGCCTCATTACTTGAAGTGGGGACAGGTTTTCACCCTGAACTTACAGGAGGAGAAAATGTTTACCTCAATGGGGCTATTCTGGGAATGACAAAGGCTGAAATCAACGCTAAGTTTGATGAGATAGTAGATTTTGCAGGTGTCGCCCGTTATATTGATACACCGGTGAAACGTTACTCAAGCGGGATGACAGTACGTCTGGCATTTGCTGTTGCAGCGCATCTTGAACCTGAAATTTTAGTGGTTGATGAAGTACTGGCAGTAGGTGACGCTGATTTCCAAAAAAAAGCCATTGGGAAAATGCAGGATATTAATAAAGGAGATGGCAGGACGGTGTTGTTTGTAAGCCATGATTTGATGGCTGTTCAAAGAATCTGTAGCAGAGTAGTTTTGATAGAGGACGGTAAGGTCAAAGCATCCGGTAAACCTATAGACATCATTAAAGAGTATATCAGAGCTAATGAACACGACAATGTTATCAAAGAATGGCCTGATGACGATATGCCGGGTAATGAATACGCCCGTTTAAAGAAAGTTTTTATTGCTAATAAAGAGAATGAATTAAATTACGAGTTTGATGTAACGGAAAACATCTACATTCATTTTAAATACTACGATACTAATCCGGATTTTAAAAATACTGCCATACTGCATATTATTGATGAATTTGAAAGAACATTGTTTGCTTCAAACGAATTTGATAATCCCGAATGGGCACAATACCATGACGGTAGAGATGGCATAGTTCATACGGTATGTGTTATACCGGGTAACTTATTGTCTGAAGGACGCTATAAAGTTTTGATTGCTTTGGGTAATTACAACCCCAACATGACTCATACTTTACATAAGAATGCCTTGTCATTTTTGATTATTGATAAACCGGGTGTTGACAAAAACAGAATGAGGGTAGGCGGTAAATGGCCCGGATTAATAAGACCGATGCTGGATTGGCGTATTGAAAAAGAATACATTTAGAAACGTTGAGAATAGTCTTAGGTAAGATTATAATGTTAACATAAACACACGCTTATTGATGAGTCTGGCAATTTTCAAAACATATTGTATACATATTATTTTCACAGAAAGTTTAGATTCATTGATTATTCAATTGGCTTTAAGGTTTGATTCATGCAAGGTAAACAATGCCGTTTTAAAGTCTTATGAGGATTTAACACAAGTGTATAATAACCAATTTAACTTAACCTGATTAAACCTGATGTTTGTTAAGTGTTTTTGTATAAAGTGAGAAAAAAGTTAACCAAAGGAGTTTTAATAGATGAGTCATAAAAGAGTTTTATTTGTTACAACAGAGTTTCCGCCCCAACCGGGTGGTATTGGTAATCATGCTTATAATTTGGTAAATGAATTATCAGAAAACGGTTTTAATGTTACTGTTTTGACTGATTACAGATCTCAGGATTATTCTGCTGAGAATCAGTTTATTGATAATCAAGTATTCAAAGTCGTTCGTGTAAAACGGTATAAACTTATTTTGTTGACCTATTTAAAGCGGATTTTCTTGTACTTAAGATTGTTAAGGAGAAATGATGTCATTTTTGCTTCGGGAAAATTTTCGCTATGGATGGTCGGACTTAATGTTTTTTTTAATAACAGAAAGAGAATTGCTGTAGTTCATGGCTCTGAAGTCAATTTTAAAGACTTCAAAAAGAAAATAGTTGACCTTAGTTTAAAAGCATTTGATAGTATCGTCGCGGTGTCAGACTACACCAAGAGTTTGTTGGATACAAAATTACAGCAAAAGGTTGTTGTTATTCCAAACGGGTTTCAAATAGAAGTGGAGGCAAAGAAAAAGTCAAATGATGGTAATAAAGAATATTATCCGCAGTTAATTACCGTTGGAAATGTAACCAAAAGAAAAGGTCATCAAAACCTGATCAAAGCGCTACCTAAAATAAAAGAACAATACCCCGACGTACATTATCATATAGTAGGAATTCCTACGGAAAAACAATTTATGCAAGAACTATCCAATAAATTAAATGTATCTGAGCATATAACATTTCACGGTAGGGTGTCCAATGAAAAAAAATATGAGTTACTGGAGCAGTCAGATATATTTGTGATGTTAAGTTCAGAGACCGGTACCGGAGATGTAGAAGGATTTGGTATTGCAATTTTGGAAGCTAACGCCATGGGGTTACCTGCTATAGGTTCATTAAACTGTGGTATTGAAAGTGCTATATCAGACGGTAGCTCAGGAAGATTGGTTAATCCGAATGATACAGATGATATTGTGAAGGGGATTAATGATATCATAAATGACTATGCAAGGTATTCTGATCTTTCAATCAAATGGTCAGAGCGTTTTACCTGGGACAAAATTATTTTACATTATAAAAATGTTATCAATCAATGAAATTGTTGATTATTTCACATACAGAACATTACCTTAATGATAATGGTAAAGTCATAGGTTGGGAGCCAACTGTCAGAGAAATTAATTATCTGGGTCAGATTTTTAGTAAGATTTATCATATTGCGCCATTACATAGCAATCAAAAAAACAAAAGGAGTGCTATTTCGTATGAACAGAATATAGAATTAATACCTATAAAACCCAGTGGGGGAAAAGGTCTTGATAAATTTACAATACTGACGACTTCTTTTGAGACTTTACGTAAGATTGGTCAATATAAATCAAAAGTTGATTATATACATTTTCGAGCGCCAACCGGTATCGGATTTACCGTGTTACCCTATTTAAAAATCTTTAATAACAAAAAATTATGGATTAAGTACGCCGGTAATTGGATGGATTCAAATATGCCTTCAGGTAACCGTTTTCAAAAGTGGTGGCTTAATCACATGATTGCTAAAACGGATGTAATAACTGTTAATGGAAACTGGGATTCTCAAAATGTAAATATAAAAGCATTTGAAAATCCATGTATATTAGAGAAAGATAGAACTCTTGGCGCATTGGCAGTAGAAAAGAAAGACTTGTCAGGAAAGATTAATTTCTGTTTTGTCGGGGCATTAAATGAACATAAAGGTGTTCATCTTATTTTGGAAGCCTTAAAAGGTATAAAAGATACGCGGTTAGGTGAGTTTCATTTTGTAGGTGGCGGAAATGATTTTGAAAAATACAAGAATATTTCTAAAGGGTTAGAGGTCAAATGTGTTTTTCACGGTTTTTTACCTAAGGATGCCATTGTAGATGTTTATTCAAAATGTCACTTCATAGTATTGCCATCAAAAAATGAAGGGTTCCCCAAGGTAATCAGTGAAGGTATGAATTACGGATGTGTCCCTGTTGTGTCTGATGTTTCGGCGATTAGTCAATATGTTAAGGATAAAACTAATGGCTTGTTAATCAGTACACCCATAACCGTAGATGAATTGAAAGGGAAAATAGAAGAAGCACTAAGTATAGCTGATGATTCGTTTATAACAATGATGAAGGATAATTATGCTTTAGCGGAGAATTTCACTTTTAAAAAATATTTATACAGATTGTCAAACGAAATTTTTGTTGTTGATTGAACAGACTAAGGACATATAGCTTTTTTATATTTGCTTTTCACCTCGCTTTGGGCTTTCTCTTTACTCTGGATGGGGTTTCGCAAATCTATATTCATTTGGTGTTTGGTATAGCAGTTTTTCATACGATAAAAACCTATAACAAACACAATGAAGCTTTGCTGTGGAGTATGTATATCGTTAGCTTTGAGGTTTTGATGCATATGTCAGGAGGACTGTTATTTCATGCGTCCGTTAAATATATGGTGATGCTGCTCTTAGGTATGGGCTTGTTTATGGATGACAGAAAACCTCTGCCTGTGGTGTTTGTTTTGTATCTGTTGTTGATGAGTATAGGTATAGCTTTTACGGAGGTTCCCGCAGGAGAATATATAAGAAAAGCCATTGCTTTTAATTTGAGTGGTCCATTTACTCTTGGGATTGCGGCTATCTATTGTTATAATAGAAGTATAGATAAAAATACATTGAAACAACTGCTGTGGATTGGAAGTTTACCTTTGATAGCTTTATTGGGCTATCTGTATTTCAAAACGCCTAATCTGGAGGAGATAGGATTTAACACCGAAGCAAATTTTGATACTTCAGGTGGTTACGGTCCTAATCAGGTATCTACGATTCTGGGATTCGGAATGTTTTTAATAGTCGCTATGATACTATTAAAAAAACGTGTGTCGGGGTTTTTGCTTATTGATATACTGTTGTTGACCTATATGACTTTCAGAGGGTTTTTAACCTTTTCCAGAGGAGGTGTCATAACCGGTATTCTGGCTATTATAGCAGTCAGTATTTTTAGTCTGTTACACAGTAAACAGTCTATTTTCAACGTTCTGAAATTTGCCGTAGTTGTGTTGACAATTGGCATTGGTGTTTTATTGTACGCTTCCAATGCCACAGATGGGTTGCTGATTAACAGGTATATGAATAAAACAGCAAAAGGAGAACAAAGTAAGGATTTTAGTACCGGTAGGTTAAAGATTATAGGTAAAGATTTAGAACTGTTTTATGAAAATCCTTTTTTTGGTGTAGGTGTTGGCAGTGGTAAGTATTTAAGGGCAAAGAAAGAAGGTGAAGTAGCTGCTTCACATAATGAAATGACACGTATGTTGTCCGAACATGGAATGATTGGCCTATTAGCTTTACTTTTGTTGTTAATAGTGCCGTTATTTAACTTTTTTGACAATTCAACCCAGTTTAAGGGTTATGTTATTGCATTTTATGTTTTTTGGTTTTTAACCATTAACCATTCGGCTATGCGGCTGGCATTTCCGGGGTTTATATATGGTTTGAGTTTATTGAAAATATATAATAGTATCAATGAAAACAATTCTTTACATAGGGAGTAATCTAACTGAAAAATCAAATTATCACTCTTCTTATTATGTGTTGTCCGCATTATTAGAACGTGAAGGTTTTAAAGTTGTCAGATCATCATCTAAAAAAAATAAGATATTGAGATTGTTTGATATGATGGTTAGTACTTTGTTTCAAAAGTATGATGTTGTTCTCATAGATACCTTTAGTTCCCAAAACTTTTATTATGCTTTGATTGCGTCTCAGATTGCCCGATTTAGAAACAAGCCGTATCTACCTATTTTAAGAGGCGGTAATTTACCCCAGCGTATAGATAAAAACCCAAAATGGGCTCAATCTATATTCAGTCATTCTATGATCAATGTTGCCCCTTCCGGTTATTTGGAATATGAATTTGGGGCAAGAGATTTTGCTACAGTATTTATACCTAATATTTTGAATGTTGAGAAATTCAAATATAAACAAAGGGAACAAATCAAACCTAAACTTTTATGGGTGAGAGCTTTTGCTCATTTTTATAATCCCAATATGGCCATACATGCACTGCATAAACTGAAAAACGAGTACCCGAATGCTGAATTGTGTATGGTAGGACCAAAAAAAGATAATAGTTGGGAAGAAGCCAATGCGCTGGTTAACGCTTTGGGTCTGGAAGAATCTGTAAAGTTTACGGGAGTAATGAAACGTGAGGATTGGACGAAACTGTCTGAAGACTACGATATTTTTATCAGTACTACAACCATAGATAATACACCTGTTAGTGTAATGGAAGCCGTTGCATTGGGTTTGCCCGTTCTGTCTACCAATGTGGGCGGTGTCCCGTATTTGGTGAGTGATGAATACGAGGCATTGTTAGTGGATTCCGGCGATGTGGATGCTATGGTTAAGGCTGTTAAGCGTTTATTGACCAGTCCTGAATTGGTGATCCGTTTGACTACCAATGCCAAACACAAGATAGATCAATTTGACTGGTCTGTGGTAAGACATCAATGGTTAAAAATATTAGGTGGTATATGAGAAAGCAATGTTATAGAATAATCTACAAACTCGGTGAAAGATTGAGAAATCCTTCATTGGATGGTATTTTTAAAGAATTAATGGCGAATGATTTTGCTTCGAGACAAGAGTTGGAACATCAGCAGTTACTTAAACTCAAGGCATTGGTTTCACATGCCTATAAGCATTCGCCTTTTTACAGAAAACTGTTAGACGAGAATCATATCAAGCCAGAGCAGATTAACGCTCTTGAGGATTTAAAAAAAATGCCGGTACTAACCAAAAAAGATTTGATAGACCACAATAAAAGTATACATACCACGAACAGTTTTAAGTTTAAAAAATTATTTAAAGCTGCAACATCCGGAAGTACAGGTGAGTCTTTAGTATTTTTAAGGGATGAATATGCAGATTCATTTAATCGGGCATCTATTCAAAGAGGTTATGCATGGTATGGGGTTAGTATTTGGGAACGTAACGGATATTTATGGGGATATGACTTTGATAGATTTAAGACGTTAAAAACAAAATTACAAGATTTTTTTCTCAATAGGTTTAGGTTGTACACTTATAACAAAAAAGAATTAGGTCGGTTTATACATAAACTCAAAAAAGCGTCTTATCTCGGTGGTTATTCATCAATGATATACCGTTTGGCTAAATTGATTAATGATTCAAATAAAAAGTTTGAGTTCAATCAGTTAAAAATGATTAAGGGGACATCGGAAAAAATCTATGAATCATACCATGAGGTAGTCCAGGAGGCTTTTGGTCGAAAGATAATTAGTGAATATGGCGCTGCCGAAACAGGAATTATAGCCTTTGAGTGTCCTCATGGCAAGATGCATATCAATATGGAAGGAGTGATTGTAGAAGTGGAACAAGGGGAAATCATTGTGACGAATCTGTCGATGACATCTTTTCCTGTGATAAGGTTCAAGTTGGGGGATTATGTTAATTTAGCTGAGCCGGATGAAGTTTGTGCCTGTGGAAGACAGCACAGGATGTTACATGAAGTTACGGGTAGGATAGGGCAAGATGTTTATGGCTTCTCCCAGATATATCCTTCCTTATATTTTGTTTCGTTGTATAAAAACCTCGTTAAACACTCGCAATTAATATTAACTTACCAAACTATTCAACCTGAAAAAGGTAAGCTGATATTTAAAGTAGAAGAAACATTATCCCCGGAGGAGCAAGCGATTTTGGAGAAAGAAATAGTTAAATATTTTAAAGATGATATAGTGTATGATATTCAACATACACAAGTCTTAAGTAGAGACGGTAAAGGAAAATTAAAAAGCTTTATTTCATATGTTTGATAATCAATTGGTATCCATTATTACCCCATGTTATAATGCGGCAAGTTCTATAGAAGAAACAATTTCTAGTGTCGTCAATCAGACTTACAAGAACTGGGAATTACTCATCGTTGATGATTCCTCTACGGATCAATCAGTATCTATTATAACAAGTTATATACAGCAATATCCCAATATAAAATTATTTACATTTGAGGAGAATTTGGGAGCAGCCAAAGCGCGAAACATGGCCATAAAACAAGCCTCCGGACGTTACCTTGCCTTTTTGGATGCAGATGATTTGTGGATGCCGGATTTTCTTGAAAAATCTTTGCGTTTTGTCAAAGAATCAGAAGGGTTCGTGTGTTCGGGATACAAACGTTTAATAGATGAAACAAAAGTGTTTTTAGATGATTTTATACCCCCCAAAAAAATAGCATACAATGATGTTTTAAAATCGAATGCCATAGGCTGTTTAACCGCTTTTATAGACAGAGAGCGTTTAGGGACAGAATACATGCCTGAAATCAGGTACAGACAAGACATGGGTTTGTGGTTAAAATATCTGAAAAAAATTAAATATGCTTATGGGAATCCTGAAGTACTGGCACAATACAGAATTCAAAAAGAATCATTATCTGGTAATAAAATGAATTTAATTCGCCATCAATGGACTTTTCATAGACATTATTTAAAACAATCTATACCAACAACTGTGTATTATTTAACCCATTGGGCAATTAATGGCTATTTAAAGTACAGATGATTTATTGTGTAATGTATAAAAATAACTGAACAATTTCTTTAAAATTCACTTTTATAATTTAATAGACGTCAACTTAACCCGTTCGAATATAAATTTTATTAAACTCTCAAAAAATATTGAAAACAATTCTCTATATAGGTAGCGATTTGACCAAAAAATCCAATTACCAATCTACTATGGCTACACTGGGTGGTTTGTTAGAAGATGAAGGTTTTGACATCATACGTGTCTCATCATACAAAAATAAGCTTATCCGGATGCTACATATGGTATTTGCTACGCTCTTTTACAAAAAAGATTTAGTACTGATAGATACCTATAGTGCCCAGAGTTTTTATTATGCTTATGTCACTAGTCAAATAGCAAGGTTAATCCATAAACCCTATATTACCATTCTTCATGGAGGAAATTTACCTCAACGATTAGATCAAAAGCCAAGGTTGTCACAAGCTATTTTTAAGCATGCATTGACCAATGTAGCCCCATCGGGTTATATGAAATATGAGTTTGAGAGTCGGGGTTATTCTACCACGCTTATACCCAATGTTTTGGATCTTAAGATGTTTAAATATAAATCAAGGGCAGATTTACAGCCCAGATTGTTATGGGTACGTGCTTTTGCCCAATTCTATCACCCCACGATGGCTGTTCGTGTACTTCATAAACTAAAAGAAACGTATCCTAAAGCTGAATTGTGTATGGTAGGACCAAAAAAAGACAAAAGCTGGGAAGAAACACATGCTTTAGTTAAAACATTGGACTTGGAGAAATCGGTAACATTTACGGGTGTTATGAAACTGGAAGATTGGATAAAATTGTCTGAAGACTATGATGTTTTTATCAATACCACAACTATAGACAATACGCCGCTTAGTGTTATGGAAGCTATGGCATTGGGCTTACCTGTAGTCTCTACGAATGTGGGAGGCTTACCTTATTTGGTCGAGGATGGGCTTGAGGCTTTTCTGGTAGATTCCGGTGATGTAGAGGCTATGGTTAAAGCTGTAAAACGTTTGTTGTCTAGTTCTGAATTAGTCACAAGCTTGACTGACAAAGCCAAACACAAAGTGGATCAATTTGATTGGTCAGTGGTTAGACAACAATGGTTTAAATTATTAGGTAAACTATGAGTATAAAACTACATAAGATTATTTACAATATTGGTGAAAGATTGAGAAATCCTTCACTGCAAGGCATTTTTAATGAGTTGATGGCAAGTGATTTTGCTTCGAGAGAAGAACTGGAACGTTTGCAAGTCATTAAACTTAAAGCGTTGTTAACGCATGCTTATAAGCATTCCACATATTATAAAAAACTATTGGATGATCTGCATATGACTCCGGATAGTTTTAAGACGCTTGAAGACTTAAAGCGATTGCCTATTTTGACTAAAAAAGATTTAGTTGATCACAATAAAAGCATGCATACTACAGACAGTTTTAGATTTAAAAAACTCTATAATGTGTTGACTTCCGGTAGTACCGGTGTGCCTTTGACGTTTATAAGGGATGAATATGCAGATTCTTTTAATCGGGCATCGATTAAAAGGGGTTATGCTTGGTATGGTGTTAAAGTTTGGGAGCGTAATCTATATTTTTGGGGATATGATTTTGATAAAGTCCGGGCTTTGAAAGTAAGGTTTCAGGATTTTTTACTCAATAGATTAAGGTTGTTTAACTATGAAGAACGTGATTTTGAAAGGCTGATTCATAAACTGAAGAAAGTAAGTTATATTAGTGGTTATTCTTCAATCATATACCGGTTGGCTAAAATGATAAATGCTAAAGATCGTAATTTGACGTTTAACCAACTAAAAATGGTTAAGGGAACTTCGGAAAAAATCTATGATTCTTATATCAATGAAGTTCAAAAAGCCTTTGGTAAAAAAATGATTTGTGAATACGGTTCCGTTGAATCCGGTATCATAGCTTTTGAGTGTCCTCATGGTAAGCTACATCTCAATATGGAAGGTGTAATCGTAGAAGAGGAGAAGGGGGAAATCATTGTGACCAATCTTGCGATGAAGTCTTTTCCGATTATACGTTACAGACTCGGGGATTATGTTGCTTTAGCCGATGCAGATGAAACCTGTAGTTGTGGCAGACAGCACAGGATGTTACATGAAATTACAGGTCGTATAGGACGAGAGGTTTATGGGGTCTCACAGGTATATCCCTCTATGAGTTTTGTACATTTATTTAAAAACCTCAATAAAGAGCACAAATTGTCATTAACCTATCAAGTCATACAACCCGAAAAAGGTAAACTTATATTTAAAGTAGAGGAGACGTTAACCGCTGAACAGCACGACTTGTTAGAAAAAGAAATAATTAAGTATTTTAAGGATGATGTATCGTATGAGATTCAGCATACAGAAACTTTAAATAAAGATGCCAGAGGAAAATTAAAAAGTTATATTTCATATGTGTAATGTTTTCAGATTTTTATTACCACTTTTATCAAACTTAATATGATTAATAGGTGTATTTATAGAACTGTCAGTATTTCATTAATATAGGTTAAATTACTAATAATTACTTTATCAATTGTATAATTTTTTTCGTGTTTTTAGAATTTTTTTATACTTTTGATTAATGTTTTTACATAATTAATAGTTTAAATTTTTACTTTGTCAATGCCCAATAAATAAATATTCAAACTTAACACCCAAAAATAAATGCCCAAACTTAACCACATCAATATTTCTGAACGTAGAATATTATTGCGTTTTTTTGATTTTGCAGCTATACTAATTGGTGCGTATTTTTCATCGTGGACAGTTAAAGAAGTGTATTTTTCCATCAATAATGAACGTTTTGATATTTGGATTTTAACCTATTTGCTATACTTCTATTTCTTTGCAGAGATTTTTGAAATGTATAAGTTGAGTATCGCTAATGATATTGTAAAATCATTAAGAAGTGTAATTCTGGCAATTTTAGCGACCAATATTTTATTTTTTCTCACACCTGTTTTTACACCATCTCTACCCCCAAACAGATTACAACTTTTATATTTTGGCGTTGCTGTGTTTCTACCTATGATTGTTTTTAGGTTGTTATATATAGAGTTTATTTTCTCACCTGAATTCACAGTCAATAAAATCGTCATTGCTCCAAAAGACAGGGTAGCTACCTTGATCCGGGAATTGGAGTTATATGAACCTGAACATAAGATTGTTGCTTATTTCTCTGATACTAAAAATGATTCCATTAATCATATTCCATACAAGTGTGTTTATAACGATGATATTAAAGAGGTCGTCATGGAAAGTGCTTGTAATGAGGTGATTATTTGTCCTTTTGACAGAGGTTTTGAGTATAAAAGGGTTAATGAAGATCTTCTGGATATGTTTAAAAAGGGCGTAAAGGTGAAATCTTCAGTGTCTTATCTTGAGGAATTACGGAAGCGTGTTTCCAGAGAAAATCTCAATGATTTTTTTTATGAACAATACACTTTCAGTAGACATTATGACAACAGGATGTATTTGGGTTTTATACGTGTACTTGATATAGCCTTGTCGGTCGTTATATTGGCTTTCTTTGTTCCGTTACTTCCTTTTATCCTTTTGGTCAATGTGTTTTTGAACAGAGGTCCCTTGTTTTACACTCAGCAACGTACCGGTAAAAACTCAAAACCGTTTACCATATATAAGTTGCGTACAATGATTCCCAATGCCGAACAAGGTGTAGCGATGACCTCTGTTAAGGGTGATACGCGTATTACACGTTTTGGGAAATTCTTGCGAAGTTCTCGATTGGATGAGGTTCCGCAAATGTTTAATGTATTGATTGGTAATATGTCATTGGTCGGACCCAGACCTGAACGGCCTGAAATTGTTGCAGAATTGGCCAAACAATTGCCCTTTTATGAAATCAGACATACTGTGAAACCCGGTATTACGGGTTGGGCTCAGGTTAATTGCCCTTATGCTACGACACTGGAAGAACAGGAAGAAAAACTGCTTTATGATTTGTATTATATCAAAGAAAAGAGCTTGTATTTAGACTTTTTGATTTTTCAAAAAACCTTTAATACGGTTCTTTTTATGAAAGGACGTTAGTATGCAGTTGGTAGTTTGCGGTAGCTAAAACCCAATACTTAACCCCCAAACTAAATACCTACTTCATTCCTTCAATTATATTGTAAACTTCGATGATGCGTTTGACTAACCGGTGACGCATGACATCTTCTTCTTTTAAATATACAATAGAAATACCTTTGATGTTTTTGAGTGCCAAAATCACTTCTTTAAGGCCTGTTACTTGTTTTGTTGGTAAATCTACTTGTCCGGGATCGCCGGTGACAACAAATTTAGCATGAGTACCCATACGGGTAAGGAACATTTTCATCTGGCTGTGAGTGGCGTTTTGAGCTTCATCCAGTATGACAAAAGAATCATTGAGGGTGCGCCCGCGCATAAAAGCCAGAGGGGCTATTTGTATGACGCCTTTTTCAAAATAAGAATGTAGTTTTTCATGCGGAATCATATCCCGTAGAGCATCGTATAGGGGTTGCATATACGGATCTAATTTCTCTTTAAGATCGCCCGGTAAAAAACCAAGGTTTTCACCGGCTTCTACAGCAGGGCGGGTCAGAATGATACGTCTGATTTGTTTGTCTTTAAGCATTTTTACGGCAATTGCTACAGCGGTGTAAGTCTTTCCGGTACCGGCAGGACCTACGGCAAAAAGCATGTCATTCTTTTGAAGTGCTTTGACCATTGCTTTTTGATTTTTTGTTTTTGCTTTGATAATCTTACCATTGACCCCGTGGAGTAAAACCTCTGAATCGTTAATGTCAACAGAGTTTTCCGCTGAAAACAAAAGACGTTCAATAGTATTTTCATCCAAGGCATTATACCTGTGATAATGAGCCGTTAAGCGTTCCATAACTCTTTCAAATTCATCCAGAATATCTGCTTCACCAAAAGTTTTTATGGTAGATCCTCTGGCGATAATCTTCAGTTTTGGAAAGTGTTTTATGAGGATTTGCAGATTAGCATTGTTCACCCCAAAAAAGTTGACAGGGTTAATGTCTGTAAGTTCAATCAGTCTTTCGTTCAAAGTAGTAAATATTTTTTTCTGTGGGTTTTAAAAATTGTACATTTGTATGCCGTAGGGCTAAATTATAAAAAAAAGCCGTTGGATATAGATTTTTGTTTCGAAAAATGTAAATTTTAACTATGGCGATTGTAACACTATTATCAGATTTTGGAACGTCAGATTATCATGTAGCCATGGTAAAAGCTGAGTTATTAAAGCGTGAACAATCCTTGCAAATAGTAGATATAAGTCATGATGTTAAGCCTTTCAGTATTATTGAAGGTGCATTTGTTTTGTCTAAAACCTATCCTTTTTTCCCCGAAAAAACGATTCATCTTATAGGTATTGATGCAGAAGCCCATGACCGGCAGAAGCATTTGTTAGTCAAACAAAACAATCATTATTTTATTGGTGCAGACAATGGCATTTTTTCCTTACTGGATGATACTGAAAGACAGAATATTATAGAAATCCATCATGACCGCTCTGAACAAACAATGTCGCCCATGCGTGATGTTTTTCCGGATGTGGTACAGCAACTATTGCTGAATAAGCCGCTTAAATCCATTGGGAAACCCGTCAAAGAGGTTAAAACCTGGAAACGTCTGACGCCGGATATGTCTGTCTTATCAGAAATTACAGGACATATCATATATATAGACAGGTTTGGTAATCTTATTACAGATATCACTGAAAAAGTCTTTGTAGAAAAATCCCAGGGTCGTAACTTTACCATTTATATGAGTAGTGAAAAGTTACAGGTCATACATAGAAAGTACTCAGAATTGTTACCCAAAAAACCCGATGAAGATGCTACAATGGCCAATGCAGGTAAGGCTATGGCCGTGTTTAATTCCATTGGTCATCTTGAGGTAGCGTTGTATAAAAGTAATCCCGATTTTGGTGGAAGTGCGGCGAGTTTGTTGGGCATGAAAGTGGGGGATGCATTTAAAATCGAATTTAATTAAATACTATAAACATGCTGACTAGAATTGTAAAAATGGAATTTGAACCTGAAAAAGTAAATGAGTTTTTAACCTATTTTGATACGATACAAAAGACCATACGTGAACAGCCGGGATGTACAGATGTGTATCTGATGCAAGACCTGAATAATCCGAGGATTGTTTTCTCTTTTTCTGCATGGGAAACGGGTAAAGACCTTGAACAATACCTTAAAACTGACTTTTTTAGAGGTGTATGGGTTAAAACTAAGTCATTGTTTAACAGCAATAAACCTATGGCCTGGAGTGTTGAGGCTGTAAACCGTAAGTAGCAACTGACGATAATAAGATACATGATTGTGGCCGGTTTATAGACTTATCCCTTGCTGTTTTAAGCCGGTTAGGCTATATACAAGATGTCACACATCATTTAGATAAAATAAGCTTCATGCTTTAATTGGCGGCATACTATTTCTCTTTCGTTAGAGATTTTTATGTATGTTTGTTTGACAACAAACCAAATACTTTTACCATGAAAAAGTTTTTTTATACTTTGTTATTACTTCTAACTACCAGCGTTATATGGGCGCAAACAGAAGACACTACAGAATCAGAAGGAGAATATGTTAAAACCGGCTATACAATAGGCGGTGTGCCTGCGTTGGCTTATGATTCTGATCTTGGGTTTAAATATGGCGCAGTGGTTAACCTCTATGATTATGGGGATGGTTCGCGCTATCCAAATTATGATCAATCCCTGTATTTAGAATGGTCAAATACGACTAAGGGAAGTATGATTGCCCAGATAGTTTATGATACCCGTTCATTGATTCCGGGTGTGCAAATGATAGCGGAAGCCGGATATTTTCCTGAACAAGCACTCGATTTTTATGGGTTTAATGGGTATGAGTCAACGTACAATGCTTCTTATGTAGACGATACTAATGAGGCGGCTTATATCTCCAGACTATTTTACAGACATCAACGTAAATTGTTGCGGCTTAAAGCTGATTTTCAAGGACAAACGAAAAATAAGAATATTCGTTGGTTAGCCGGTGTTGCTTTTTATAACACAAAGGTAGAACCATTAGATTTAGCAAAACTCAACAAAGGTAAAGACGAAGCAGATTTATTACCGGATGTCCCCACATTGTATGATAGCTATGTCGATTGGAATATCATAGATGAGTCGCAAGCCGGTGGGGGTAACAGTATGTTTGTTAAAACAGGAATTATTTATGACACCAGAGATAACGAAGCCAGTCCCAACAAAGGTATGTGGTCTGAAGCGATTTTGTTGTCAGCACCTAAGTTTTTAGCCAATAAAGATGGTGGTTACGCCCGTTTAATGTTGACCCACAGACAATATTTTACCTTGGCTCCTGAACGTTTGACCTTAGCTTACCGTTTGAGTTGGCAGTCCAAAATTGCCGGTACAACGCCCTTTTATATGTTGCCCTATTTCTTTGATTCCAAGCAAACACAAAACGGTTTGGGCGGTGCTAAAAACCTGAGAGGTGTCCTGCGTAACCGCGTGGTAGGTGATGGTGTGGCTTTGGGTAATGTGGAATTGCGTTATAAGTTTTGGAAAACCAAATTGTTGAAACAGGATTTCTATATCGCCCTGAGTGGTTTTATGGATGCAGGTATGGTGACCAAACGCTATGAGATCAATACTGATGGTGTAACAGATGCCTACGGTTATACCGGGGATTTTATTCGCAACGAATGGTTTAACAAGCAGGATGAAGGTTTACACATCGGTTATGGTGCGGGATTACATTTTGCCTTGAATAATAACTTTATCGTAGCGGTGGATTATGGTATGGCTGCCAAAAAAGAAGATGGTAGTTCCGGATTGTATATCGGGTTAAACTATATATTTTAAACTGATAGACCCCTGACAATAGCCGTTCATTTTTTCCATTGATCACAAATGCACAGATGTGTTTAGAATGACTTTGATTCTACAGACTTGTAGCATTTGATTTATTAACTTCAACACTGTCAGTTCCAATATAAATAAGACAGGTTTCTTTGACCTTATAGCCCATAGCTGTTAGGATATGGGCGTAGTGGGAGAGTTGATGTTGATGCGTTTCCAGAGGTGTTCCTGTTTTATAATCGTAGATGCCTATATGTTGCGTGTCAAAAAACACCAGTCTGTCCGGAATAATACTCTCATGGGTGTCGGGATTGTAAATTTCCCTTTCTGTCATCACTTTATAGTTGGGGTTAAAACAGTGGGCTAAATCAGGATG